>Ga0163154_10001232_pt1 | contig 39653 bp, 55 predicted proteins | sample OliLakLV19MP9P1_FD_148649 | JGI IMG/M metagenome (GOLD analysis project Ga0163154, IMG submission 148649) | Freshwater microbial mat bacterial communities from Lake Vanda, McMurdo Dry Valleys, Antarctica - Oligotrophic Lake LV.19.MP9.P1 | ecosystem: Environmental > Aquatic > Freshwater > Lake >... | reverse complement strand
GGGACTGGTTCTAATTCCGGTTCTGGCGGCGGCGGTGGAGCACCCGGAGCTACTTTAGGTTCTGCTGGCGGAGTCGGAGCTGTTGGCCAAGTAGTTATTTATTACAACAAACGATAACTCTTGACCTAAGTATATTTTTATAAAACTATTTAAACAATGTTAAAATACATAGAACATAAAATCTACCGCTATAAGTATCTTAACGCTCCAAAATTAAATCTAAAATCTCCTGTAGACGTATCGTTAGAATTAAGTTCATTTTGTACAAACTCTTGCGGTTATTGCTATCATGCAGATCCCAAAAAATTGCCCTTCACGCGGGGCAAAATGAAAAAAGATTTGGCAATAAAAATAATAAATGAGGCCGCCGAAATAGGAGTTCATTCGTTGAAATGGAACTATCGCGGAGAGGCCACAATGAATCCAATCTTCGAAGACGTAACCGCATTTGCTAAGTCAAAAGCCAAGGGTTTAACTTTCATAGACAGAGTGTTAAACTCTAATTTTAATTTTGATATAAACAGAGAAGACATATTTCGCGGACTGTGCAATCAAACTAAAGTGAAAGTTAGTTTCGATTCTTTCAGAAAAGAAATATTTGAGAAGCAACGTAAAGGCTCTAATTATGAAAAAACCATTGCCAACATCGATAAATTCTATAATTGGCAAGGACGAGAAAATGCTCTGGTGGTTCAAGCAGTACGAACTACACTTAACGCAGATGAGGATCTCGAGGCAGAAATTAAAAAAAGATGGCCAGAGGCCAAGGCTTCCATCCGAGACGTCGTTTCTGGCAGAGTTGAAAAAGATATTTCGTCTATAATTATGAAAAATCGAGATGAATCAGAGCGCCAATCGTGCATACAGGCTCACGCGCGTGTGCTAGTAAATCATGACGGCAAGGTTCAAATGTGTTGCCCAGACATCGGCAGTAAATTATTAATCGGAGATTGTAACAAAGAACACTTGCGGGACATTTGGAAATCTCAATTTGCTTTAGAAATGAGAAAAGCATTATTAGATAAAACCGCTTTTAATAAAAACCCATGCAGAAATTGCCCATCTTTTGAGACATATAAAAATTACATTCCACCAAAGGAATCATAGTGACTGCATTTGTTTTGTGTTCAAGATTAGGGTCTAGCCGTGTGCCTGGTAAGCCATTAATTAAATACAATGGCAAGACTCATATTGAATTACTTATCAGACAATTATCTGCTACCCAATACCCTATATTTTTATGCATACCGGACGCAGAGGTTATACAGTACGGTTTTTTATTTGATATGTTTCCAAAGCTAAATCTATTTTCAGGCTATGAAGATGACCCTTTGGCGCGTACCTACGAGTGCGCTAAGAAAAATGGAATCAAAAATATAATACGAGTTACACACGACAAGATCTTTATAAATACAGATGTTTTACCAGAAATGATTGAGTTAATATCTGAGCACGATTATGTTTATTCCTCAAATTTTATTCCTGGATCTGGCTTTGAGGTAATGGATTTTACAGTTCTTGAAAAGGCTGCAAAGAAATTTTTAAGAGTTGAGCATCTATCTTATGCTATAAAGGCAGTGTCGGAGAATCCTTTTAATTTTAGATTCTCACAATTCAAAAATGACATTCGTCTACTAATAGACTTTAAAGAAGACGTACAATTAATGAATGTTATTTTTGCCACTCTTGGCACAGATATTTCTCTAAAGGATGTTGTAAAGTTTTTAGATTCGAATCAATCTCTTAAGCACTTAAATAAATTGCCTGAAGTAACTATTTATACCTGTGCTAAAAATGCTGGTAAATGGATACAGGAGGCCATGAGTTCAGTTTCATTACAGAATAATTTTAAAGACTACGAATACATTATTATCGATGATCATTCTGATGATAAAACAATGCTGCATATAGCTAAGTTTTGCCAGCTAAATAAAAATGCTTATTTTATTAGGAATGAAATGAATTTAGGTCTAGCCTCTAGTTCTAACATAGCTCTAAGGCTAGCTCGTGGAAAGTATATTGTTAGACTAGACGCAGATGATTTTTTTATAGGCAAGAATGTAATACAGGGGATGGTGGATGAAATCGAAAAACAAGAAGTTGACGCAATCTACCCGAATTGCTACGCGGGATTATCGCAAAGAACAATTCAAAAAGGGGATGAAAACTGGCATGCAGGAGGGACCTTGTTTAGAACAATGGCCATTAATCATATTAAGTTTACTGATGCACTTCGCAATCATGATTCTTTGGATCTCTTTCTTCGTGCTAAAGATCAACTTAAAATAGGCTTATATAATAGAATCGTTTTCTGTTATAGACAGCACAACGCCGCCATGTCTAAAAATAATTTAAAAGACAGAGAAAAAACCAGAAAGATAATTGAGTCAAAATATGGCACGAAAATATGACCCTCTAAACGTAGTGCAGATGTTTGCTACTTTAACTCTTGAGCACTGGAAGTCGTGTTTAGTTAAGGCGACAAAATCAAACAACATAGAAAAATTAATGGCGTGGCGCTATGGGCTTCAGTCTGGATTAGCTGACGCAGTAGCCAAGGGACATAAAAGCGAGAAGCTAGATTTGTGGGTTATTAAAAGATGTTCTGACTTAGAAAAATGTATGAGGTTTATTTTGAAAAAAAAGCATAATCATTTAATTGGAGACCCTAAAAAAGATGCTACCGGATACATCAGAAGAGCTATTGAGGCAAAAAGAAAGCGCGATAGAGACTTTGAAACCTTCTTAATGAAATCGAATTTTTAATATGAATGAATTTTCGATGCGTAGACATTGGGGTCCGTCTCCTAAATATCCTCTAGTCATAGATTATAAGCCGCCAAAAAATGAATTTATTGTAATCGCTGGTCCTTGTTCCGTGGAAGGTTCCGACCAGATTATTGCTCTCGCTAGAGACTTATCTAATCGCGGAGTCTCTCATCTGAGGGGTGGTGTGTTTCGCGCTGGCACATTTCCTGGTCAATCCTTCGGATGGATAGAAGAAAATTTAATATCTGAATTTCATAAAGCTGCTGTAGACAATGGTCTAAAAAATATTATCGAAGTACTAGACTATAGAGACTTAGATATGGTTTTAAAATATGCTTCGTGTTTGCAGGTAGGATGCAGGCAAATGCAGAACTACACTCTTTTAAAAGAAGTCGGTAGCTCTGGCCTACCCGTATTTTTAAAACGTAACCCAGGGGCAACTATTGACGAACTGCTAGGCTCTGCAGAATGGATATTGAAAGCCGGATGCAAAGAGTTGTATTTAATAGAGCGTGGCTCGTCTACAAATGCCACTCACGTAAGATGGGATCTGTCCTTAAGTCTAATCCCTGCGATAAAATCAATCTCAAATATTCCGGTTATTGTAGACGCATCGCATGGAACAGGGCGAAGGGATTTAGTAGGACCCATGACCCTCGCGGGCGTAGCAGCGGGCGCAGGCGGCATTTTAGTTGAAACTCATTATAGTCCAAAAGACAGTTTGAGCGATGCTGACCAAGCACTACCATTACACGAGTTTGAAACACTATTAATAAAAGTAAATAAAATTAGGGAGATAATATGAGCGCAAAAGAATTTAGATGCCCATGCTGCGACACGATAGGTCAATGGAAAAATATGGATCACGTACGACTTAAGAAATTTAATATTGATAAAAATGGCGTAAACACGCCCATAAATATGTCGTCTTGTCAGAGTTGCGGAATGATAAATTATCCGGACAAGTATCAAACTGAAGAACAAATAAAAGAGTTTTACAGAAGCAGTTATCGGCCAGCTCCTCAAGCGCCAAATCTTTTTACTGGCGAAAGAAAACTGCAATATCATGTTAGGTTCTTAAATCCTATATTCGAAAACTGGAGAAAAAAAGGGATCACTCGGCCAGTGATCGGCGAAATTGGCTCTGCGTACGGCATGTTTTTAAACTGGATTAAAGGCGCATTTCCGGAATCATATATTCACGGCACTGAATTAACAAGCTCATATAAACGTGTGGCCTTTCATGAGTACGATATTAAGTTAGAAGATGATTTTGACACTTCTAAAAAGTACGATTTAATTTCTTCGTACCATGTTTTAGAGCATCAACTGGACCCTGACAAAAGGCTTTCTGAATACGCAGCCTGCTTAAAAGACGACGGGGTATTCTATCTATCGTGTCCGGTCTGGTTTAGAGATGCATCGAACTCCGCAACTGGAGGCTTCGATATTGATTATTATTGGGCTACGGATCACATAAACTGTTGGTCTGAGCAGCACCTCGAATACATTATAGCAAAGGCGAATCTAGAAATAGTTACGAAAGATGTATTCGTTTACGGCAATACTTATATTTTAAAAAAGTCTTCTCAAAATGTAATGCGTCCAAAATGGGACCCTAAAAAATGTGTAGAAGCTGCAGAAAGTATTTTTAAATGCTGGCAGTTAATTCAGGAAAATAAAACTGCAGAGTCAATACAGGCCTGGCCTAATTGTCCGTCCGCGTGGATTAATCACTATGAATTGCATAGGTCAGAATTTCATAAAAGCAGAGCTGAACTAGATATATTTATAAAAGATTCTGTAAGCGCATGCCCTAACTCTGCGGACGTGCTGATGTTCGTGGGCGATATCTTGTCTAGATATGAGAGGTATGACGAGTCTTTAGAAGCCCTGAAAAAAGCATTACACATGAAGCCAAACAATCCCACAATCATAATGGCAATTTCAAACTGTCATAGAATGAAGTCTAAAAAAGAAACAGACCCAGTTAAAAAAGAAAAGCTTTTAAGAGAGTCTATAAATCTTTTAAGATTTGTAATGAGCACGTCTACTGAAATGATGCCACAGGCTTTAACCTGGGCGTATCAAGACATGAGTAATTTGGCGACTAATCACGATTCGCCGCGATGAATATTATTCTCTTCTATACAAGATAAGAATGTTTTCGCTGGATACATTTCAGCGAAGGCTTTTAAGTCTTTTGGAAAGCAGCTTCCACCGAATCCAAACTTATAATCTGGACCTGGAACAATAGTATGCATTTCGTTAATGTATCCGGACATAAATACGCCATTCATAACTCTTTGGTAATCAGCGCCGCGCAATTCACAAAAGTTATAAATTAGATTAAAGTAATTTACTTTCAATGCTCCAAAAACATTATGTGTGTACTTGGCAATCTCTGCTTCTACGTTAGACATGCAGATGATTTTTTTATCTGGGAAAATATCGTGCAGCAAATCAAAGTCTTTAGATCCGGTTACTACTCCCATTTCACATGTGTCATGATATGCGGAGCGAGCGGTTAAAAACTCTGGGCAAGCGAATGTTTTATATTTATCGTTAGTGCCAGGAAGCACCGTTGACCTAATAAATTTAACGCCTCCTGATTTAGACAAGGCTTCTTCTAGTATAGTGTAGTTTTGTGATCCGTCTTCATTGGTAGGCACAGGTACGCATATAAATGTAACATCGCAACCATGCAATCGATCTAAATTATTTTTCTTAGGATCATATAAATATAGCTCATGCTTCGTAAATTTTCTAAGCCATTTTTCTAAAGCTCCGCCTACCACGCCTAAACCGCAGATGCCAATATTCATAGTGAGTCTATTCCCTTTTCAAAAGATGTTATTTCTTCTTCATTTAAAAATGAATCCGCTTGGCTATAAAGTATGTCTCCCTCGCGCAGGGGGCCATATACAACCTTATTGTGCTCTGGATTTATATTATTTTTTAGTCTCTTATATAATTGATTTAATGTGTGAGATTTGCCAGTTCCTACATCTAAAATCATTCCATTATATTTTTCATCTATCGCCTTTAAGCTAGCCCTAACAACATTGCTAACGTGTGTGAAATCTCTGCTCGTAGAGCCGTCTCCGTTAATAATAATTTCCCCATTGTTCTTAATTGCATCGAGCATAATGCTAACGATGTTTTCTCTTTGCCCTTCTCCGTACACGTTAAAATACCGAAGAACTGTGTAATTAATTCCTGAGTGTTTCAAAACATCTTCTATAACTTTTTTAGAGTGACCGTAAGGTGATGGTCCATTAACAGAGCTGCTAGACGCAAATATAAATTTCTTAATATTTAATATTTTACAGACTTTAATTAAGTTTATACTTGCTACAACATTGTTTGAATATGTTCCCATGGGGTCTTTGTATGATTTGGGAACTGATGGCACCGCTGCATTATGCAAGACGCATGATATATTTTTATCTTTTAAAGCCCAGAAAACGTCGTCATAATCCCTCAAGTCCACCGATATATAATTCTGAGCTTTGCCTCTATCGGTGTTGTCTAGACCTATTGACTCTGGAATTGATTTTATTAAATGATTCCCTATGAATCCTTGAGAGCCGGTTATCAGTATCATTAGACCTCTTTTATAACTCGTCTATTACAGGGAGAGCTATATAAGCATTGTAGGCCGTGAAAAATATAAGAAGCAAGTAATTAAATGGGCTATGACCTTCGTAAAGTCTAACTCCAATTAGTATCGTGGTAATTATTGGAATGAACAAAGATATAAAAATATACATTACACAAAAAGAGTCATACCTTGAGCTTTTGACTACCGCGCCCGTCGGTACCCACGCTTCTTTTGTATTAAATAAAAGGTCTTTAAAGGCAAATAAATGAGCAAAAAATGAAACGTGCCTGACTCTTAAAACATTAATATTATAAGGATGTTTAGACCAATATTTCATATAAAATAACCCGAACAATAAACTAGGCAGAGAAAAAGCTAAGTTGTACCAGTAAATATATTCAGGTTTAAAAATAAGTAAATAGATAGACGGGAGCGCAGCTAATAAAACAGAAAGCCCAGTGGTTAGGTAATACATCATTCCAGATAAATAACAAATTCTCTGCATTTTGGTTAGGCCTTTTTCCCAAAACTCTTTCGATAAAAGCAGGTCAATACTACCCATGCTCCATCTATAATATTGTGTAAAAAACTGTTTCCAATTTTCGGGACAAGTTCCCATGGCTAAGTTTAAAGGTATGTATTTAACTTTTTCGCCAGCTTTTGAGAGCCGATATGCTGTTCTAACGTCTTCAGAATATCCGATTGCTGCAGTTCCGCCGAACTTCTCCAGGTGACTTCTGCTATATATCGCATTGCTTCCGACACAAATAGAGCCATTAAATGAATCTCTATTTACTTGAATCAGTCTATAAAAAAGCTCTTGGATTGCGCCAGCACCTTTTTGAATTAGAGTTTGACCCTCAGCGACTTCAAAAAACTGAGGAGATTGAACTATACCGACCTTATTGTCTTCGAAGAAATAGGGCATCATGCTTAATATAAAGTCTTGTCTTGGAATAAAATCAGCATCAAAAACTATAAAATACGGTGCGCTTGTTTTTGTAAATGCGTAACGAAGATTGCCAGCCTTTTTTAAAGTATTGTCCGGCCTGGTTATGTAATTAAATTTGTATTTCTCGGCAAGAGCTTTAATAGTCTCGCTTCTGGAGTCATCTAAAACATATACTTTTAAAATTCCTTCATGCGCAAATCGTAGGTCTTTTACTCCCTGCCATGTGTTTTCTATAATTTCAATAGGTTCCCCGCACACGGGAAGCAGCACGTCTATTTCTGTATTCGATGATCTGTCTAGCCATTTCCACATTATTTTAGTGTGCAGTTTGTAATCAAATCCAGATCCGGAAACACCTATAAAGTATGAGCAAAATAAATACAAAATTGTAAAAATAGAAAACACTGTATAAGGAATAAATAAAGGGTTCGTTTTAACAAAAAAAACCATCCCTATGATTAGGGTGGCTGTAGATAAAAAAGAAACAGAATATATTTTATTTCTACCGGAGTCTAAATACAATAACTTCTGTTCAATCGACGGCGGCTTTGGCAGATACATTTATTTACCATAGTTTATAAGATAGTTTCAAATATGCGCCGGTGTCGTAATCACTTGGGCTGTCTACTGTTTTAGCTAACACACCCAAAGAGTACGTGTAATTTTTTAAAATAACATCGACTTGAGTTTTAGCTACGAACCAATCTGTATTAGATTTTTCTTCTAACGCTTGTACTCCGTAGCCGACAAAAGAATCAGAAGCTAGCGCCGCGCCTTTAACTCTCAAGTTGATTTTTTCATACATAGAAAGTCCTACTGTTTGAGTATGGACATTTTCATTGCTTGATAAAGTGTTTTGAAACATAACTTTACCAGACGCCAAGCTGATCGAGCTTGCAAATAAAATGCTAGTAACAATAAATAATTTTTTCACGATTTCTCCTCGTTTTGTTTGTTAAATAAAATGATAAGATAAAAGACTATTTAATCAAGCGTGGAGGCAATGCGTTAAATCTGTTTTTTACAGTCTTGCATTAACTCTCTCAAGTGCTTTGAATAAAGATTATACTTCCCCAGTCTCGGAGAATAATGCAGTGCAGATTGGGGCTGTAGCCACTCGGGCGCTTCTGCAGCAGACCAAGCAGACAACGAACATTTCCTAATTGTTTGTAAAACGTCCATAAGTTTAAAGCTTTTTCTGTTTCTAGATACGTTCTCCCGCCACAATTTTTTTAATAATTCAATGTGTTCTGCCGCTTCTAGCGACACAGCTTTTGCTAACTTAGCAACTTCTGGTATTGCGTTTTTAGAGCCAGTTTCATATATCGAAATCATTCTATCGGTTACGGTTTGGCATTTTATAAAAGTACTTTTTACTTCTTTAAACCTAATTTCATCGAACCTGCAGCAGCTCAGGCAGTGAGAGTTTTGTTTTAAAATAAAAAGTATGAATGGGTCTTTTATTTTGTTTAAATCTGACCCCGCTTGTGCAGAGCAAAGAAACATACTGACCCATTTTATAGAATCTTTAGGCTCCATATTTTCAAAAAAATATGACTTTACACGAACCAGCCATTCCGGTATTCCGGTCTGCTCTGCGTACATGCTAAAACTAAATAATCCAACGACTGCAGATATTGCGCAGAGATTACCTGATGCGACTTGAGCATCTTGAACTATTACGCCATCATTTTGATTTTTTCTAACGATTCTTATAAATCGACTTTTAATAGTTTCGTCATCGTAAAATGCTAGCACGTATTACTTTCCTATAATTTATTCTTTCACAACAAATGATAGGAGAATAATTTAATAAATCAAGCGCAAAAGCGTTATTCACCCTCGCTTTTTATAAGCATTATTAGCGCATCAACTTGATTTTCGCGCTCAGCAGCAGCAGCACCCGCAGTAGCAGTAGCAGCAGAAGCATAACCAGCATAATCAGCAGCATCAGCAGAATAATTAGCAGCATAAGCAGCATAAGCAGCAGAAGCAGCAGAATTAGCAGCAGCACGATCAGCAGCAGCACCCGCAGCATGAGCAGAAACAGCAGCATAACCCGCAGCAGAAGCAGCGGCAGTAGCATCATCGGCATAATTAGCAGCACGAAATGCGCAGTCTACAGCAAAAAGCTCAATTAAATCTATCGGCATTACGCGCACAGCAACCCATATTTTATCTTTAGCACTAATTTTATCTAGTTCTAAAAAATCTAATAGCGAGCCGTCGAAGTCTACATAATTTTCGAGCCAAACTTTATAACGATTTGCGCACGGCTTTAGTGATTTAATAATCTCTGTGTTTATTTGTTTCATTCTGGCTTCGCCTATTTGTTTTTCTTTTTAGTTCGTTTTTTACCGTTATCAAAAAGCATAATGAATGTGTTTGCATTTTTTAGGCTCGCGTCTTCAGCAATAATATCAGATAAAATTGACAAGATTTCTCTGATGTCTGAAATTCTGGCCTGTGATTTTTTGCCTTCTCGCTTTGCTATTGCTGAAGCTAATTTTTTAAATGTCATTTTATCCCCTTTTTTTTGGCATTAAAGCCCGTTTAAATGTCCGTTTATTATTTTTTACTCTCTACAACTTCCGATAAAAATGGTCTCATATACGAGCCGCGCCATATTTCAAGTCTAGCCGGTGGATCATGTTTAAACAATTTTAACTTCATCTTGAACACTCGATCACTTAAACCCTTGGCTTCGATATAAAATAATTTTTCCGATTTGCAATCAATAGCAGAAAAATCTATGCGCCATCTCACGACTCCCATTAGTAAAACCGACTGTTGGCACTTTATGTCTTTAATCTCGCCAGTTGCTTGTCGCAGCAATAATACTTGATGTACAGCAGCTTCTAGTTTTGATGAGAATCCAGAGGTTCGAATAGCTCCGTATTTGTTTTTTCTTTTCTTTACGTTATTAAAGAAGCTCACAAATTACTTTATCATTGCGTATGTGTTAACTTCTAGATGCGCTCCGTCAACTTTTTGATTTGCTTTCAGCGCTTCTTTTATTTGAGTTTTATTCGCTGTGAGTGTTGTTGTTTTCTTAACAGCCCAGTCGGGTAAAAGAGATATATCATCGATCATAACTGATTCGTATTTTGTCCATGAAATCTTATGCCCTGTCTGCGATTTAATTTCTTTTTTGTCTAGTGTCTGTAGAGCAAATAAAGCCCGATTTTTTAAGTTTTCCTGCAGCGTTTCAAACTTCTTTTTTTGTCTTGTTAGAAATTCAATCTCATTTTTGAATCTTTCAATCTGGCTTTCTGCGAACTGATTAACCGCTACGTATGAATCAACTTTAACGCCAAGCGCATTAAATGTCTTGACCATTATTTCTTGATTTTCCGGTGCATCTAGGTCTAATTCGACAAGATCGAAACACAGATTAACTAAAGACCGCTCGTTTAATTCTTTCGGATCATCTAAAATTATTAAGTCAGTCGGCGTCTGTAGAGCTTCTTCTTTCATTTTATTAACCCGAATCTTTCTTTGATAAATTCTTTTTTTATAATGCGCATATCTGGGCGTGATTTTATTGCTGGCCATTTTAAAAAGGGATCTCTTCTAGTCCATCGAAGCCTGAATCAGGCTGTGGCTGTTGATAAAAAGACCCGCTTTTCTTTATCTTCTCCATTTGTTCGACTGCGGAAGTTCTTTCTACGCTGTGGTCTGAAAACATTTTTTTAAAATCTTCTGTGCATTCATTTGAATTAAAGAAATCGCAGGCTTTCTCGTACTGATCCCGACTTAAGTCTCCTGCTTTTTTATTATAAGTGGCGAGCAGGTATGCGTCTTGATGCTTAGCGGGCCATGACGAGTTGCTAGCGATCGCGTAGAGTCTTTTTACTTGTTTTTCAGACAACGGGTACTTGTTCGGTGTGTAACTCGCTGGCGGCTTAGTCTCGTACTTGTCCTTCTCATTGCTCAAGGACTTAATATCGCAGACCTCATCTTTAAGATAATTCGCGTCAAGATCGTCATCTGTCGAGATGCCGAGGGCTAAAGATAATCCATAACGCTTAGCATAAGTAATTGCGCCGCCAAGTTTTTGCATATCGGTAGGGTCTAAAAGTATCGGGCAAGACGAAAGTAGAGTTTGTCCGGACTCGTGGCCGATGCTCGTTATGCAACAGTTTCTTTCATCTTGTGAAATGCCTTGTGTAACTAAAAGCCCATGTTTCGCGAGTATTGGGCGAACGCTGGCGATTATAGAATCAAGGTCTGCATACCTGTAACTATACTGAAAAGATTTACCAGTTTTGCTAACGCCAGTTTTAACGACTTCTTTGTTTTTAGGAATGCTCTTAAACTCTCCCTGTGCCTTACTTAAAGCTGCGTATAGTTCCTTCATCATTCGCTCCTTTTGTTTATATGCGTTATTGATAAGGTTATAAGATAGATTTAAGGCTAATGAAACTTAAATTATCTTAAATTAACGTACTGTGCGTCGCATAAAGAGTTTTACTTTGGTATAAAATACATTATAAAAAAAAAGTAATTACTCGATGGTAGGGCGAAAGCTAGACGGCAGGGGTAATTAGTTTAAAGCCGAACTGCTGGGGTTAGAACATATCGGCACTTAAAATATGGCTTAATTATCCCAATGCCTCTAGAGAGCAATCTCGAACGCTAGGCGGGTTCTCAGGAGCAAAAAGAACTGAGAAAGATTAAGTGTTAATGACTAAGGTTCTAGAGTGATGTTGATTCATTCTTAAAAGCCATTGACTTGCAGAGACTAACTAAATCTGCCGAAGCTCATTCGACGACTCATCGGGCTGGGAACAAAAGGGAACCTTATTCATTTTGAATAGGGGTTTCTCGAACTATGTCTCGAAGCTAATCTCCGATCTATCGAACTAAGAACAAAAGGGAAACTGAAAAGGATTAGAGAATTGAAAAGAATTAGAGAATAAGAATTAGAGAATTAGAGAATTAGAGAATTAGAGAATTAGATGAATTAGATGAATTGAAAAGAATAAGATGAATTGAAAAGAATAAGATGAATTGAAAAGAATTAGAGAATAAGATTTATTTAGTTAAGTATAACAAGTGTAATAAGAAAGTTAATTCAAAGTTATTAATTAAATATTGTTATTCAATTAAATGATTAAATCAATTAAGATTGACTTAAGACCATATATATATATAGACAGCCTTACGCCGTGCAATATATGCTAGATGAGGCTTAACACAATCGATCTAATAGCCATTGTAATTGCTTCAATTTGAGACACGATACAAATATATATATACTTTTGTATATTCCTATGTTAGTCTAATTGTGTAAGCAGTTGATTTTAAACAAAGGAGTTAAATATGAAGACTGAATTTATAATTAAAAAAGTAGTTGCTAGCCCAGACCTTCCTGATGTGCTTGTGTACAGCGCTGAAACAACAAACTGGGAGACTAATGCTCATTTCTCCGTGTCCCAGATAAATAATTTTTTTGAAATATCTGACACGGTAGAGCGCAGATATTTAACAGACGGTGATCGTGATGATCTTAAAAATCTATGCGCCGCTCACTTCAAAAGTGAAGGTGAAATATGAAAACATTTGTCGTAAATAAAACCAGTAATAAAAGAGTCTCGTTCCGTACAAACGGTGGTGACTCGCGAGATTTAGAAACAGTTATTTGCTGCTTGCCCGACGATGTAGACGCTATGGCCATATTCGATATTGGCGCTGCGGCTACCTTTCGAGGCATATCAGTGCCCGCAAAAGATGAAGCATATGTAAAGAGTGAGCTTCTAAAAAAAGGGTTTGTTGAGGAAATAGAGGAGGGTGAAAATATGAAACGAATTAACACCGAGATTATTAAATCACTAAAGCCATGCGAAAATCGGTACAAAGTTTGGCTCGAAAATTATGCAAAATTTGACGGCTCGCTAGTAGATTTTTTAGAGTTAGATAAAATCACTTCGCAAGATAAAATCTGGGTTGCTGTGCGCGTAATGCCTAAATTTTTGGTTGAGGTCTTCGCGATTGACTGCGCATTTAGTGCTGCTAATGCTGCTGATGATTATGCCGCTGCTTCTGCTGGTTCTGCTGCTGCTTCTACTTCTGATGATTATGCCGCTGCTTCTGCTGCTTCTGCTGCTGCTTCTGCTGCTGCTAATTCTGCTGCTGATGCTGCTTCTTATTATGTTGATGATTATGTTGATGATTATGCCGCTGCTTCTGCTGCTTCTGCTGCTGAACGCGAAAATCAAATTGATGCGCTAATAATGCTTATAAAAAGTGAGGCTGAATAAGATGAAACGAATTAACACCGATATTCTTAAATCCCTAAAGCCATGCGAAAATCGGTACAAAGTTTGGCTCGAAAATTATGCAGAATTCGACGGCTCGCTATTAGATTTTTTAGAACTCGATAAAATCACGGCCAAGGATAAAATATGGGTCGCTGTGCGCGTAATGCCAAGAGATTTAGTCGAGGTCTTCGCGATTGACTGCGCATTTAGTGCTGCGGCTAATCCTACTGCTGCTGATTTTGCTGCTGATGCTGCTTCTTATTATGTTGATGATTATGTTGATGATTATGCTTATTATGCTGGTTATGCTGCTTATTATGCTGCTTCTGCTGCTGCTGCTTATTATGCTGCTGCTGCTGCTGATGATGCGGCTTCTGCTGCTGATTATGCTACTGCCGCTGAACGCGAAAATCAAGTTGATGCGCTAATAATGCTTATAAAAAGCGAGGGTGAATTATGAAATTTACGCGAGAGATGTTTTACGGCATTCAATTTACTGAAAGAAACAGTGCTACTGCTATGGCCCAAGACGCTTTCGACAGGTGGTTAAGCGAGCAGCCGTTTTCTTACTCGAACGGACTTAAGCACACATGGTCTACAGTTAAATACCCTGGCCACACACATCAGGCGCGATGTGTTTGCGTCGAAGAAATTGCGCCGAAAGAGTGTGAGCATGAAGAAGTGCAAGTCAGAAACTCCGGCGGATATACTTGTATCTCTTGCTTTAAAAAAGTAGAGCCGACAGGCTGGCGGGAAGTATGAGTAAGCCAGGATTCTTTTTTTGCCAGACTTGGGTGACGAATTACGAAGGATTGCCGATGCCGAGTCATGTTTGCACCCCTTCTATGTCGAAATTAGGTAGCGATGGCTGGAAGATTTTATCAGATAATAACGGTGATTTTATTTGCGCGACTTGCGGCGAGAAAATAAAGCCTATGAAATGGGTTAAATTATGAGTGAGCCGAGAGAGTTTTGGATGGGCAACAAATGGACAGTTCATCTAATAGAAAAATCAGCATACGAAATCCTAGAGGCAAAGCTTGCGATTGCGACTAAGGCTTTGGAGTTTTATGCAAATGTCGATCATTGGGTTCCTAACAACCTTCAGACAGCAACTTATGGAGTCATTACTTATGAAGACATCGGTGACGGGAGCTTTCAATTTAATGAATACGTCGACGAAAATGTCGGCGGCAAAAAAGCGCGACAGGCACTAGCCGAAATTAAGGGCGGTAAAAAATGAGAATACAATTTACACAAAACGATAAGGCAGTGGTTTTTTTAACAAAAGATCAGCTCTTTTCAATACAAGACGCATTAGAATTTGCCACTATTAATCTAAAAAATAATGAAAAATCAGAGTATCTAGATGTTTTTAAAGTAGAAGAAGAAATACGCTCTGAGATAAAAAAAGCAAAAGCAGAAAAGGACTTAATATGATTTTAATCTTAAGAATATTTTTTTTGATTAGCCTATCGTTTTACTTTCTAGGCTGCGACGTTTCAAAAACAGACTCAAAAACCTTGTCGATATATGGATTAAAAGAATTAGCGGTCAGGCCCAACATCGTAATACTGCAAGTTAACGATGTGTATTTTTGGGAAGACAGGCCACTCGACGACACAAACTGGATTAAATATAAAATGGAGATCCCGCAATGAAAAAAAAAGAAACGAATGAATACAAAAACTACTTAGTTGATAAATCAAAACGACCGAAAAAAGGAATTTTCTTATACGTCGATAAAGATTGCAAAAAGTCTATAGACCTAATACTAGCTAAAGAGAATTGGACTATGCGTCATTTGATCACGGGTCTGTTGAATAAATTTATTGATGACTATTCAAAAGTGAAATAGCATTTATATTCGATCCTATCTATTTAAGTTGGTCGGCTCATCCCGCTAGCTTTGTCTTACCCGATCAATAAAACCTTGCCGTTTCATTCGATCGGGGTCTTTTTTTGCAAAAGACTATCTGTAATAATTTAATAATGCTGCAACTAGACTCTGTTCTCATCAGTAATGAGCTTTTCGATGTAATCCCAAACAAAATAGACCGCGCTATGTTTATGCTTTTTTACCATTGGGGACTCACTTACGAAGAGATCGGGCATTGCTTTAGTGTGCCGCCGGAGTTCATAAAAGAACAAATTGAAAGAGCTAAGGGCCACGTCGAGTATGCATATAAATGAAAGTGTTTTGATTTTAATTATGGGATCCCACTGCGTCGAATGTGGCAAAAAACCATGCAATGCTTCTCCTATCATTCCTTTCGATCAGAACGGGCCACATCAATATTTTAACTTAATTCCTCTGTGCGTTAAACACTGTCATGAACATGTTCGGCTAGGCACTATTGCAATGGCAGATAAGTACTCTAATATAAAACTAATGATAGAAAACAAAGGCTGGACTTTTGGTAATAAGTTAACTCATCGAGATATCAAGGGAGAAAATTAAAATGACATTTACATTGCCACAATTGGTAGCATGCGGATTAACATTGGCAGAGTCGAAAGTAGTAGAATTAGTACTGCAAGGCAAAAGCAATAAAGAAGCATCTAACGCATTGTCTATCTCTCAAAAAACAGTGAAATTTCACTTAACAAAAACTTATAGAAAATTCGAAGTGAAATCTAGATCTGAGCTAATTGTTAAGTTTTTGAATAGCCAGGGCATATTAGTCAAAGGCAGTTCGTCTGGATTGCCGCAAGCTGTTGATCACTGCCTCTAAACAAGTTTTTTGATCCAGCGGCCATGTGAGTTCATCACAAGCGGTATTAATCGAGGCCATCCGTCTAAAATAATTAGGCTCCCAATAATAGGGCGCTTTAAATTAGTATTATTATAGCTCATGGCTAGACTCTTATCATTAACTAAACATCCGGTGAAGCCCTGCCAATATAAGCCCAAAGAATTTCCCCAATAATTTATAGAAAACTTCTCGTGAAAATGCCCCTGCACTGAACTCATCCCCATACTTTGAGAAAGCTTTAGAGGGTCTGACGTTTTTCCGTGATGAAAATAACATTGGGAGCCGTTTGATAATTTTATAGTTAAATCAAAATGCCACTTCCACCCCATCGGAGCTTCTAGCACTTCTCTAAAACTTTTAAAAACATGTCTAGGCAGTCCATGAGCTTTGGCTTTTCTAAAAACAAGCGAGCCGTGATTAGATTCTATGAGGTCAACTTTTGGAAACATAGCATAAATTGGCTGCAGTTTTTTTATCGCCGAGACTAGCTCGTCACCAGGAGCAAGGAGATCAGGATCAGCACCGTGAAAAGAAATAGCATGAAAATCAACTTCATCGCCAATTTGTATAACCCTGTCTGGTTTATATACACGCTTAACCTCTTTTAAAAATGCAACTGTGTCGGGATGCTGGTAAGGAAAGTGCAAATCGCCTATTACTAAAACCCTGTTATTTGCCATATAACAAAATTGAACCACACAAAGCAATCAAAACAAAGGCTAGTCTGTGTTTGAGGGTTCCTCTAAAAAATCATTTTTGTTTCTAAGGCCAGCGCGGAGTATAACTATATCTTTCGGAGCATCGATCGTAATTTTAACCCAGCCATCTTTATTCTGCCGCTTGTTTATGCAAAGTTTTGCTCTGCCGATCGTTGTCCAATCCCCAATCTTAACGCTGATAACTAACATCTTCACTCCTTGTTAATGTTCCACATAGAACATCACACGAGACTAAAGACTTGCGCAATAAGAATTTATTATAATTCAAGCCAGCATGTATATAACATCTGATTATGAAGATATGGTCATTCATAGCAATTTCTCTTTTGCTTGTATCCTGTGCTAGCCAAGGGTTAGAGAGAGAAAAAAACATTCTAAAACCAGGCCAGTTCGCGACAATTATAGCTTTCGATAGACGCATTTACTGTATAACTGCGTATAAAGATCAATGCGGGCTGCGACTAATAAACTGCTCCGATGGTCTCCAATACCAGTGCGGGCATAATGTAATTATATTCGACCCGCCAAAATCCTCTAAATATGGCGACGAAATATAGCCGCACTTTCTATAAGACCATGGTCGCAAAAAATGCCATTCAAGGTATTGTTTAAAAACAGTATAATGACTTAGACTTAAATACAGAACACAGCTGACACATCTGCAGGAGATAAAAAAATGGACATAAAAATACTTTGCAAGTATGACGAACTAGTTGACCCAAAATCATTACACCAACATCCGAAAAATAGAAACAAACACCCTAAAGACCAAGTTGATAGGCTAGCTAAACTCATTGAGTATCAAGGCATTAGAGCGCCGATAATAGTCATTAAAAAGTCTAACACAATAGTTAAAGGAAACGGCTCACTGTTAGCATATTTACAAATGGAATTAAAAGAAATTCCAGTCGTATATCAAACCTTTAAAAACAAAGATCAAGAATATGCATTCGTCCAATCAGATAATGCGATAGCCGCATGGGCTGAATTAGACTTTGGCAATGTGAATGATGATTTAAAGGAATTAGACGGCTCTAACTTCGACATAGATATGCTAGGTATTAAAGATTTTACGATAGATCCGGCAGATAATACAGACGAAGGCTTTAGCCCTAGCGAAAATTCAAATGCAGAAAAAGCACATAAAGTATGCCCGCATTGCGGAGAGGCTTTGTAGGTGAGATTAAAATCGGGCAATAGAAAGAATTACGGCATACCCTATCAAGGCTCTAAGACAAAGATAATATGTGATATTGCCAAGTACTTTCCAAACGCTGACCATTTTTATGATCTATTCGGTGGCGGCTTTTCAGTCAGTCATTATATGCTAGAGCATCGCGCTAAGTCTTATAAGCATTTCTATTTTAATGAAATTCGATCGGGAATTTGTGAGTTAATTAAAGACTCAATTGCGGGCAAATATAATTATAATGTTTTTAAACCTGAGTGGATAAGTCGCGAGAGATTCAACGCTGATAAAGAAACTAACGCATATATAAAGATAATCTGGTCTTTCGGAAACAATGGCAAAGGCTATATTTTTGGCAAAGATATTGAATCACTGAAGCGAAGCGCTCACATGGCGGTAGTGTTTAACCAGTTCGATGATTATTTTATAAATACATATAAGTTTGATAAGTGGCCTAACGATTTATCGATAACCGGAAAGCGGCTTTATATGAGAGCAATCGCTAGAAAAATAAAAAGAGTGGATTTAAAGCAATTAGAGCAAGTACAGCGATTAGAGCAATTAGAGCAAGTACAGCGATTACAGCAATTAGAGCAAGTACAGCGATTACAGCAAGTACAGCGATTACAGCAATTAGAGCGATTACAATTTACAACATTAGATTATAAAGAAGTTAAAATTAAAAACAACTCAGTGATATATTGCGACATACCATATTTAGGAACTGCTGGATATTCTAAAGACGCATTCGATCATAAAAAGTTTTTTAATTGGGCTGCTGCTCAAGACGAACCAGTGTTCATATCTGAATATAATATTAACGATGATAGATTTTTTCTACTAAAAGAGTTCTCACATAGATCAACCTTTTCAGCGAGTGGATCTAAAAACATTCCCGTAACTGAAAAACTATATGGGAACAAAGTCGCGTATGACATTATAGAAAAACATCGCAAAACTAGACTAACGCATAGGTAACACACAATGGCGAGAGGCAAAGCAACACCAGCTTCATTCAAAAAGGGCGACATAAAGCCTGTGCTAGCCGGAATGAAGTCGAGACGCAATCTACCTCAAGATATAAAAGACGCTCGTCTAATGAACGCTAATGAGTTTGAGAACATCATTTATAAATGTCTAAGTATGAACAAAGAGCAGCTTACTGAAATATTTAAAAACCCGCTAACTCCCGCCAAGGACCTAGTTGTTATTAAAATATTAACTAAGGCGATCGAAACAGGAGATCACACACGACTAAACTTCCTTCTCGAAAGAACCATAGGGAAGGTCGTCGACAAAATAGAAGTACAAAGCAAAGTGGCAATATTAACTCTACATGACGCGCTGATTAATACCATAGAAGGTGAAGATTGAAAGAGATGGCGAATAGTCCTCTCTTGGATCCTGAATTTAGATTAAACCATTTGTATTACATCGTTGACAAAAACGGCAACAAATCACTATTTAAACAAAACTCATTGCAGACCTTAATTGGAGAAAATAAATCTAAAAGAAAAATGATACTTAAGGCTAGGCAAATGGGAGTGTCTACAAACGAGCTGCTGAAGCAACTAGACTTTGTTCTATTTAATAAAAACAAAACCGCTTGTATTTTAGCTCATGAACAGGACTCAATTGAAAAACTATTCCGCATACCGAGACGAGCCTACGAGTTCATGCCAGAGGGTTCTAAGCCAGACTTATACAAAGGCGGAGGGTCAAAATATGAAATGTTTTTCCCTAAAAATAATTCACGCATCTATTGTGACCTTGAATCTCGCGGTGACACTATCCATTGGCTGCATATATCTGAAAAAGCATTTATTGAACAAACTGAAAGAGTCCTAGCAACTATAGAATGTGTTCCAATGAATGGGATAATCACAGTAGAAACTACGCCAAACGGTATGAATCATTTCTACGATGACTGGATGGACGAAGGCTCAAATTATAGTAAATTATTTTTCCCCTGGTTCCTTCACGATGAGTACAAAATTGACCTACATGATTTAACACCTAAGCAATATACAGCTGACGAAAGAACTTTTATCGACAGAGCTAAACTGCGTTACAAAGTATCTATTACTCCAGAGCAAATTGAATACAGAAGATTTAAACAGCAAGAGCTAAAATATATGTTCAAACAAGAGTATCCTGAAGACGATGCAACTTGTTTTCTGACCTCAGGAAATGCACCTTTTGATTTAGAAATTATTAAAAGAATGTATGACGATGCGCCCAAGCCAATAGAAGAAATCGACGGAATTAAAATATACGAAAAACCAAAGGGCTTAATATATGTTATAGGTGCAGATCCGGCAGAGGGAGTTAACGGTGACGCCTCGGCTGCGCACGTATTTAAAGTCTCAGCCAATATTTATGAACAGGTTGCCTCGTTTAGCTCTAAGCATTTAAGACCCTCAGAGTTCGCAGATAAGCTAATTCAAATGGCTAATATATATGACAGGTCCTATCCAGGTCCGCTCATTGGAGTAGAAAGAAATAATCATGGGCATGCGGTGCTATTAAAACTTGATGAAATTCTAGAATACACAAACATATACCGCACGAGAAAAGAAAATAAGAAAACAGAAATAGAAGAAGTAAAATTAGGCTGGCCGACAGACCGCATTACAAGACCTTTAATGATGGATGCATTTATTGAGGGAGTAGAGTCAGGATCTGTAATTCTAAATGATCGTGAGACTTTAGGCGAGTGCCTGACATTAATTAATAATGACGGCAAAATTAAAGCTTCTGATGGAAAGCATGACGATTTAATCATATCTGCGGCAATTTCTATCCAGATGTGTATTGAAGAAGGCAAATTAAACATCTACGATAACATTGCAAGCAAGATAAAAAGCTAACAGAGGATATGTAGTGGCAAAAGAAATAGAAGCAGAAGCCGTTTCTCCAGAAGCATCTCCAAAATCACAGAAATCCCAATCGTCAGAAGTAATGAAGGGCTTATATTTCGGAACCGAAGAGCAGTCGTTTCAGGTATCTACATACCATCCAGACTCTTTTAGAAAACCGTATAACCCAGACCAATACGTAGCTAAAGATTATACCTATGGCATTTATGAAAAAATGATGGAAGATGACCAGGTATCAGTCGCCTTACAATTAAAAAAAGACATAGTCATCGGCTCAGGCTGGCATATATCCAGCGCAGACGATGATATTAAAAAACAACTAGAAGCATTATTAGAAGACGAAGTCGAGAGACCTTTGTCTGAAATACTACAAGACATAGTCCAATGTTATGAATATGGATTTAGCTTATCGGAGAAAATATTTAAAAATACTACAGACGGAATGCTGGCGTTGAAAGATATCAGGCCTAGACATCCGTCTAGCTGGCTACTACACACAGACGATCACGGCAACATTACAAGATTTGAACAACGCGGGCCACGTGGATCTATAGACGTAGAACCATCTGCGCTAATACATTATCCGAATAATATGCGTCATCAGAACCCATACGGACGTTCTGATTTATATACGGCGTATCAAGCATGGATGACAAAGCGTCACATAACTAGATTCTATTCTATATTTTTAGAGAACGCTGCAGGAGCTAAGCCAGTAGCTAAATATGACCGTCGCGCTCCGGCTAGCGCAGTACAAGATATTTTTGACGCGATTAAATCATTTCAAACTAAAACAGCTCTAGCTATACCGAAAGATTTTGAAATTGAGTTTTTGGAGGCTAAAAATGATGGCGAATCCTATATTAAAGGCATTAATTTATTTAATATGTTTATCGGGCGCGCTTGCTTTATCCCAGACCTTCTTGGTTTTTCTGGCGGAGAAAGCGGTGGGGGTTCTTTCGCACTAGGGAAGGAACAAGTAGGATTATTTTATAAACACATAAATAGACGCAGAGAAGTTCTAGAAAGAATAATGGATCAACACGTCATTAGACCTTTGTGTATTTATAATTACGGACAAATGGACGAATATCCGAAGTTTAAATTTAATCCATTAAGCGATGAGGACGCCACAAAGCAAGCTGAGCTTTGGATTAAAGGCGTACAAGGAATCGGATACGTTCCATCGATTGAGGAAGTAAATCATTTCCGATCATTGGTTAAATTCCCAGCCTCAGATGAAATTGAAATGAAAGCAATGGCACCAGCGTGGCAATCTAGTAAGTTCGCGCAAGATGCCGCGCCAATTGACGAAGGAAATCCCAATGAGGATGACGAAGAAACCGGTGAAGAACCAACACCAGGAGAGCCCGCATCACTAGAAGAAAAGAAAGAGTTCGGCGTCGGCACTGTTTATAAAACAGGTCCGCTCAAGGGCGACTATAGTAAAAAGGTTGATTTCAAATACGCAGACCAAACTCTTAAGACTACAGTAGCTAAGATCAAAATGGAATTAGAACCAATTGTAGGCGAGATGTTTGAGGATTTATATTCTCAATTACAAAAGAAAAAGATTGTGCAGATGCAAGACCTTGATCGTGCAGATACTTTGAAATTAAAAAACCTTGGACGTATGCAAAGTGTATTCAAAAGGCATTTTCGAAGACTACATGATGACGGCTTTAAAATGGCAAAAGGCGAAGTTATTAAATCTGACTTTGCAAAGAAAACAAACCTGCCAGTAGCTAATAATGTATTTTTATCTTTATTAGAAAAGGAGACATACAAATATGTTGGAGATTATGAGGATACTATTTTAAACAAAACTAAGAAGGAACTAATTAAAGCCATTAAAGACGGTAACCATTTGTCTAGCGTGATTTCTGTGCTCGACGATGAGGGTAATAAATTGTCCGATGTGAGTCTTGAGAGATACGCTCGCACGAAGACTACTGAAGTATTTAACCGAGGTCGAGTAGATTATTTTGAGTCTACTGGCGTCGTATCGGCTTATCAATTCTCTGCTATTTTGGACGATGTAACGTCAGATATTTGCGGTGAATTAAACGGCTTAACATTTCCAGCCGGAGAGGCTCCGATCCCTCCGCTGCACTTTAACTGTCGCAGTGTTTTAATTCCCATTACTAAATTCGAAGAATGGTCAGCAGATGGCGTTACTAACTCTGGCCGAAATGTTGATAAGTTTTTAGAAACAAATATTAATGACAAGTGGTTCTCTGTGTACTCTCACGCGCCTTGCGCACACGCGATCCCAAAAATAACAGATCATGACACAGAGTTTCAAACGGAGTTTATTTCTTCTACTGAGGAAAGAGTGACGTATCACAAAAAAGGTATTTCATTTTTAGAAACGACTGTTATATTTACAGACGAGTCAAAGATGATAATTAAATCTAAAACAGATAGGCGACTAGACGATGCGCCAGTATTATAATCCAAAGACTGGGCAAATTGAATCGGTAACAGAAGTTAAAAATGGGGCTACCGGAGCTTCCGGTCCGATCGGCTTGCAAGGCGTTCGTGGAGATAAAGGCGACAAGGGCGAACTCGGTTTAACAGGTCCCACGGGCGAAGTCGGTTTAGCCGGTGCATCAATAACCGGACCCATGGGATCTCCGGGCATTAACGGCATAAATGGCATAAACGGCATAAACGGCAAAGACGGATTAAACGGCCAGTCGATAGTCGGGCCAATTGGCGAGCCTGGACTAGACGGCTCAGTAGTTCATTATTCAATATTAAAACCTAAAAATAAAATCGGCGTAGACGGCGACTGGGCATTTTGTGAGACCGAAGAAATATATAGAAAATTTAATGGGCAATGGGTTTTTTATAGATCCATAAGAAGCGATGGATCCAAGGGTGGCGGTGGATCTGGTGGCGGCGCTGGCGTAAGTGATCACACATTATTATCAAACATCGGAACTAACACACACGCACAAATTGATACGCATATAGCAGATTCGACAATTCATTTCACACAAGCGGCGATTGCAATTTCGGCGACACAGATCACGTCGGGGACTTTGCCAATTGCCCGAGGTGGAACAAATTCGACCACGGCGTTAAATAATAATCGAGTCATGCAATCGTCTGGCGGCGCAATTACTGAAGCTGCTGCGATTACTGCAAGTCGGGCTTTAGAATCAAACGCAAGCGGTATTCCGGTTGCTTCAGCTACTACAGCGACAGAGTTAGGATTCGTTAGCGGAGTAACGTCTGCGATTCAAACCCAGCTAAACACAAAACTCCAAGCGTTGTCCGCGATCGGTGCGACCCCTAACGCTAACGCCGCGACCATTACGGGCACTACTTTAAATTTGCAGCCCGCGTCTGGTTCTTTTGGCGGTGTCGTTACTACTGCGGCTCAAACTTTTGCGGGAGTAAAAACATTTTCTAACACAACGGCGGCAACTTCTTCGAGTACCGGCTCGTTAGTAAATGCTGGTGGCTTTGGCAATGCAGGAAATATGTATATCGGCGGGGATATTTTTGGAGAAGCGGGCACGACAATCTCCGGCGGCGCGGCAGTCACTGATGCGCTTTTGCTCCAAGGAACTACGGGAAATGGAACGGCAACGTCGACCGCTGTAAGCGCGCGCGTGGGCAATAACGGCGCGACGGTTGCTTGGTCAACTTTGAATAATGGGCGAACTGGTTTCAACGAAGTAGCTCCAGCGGCGGGCATAGAAATTCGCTGCGCATCGGCTTCCGATATTGGTCTGATTGTTCGCGCTGCAAGTAACTCCCCGTCCGCAAATCATTTCGAAGTGAGAAGATTTTCAGACACAGCAGTCATTTTTTCGATCGGTTTCGCGAGTGGCACAGGAGTAGGAAATTTATTTTTAAACGGTAGTGCGGCCTTTGGCGGGACCGCAGTCTCAGCGAGTGCGCTTTTAACCGTCGGTGCAAATATATCTGACCCTACCGACGTCAACGGCTCGTTCGGTGTAAATGTTTTTAGAACACTTGTTTTAACTGCGATAAATGCAAGAGATGTTTACGGCGGCAGATTTAACTTAAATGTTTCGGCTAACGCTTTTAATCAAACTGGACAGCTTGGCGGAGGGCTTTTCGAAGCGTCTAATCAGAACACAGCAGTCGTTTCGAATATGCAAGGCGGTCGATTTCTACTTTATAATATCGGTGCTGGCACAATCACAAATGGCGCGGCAGGGTCTTTTGCTATTCAAAACTTAGTATCCGGCGGCACGATTACGAATGGTTATGGCGTGTTAATAGCGACCGGTTTCAACAACGGCACTATCACAAATCAATATGGAATTTTTCAAGAAGATCCAATTTCTAGAAATTATTTTGCGGGCAATTTAGGCATAGGCGTTACTAATCCCGCGACCGCTTTTGAAATCGAGAGAACACAAACGGTAACGGGGCTCACAGGCGACGGCTATGCAGCGGCTATAACGCTAGATCCAAATTATTCTGCTGCGAGTGCTCAAACTGTAACTCGCGCGAACTACATGGACATACAAGATATTAGTACAAGTAATGTGACTATAACCGACGCTGCTGTTATGCGATTTGACGCGGCAATCGGCACACACAAAGCGATTGACGCGGCAACTACAAAGACTTCTCCTGGAACAGTAACGGCCTGGGTTAAAATAAATATTAACGGCGTGATACATTACATGCCATGCTATTCAAGCAAAACTACATAAGGAATTCATGGGATTAATTAAAAGTTATACAGTGTCAGAGTCAATTTCTAACCCTCAAATCACGGGTCAGTACTGGCGCATAGGCTACATAAAAGAAAATCGTAGTTTGATAAATCCTAGTGTAGAAGTATTTTTGCAATTATTCTCTAATTCTACCTCTAGGTTAAATGGTGACCCTGCGCTTTACGAAACGTCTGTTGTCTTTAACAGCTACTTATTGCCGATTGACGAAATCAATCCATGGTCACAAAATCATTACATTGTAATTTATAATAAAATAAAAAATGACGTCGCTTTTTTCAGTGACGCGCAGGACGAGGAGTAATTATGGCAGAGCCAAAACAAAACTATATAGACGCTAAGGCATCAGTCGATGAGCTGTGCTTATCACTTGATCTAGACCTTAAATATGAACTTCTTAAAATGCTTCGAGCTGATATAAATGAATGTATTAAAGCGGTAGAAGCAGAAAAACAATCGGCCCCTCCAGTCACTGAACTAAACAAAATAACGCGCTATGCAGTGGTTGACTTAGTGACGGGTCGGTTATTAGGTAAAGTAGCAGATGGCGCATTTACCCCTGTTTAAAAAGGATAAAAAATGAATAATAGAACTGTTACATTAGAGGTCAATCAGGACTTATTAAATGTTTTTTCATCTATTGAAAGAGCCGCTAGATCAGCAGCAATGACAGGACCACAACACGACAGCTTGATGGTAGACCTAATCTGGCTAGCCTCAAGACTAGGCTTAAGACAAGAGAATACAAATCAGCAAGTAACAACTGAAGAAACTGATATTAAAAAAAAAGAAGTGATCCTATCTGGATCGGCAAAAAAAGATAAGCGTGGTCTAGAAGCTAGCCGAAAGCAATAGTACGATTAATCCTCTGCACAGGGGGATTAATGGAAAATGTTTCTGACACACCTACATATAATATAAAAAACGTCGAGGTCTTTTCTTCTGGCGAGTGGAATAAAGACAAATACTCAGTAGAAGATCTGCACTCAATCGTAACTTCTTTTAACTCTTTAAAAGAAGGCTTTAGACCATACGTAAAACTAGGCCATGATAATAAACAGCAAATCGCTAAGTCTTCTGGACTTCCGTCTATAGGATGGGTCGATAATTTATACGTTAAGGGCACGAAACTGTTCGCAGATCTTAATTATATTCCTAAAAAAGTATATCAATTGATTAAGTCTAAGGCCTATCGAAAGGTCTCGTGTGAGATTTATTTCGACCTAGATGTTAATGGAATTAAGTATCCTAAAGTCTTAAGTGCTATTGCTTTGCTGGGTGCAGAAAATCCAGGAGTGATGAATCTCGCTGATATTTTAGGCAATTATACATTAAATCAAAATAATAAGATTGGGGTCTTTGAATCTATGGCCAAAAAGGATAGCTTTAAAGCGTACGAACATGATTTTGAAACTAATATGGGAGATGAAAAAATGTCTGAAGAACTAAAAAGCCTACAAGAGAAAATCGAAGCCGGCAAAAAAGACTACGAAACTATTGAGACTGCTAAACTAGCTGTTGAAAAAGAATTAGCTACAGAGCGAGAAGAAATCAAAAAGTATCGTGATGCTGCTGAGCTTGCACAAATGGAAGCTAAGTCCGCTAAGGTAGCTACATTTATTCTAGAACTAGAAAACAAGAGATTGTCTACTCCGTCTATGAAAGATTTAGTTACAGAACTAATGTCTGATAAGAAAGAGTATTCAATTAAAGAAAAGTCTATGACAAAAGAAGAAGTTTTAGTTGAGATTTTAACTCTATCTAAAGAAGCTGCAAAAGTTAACTTCGAAGAAAGTTCTCGCGCAGACTTTGCTAAAGGTGGAAATAAAGAAAAAGACACAGAAGAAAAAATAGCCAAGTACGCTAAGGATAATAAGTGCTCTTATACACAAGCTTATAAAGCTGTGATGAAGGGCGAGGATATGGATCTAGAAGACGTACCAGCAAAGAAAGATAAAGGAGAATAATTATGTCAATCGCATTAATATCATTAAAACAGGGCGACAGTATTGCAGCCTACAGAATTGTACGACTAACGTCGGCGAATACTGTATCTATAGCAACTGCCACAACTGATATTCTTTTAGGCGTAACGCAAGATAATGCAAGCAGCTCTAATCAAGCTGTTCCTGTAGCAATCGGCGGTATCGCTAGAATATTTATGAATGAAACCTGCGCAGCGGGCACATTCGTAACAACAGACTCTTCAGGCAGAGGGACTCCAATGGTAGTTAATACCGCCGGAGTATATGTAGTAGGACAAGTACTGTCAGCTGTTTCCGCAACGGGAACACTTGCAGAGATCCTATTAAGACCACAACAAATTTCGATTCCATAAGGAGTAACACATGCCCTCTACACCATTAAGAAGTCAGTTACATATAGATCAACTACTTTCAAACGTAGCCGTTAAATATAGTAATGAACGCTTTATACACGAACAAGTTTTCCCAATGGTCCCTGTTAAAAAAACATCGGATCTATACAGAACATACAATCGCAACTGGACAATTCCAGAAACTAACCGCGCTATCGGCGGTCTTGCGCGAGAGCACGTATTCGAGATCGGTAACTCTAGTTACTCGCTTGAAAAACATGCTTTGAAATCATTTGTTCCAGATACTGCTGCAGACAATTATGACCTAACAGACTTAAGAGCTGACTTAACAGTCGATCTTGTTGAGAAAATTATGATGAGAAAAGAAGCGCAGTGCGCAGCTTTATTCACAACTACTCAATGGTCTCTAGGTGCATCTTTAGCTGCTGCTGATCAGTGGGTTACTGGCACATCTCAGCCGATACAGTTATTCGACACGGCGGCATCTTCTGTTGTTTCAAATTCTGGTGTTAAAGCTAACTACGGAATTATACCGTTGAACGCTTATAACGCTTTAAAGAATCATACAACTGTAGTTGACCGAGTTAAATATACGTCTAAAGAACTAAGCCCTGCTATTGTCGGCGCGCTCATCGGCCTAGACAGTTTATTAGTTCCTGACATATTTTTTGACGCTGGCCTATACGGAGCTTCTGCCGCAACTGGCGCAGTTCAATCTATTTGGAAAGCAGACTTTGCATTTTTGGGTTACAAGCCCGCTGCTGCAGGTATGATGGCCTTATCTTCTGGTTATATGTTTCAGAAGGCTAAGCCGTTAGTTCGTCGCTGGAGAGAAGAAGAACGAGAATCTGATGTTATTGAAGTCGACTGCGAATTTCAATTTAAAGTAGTTGCATCTTTGAGCGGTTTTTTTATCAACGACGTAATTTAATATAAAAATAAAATCTAATGCGGGTCGCAAGACCCGTATTTTCAACCAAAGGAAAACCAATGGACACACCAGACACAGTAGAAAAAGTGGCCACGAAGAAGAAACTAGGCCGACCAAAGAAGCAGGACCCGACTACACCGATGGGCGAGTATATCGCCGAACAAGCAAAAAAAAATCGAGAGTCAAAAAAAGCCAATAAAGTAGTAGAAAAATACTATGAAATCAAAAACAGTAAGCTAGTTCTTTGCAAAAAGATTGCTAGTGGAACTGTTTTTAGAACATTTATTGGATCGACTGAAGATAAAAAAGACGGAAAATCTGTTCAGGATTTTGTTAAAAAACTACAAGCTGAAGGTCGTATTAGAGTTAGGATCTAACTTGGCATTATTCGCAACTATAACATCGATGGCTATTAAAATGGTAGGCACTACTTTTGACACTGCCACTACGGCGTTAGCTGTTATTTGTTTGACCGATGCTGAGAACGAAATAAGAAAACAACTTGCTAAACGATACAACTTTAGTGCAGCTCCTTTTATCTTGTCCGCCACTATACCTCCAATGGTAACCACATTGGCCGAGAATTTAGCGGTGGGCTACATGTATGAGAATATGTCTAGAGGTTCCAAAGAAGGCTACGCGCGAGCTGACAGGTACATTAAAAAGGTTAATACTAATCTCCAAATGTTATCTGCTGGAAATGCGCAGCTCATGGATTCGAGCGGTAGCCTTATTTCAGAAATCGAAGGTGATTGGAAAGTACACGCCACATCTCCATACGCGCATACGTTTAACGAAGATCATCCGAAAAACTGGGCTGTCTCAGAGTCTAAGATAGATGATATTCAGACAGAGCGTGATTCTGACGAGACGATTTAATGGCGATAGACTTCTCAGAAATGAAATTTGATTCTGCTGAATGGCAAAAAATAATGAAGCGCGTCCATTCTAAATGGGACGACATAAAACATCGTAAAGAATTTGGCGGCTTAGTATCAGCAATTGTTTATCAAGATATAGATGACCACTTTGACAAAGAGATGGGACCAGATGGCAAGTGGGAACCATGGTCGGCAAGTTATGTTATGGCTATTCAGGGCCGCGCAGCTTGGCGTTACGTCGGCAATAGACTGGTAATGTTTGATGCCTACCAAGTAGAAGAATATGGAATTAAACCGCCTAGAAAAATGGGTAAAATACTTCAGGCCACTGGCAGATTAAGAAATTCATTTAAACCTACGAGCTGGAAAAATAAAGATAACGGCGTAATATTTATTAATAAAGCTAAAACAAAAGACGGATTTCCTTATGCTAAAGCCAATAATGCAGGCGGTCCGAAGTTACCTCAAAGACAATTTATGTGGTTTTCTCCAAAGGGCCTTAAAAAACTTGCCGATATAACTTTAAAATGGTTGAGTGAATAAATGGCAAGAGTACCAATGGGAGCAATTAAATCAGCAGTTCAAAGCATACTTGAAACGGCTAACACCACGACCGGAAGCCCTATAGATTTGTCTGACGCTCTGGCAACTAGAGTTAAAAAGGTGCTACAAATAAATGTAGAAAGAATTCCTATACAGCCTAGCTTCTACCCTTGTTTAACAATGTTCTACGACGCCAAACAGGTGACGCTTAAAGACATTGCCGGATCTATGCTCAATGGGCGCAGACAGGCGGAGATTGATTTAAAGATCGTCGGGCTAGTTTGGATAGACAATATGAACACAGCTAACTTTCAATTTAAAGATTTAGCAGACAATGAGATCGAACAATTAATGGAGAACGCAGAGCAAGTTTTAAGGAATGACCCTGCTTTGGCCGGCAATGCTTTATGGTCTAAAACAACTGAAGTTTCATATCACAACTATGTAGTGAGCGAAGATGCTCACATGCGAGCGGGAATAATGACTTATAGAATCTCGGTTTTGTACTAAATGAGTTACATAATGGGGCTTTTGTACTAAATGAGTTACACAATTGCTGGGCTAAAATAAATGAATACAGATCAAATCATATCGCAGTCTAAAAATGCTTACAAACAGTGGTGCGACCAATGGCGAGCGAACGCTAAAAAACATTCTAAATGTGATATGAAACCATTCGAAGACTTTAGAAATATAGGCATAGGCAAAGCCATATTATGCGTAGCCAATGGATTTTCTTTAGAAGAAAACATAGAAATAATTAAAAAATATAAAGATAATGTGGACATTATTGCGTGTGACAAGACACTAGGACACTTATTAGATCATGGAATTAAGCCGACTTATTTAATGGTCTGTGATGCGAATGTTAATTATGAAAAATATTTAAAGCCTTGGGAAAATCAACTACAAGACACTATTTTACTACAAAATGTTTGTGGAAATCCCCTATGGACGTTCAATGGAAACTGGAAAGACAAATATTTTTATGTAAACAAAGATGTTATGCATTACGAATTAGAGTTCATGGAGCTGTCTGGATGTAAAAATCAAGTTACTGCGGGTACTAATGTCTCTAACATGATGATAGTCATTCTTAATCAAAGCGATAACGACAAAAAACAAGACTTGTTTGCATACGATAAAATTATTCTAATCGGATACGATTATTCATGGAAATATGATGGCAAATATTATGCTTTTGATGAAGAAGCGGGAGGCAAAAAATACTTCATGCGTCACGTCTACGGCATATCTAATTCCGGCAAGGTTATATTTAGCTCAAATAACTTAGGATCTTCTGCTTCTTGGCTGAACCTTTACATAAGTGTATTCAAAATTAATGCGATACAATGCAGCCCAGACTCCCTTTACACTTTCGGTAGGGAGGGCAATCTAGAAGCGCAAATGCAGTACAGACATAAGCCTAGTGACGCGAAAAAGGTTAGAGATTTATTAAAAGAAGGTCAGGGTCTTGAACAAAAGACCAATAAAATACAAAATAGTCTGAGAGATATTGCGAGAGATCATTGGTATCAAAGCCAATCTATTTAGGAGGCTTTAAATGGCAGACGGCGAAAAAGCAAATGTTGGCTTTAGTTCATATTTAGGCGTAGGCAGAGAATCAACTTTTAAAACACTAGTCACAGCAACAGCAGGTTTAGACTTTATTTCTGCTTCGTTTAAAACTACCCAAGAACAAAAAGTATTAGAAACTGTTTCTGGGAAAAGAACATACGCAGACAGAATGTCTACATCTAAAATGGTAGAGGGTGAAGTCGAATTTTATATGGCCGCTGATTCTGACGCTTGTGTTCATATACTACAAAATTCTTTTGGAGGCGGCAATCCTACAACGGCCACGGCCACAGGTGACACAGTCGGCGCAGGAACATTCGAACATATTTTTGGGTTAAATAATTTTGATTCTGCTTATTCATCACTTAGCTTTAACCACAGAAAAGGTGACGCTGTAAACGGAAAAATATTTGAATACAACGGCGGGCGCGTAAATGAGCTAACTTTATCAGGCGAAGTAGACGAGTCTTTGGTCGCTTCTGCTTCTCTTGTGTTGGTAGATTCAACATCTACTTCGAATAATTATCTATCGCTTTTAGCTTTCGGCGGACAAACTCCAATGAGTTTTCAAAACATGAGATTGAGTGTTGAGTCTACCTTTGCTTCTCTTACTGCTTCTGCCTTTTGGTTCGTTCAATCTTTTGAATTTGGAATAAATAACTCGCTAAAATCTGACAGTGATTCTCGAAGAATTGGCACAAATGTATTGGATGTTTTACCGCCAGGCGTAGCCAACATGACCTTTAATTTCTCTATGAGATTTGACACATTGACTGCGTATAACGCTATGCTAAACGAGACGCAGCTGTCGGCTCAGATTGCCTGCCAGGGTCCTACGATGACAGGCTCTTCACTCCGCCAGCAAATCTTGATTAATATGCCTAGAATCTATATTAGCGATTCTGGAGACCCTGAGGTCGGCGGTCCTGACGATATACTTAAAGCCGAAGTTACTGCTATGGTCTTGCGCGATGACTCAACGTCTACGGGTTATGCGGTGCAAGCTGTTGTCAGAAATAAAACCACAACGTATGTTTAATTGATGTGGCCATTTAATAGATCATTACAGAATAGACTCTATCAAACGAAAGTCGTACGCGCGTGCGGGATAAAATTTAAAGTTAAAAAATTAAATATTCTCAATCATTTAGAGGGATTAAATGTCTTAGTAGACAATTACGCCACTTATGAGAAGAGAAAAGAGCAGGATAAAATCCCCGCCAGTGAAAATTTAAAGTACCTCGATAAGGTAAAAAAAGTCTATAAAGAGATATTTCTAGCAACAGTTTTAGAGCCTAAACTGACAGACGATAGATCAACAGAGGGCCAATATATTGACGATTTATTCGGCGATTGGGACTTGTGCCATGAGCTTTATAATCAAATAATGATCTATTCTAATAAAAAAAAAACGATAGACACTCGTTTAGCAAATCAAAAATAGTCGAAATTGATATAATAGCTAGACGTTATGCTAGTCTCCCAAGTGACATTATTAAGTTAGAATTGCATGAGTACCAGTTTAACTCATTGGTCGCCTATGTTTCTATAGAAAAAGAAATAAAGGAAGCTGAGAAGAATAGTAGAAGGAAATAGAATGGCTGAAAACGAAGCAACATTTCTCTTAAAAATAAAACAAACTGGCCAAGAAATTTTAGATCATTTTGTTTTTACTATAGGCGACGTAATTAATTTAGTTAAAAAATTGCCGGCATTTATTATGGACACGGTCAATGCTTACCGAGACGAGCAAAGGGCTATTGATAATTTAACTCAATCAATGATTAATAGCGGCGTATTTACTGCCGACCTTCGCGCTGAATCTTTAAGGCTGGCATTGGCATTTCAGCAAGTCACAACATATTCAGACGATCAGATTATATCTTCGCAAGCAATTTTACAGTCATATTTAAAAGGAACAGCAATCACAAAAGAGTTATTACAAGCTACTTTAGATTTAGCTGCTGGAAAGAAAATTGATTTAGCTACTGCCGCGAATCTCGTCGGAAAAACAATTGGAACAGAAACCGACGCGCTGAAAAGACAAGGCGTCGTGGTCGAGGAAACCATCGGGATTAACAACAAAATGGCCGCTACTATTTCGGCCATAGATGCAAAGTTTAGAAACAGTGCCGCTAATGCCGCGAAAGACATTGGCGTAATAGATCAGTTAAAAAACAGTTGGGGAAATTTCTTACAAAACACTGGAAGCTTATTTGCTCCGTTCGTAACATCAATGGCGAGAGCTACGAAAGGCACTTTAGACTTCATTAACTCATTATCTGGAATTGACCCTAAAAAAATGAGTGGAGCCGAAATCATAGCAGAAATAAAAAAACAAGAAGAAGCAATAGAGCGTCTTGATAATAAGATTAAGGCTGGTTGGTCTCTCAGAGATGGAGCTAGTAAAAATGATTTAGAAAATCAAAAAGTAAGACTACAGCAGTTAAAAGATTTCCATGCAGAGAATTTAAGAATGGAATCAGAAGCCCAGACTAATAAATCAATACTTGATCAGGCAAGTTCTCAGGAGTCTTTGGTTCTTAAAATGACTAAAGATCAGGAGTTATTTCAATATGAAACTGATAAAAATTTATTAGAGTTAAGCAATAAAGACGGTCACGAATTAGCTCTAATTGCTCTTGAGATTCAGTATGCAGATCAGAGATATAACAAGGCGTTAACCGATGGAGAGAGAATAGCTATTTTAAAAGATAAACAGGCGCTTTTAAATAAGCAGAGGGGATTAAAAGGTGCCTCATCTGATAAAGAAATAAATGACAAGGTGCTCAAAGATCGTGACGCTTTTTTATCTCAGATGTCTAGCTTGCAATCTTCTAGTAACTCTGTTCTTGCCACGATTGGTAAAGCCTCCGCCATAGCAGCGATTAAAATTAGCACAGAAAAGTCGGCGGCATCAGGCCGCGAATGGGGAACGGCAATGGGCGGACCTGCGCTAGGGCAAACATTCGCAGCGTTAGCGTATGTCGCGGGAGCCGCACAAGTAGCCCGAATTGCTGGCGTACAACTAGCCGACGGCGGTATCGTGAGAGCATCTCCAGGCGGAACACTTGCGACTATAGGCGAGGGAGGGCGCGACGAAGCAGTTATTCCTCTCGAAAACGGAATGATACCTGGCGGTGGCGGTGGCTCTACATTTATATTTAATGGGCCAGTGATGGGCGATGAAGGTCAAGCGATGGACTTCGCGCGTGCGATAGACAGAAGCCTACTTAAACTTAGACAGTCAAATCAGTCTGTCTCATTTGATGAAAGTATATTTTAAATATGGAAATATTAACACAGACGAAACTACAAACGACAACACAAATTGTTGTTAACTCCAGCACAATAACAACAGCTAATATAATGAATCCAGATCTTAGATATCAGTACATTTCGGACGCCTTTAATAACGATACATTGACCTCGACGATCCGAATAAATTTTGATGCCACGCAGACTATAGATAGGATTGCGCTCCTAGGGTTTAACGCAAAAAGGTTTAATGTATATTATAATGGTTTAACAGCCTCGACCTTCGCAATAACTAATCCTACCACTACTTCACAATGGACTAATAATTCAGCAAAGAATCTTTACCTATCGGCCACTCCTGTCGACTGTACTTCTGTCAGCATAGATATTTATTCAACACAGACGGTTAACTCAGAAAAAGCAATCGGATATTTATACGTAGGAACAAAGTCTTTAACTTTCCCCAGGGTTCCTAACGCCTCTAACTATACGCCTATTCGAGACCCTAAAGATTTTATCCATGAGTTATCAGACGGTGGCACGCGTCGCCATGTTGTTCAGTCCAAGTGGTCAACCAAAATAAAATTTCAATATATTACAGAGTCCTTTAGAGACAGTTTAAGAACAATTTATGATACGTATAATCCCTTCGTATTTGTGCCATTCGAAACAGGGACCTCATGGGATTCGATATTGTTTGAGGCTAACTGGGTCGGCAATTTTGATTTTTATAAATACTCAGACGATGCGCTTTCATCTGGTTTCAGTGGCGGAATTGATTTAAAGGAAACATAATAAATGAGTAGTTTATTAACTCTAAATGGGCAAATTAAAAACAGTCGATCCCGCGTATTCAGAAGACTTCTTATTAAGAGAAGAAATCGAGGCTCAGGAACATACGAAAGTTTATGGCTAGACATAACTAATGATGTTCAAAAATGGGGATCAATTAAAAAATCAATCGATTCAAATAAAGTAAATCAATTTAATTTCTCTAACATCACGCTGACTATGTCTAACGAAAGCGGTAGATATAATCCCTCTGAAGATGACAATTCCTTATGGTATGGATTCGGATCTCAGCAAAGAACGCTTATAAAAATAATTACTGGTTTTATTTACGAAACACAAGACGCTGGCGGAGTGTGGACGCCTACTGCTATTAACGCGGGCGCGAGCTGGAATGATGCTAAGTGGGACCCTAATTCTAGTGCTTCAGATGCGGCCACAACGTATTCGGGCTTTATTTCTGGAGACATAAATATTACTGGCGACAATAAAGTTAATCTCCCGATAGTTCCTTTACAGCAATGCTTTCGGCAATATGCCGCGAGTAGACTGACTGGATATAATACCTCTCTAACAGCTTCCGATTTTATTACTTTATTAAGAGACCAGGTAGACTCTAGTGGCGCATATATATTTAGACCTTTTTTTGGAAACACAACGACAAACTGGCAGATAACTTCGACGAGTGTTGAGTACGCAAATCTAAATACATCAACAGCTGAGGACTTAACAAACCTAACTGTATGGGATGTTATACAAAAATTAGCAGAGGCAGAAAATTTTGTTCCATACGTTACGTCTGGCGGTGTTTTTAAATTCTTTAGTAGGAACGAAAGTACTGCTGCAGTTTTTGAGCTATTTGGTGGCCAATCTTTTTCCTCTCAATGGGGCCAGACTATAAAAAAAATAACTTGGTTCGGCCAGAGGTGGAATAAATACTATTCTCGCGTGACTGTAAAATGGCAAAAAGCAGACACTACGACATCTTATGAAACTAAAGATTCTCAGTATTTAGTCAGTGGTGACTCAGGACCATGGACACTCGGAGAGAAAACTTTATCAATACAAAACACATGGATTCCCTCGGCAACTGTCGCTAATAATATAGCTACAAATCTATTTAACGAATTCTCTGCGTTAAGAGAAGAAGTAGATTTTTCTACAACGTTCATTCCGCACCTAGATGTTTTAGATAGGGTTTTACTAACATACGATCAAAGTCCAGTTACCAACAATTCACTTTGGGACGTTTACAATTGGGGAGATACAACGCCTGCCATAGATTCTACTGATTTATTGTGGGATAATTCACCAGGGGACCCTATTAGATTTTTTCAAACTGAGTTTAGATTAATATCAGTAGACATTAACTTAGATTCGTTTGAGTGCAAATATACAGGGAGAAGGTCTTAATGGACGGCTCTAGAATTATAGAAATATGGCCTGTTTTTGTTTCAATCATTTTTGCTGGAGTATGGCTCATTAGACTTGAGGCAAAAGTTTTATATTTAGAAAAAAATCAAAGCTCTCATCTGGAAAAACTAGATCAAATGAACAATAAACTACAGGAAATATCCGAATCTCTAGCGCGCATGGAGGGGAAACTTCATGGAGGGGAAACTTCATGGAAACACACATGACTAGTTGCATGATAACTGACTGGAAGCATGGTCTTTCTATTATTGTAGTTTTATTATTAGAGGCATGGCTTGGTAAAACTAATAAAGTGCGTTACGCTTCTACATTGGAGCTTGTCGCAATTGGCAGTTTCGATTTAATAAAAAGAATATTTACTAAAGGGGAATTAAAATGAAGGGTTTAAAAGAATGTTTGGAGCTAATCGCTGGTCTTAAGGATTTAGCTATTTTAGGAAAACAAGTTATGAAAGACGGAAAAGTCGATATGGCCGACCTTGCTTTATTGCCTGCATTACTCGCTAAACAAGATGAATTAACAAAGGCTTTTTTGGGTCTTGGCGAAGTAGTAGAAGAAGTTAAAGACTTATCTTTAGACGAAGGCTTACAACTTGCGCAGGCTTTAGTTAGCGCTGCAAAAGCAGTAAAAGAAGCATAGTGGCTTCTGTATTATCTTTATTATTAGCAATATTCAAAGCGGTCCCAGCACTCAAGCAGTGGTGGGATCAACTTCTAGCTATGTATATCGCTAAGTCTATTGCAGATATGCACAGAGATGACAAGGCTGCTATTAAAAAAGCTATAGAAGAAAATGACCAAAGAGATTTAGAAAGACAAGTTTTTAACTCGACTCCAGGAGAAAGATCAGATGCGCCTAATACTATTATCCGTCACGATTCTTTGCCTAACGTCTTGCCTGTCTCCAAAAAGAGCCGAGATTAAAGCTGCGATATGGCTAAATAATTCTCCTCTGCCAATTGAGCTTTGTATTAAGCATAAGGAATTAAACGACTATGGATTTTACAGACGCCTTAATGATGGTAGCACTGAGTTTATTTCTTTTTGTGATTCTAGATCAAATGAATGGCTAGCAATGTACCAAGATGACTTCGACAAACTTCTAGATAAATACGTTCCCAAGTCACAATGAAAAAACTATTTAGTTATTGGGTTAAATTTATAAACTTTTTGAGGTCGTCATATATTGAACAAAAAGTAGATACTGGCTTAATGCCAATTTGGTTTAAAATAGCTGAAGCAGAAATCGGAGTAAAAGAAATTCGCGGTGGAGAGCATCCTAGAATTATTGAATATCATATGTCTACCAGCCTAAAATCTAAAGAAGACGAAATCCCATGGTGCAGCTCTTTTGTCTGCTGGTGTTTAGAGCAAAATGGGATTAAGTCTACTCGATCAGCGTGGGCAAGATCCTACTTAAAATGGGGAATTAAATTAGACAAGCCAAAGCCTGGCTGCATAGTTGTTTTTCAGAGAGGTAACGCGGGCCATGTAGCTTTTTTTGTGAGTGACGATGAAACAGGAACGCTAGTTCTCGGCGGAAACCAATCGGACTCAGTCTGTTTTTCTGAATATAATAAAAAAGATGTGCTAGGTTACCGCTGGCCTGACCTTAGTCCAGTATAAATTTCATAATTAATCTGCATAATATCGTCTATGCCTAGTACAATAACATCATATTTTACATTCGCACCTTCGACTAAAGCCAGATCCTCTCAGGTAAATACTAATTTTAGTAATTACAGAGGGGACATATTACCGATAAATGAAACTACAATTACCGCTTCTGATAGTGTGCATAATCTCGGCACCACAGACCACAGATGGCTTCGAGGATTTGTAGACAATGTTGACTTTAGAACGTCTACCACGACGGCAGGATTAATTTTAAGAGGCAATTCTGCGAATACTACAGGTGAATTTTTATTTCAAATAGCCAGTGTCACTGTCGCTCAAGTAACTGACACTGGTATTCCGGGGATTTCGCTGCAACCGGCGGCTCTACAATTATTCGGACAAACCTTTACAGCTAGCGGCTCATTTACTG
>Ga0163154_10001226_pt1 | contig 39802 bp, 43 predicted proteins | sample OliLakLV19MP9P1_FD_148649 | JGI IMG/M metagenome (GOLD analysis project Ga0163154, IMG submission 148649) | Freshwater microbial mat bacterial communities from Lake Vanda, McMurdo Dry Valleys, Antarctica - Oligotrophic Lake LV.19.MP9.P1 | ecosystem: Environmental > Aquatic > Freshwater > Lake >... | reverse complement strand
CTGCGATTCGCGATTCGCGAAGGCGGCCGAACTGTCGGTGCCGGCGTCGTAGCCAAAGTTCTGAAGTAAGGTGATTTGCGCTGCCTGCGGCCAGCAGGCCAAGGGCAGCGAGTTCCTTTAACCGATCACGAATAAATCGTTTAGGGGCTTGGTTTTTGAATTTCCGCAGAGTATAGTGCGCGGCCCTCTCACCTGCTTTGGCAAGTGAGAACAAACATCGGCGGTGGGGCGTAGGCTCATGGATGTGGCGAACGCGCGAACTGCGCGGCGTGAACACCGCTAAGGAGAGAACAATGGCACAGCAACAGCGAATTCGTATTCGGCTGAAGGCGTTCGATCATCGTTTGATCGACCGATCCGCCAGCGAGATTGTCGAAACGGCCAAGCGCACGGGTGCGCAGGTCCGTGGTCCTATTCCTTTGCCCACCAAGATTGAGCGCTATACGGTGCTCACTTCGCCCCACGTCGACAAGGACGCGCGGGACCAGTATGAGACTCGCACGCATAAGCGTGTGATGGATATCGTCGACCCCAACGACAAGACCGTGGACGCGCTGATGAAGCTCGACCTGGCTGCCGGCGTCGACGTTCAGATCAAGCTCTACTGAGGCGCCGAGGACAGCAGACATGGCAATCGGATTAGTGGGCCGCAAATGCGGAATGTCACGGGTTTTTCTTGAGAGCGGCGAGTCCGTTCCGGTGTCCGTGATTGAAGTTGAAGCAAACCGTGTGACGCAGGTAAAAACCAAGGACAGCGACGGTTACGACGCGATCCAGGTTACAACCGGCACCAAACGCCCGGTTTTGGTGAACAAACCGCAAACCGGTCATTTCGCGAAAGCGAAAGCAGGAGCGGGGCGCGGACTTTGGGAATTTCGTCTGAACGACGATGACATCGGCAAGTTCGATGTGGGCGCGGAGCTGAAGGCTGACGTGTTCACCGTGGGCCAGATTGTTGACGTGGCGGGCGTGACTCGCGGCAAAGGATTTGCTGGCACGATCAAGCGTTGGAACTTCACGATGGGCGATGCGACTCACGGTAACTCGTTGAGTCATCGGTCGCCGGGTTCAATTGGTCAGCGCCAAACCCCGGGTCGGGTGTTTAAGGGTAAAAAGATGGCCGGCCACATGGGTAATGCCAATGAGACCGTACAGAACTTACGAGTGATTCGCGTAGACGCAGAGCGCAACTTGTTGCTCGTGCGCGGCGCCATTCCTGGTGCGCCGGGCGGCGACGTCGTGGTTCGTCCGGCATCGAAGGGGCGCTAAGATGACAATGCAACTTGAAGTGGTAGGTGGTGTGGCCATTGATGTTTCGGAAACGGTGTTTAATCGACCGTATTCTGAGGCGCTGGTCCATCAGATCGTTACTGCTTACCGTAATGCGGGACGGGCAGGAACGAAGAAGCAAAAGTCGCGCTCTGATATGTCGGGCACGACTAAGAAATTCAAGAAGCAAAAGGGCGGTGGCGCCCGTCACGGTGACTACCGTGCGCCGATATTTGTGGGTGGTGGCGTAACTTTTGCCGCTCGCCCGCGGAGCTTTGCGCAGAAAGTCAACCGAAAAATGTACCGTGGAGCAATGCAAGCAATCCTCTCGGAGTTGATCCGCCAAGATCGAGTCAAGGTCATTGCTAGCCTGGATGTGGACCAGCCGAAGACAAAGACCTTTGTCGCAAAGATGGCCGAACTGGGCGTTGTTCGTGCCACTTTCGTCGCCAGCGAAGTCAGTGAATCGGCCTATCTTGCAGCGCGCAATATTCCGCACGTCCACGTCGTCGATGTGCATGGCCTGAACCCAGCGAACCTAGTGCGCACCGATCATCTGGTGTTGACGGTGGACGCGGTCAAAAAGATTGAGGAGTGGTTGTCGTGAGCAACGAGCGTCTATTGTCAGTGCTGGTTGCACCGCGGGTTTCCGAAAAAACTGCGCGCGTCCAAGCCGATCACAACCAGTATGTATTCGAAATTGCGACATTCGCTACCAAGCAAGACGTAAAGTCGGCGGTCGAAGCACTGTTCAAGGTCAAGGTTGACGGCGTGCAGGTTATGAACGTCAAAGGCAAGACCAAGGGCTTTCGCGGTCGCGCTGGCAAGCGCGCCGATTGGCGTAAGGCTTACGTCACACTGGCCGACGGTCAGTCCATCGAACTCGGCACGCAGGCCTAGAGGAAGTCAATCATGCCTCTGATCAAAGTAAAGCCAACGTCCCCGGGGCGTCGCGGCGTTGTCAAGGTGGTTTCGCCAGAGTTGCACAAAGGCGGGCCCTACAAGCCATTGACTGAACCGCAAGATAAGACGGGTGGTCGCAATCATCACGGTAGAATCACAACGCGCCATCGTGGCGGTGGTTCGCGCCAACACTACCGTCTGATCGACTTTAAGCGCGACAAAGACGGTATCGCCGCCCAGATTGAGCGCTTGGAGTACGACCCGAATCGGACTGCACACATCGCTCTGCTGCTGTTCATTGATGGAGAGCGCCGGTACATCATTGCGCCAAAGGGCGCAAAAGTGGGCGACACCTTACTCAGTGGTCGGGACGCTCCGATCAAGACGGGTAACTGTCTACCACTGCGCAATATGCCCATCGGCAGTACTGTGCATTGCATTGAGATGAAACCCGGCAAAGGCGCTCAGCTCGCGCGTTCTGCCGGCGCTTCAGCCCAATTAGTTGCTCGCGAACAGGGCTATGCGACCTTGCGTTTGCGCTCCGGCGAAATGCGTAAAGTGCCCGCCGATTGCCGCGCATGTGTCGGTGAAGTATCCAACTCCGAGCATAATCTTGAGCAGTTAGGCAAGGCTGGCGCTTCGCGTTGGCGCGGTGTACGACCCACGGTTCGCGGTGCCGCAATGAACCCTGTAGATCACCCACATGGTGGTGGTGAGGGTCGTTCCGGACAAGGTAACCCGCATCCGGTGTCTCCGTGGGGTACTCCGAGCAAGGGTTACAAGACGCGCAAGAACAAGCGCACCAGTGTCTTCATCGTACGTCGTCGCAACGGCTGATCGAGGTCAAAAGAGTCATGTCGCGTTCATTAAAGAAGGGCCCCTTCGCCGATCTACACCTTCTGAAGAAGGTCGAAGTGGCGTCCGCGGGTAATAGTAAGAAGCCGATTAAGACTTGGTCGCGTCGCTCAATGATTTTGCCGGAAATGGTGGGGTTGACGATCGCGGTGCACAACGGCCGTCACCACATTCCGGTCGTTATTAATGAGAATATGGTCGGGCACAAACTCGGAGAGTTCGCTCCGACGCGCACCTTCAAGGGCCACTCTGGCGACAAAAAGGCGGGGAGGTAATCATGCAAGCACAGGCAATTTTGCGTACGGCGAGAATATCGCCGCAGAAAGCTCGTTTGGTTGCAGACCAAGTGCGAGGCATGCCGGTGGGCCGTGCTGAGCAGCTCTTGACCTTTAGCCCCAAAAAAGCCGCGGGCATGATACGAAAGGTTTTACTGTCGGCAGTGTCAAATGCCGAAAACAACGTTGGTGCGGATGTTGATGAATTGAAGGTCACCGCGATCTTTGTGGACGAGGGCCCACAGCTTAAGCGTTTGCACGCTCGAGCCAAAGGTCGCGCAAACCGCATCATCAAGCGTACGAGCCACATCACTGTGACTGTCGGCGATGGCCGAGCGGACTAAAGGATTTTCAGATGGGTCATAAAGTCAATCCCATTGGTATCCGTCTCGGAATTTCCCGCGACTGGAACTCCAAGTGGTATGCCGGTCGAAAGGAATTCGCTGGATATCTTGAGGCGGACCTAAAAGTTCGCGTTTACTTGAAGAGTCGTCTAAGCCAAGCCGGAATCAGCAAAATCCAAATTGAACGGCCTGCAAAGACTGCTCGGTTAACAATCTTTACCGCTCGCCCAGGTGTCGTAATCGGCAAAAAAGGCGAGGACATCGAGAAGCTGCGCAAAGAAGTATCGGATATCATGGGCGTGCCAACGCACGTCAATGTTGCCGAAATTCGCAAGCCAGAGTTAGATGCGCAGTTAGTCGCTGAGTCAATTACCCAGCAGCTAGAGCGCCGCATTATGTTCCGTCGGGCAATGAAGCGGGCTGTGCAAAATGCGCTCCGTCTAGGCGCGTTGGGAGTCAAGGTTAGCGTCGCAGGTCGACTGAATGGCGCCGAAATCGCACGCTCGGAGTGGTATCGAGAAGGCCGCGTGCCGCTTCACACGCTGCGGGCTGACATCGACTATGGCTTTGCCGAGGCGAAGACAACGTATGGAATTATCGGCGTGAAGGTGTGGATCTATCGCGGCGATGTTTTCGATCTTTATGCGCCTCAGGTCGATGCTAAGGCCGAGCGCTCGCAGGCGAAGTAAGGAGTCCTAGCCATGCTGCAACCTGCACGTACCAAATATCGCAAGATGCACAAAGGCCGTAACAACGGTCTAGCGTTTGTTGCCAACAAAGTTAGCTTCGGCGAATACGGTCTTAAAGCCGTTGAGCATGGACAGCTAACCGCGCGCCAGATTGAGGCAGCGCGGCGGACTATTTCCCGCTACGTCAAGCGCGGCGGAAAGTTGTGGATTCGAGTGTTTCCGGATAAGCCGATTTCGAAGAAGCCCATTGAAGTTCGAATGGGTAATGGTAAGGGCAGCGTGGAGTTTTACGTTGCGCAGATCCAGCCGGGCCGGATGATTTATGAAATGGAGGGTGTCTCCGAGGCGCAAGCGAGAGAAGCACTTTCGTTAGCCGCCGCAAAACTCTCCGTCAAAACCATTTTTGTTATCCGCTCGGTGCTGTGATGAATGCCAGTGAACTCCGTAGTAAATCGATCGCCGAGCTTAATGAACAGTTGCTTGGTCTGCGCCAGGAGCAGTTTAATCTGCGAATGCAGCGTGGTCAGGGCCAACAAACCCAGCCCCACCAAATCAAGCGTGTGCGCCGTGATGTTGCACGCGTGAAGACTGTCATCGCCGAGATCGAGCGCAAAGGTTAAGCCATGAGCGAGCAACAGACAGAAAGCACGAAGAAAGCCCGACCCTTAGTCGGCGTCGTGGTCAGTAACAAGATGCAGAAGACCGTTACCGTGCTGGTCGAACGTCAAGTTCGTCACGGCGTGTACGGCAAATATATTCGCCGTTCAACCAAGTTTCACGCACACGACGAACTCGGCGCGCTGGAAGGGGATACGGTAACCATCACGTCGTGCCGGCCGATTTCGAAGACCAAGAGCTACGCGGTCACCGAAATTGTTCGTCGCGCAGGCGAGTAACTAGGAGCGCGTCATGATTCAGATGCAGAGCACGCTCGCCGCGGCGGACAATAGCGGCGCGAAAGAACTGATGTGCATTAAGGTGCTCGGTGGTTCAAAGCGGCGATATGCCAGTATTGGCGACGTCATCAAAGTTTCAGTGCGCGCTGCCATACCGCGCGGCAAAGTAAAAAAGGGCGAGGTCTATGACGCCGTGGTAGTGCGCACCCGTAAAGGCGTGCGACGTCCCGACGGTTCGCTGCTTCGCTTCGACGGAAACGCGGCTGTTCTATTGAACAATAAGCTTGAGCCAATTGGCACGCGTATTTTTGGACCGGTGACGCGAGAACTGCGTTCTGAGCGGTTCATGAAAATCGTCTCACTCGCTCCTGAAGTGCTTTGAGGAATTTGGCATGAAGCGCATCCGCAAGGGCGATCCCGTCGTAGTGATCGCTGGCAAAGACAAGGGTCGGAAAGGTTCCGTGACTCGGGTGACTGACGAGGGCCGCGTTTACGTCGAGAACGTGAACATGATCAAGCGTCACACCAAGGCGAATCCTCAGGCTAATCAGCCAGGGGGTATCATTGAGCGTGAGGCTGCTATTGACGCCTCAAATGTGATGTTGTTGAACCCTAAGACCCAAAAGGGTGACAAGGTCGGTTTCAAGACCATGAAGAACGACGCCGGTGTGGAGCACAAGGTCCGTGTGTACCGCTCCACTGGCGAAGTCATCGATATTGTTTGAGAGGCTGACCGTGAGCACAAGATTAGATCATTACTACCGCGAGACAGTTGTTCCGGCTCTCACGGAAAAGTTTAAATATGTCAACCTGATGCAAGTTCCGCGGCTGACAAAAATAACCCTAAATATGGGTGTGGGTGAAGCGGTTGGAAATAAGAAGATTCTTGAGAACGCGGTTGAGGATATGGCCAAAATTTGTGGTCAGAAACCAATCACGACACTCGCGAAGAAATCGATCGCAACCTTTAAGATCCGCGACGGCTGGCCGATCGGCTGCAAAGTAACTTTGCGCCGCGCCCAGATGTTTGAATTCCTGGATCGGTTAGTGAATGTGGCATTGCCGCGAGTGCGCGATTTTCGCGGATTGAGTGGCAGAGCGTTCGACGGCCGTGGCAATTACAATTTCGGCATCAAAGAGCAAATTATCTTCCCTGAAATCGATTTCGACCAAGTCGATGCGATCCGTGGTATGGACATCTGCTTTACAACTACCGCCAAAACGGACTTAGAAGCGAAAGCGCTTTTTGAGGCCTTTGGTTTCCCGTTCCGCAACTAGTCGCGCACTCAGGAGAGTTCCATGGCGAAGACGTCGATGGTAAACCGCGAAGTAAAGCGCGAGAAGTTGGCTAAACGTTACGGTGCCAGGCGCATCGAGCTGAAAGCAGTTATTTCGAGCTTGAAGGCAAGTTACGAAGAGAAAATGGAAGCACAAGCTAAGCTCCAAAAGCTTCCGCGTGATTCCAGTCCAAGTCGTCAGCGTAATCGTTGCGCGCTTTCTGGTCGCCCCCGCGGTTTCTATCGCAGGTTTGGTTTGGCCCGCAATAAGCTCCGCGAGGCAACGATGCGCGGTGACGTCCCAGGTCTGCGCAAGGCCAGCTGGTAGTATTCTTACATTAGGTAATAGCCATGAGCATGACCGATCCAATTGCAGACATGTTGACGCGCATAAGAAATGCGCAGGCCATGGGCAAACCAAACGTGCAGATGCCTGCGTCGCGTATCAAGTTCGCGATTGCGCAGCTCCTGAAAGACGAAGGCTACGTTGACGATGTTGCGACCAGCGAACCGGGCCCCGGCAAACGAGTATTGAGCTTAAAGCTCAAGTATTTCCTCGGACGACCGGTTATCGAGAAACTGGAACGGGTGAGCCGTCCTGGTTTGCGCAAGTATCGAGGCAGTGACGCGCTGCCGACGGTATTGGCGGGACTTGGCATTGCGATTGTTTCGACCTCCAAGGGTCTAATGACAGACGCAAAGGCCAGGGCCGCAGGTCTCGGTGGCGAAGTCCTTTGCCTAGTCGCGTAAGTACGGGAGTACATTATGTCGCGCGTAGCAAAAAAACCGATCTCCGTCCCCAAAGGCGTTGAGATCTCAGTTGAAGATAGTTCGGTCTCCGTCAAGGGAGCGAAAGGCACGCTGACGTTGGCCCGGCCTATTGGCGTTTCGGTGAAACTTGAGGATTCGACTATTTATGTCGAGCCTGCAGATTTATCGAAAGACGCATTAGCCGGCACCGTTCGCGCCCTGCTCGCAAATCTGATAACTGGCGTCGCGTCGGGCTATCAACGGAAATTGGAATTGGTTGGCGTCGGGTATCGCGCCGCAATGCAGGGAAAGGACCTCAACCTAACCTTGGGATTTTCGCACCCAATCCTGTTTAAGGTCCCGGTAGGCGTCACGGTGGAAACGCCGTCGCAAACCGAGATCCTGATCAAGGGCACGGATAAGCAAGCCGTCGGACAGGTAGCAGCAAAGATTCGCGCATTCCGCCCACCAGAACCCTACAAGGGCAAAGGCGTTCGGTATGGCGGTGAGAAGATTACGCTCAAGGAAGCGAAGAAGGCCTGATTTCGGTCTGGGCCCGGTTAGACGCAAGGACATAAATAGTCATGGCCAAGGTAGTCAAGAAAGAAGCTCGTCTACGCAGAGCGCAGGCGACACGGCATCGGATTCGGGAACTCGGCGTTCCACGGCTGACCGTACTCCGCACTGGGCAGCACATATACGCTCAGGTTTTTGCGGCTGGTGGTGCAGGCGTGTTGGCGGCTGCGTCTACGGTTCAGAAGGAAGTTCGCGAAGGTTTGACCGGCTCAAAGAATAAGGCTGCTGCTGCTGCGGTTGGTCGCGCTATTGCCCGACTAGCGCTAGCTGCCGGAGTTGACCGGGTTGCCTTCGATCGGTCTGGCTTCAAGTACCACGGACGTATCCAAGCATTGGCCGACGCAGCCCGCGAGGGCGGTCTTCAGTTCTGAGGACGGCAAGCGCCGTACTTTGACCTAAATGGGTGAGTAGCATGACGAATGATAATGAAAGCGCCGATGGCCTGCTGGAGAAGCTGGTCGCCGTCAATCGCGTGGCTAAGGTAGTTAAGGGTGGCCGCCAGTTTGGCTTTACCGCGCTAACCGTTGTGGGTGATGGCAATGGTCGCGTGGGAATCGGATACGGGAAGGCACGTGAAGTGCCGGCCGCGATTTCCAAAGCAATGGACCGTGCTCGCCGCAACATGGTGAAGGTCAGCTTGAACACCGGCACCTTGTGGTACCCAACGCAGGGTGTGCACGGTGCCGCCAAGGTGTACATGCAGCCTGCGTCAGAAGGTACCGGTGTGATCGCTGGCGGCGCTATGCGCGCCGTGTTTGAAGTGGTGGGTATCCAGAATGTGCTTGCTAAAGCCTTTGGCTCGCGCAATCCGATTAATTTAGTGCGCGCCACGGTTAAGGGTTTGGCCAAGATGGCGTCGCCTTCTGATTACGCGGCCAAGCGCGGCAAGCGTCTTGAGCAGTTGACGGGAAAGAACAATGAACAGTGAAACCCCAGTCAGTACTGTTCGGGTGCGCTTGGTGAAAAGTCCGAACAGCACCCCCGCTAGGCACCGTTTGTGTGTAAAAGCGCTGGGACTGAAGCGCATGCACCAAGTCGTAGAGCTGAAGGACAGCCCGAGTGTTCGCGGTCTAATCGAAAAGGTTAATTATCTGGTCCGTGTCGAAGGCTAGCCCTCTGGCATCGTGGAGATTGCATTGTGAGACTGAATACCATTAAGCCCGCCGAGGGCAGTAAGAAGGAGCGGCGCCGGGTTGGGCGTGGCATAGGCTCGACACTGGGTAAGACTTGCGGGCGTGGCCACAAAGGTCAGTTCGCGCGCGCCGGCAAAGGCAAGATTAAAGCCGGTTTCGAAGGTGGGCAGATGCCCCTTCAACGCCGACTGCCAAAGGTTGGCTTCAGATCCAAGAAGTCCGCAAATGCGGGTGAAGTCCTGCTTTATCGGCTAGCAAATTTCGCCGCTGATGTAGTGGACGTAGCTTCGCTGCGCGCAGCTGGCCTGATTGCCGCTGGCGTCACTCGCGTCAAGTTAGTTAAGCAAGGTGAGGTCTCTCGCGTGCTAACCGTGCGCGGAGTTGCATGTACTGTTGGTGCCAAGGCCGCGATTATCGCTGCCGGCGGAACGGTGGAGTAAGCCCCCTTGGCCAAGGCCTCCACTTCTGCAAGTCCGGCAACGGGTGGACTCGGTAAGCTCACCGAGCTCCGCTCGCGGCTGCTGTTTGTGCTCGGAGCCTTAATCGTTTTCCGCGCTGGAAGCTTCATCCCAGTACCGGGCGTGAATCCCGAGGCAATGTTGCAGCTGATGGAGTCGCAACGCGGCACCATTATCGATGTGTTTAACATGTTCTCGGGTGGCGCCCTTGAGCGCTTCTCGATATTCGCGCTGGGCGTGATGCCATATATCTCGGCATCCATCGTGGTGCAGATTCTTGCGACAGCACTGCCGTCTTTGCAAGCGTTGAAGAAAGAGGGCGAGGCGGGCAGGCGCACCTTAACCAAGTACACCCGTTGGGGCACACTTGGATTGTCGATTTTTCAGGGTTTTGGCGTCGCGTACGCACTAATGCAACAGGGTGGAAGTGTCGTTATTTCCCCGGGACTTGGCTTCCTGCTGACGGCGGTAGTCAGTCTTACCGCTGGAACTATGTATTTGATGTGGTTGGGCGAGCAGGTAACCGAGCGCGGCATTGGTAACGGCATCTCAATATTGATCTTCGCCGGCATTGTTGCTGGGTTCCCCGGAGCGATTGCGACTACGCTTGAGCTGGCCAGCACTGGGCAACTGCAGTTCCTTTCGATTATTTTGGTCTTGGCGATTGTTGTCGTTGTTACTGCGTTTGTCGTTTTCATGGAACGCGCGCAGCGGCGTATTACAGTCAACTATGCGAGGCGCATGTCTGGTAGGCAGGCTTACCAGAACCAGTCCTCCCATCTGCCTCTCAAGCTAAACATGGCTGGCGTCATCCCGCCAATCTTCGCGTCGAGTTTGATTCTTTTTCCTGCAACTGCCGCGACTTGGTTCGGAACAGGAGAGGGAACCCGCTGGTTGCAGAGACTTGCCGCGATGCTTGGCCCCGAACAGCCTTTGCACATGCTGTTGTATGGTGGGTTGATATTTTTCTTCGCCTTCTTTTATACAGCGTTGGTTTTCAACGCGCAGGAGACGGCGGAAAACTTAAAGAAGTCGGGGGCACTGATTCCTGGAATTCGCCCCGGTAAGGCGACGGCTGACTACATAGACGGGGTCTTGACCAGGCTAACCGCGGTGGGTGCTTGCTACTTGGTAGCGGTGTGCCTGTTGCCTGAAATCATGCGGATCTATTTTGCAGTGCCGTTTTACTTCGGTGGGACCTCGCTGCTCATTGTCGTAGTCGTTGTGATGGATTTTATGGCGCAAGTGCAAGCGCATTTGATGTCCCATCAGTACGACAGCCTGTTAAAAAAGGCAAATCTGAAAACTGTTGGGCGGGCGGGATTGCTGAAGTAAACCTGTTTGCCGGGTTCTTATCGTTAAGACGCTTGCGCAAAGTCGGGTAGGAGCTGCTACAATAGGCGGTTCAACCGGCTGCGCTACTTTGGAGTGGAGATTACTCATGGCACGTATCGCGGGAGTCAACATCCCGGTTAACAAGCACGCATGGATCGGGCTAACCAGCATCTACGGAGTTGGTCGTAGCAGTGCCCGCAAGGTGTGCAGCGCGGCGGGTGTGAACCCGGCTACGAAGGTCAAGAGCTTGACAGAGTCGGAAGTCGAACGGCTGCGTGCCGAGATCGGCAAGCTCACTGTCGAAGGTGACCTACGCCGAGAGGTTGCCATGAGCGTAAAGCGGTTGATCGACCTCGGTTGCTATCGAGGTCTGCGTCATCGCAAGGGTTTGCCAATTCGCGGGCAGCGCACTCGCACGAATGCACGAACCCGCAAGGGTCCGCGTAAGCAGATTAAGAAGTAAGCACTTTCATACGGAAATAGACAATGAGTAAGGCGGCTCCTGCGGCTGGTAAGCCCAAGAAAAAGATTAAGCGTTCGGTGTCGGATGGCATCGCGCACGTCCAGGCATCGTTCAACAACACGGTGATCACGATCACCGACCGTCAAGGTAACGCCCTGAGTTGGGCGACCTCCGGTGGTGCTGGTTTCCGCGGTTCGCGCAAGAGCACGCCATTTGCAGCTCAGGTTGCAGCCGAAAAGGCTGGGCGAGTTGCGCTTGAGTACGGTGTCAAGGCACTGGAAGTGCGGATCAAGGGCCCTGGGCCAGGTCGCGAGTCAGCAGTTCGGGCGCTCAACGCGCTTGGACTGAAGGTTACGAACATTTTGGATGTGACGCCCATTCCGCACAACGGATGCCGTCCGCCCAAGCGTCGCCGCGTGTAATCAAGGAGGATTGACGTTATGGCACGATACACAGGTCCGACTTGTAAGTTGGCGCGGCGTGAAGGAACGGATCTGTTCCTCAAAAGCCCGGCGCGGCCGCTTGACAAGAAATGCAAGCTTGAGCAAAAGCCGGGTCAGCACGGCGCGGCGAAAAAGGCAAAGAACTCCGACTACTCGGTGCAGTTGCGCGAAAAGCAGAAGGTGAAGCGCATTTATGGCGTGCTTGAGCGGCAGTTCCGCCGCTATTACGCCGAAGCAAGTCGACGTCGCGGAGCCACTGGCGAGAACCTGTTGCAACTGTTGGAAGGTCGTTTGGACAACATCGTCTATCGATTGGGCTTCGCGGTTACGCGCGCGCAGGCGCGGCAGATGGTTTCGCATCGATCTATTAAGGTCAATGGGCGTTATGTGAACCTGCCGTCGTACCAAGTCAAGGTCGGCGATGTGGTTGCTCTCGCCGACCGCGCGAAAGAACAGTTGCGGGTCAAGGAAGCGCTGACGCTCAGTCAGGAGATGGATCTCGCTCCGGGCTGGCTTGAAGTTGATGCCGCGAAGGGCCAGGGTGTGTTCAAGCAGATCCCAGACCGCAGCGATTTGTCCGCCGACATCAATGAGAACTTGATCGTCGAGCTTTATTCCAAGTAATCCTGCGAGGTTTATCAATGACGTCTGCAACCAGCTTGCTGCGTCCCCATAATTTGGTGGTTGAGAATGCCGGAGAGCGGCGAGCACGTGTTGTGCTCGAACCGCTCGAACGTGGATTCGGCCATACCTTGGGTAACGCACTGCGTCGCGTGCTGCTGTCGTCCATTCCGGGTGCGGCTATCACCGAAGTTGAGATTGACGGTGTTTTGCACGAATACAGCACGATCGAAGGCGTCCAGGAGGACGTCGTCGAGATCATGTTGAATCTGAAGGATGTTGCGGTACGGCTACACAACGTCGATCAGACGACCGTGAGCCTAAGCCGCAAGGGTCGCGGGCCGGTCACAGCGGGTGATATTACGACGGACCACAACGTCGAGGTTGTTAGCCCCGATCTGGTGATTTGCACGCTGACCAAAGATGTATCGCTGTCGATGCGGTTGAAGATCGAACGCGGCGTTGGTTATGAGGCGGCAAGTAGTCGCCGATTGCCGGAAGATGAGGCGCGGCCCATCGGTCGCCTGCAGATTGATGCCACCTACTCACCTATCCGCCGGGTTGCCTACGCGGTTGAAAGTGCTCGCGTTGAACAGCGGACCGATCTCGACAAGCTCATTCTGGATGTCGAAACTGATGGCACGGTTGACGCTGTGGATGCGGTCAAACAGGCTGCTGGCATTTTGGTTGATCAGCTAGGTGCATTCGTCGATGTGAGTCGGCGCGAAACTGAGCGGCCAGTTGCAGGGCGGGCGGAAGTCGACCCAATTTTGCTCCGGCCGATTGATGATTTGGAGCTAACCGTTCGATCGGCTAACTGCTTGAAGGCGGAGAGTATCTATTATATCGGTGACCTGATTCAGCGCACCGAAGTAGAGTTGCTTAAGACTCCGAACCTGGGCAAGAAGTCACTCACTGAAATTAAGGATGTTCTTGCTGCGCGCGGCTTGTCGCTTGGCATGAAGCTCGAAAACTGGCCGCCCCCGGGGCTCGCTACAAGCGGTTTCGGCGGTTGATCAAGGAGAATATTTATGCGTCATCGTAATTCCGGTCGAGCGTTTGCTCGTACTAGTTCGCATCGTAAGGCCATGTTTCAGAATATGATCAATGCGCTTTTTCAGCACGAACTGATCAAGACGACTTTGCCGAAAGCAAAGGAGCTGCGTCGCTTCGCGGAACCTTTGTTGACTCTCGCCAAGGTCGACGGCGTTAGTAATCGTCGATTGGCATTTGATCGGCTCCGAGACAAGGCGGTTGTGGGTAAGCTGTTTGTTGAGCTGGGTCCTCGTTATCGAGCACGCCCGGGTGGCTATCTGCGGATCCTAAAGTGTGGTTATCGGGCTGGAGACAATGCGCCCATGGCCTATGTTGAATTGGTCGATCGCCCGCAGCCGGTTGCGGCAAAGAGCGTTGACGCTTAGTTCAGATTCGCAAGTTGTGGTTAACAAGCCGCCCGCTGGGCGGCTTTTTTGTGCACAGCAGCATTTCATCACTTTGGAGTTAGACTAATAAGGACGCTGGGCTATTGCCGAGCAGTTCCTGTTCACCTCAATGCAACCTTTTGTCTAGGACGCTGTCGAATGGCTCCCATATCTTGAACTTGGAATCCTATGTTGATGCTCGACAGGCTCTCTGCGCGGCAGATCTTCGGCGGGTTTGGCCTGCTCTGTTTGGCGATGTTGGGCTTTGCAGTTTATGCGGAGCGCGTTTTGGGGCTGGCTCCGTGTCCACTTTGCATGTTTCAGCGGGTTGCGGTAATGCTGTTTGCTGCGATTTGCATTCTGGCAGCGTTGCATGGGCCGAAGGGTTGGGGCGTGCGGGTTTGGGCGCTGTTAGGTCTGTTGGCTAATGGCCTGGGGGCGGCTATTGCTGGTCGACACGTCTGGTTGCAGTCATTGCCAAAGGATCAGCTGCCGTCCTGTGCTCCACCAATGGACTACATGTGGGACAACTTGCCATTCGGAAGTATGTTGGAAACGGTATTGATGACCTCTGGCGATTGCGCGGAAGTCGACTGGCAATTTTTAGGTTTGAGCATGCCGGTGTGGACATTCATTGCGTTCGCGATCATGGCGGCGTCGATGCTTGTGGTGTTACTGTTTCCGCCACGGCGCAGAATGGCCGATCGTGATATGGCGCTAAATTGAATAGAGGTTCTATCGTGCTTAGGAAGGAACGCGTGCTTTCAGCGATTCGTGAAGTCGAGGGTTGGTCGCCACAGTCCTGGGCGCAGTACCCGGCGCTGCAGCAGCCGACGTATGATGATGCGGACCTACTGGCCAGCAATTTGCAGGAGCTCAAACGTCTACCGCCTCTGGTCACGTCGTGGGAAATTCTTCAGCTCAAGCAAGAGTTAGCCGACGCCGCTGAAGGCCGCCGTTTTTTGCTTCAGGGTGGAGATTGCGCCGAAAACTTTAGCGATTGCACGAGCCCGCACATCGCTAATCGGCTTAAGGTTCTGCTGCAGATGAGCCTAGTGTTGGTGCATGGCTTGAAGCAGCCCATTGTTCGGGTGGGCCGCTTTGCCGGGCAATACGCAAAGCCGCGTTCAACTGACATGGAAAGCAAAGATGGCGTGACGCTACCGAGTTACCGCGGTGACTTGGTTAACGGGGGTGATTTTACGCCGGAGGCACGCAAACCCGATCCTCGGCGCATGGTCGAAGGTCATTCGCGTTCGGCACTGACGATGAATTTTGTCCGTGCGTTAATCGACGGCGGCTTCGCGGATTTGCATCATCCCGAGTATTGGGATCTCGATTGGGTTCAACACTCACCTTTTGAACGCGAATACCGTGACATGGTGCGCTCAATTGGCGATGCCGTGCGCTTCATGGAAAGTGTCGGCGGCGCGCCGATCGGCAGTCTGCGCCGAGTGGATTTCTACACCTCGCATGAAGCCTTGTTGCTGCATTACGAAGAAGCGTTGACCCGCCAAGTGCCGCGGCAATGGGGATGGTTCAACCTTTCGACGCACTATCCTTGGATTGGTATGCGCACCGCTGCGCTGGATGGCGCTCACGTCGAATACTTCCGTGGCATCCGCAATCCAATCGGAGTGAAGATAGGTCCTTCGGTTACTGCTGATCAGCTGTTGCGGCTGATTGACAAGTTGAACCCCGAGAACGAATCGGGGCGGCTCACGCTCATTCACCGACTAGGGGCGAGCAAGGTCGCCGAACATCTACCGCGCTTGATTGACGCGGTGCGCAACAATGGCAAACGCGTACTCTGGTGTTGTGACCCGATGCATGGCAATACGGAGAGCACGGTGTCAGGTTTGAAGACGCGCCGATTCGAAAACATTCGGTCCGAATTGGAACAGTCTTTTGACATTCATGCGGCACACGGGTCGCGACTGGGTGGTGCGCATTTGGAGCTCACCGGAGAGCCGGTGACCGAATGTATGGGTGGCGCGCGCGATCTCACCGAGCTGGATTTGCAACGTGCGTATCGCTCCACCGTCGATCCGCGCCTCAACTATGAGCAAGCGATCGAAATGGCGATGCTGATCGTGCGCAAACAAGGCGCACGCATTAGCGAAGCTGCGCTTAGCTAGCTTCAATCCATGAAGTAGCCGCCGTTAACGGGGACGTTCGCGCCGGTGATAAAGCCGGCGTCTTCTGCGCATAGGAAATCGACCACGCGCGCTATGTCTGAAGGTTCTCCAAGGCGGCCAACCGGAATCTTGGCAATGATTTCATTGCGGACGGATTCTGCGATCTGCATGACCATCGCGGTATTGCAGTAGCCGGGTGATACCGAGTTGACTGTCACGCCCTTGCGGGCGACTTCGCGGGCAAGCGCCATGGTAAAGCCGTGCATGCCGGCTTTAGCCGCTGAATAGTTTGTTTGCCCGAATTGTCCGGTCTGGCCGTTCACCGAGCTGATATTGACGATGCGACCGAAATTGCGGTCACACATGCCGTCAATGAACTGCCGCGACAGGTTGAAAACGCCATCCAGATTGACGCGCATGACGTCGTTCCACTGCTTGGCATCCATTTTTCGCAGCGTGCTATCGCGAGTAATTCCGGCCGCGTTAACTAGAATCTCGACTGGGCCGTGTTGCTTCTGAACGCGCTGCGCAAAATCGCTACAGGAATCGAAATCCGCAACGTTTACTGCCGCAAAAATGATTTGGTCGTTAAATTCGGACATCAATTGTCGAAATTCTTCGATGCGTACCGGCAGGTGATCCAGGTCTGCCGCGATGACGCGACGGCCCGAGCGCGCCAAGTACTTACAAATCTCACTTCCTAGCCCACCGATACCGCCGGTTACCACGGCCAACCGGCCCTTCGTTGCAAGCATCTGGATCATCCTTATTGTTGCGGCGCACCACGATCGCCCAATCCTAGCAGCCTGTCGGACTTTCCTCGCGAGTGCGCCGGAAGCGCTTTTGGCTTTTGGCGATCATTTCTACTCTTTCTCGAATTGATTTTGAAGGCTTGGGCTCTACTTTCGAGGTCCGCGCTATGCCAAAAGGCCGTCCGGGGCCCTGCGGGTTGAGCGTCGCAACGGCGTCTGCGCTGCGACCCCAACGGAAGAGCCATTGGCTGCGCGCCGCGCCTTGCATCCGCTTAAGCCACGCATCTCACGAGCAAAGTCCGACAGGCTGCGAGAATTCGGTAGTGACAGCGTCAATCAGGCCAGACCAAAAACTGGCAACGGCGAACCTTGGTTTCCCCGATGGCAGCTCACCACAACTGAACGTATTTTAGCCGTCTATACGTCCAGACTGTGCAGAGTTTGGCGCGCACGGGTATGATCCGCGGCCTTCGTTGTATTGCCTCTGACTAGGACCTGCTGATGAGCGCTTATTTGTTCACCTCCGAATCCGTTTCCGAAGGTCATCCTGACAAGTTGGCCGACCAGATTTCGGATGCCGTTCTTGACGCGATCCTGGCGCAAGATGGCAACGCACGCGTGGCTTGCGAAACGATGGTCAAGACCGGCGTAGCGATCGTCGCTGGCGAGATCACTACCACCGCGTGGGTGGATCTCGAAGCATTAGTGCGCAAGGTCATTGTCGATGTCGGCTATAACAGTTCAGACGTCGGCTTTGATGGTGCGACTTGCGGCGTGCTCAATCTCATCGGCAAACAATCGCCCGATATCGCCCAAGGGGTGGATCGCAAGAGTCCTGAGGAACAAGGCGCAGGCGATCAGGGTCTGATGTTTGGTTTTGCCTGCGATGAGACCGCGGATTTGATGCCGGCGCCCATTCACTACAGCCACCGTTTGGTCGAACAGCAGGCCAAGGTGCGTAAGAAGGGTAATTCGCCACTGCCGTGGTTGCGGCCGGATGCAAAAAGTCAGGTCACCATGCGCTATGAAAACGGCGCGGTGTCGAGCATTGATGCGGTGGTGCTGTCGACCCAACACGATCCAGGTGTCAAGCAGAAGGATCTGATTGAAGGCGTGATGGAACTCATCATCAAGCCAGTGCTGCCCACCAAATTGATTGGCAAGCACACCAAGTTCCATATTAATCCGACCGGTAAATTTGAAATCGGCGGCCCGGTCGGCGATTGCGGTTTGACCGGTCGCAAGATCATTGTCGACACCTATGGTGGAATGGCTCGGCATGGCGGTGGCGCTTTTTCGGGTAAGGATCCGTCCAAGGTCGATCGCTCGGCGGCGTATGCCTGCCGCTATGTCGCCAAGAATATCGTGGCCGCGGGTTTAGCCAGCAAGTGCGAGATTCAGGTGTCTTACGCCATTGGCGTCGCCGAGCCGACCAGCATTTCAGTCACCACCTTCGGCACGGGCAAAATTGACGACGAAGCGATCGAACAGTTGATTCGCTCCAATTTTGATTTGCGCCCGTACGGCATCGTGCAAATGCTTGATTTGATCCATCCGATGTATCAAAGCACGGCAGCGCATGGCCATTTCGGCCGCAAGCCGGTTGCCGGCGCCCACTATGAGTACGAGTCGCGCGTCGGTGGCAAGAAGGTCAAGGAGAAAGTAGGGCCGTTTACCACCTTCTCGTGGGAACGAACCGATCGCGCTGAGGCGCTGCGTGAAGCAGCCGGTTTGCCGAAGAAGAAGCGCTAGCAGCCTGTCGGGCTTTCCTCGCGGGTGCGCCAAAGTCGGTTTTGGGACATGGCAGTGTGTGTCGATTTGGAACATCTCTGAGCAAAACAAGTACTTTCTGACCCGGCAATGCCCCAAAACCGCCTTTGGTCCTTCGGATTGCGGGTCTGGACGGCGTCTGCGCTGCGACGCTTGCCAATGGAAGAGCCATTGGCTGCACGTCGCGCCTTGCATCCATCCGCTTAAGCCACACAACGCATCCCATGCTGAAAGTCCGACAGGATGCTAGTCAAACGAGTCCACCACGCTGGCCCATGTGCCAGCGTGGCAGGGTTTTGGTGTTTCCCGCGTTCTTATTAGCGCGTGCTGGCCTCACCAAATAAAAAGGCGCCACTCTCGCGGCGCCTTTATTTTTGCCCGATGCGACAGCGGAGTGCTCCGCTGCCGCTAGGTTAGTTAGTAGCGGTAATGATCCGGCTTGTACGGGCCTTCTTGTTTGATGCCCATGTAACTGGCCTGGTTCTCGGTGAGTTCAGTCAATTTGACGCCGATTTTCTCCAGATGTAAACGCGCGACTTCCTCGTCTAGCTTCTTGGGCAACTGGTAGACAGCTGGTTCGTACTTGTCCTTGTTTGCCCACAAATCCAACTGCGCCAAAACCTGGTTTGAGAAGGAATTGCTCATCACGAAGCTGGGGTGACCCGTGGCGCAGCCCAAGTTGACCAAGCGGCCTTCGGCGAGCATGTAGATCTCGTTGCCATTGGCAAACTGGTATTTGTCGACCTGTGGTTTGATATTGGTCTTCTTCACGCCCGGCGCGGTATTCAGTCGGTCGATCTGGATTTCGTTGTCGAAGTGGCCGATGTTGCAGACGATGGCCTGATCTTTCATCTGCGCCATGTGTTCTACCGTGATGATGTCCTTATTGCCGGTCGCGGTCACATAGATGTCGGCGCGGCCAAGGGTGCTCTCGACGGTATCGACTTCGAAACCTTCCATTGCCGCCTGCAATGCGCAGATCGGATCAATCTCGGTGACCACCACGCGCGCGCCGAAGCCGCGCAAAGAACGCGCCGAGCCCTTGCCCACATCGCCGAAGCCACAGATAACGGCGAGTTTGCCAGCGATCATGCGATCGGTGGCGCGCTTGATGCCGTCGGCCAGCGATTCCCGGCAGCCGTACAGATTGTCGAACTTGCTCTTGGTGACCGAGTCGTTGACGTTGATCGCCGGCACCAGCAGCTTGCCTAGGGCTTTCATCTGGTACAAACGGTTGACGCCGGTGGTGGTCTCTTCGGAGACACCGCGCCAATGTTTGACCACTTCGTGCCAGTAGCCCGGGCGCTCTTTCGCGGTACGCTTGAGCAGGCGCTTAATGACGGCTTCTTCTTCGCTCTCGCTGGGGCTGTCGACCCAACGGTCGCCCTGCTCCATCAAATAACCCTTGTGGATCAACAAGGTGACATCGCCGCCATCATCAACGACCAGTTCTGGGCCCTTGCCGGCTGGGAAGGTGACTGCATCCAGCGTGCAATCCCAATACTCTTCCAGCGTCTCGCCTTTCCACGCAAACACCGGTGTGCCGGTCACGGCAATGGCCGCCGCAGCGTAGTCCTGGGTGGAGAAAATGTTGCAGGAAGCCCAGCGCACATTGGCACCCAAATCAACCAGCGTTTCGATCAGCACGGCGGTTTCCACCGTCATATGCAGTGAGCCGGTGATGCGCACACCCGCTAGCGGCCTGCTGGTTGCGTATTTTTTGCGGATGGACATCAGGCCGGGCATCTCGTGCTCGGCCATTTGAATCTCTTTGCGGCCCCATTCGGCCAGCGACAAATCACGCACTTTGAAGTCGTGAATTGGGAGTTCCTTTACTACTGCGTTCATTTAGCGTCCTCGTTGATAAAAAACGGTCGGGCGCCCTTCATAACGAAGGTCAAACCTCACCGAGCGTGACCCCTTCAATGGGATTGCAGCGCCCCTCGGTGAGCGGACCGGGCCAGTTTTGAGGTGTTCCACAATGGAACGCCGCAGCGCTGGCGCGAGGGTTGGCATTCTATCGTTTCTTCGCGATGAAGAGATGAATGCAGAGCGGCTTTGCAGTTGCCTTCAACGTGGTACAAGCTTGGTAGTCTGACGCGCACTCGCAGGGAGGGTGAATGTCCGAGGAAGATGTCAGCGACAATGACGAATCGACGCTCTTCATCAGGGACTTGCGTCTCGTCACCTTAGATATGTTGGACGATGGCATTTGGATCAGCGATCTAGACGGTGCGGTGCTCTATCGGAACGCTGCCGCTGTCGCGATGGAGCAGATGTTCTGGTCGTGCGCTGGCCATGTGGGCACTTTTGACGACGTGGTCTTCAATGACGAAGTGCTTCAGCGTGTGCGTGTGCGTGGTCGCTGGTCTGCTGAGTTCCACTTGAGCAGCGAGCGGCCGGACAGCGCCAACGTCCGCAGCGTCGCGATGGAAATGCAGTTGCTGCGCGATGGCCATGGTGAGGCCACCGCAATTGCTTTTCACGCACGCGACGTCAGTCGCGAATGGTGGCGCGAGCAGACTTTGCAAGATCGGCACGTGGAATTGGAGCAGGCGTACGCGCGTCTGAAAGATACGCAGACACAGTTGCTGCAGTCGGAGAAAATGGCCTCCATCGGTCAATTAGCAGCCGGTGTCGCGCACGAGATTAATAATCCCATCGGCTATGTGCATTCTAACCTGGGCACCTTGCAAACGTACGTGCGTGGATTGATGAGCCTGCTGGACACTTACGATCGGCTGATCGCTGAATTGCCAGAGAAATCGTTTGTCGCGTTATCGCCGATTCAAGAAATTAAACGTCAGATTGACTACGGTTTCTTGCGCGAAGACTTGCCGCAACTGTTGGTGGAATCGCGCGAAGGCATCGAGCGAGTCAAAAAGATCGTGCTGGACTTGCGCGATTTCTCGCATAGCGGGCAGACCGAAGCAGAAGAATGGACGCTTTCCGATATTCGTCGTGGCTTGGAGAGCACGTTGAACATCGTTTGGAACGAGCTCAAGTATAAGGCTGAGGTGAACAAGCATTTTGCCGTTCTGCCGTTGGTGGAGTGCATGCCCTCGCAGTTGAATCAGGTGTTCCTCAACTTGCTAGTCAACGCCGGTCAGGCAATCAAAGAACGCGGTACCATCACCATTACTACCAGTCGCAGCGAACGTGAAATTTGCATCGCGATCGCCGATGATGGCGTTGGCATCTCACCGGAAAACCTCAAGCGCATCTATGATCCATTTTTCACGACTAAACCGGTCGGAAAGGGCACCGGTCTGGGATTGGCCTTGTCCTACGGAATTGTTAAAAAGCACCATGGGCGTATTGAGGTGGAAAGCGAACTTGGCAAGGGCACCTGTTTTCGTGTTTTCCTGCCCATTATTCAGGACGCGCTTAAACCAACCACGCTTAACTAGTGTGCATAAGGAATCAAAATGCCGCGTTTGATGCTGGTCGATGATGAAGTCAACATTCTGAGTAGTTTGCGCCGCGCGCTCAATGCGATGCCGCAAGGGACATTCGGCGGCACACTGCAAGTGGAAGTTTTCCATAGCCCGGCGCAAGCTTTGGCCCGCGCAGCCGAGCAGGCCTTTGATTTGGTGATCTCCGACTACCGTATGCCGGAGATGGATGGCGTTGAATTTCTTGAAAAACTGCGCGAAATTCAACCCAATGTGGCGCGACTTATCCTTTCTGGTTACGCGGATTTAAAGGCACTCGTTGCGGCGATAAATCGCGCCGAGATCTTCCGTTTCATCGCCAAACCGTGGGACGATCACGACCTCGCTTCATCCATTCGTCAGGCACTGGAGCATCGCCAACTGATCACTGAAAACGCTCGTTTGGCGGATTTGGTTCGTGTTCAGCAGGGCAAATTGTCGCGCAACGAAATGGCAATGAAGCAGATGGAGGAAAAGTACCCTGGGATCACCCAAATCAAACGTCAAGCCGATGGCTCGATTGACCTTGATCTAGACCTTGATAGTGACGAACTAAACTGAGGCGTTGCGCCTCACTTGTAGGCTTCAGCGTTTTGCTCATGGCGCCGAAAGGCTTCTTGCACCTGCGCGCTCAGCGCCTGGTCATCCCAGGGTTTGGTCAGGAATTTGTAAATTGCGCCGCGGTTGATGGCGTCGGTCACGCTGGCCAGATCGGTGTAACCACTCAACACCATGCGGATGGTGTCTGGGTACATCGCTTTGACTTGGCTCAGAAATTCCGTACCGCTGATGCCCGGCATGCGTTGATCGGACAACACCACTTGTACTGAGTTGGTAGCCAGAAGATCGAAGGCTTCCGTTGCGCTGGCCGCACTGAGAATTCGGTATCCATCGCGACGGAATAAGCGCAGCAATGAGCGACGAGTGTTCTCGTCATCATCCAAGATCAACAAGGTGCGTTCGACATCGGCAACCATTTCCTCGGGTTGCGTGAGATAGCGACGGCGCAGTAACTCCGGCACGGCGTCGGCAGGCAGCGGCAGTGAAAAGTAGAAGCCCTGTAATTCATCGCAATGATTGCGCCGTAGATACGCCGATTGCGCGGCGGTTTCCACACCTTCTGCAACCACCCGCATGCCCAAATGGTGACCCATGGAAATTATTGCTCGAACCAACGACGCATCTTTGCCGTCGTGGGTGATATTGCTAATGAAGGCTTGATCGATTTTCAGCTTGTCGATCGGGAAACGCCGCAGATAACTTAAACTGGAATAACCCACGCCGAAGTCGTCTAAGGCAATACGAACTCCGAGTTTCTTCAACTGTTGCATCTGCAGGACGGCACGCTCGGCGTTGTCCATCAGCACGCTTTCGGTGAGCTCCAGTTCCAGCATGGCGGGATTAATGCCGGTTTCTTGGATGATGCGGCTGACATCATCAACAAAGCTGGGGCGCTGCATTTGCGCGGCCGACACATTGACGCTGACTAGAAAGCTCGACAATCCAGCGTCCATCCAGTTGCGCAATTGACGACACGCGGTGCGCAATACAAAGGCGCCGAGCTGCAAAATCATGCCGCTATCTTCGGCCACCGGAATGAAGCGGCGCGGCGGTAACAAGCCAAATTCCGGGCTGTCCCAACGCACCAGCGCCTCTAGGCCGGCCACTGATCCGTCTTGCGCATCCACTTGGGGCTGGTAGTGCAGCAGAAATTCGCCACGGGTCAGCGCATCACGCATGCGGCTGCCCAGCGCCAAGCGATCGCCGAGCGCTTCACTGAGTTCGTTGTTGAAAATGTACGCACCGTTGCGACCATTGCGTTTGGCGCGGTTAGTGGCGATGTCAGCTTGGCGGGTGAGTTCCAACAGCGTCTGCCCACTATCAGGGAAAACCGACGCGCCGACCGATGCGGTCAGATACAAGGTGACTACCGAGGAAATGCGCATCGGCTCGGCGATGCGCTCGCAAAAAGCGGTAGCCAGTTGCGATAGATTGGCGTGTGGATCTACATCGCCTAACGCAATCAGGAACTCATCGCCGGCATACCGCATGACCTGGGCGGACGGACCAGCGACATCACGCAATCGTTGCGCAACTTGGCGCAGCGCGGCGTCGCCCATTGCGAAACCCATGGTGTCGTTAATCGAATTGAATGCATCTAGATCGACAAACAGCAACACCAGACGGCGGTGGTGATCGCGCGCATGCTGCATCAGCACTTCAATGCGCGCCTCTGATCCGGCAAAGCGTGGCAGGGTGGTGAGCGCATCGTGCGTGGCCAGGAAATTGCGCTCCGCCTCGATCATCTTCTGCGCGCTGATATCGGTCTGGATGCCGATGTAATGGGTGACTTTCTCTTGTGTGTCACGCACCGGCGACAGCGTCAGACGATTCCAAAACAGGCTGCCGTCTTTGCGATAGTTGCGCAGCACCACTTCACAATCGTGCGACTGTGCAAGTGCTTTGCGCACGAGGTCCAGCTCTGGCTGGTGGTGATCCTCGCCCTGCAAAAGCCGGCAATTGCGCCCGATGACCTCGTGCGACCGATAGCCTGTCATGCGCTCAAATGCGGCGTTGACAAAAATCATGCACTGATCGCGATTGTCCATGTCGACGATCACAATACCGTCCTTGGCCGATTCAACGGCGCGGCGCAACAGCGACAATTGGTGCTCGCTGGCGCGCTGCTCAGTCACGTCGCGCAGCGTCAATACGCGCGCCGGTTCGCCTTTCCATGAGGTTTCGGCATTGCACAGATCCACTGCATGCACGCTGCCAAAGTTGTCGACTAAGTCAATGTGCGGATCGCTGGTTTCCACCAGTGCCTGCGGTGCCGGTTGACCGAGTAGTTCGTCCTCCGGCTGTCCGAGCAGCAGGCAAAGGGCCGGATTGGCGACCCGGATCCGATTCTCCGCGTCGATGACCATCAGTCCTTCGCCCACATCACGCAGCACCTGACGCAGCGCAGCTTCACTCTGGCGCAACACAGACTCGGCACGCAGGCGCACGGATATATCGCTGGCGGTCACTAGGCGGTGTTCCTGGCCGCCAATTTGGATGACACAGCTTACAATCTCCACATCCATCACTGAACCGTCTTTGCGTCGATGTCGCCATATGCCGGCGCGCAAGGTGCCCGGCTGATGGCGTTGAGATTGGTTAAACTGCATAAACGTGGCGACGTCATCGCTGGCGCCTAGGTGCGTCACATTTAGCGCCAAAAATTCCTGACGCGAGTAGCCGTACTGATTGAGTGCCGCTTCGTTGACTTCGATAAATCCTAAAGTGTCCTGATCAAAGACCCACATGGGTACCGGACTGGCATCAAAAATGGCGCGGTAGTTGCGTTCCCGTTCGGCTAGGTTGCGGGTCAACATATGCTGAGACATCGTGTAGCGCAAGCTACGACCCAGGCGCTCGGCGTCGAGTGAAGACTTCACCAAGTAGTCAGCCGCGCCCGCGGCCAGTGCGCGATTATCGATTTCAGTGCTGCCGTGGCCGGTCAGCATCACCAATGGTGGCCGATCTTCGTCAGTGGCGGTGGCGTTGAGCAGATCGAGGCCCGTGTAAGGGCCCAGCTGGTAGTCGATCAAACCGATCGAATGACGATGGGTGGCCAGCGCTGCCAATGCATCTGCATAGTTGGACACCACCTCCACTTGATAGTCGGCGCTGCCATGCAGTTGGCTTAGTAAGTCCTTGACCAACCACTGGTCGTCGGGGTCGTCCTCCACCAGAAGGATTCGAATGGTGGGCGTGTTGCGGTCCATACCTACCTCGACAATCAATGGTTTGCGGTTTCGTCTGGCAATGCGACGGTTTGTAGCCAATAGCGATTAAGCAAGCCGACCACATCAACCAAGCCACGAAAACTGGCCGGTTTAGTGATGTAGGAATTAGCACCTTCTTCATAGGAACGGCGGATGTCGAACTCGGCACTTGAGGTCGTAAGGATCACCACCGGTATGTGGCGTAAATGCGCCGAGGACTTCATTTCACGCAGTGCCTCACGCCCATCCATGCGCGGCATATTGAGGTCAAGCAGGATCAAACTAGGCATAGGAAATCGGCGTTCATCGACAAACTGACCACGCCGGCATAGATAGGCAAGCAGTTCTTCGCCGTCGCTGACAAAATGCAGCGCATTTGCCAATTTGCAGTCGCGAAAAGCATCCGCCGTCAGCAAACGGTCGTCCGCGTCATCATCGGCCATCAGTACACTGGAACTCCCACCGTTCATCCTTTGCTTCCCCCCTGTTTAGATGCGCGCGCTCACTCGCGAATCGCGGGCGAACCCGGCCTGTGCAATGTCTGACCAATGTGAAAAGGCGCACACCGGCAGGCGCAAAGAAATGTATCTGAGGCAGGTTCGGCGTTCGTAACCAACCGTGATCATAGTCCTTGGTCGCTTGCTCGGTCAGTGTTATTCAGCATGGGTTGCGCGACAGATTGGCGTTCCGGCAAAATGAGCGTGAACGTCGCGCCGATTCCGAGTTTTCCATCTGCATCAATTCGACCTTGGTGGCGCTGCACGATGCGTCTGACGATGGCCAATCCGATTCCGGTGCCTGAGTATTCGTCGCGCGAGTGCAAGCGTTGGAAGGGCGCGAAAATCCGTTCGCGGTGTTTCACATCAAAGCCAATGCCGTTGTCCTCTACAGTCATGGCATATGCCAATTTGCCGCGCAACTCGGTGGGTCTTGCTCGTATGCCAATGACCGGCGGACGATCGACAGCGCAAAACTTCAGTGCGTTGCCAATCAGGTTTTGCATGATTTGGCGCAATTGGGTTGCATCGCCGTCGACGCATGGCAACACGGCAACGTCAATCCGTGCATGGGTGCTCAGCACCCGCTCTGAAAGGTCCTCAAGAACCACAGCGACGATGACATTGAGGTCCACTCGCACAAATGGTTTGCCGCGTGAGCTGACTTGCGAAAAAGCAAGCAAGTCTTCAATCAAGGTCTGCATGCGCGCAGCGGCAGCGTTCATGCGCGCCAAATCGTCCCGTGCTGCGTCGTTTAGATCAAGCGCGTGCCTTTCCACGCGCTCGCCGAAAGCCCGAATCTTGCGTAAGGGCTCCTGCAGGTCGTGCGATGCCACAAAAGCAAAATCCTGTAGTTCCCGGTTACGCGATCGCAAGTCCTCAGCCGCTTGACTTAGCGCTTTTTCACCACGTAAACGCTCAGTGATATTGCGAGCTACCGCATAAACCGTACCGTGTGCGTTTTTGACACTGTCCCACTCCAGTGTAACCAAGCTGCCGTCAGCGCAACGGTAGCGATTGACAAAATCCTTAATTGCACGCCGATCAACCACGTCGCGGGTAATTTCTGCCGTGGCCGCGTGGTCGTCGGGCACGACAAATTCCATGAACCCGCGGCTCAGCAACTCTGCTTCTGGGTAGCCCAGCAACCGGACAAACGCAGGGTTGACCTGCACAAAATGGGTGACATCGGCGTTCAGAATACAAAACGGCTCCAAGGCCATTTCGAAGAAACGATCGCGCTCTTGCAGCCTCGTTACTAGTCGATGGCGTTCAATGGCGGCCGCCGCCAACTGCGCGACTTGCACGCAGATGGCCTCGTCATCCGCGTCAAAATCGCCGCCGCGACGATCGCACAGGAACAGCATGCCCACGCTGCTGTCATCCGCGCCGATTAGCGGTGCGGCGAGCAAGCCTGCTGCTGGCATTGCACCGCTTGCGGCGGTCTTTGCCCAATTCGGGTGCGCTTGTAGTTGTGCAAGGCTCATTCGCAGCGCGCGCTTGGGTTCCTCCAGCAGGACCTTGATCGCGTCTACGCTGACGGTCTTGGAGTGATCCCGTTCACTTTGCTCGGAGCGCGCAACCGCCATGACCTCGGGATGGCCAGTGCCCGCCGCTCTGATCGCCAAAGTGGCCTGCTGCGCGTTGAGTATGTCGCGCAGCTGCTCCGCGATTTGCTGGGCACTACGGGTGCTGTGCTCGCCGCTTAAACTGATCGCGAGCTCACTGAGGCGGCGCAGCTTGGCACTGGTCGCTTCGCTTTTCCTGGCTCGCGAGGCCGCCAAACCGGCATAGCGCAGCGCTTGCGCCAGCCCGAGACCGGCGACCACAGCGCCTAGTGTGAGTGCCCAGCTGATGCGATCCAGGGCAGGGGGTGCGTCCCAGATGCGCAGTTCCCAGATTCGGCCAGGTAGCTTAATCGCACGACGGATGGGCTCGCCCTGACCTGGTGGACCCTTGTTGATTACCAAACTTGCGCCATCCCAGACCTGCAGTGGGATGTTGGCCCCATCGATCAAGAGTTGCTCTTGCACAATGGAAAACGGGATGGCCGCACTAAGGTATGCCGCCCCGCTCAAGGCGCCATCTGTACGCAGCAAAGGCATCACGAAAACACTGCCCAGCTGGTTTCCGATCAGCACCACAGGTGCGCTGAGTTGCGCTTTGCCAGTGTTGGCGACCGCATTGATCGCGAGCAAACGCTGCGCATCAAGCTCGAACGGCCATTCCGGCAGCGTTGTGGGGTGCATCGCGTTGCGCCGGAATATCCGGCGCAAGCGCTGATCCGGACCTAGCAGCGCCAGCACTTGTAGATCGGGGAAATCCTTGAATAGCAGTCTGGCATCGGTTTCAAACAGGCTGTCGGTGGCGCTTGCTTCAACCAAACTCAAGCGCTCGGCCATGCGCGCTAGCGCCGCCAGCTGGATCGACATGCCGCGTGAGATGGCGCTTTGTACCGTGTCGGCGCGCAACTGCGTCACTTGCTTTGCCACTGCGAGGCGTTGCTCAGTCACCGCTCTTCCCAGCTGCTCAGCCAGCACGATTGATCCGGCGATTACTAAAATGGGCAGCCAATAGGTCTGGTGTTGATTTCGATCGACGTGTTCATGGCCAACGAAAACCAGAGCCACGCCTTGCCCACAAAAGGCCAGCGACGTTAAAAGGGCCATTGGTGTCTGGCTGCCCAATGCACTGGCTTGGGGCACGTCCAGTGCGTAGCCAGCGAGTGCCATGAACGCGCTAATGCAGATCGCCAATCCGCAAGTCCAAACGACGATCAAGGCACGATTATTTCGCCCTGCGCGGCTCAAAACCAACAAGGCTACGACGCCGAGCAGGAAGGTCAGAGCGGTGATGGATGCCATATGACCGGCCGGCACCCCCGCCACGACAATCGGATGGGTCCATAACAATTCGTCCAAACCCAGTTCTAGGTTACCGTTCTCTTCAAATAACGCGGCGACGCTGAAAATGACGATCGGGATTGAACTCAGCATTGCGTAGCGGGCTGGACCGCGCAGTGCACGCCATAGCCAGATAGCCGAAAGCAAATGGCAAATCGCGCTATTGAACTGCATGGGCACGCGCTGCGTCGCCCCTTGTACGATCAGCGCCGAATTGAAATACCAGCCGATCAGGACCAGGATGGCTATGCCTGCCTGCAACGTGATGGCCCATTCGGAAACTCGCAGGCGCGGCCCGGCCGCAGCGAGTCGCGCCCAGCCGACCAGACTGATCCCTACGCAGAGCGCCGCCGCGTTCAGGTGAGAAGCAAGAATTTGCGCTGAGTTGATCTGTCGTAGTAGCAAGATCAGAGCCAACATCACCAACGCTGCGCAGCAAAGCGCCGCAATAAAACCAAACAGCGGACGAGTGCCCAGCGCGGGAGCCAGCAAGCCGACCATGCCAAGTGCGCCGACAATCACGAAGATCGCCTGCTCGGCTATTAGGTAGTTGCGGGCCAGTAACAGCGCGAGAATCGCACATGCAATCAATGAAGCTGCCGCGCGTTGCTGCCAAGCCGAGTTAGTTGGTCGAGTATCAACCATACCTACTCCAAGGTTGCGCCCCAGTTGGGCTGATGCAGTGCGTGGCAACTAAGGGAAGTTACGTGCGGCACACACCAAGATCACCAACGCTTATAGCGCTGCTTGGCGGATCAGTAAATAAGTGTCAACGAAACTCCGTTGCAACGTGGTGCCGCGGACTTCCCGTTGCAGTCTGTCCCAGCGGCATGGCCGCTGGGCCTTCGCACCAGGATCAATTCTCAATGCGGAAATTTAGCGGGACCCGCGCCCAGGCGCTGCGTGCTTGCCCATCGACGCTATGCGGGGCAAAGCGCCAGCGCTTGACGGCGCGGATGGCGGCTAGTTCGAAAGCGCGGATGCCGCTGCCGCCGATCACTTCGATGCGTTGCGGTAAACCATTGATGCCGACCAATACGCGCAGTTCAACCTGGCCACTGATACCACGCGCCAGCTCACGGCGTGGATAAGCCGGTGGTGGCGAGTGCACTGCGCGCAGGATTAGCAATTGCGGGCTGCTCCCCACAATCGGGTCGCCGGCCGAGTCGTCAATGCGGGCATTGGCGATCACCGGCTGCTCAGAGGCTTCGGTCACCACCACAGTGTTGCTGACCACCGGTGTCGCTGCCACTGGTGCGCTCAAGCTTGCGACCGGCGGACTGGGGTGGTTTGGGCTGTACGAGATGCTGCCGGGTTTTGCTTTTGCGCTGCTGGCGATTGTGTTGGTCAGCAAACTGGGCGCGCCGCCAGAGGCCGTCATCACCGCAAAATTTGATCAGGTGCAGCGCGAGTTGGCCGGCGCTTGGGGCCTTGCTACTGCGCTGTCCAACCGCCATCCATCGCAATATTGCTGCCGGTCATTTGTGCCGCCGCATCGGAACATAAAAAAACCGCCAGCGCGGCCACCTGTTCGACCGTCACAAATTCTTTGGTGGGTTGCGCAGCCAGCATGACATCGCGCTTGACTTGCTCTTCGGTCAAACCGCGCGCTTTCATCGTGTCTGGGATTTGTTTTTCGACTAACGGTGTCCACACGTAGCCGGGGCAGATCGAATTCACCGTAATGCCAAAGGTGGCCAGCTCTAGCGCGATGGATTTGGTAAAGCCAGCAATGCCATGTTTGGCCGCCACGTAGGCGCTCTTGAACGGCGAGGCGACTAGCGCATGCGCACTCGCCGTGTTGATGATGCGGCCCCAGCGCCGCGCCTTCATAAGCGGAACCGCCGCGCGCGTGGCGTGAAAGGCCGCCGACAAATTGATCGCGATGATCTGATCCCAGCGATCGACCGGGAAATCTTCGACCGGCGACACAAACTGCACGCCGGCGTTATTCACCAAAACATCCACGCTGCCATGCGCGGCGATAGCTTGCTCCACCATCACCGCAATCGCACGGGCGTCGCGCATATCAGCGCCGCAATAGCGCACGCTGACCGCAAACTCCAATTCAATCGAGCGCCGCAGCGCTTCAATTTCATCGGGATCGCCAAAACCATTCAGCGTGAGCTTAAACCCCTGGCCGGCCAGCGCCTTAGCGATAGCCAAGCCGATACCGCTGGTAGATCCAGTAACCAGAGCGCTGCGCGTGCCGTTTTGCGATGCCATCGGTAGCCCTTTGTTTGCAAACAGGACGGCAGCATGCCAGTCCCAACTGAGCTGCGCACTCGCACAAAAGGGCACCTGCAAGCCTAACAGCCTGTCGGACTTTCATCGCGAGTGCGCCAGAAGCGCTTTTGGCGCAGAGCGGTGACGAATATTCCGGTGGTTTTATTGCATTTTATTCGTCTTTCTGCTCCGCACTGCGCCAAAAGCGTTTCCGGCCCTTCGGGTTGAGCGTCGCAACGGCGTCTGCGGCGTTGCGACCCCAACGGAAGAGCCAGTGGCTGCGCGCCGCGCCTTGCATCCATCCGCTTAAGCCACACAACGCATCTCACGCGCAAAGTCCGACACACTACTAGAAACCTTCGGTTTCTAGGCTAATTCAGTCCGTCCAAGCGGTCATCAGTCCCGCGTGGCGTCGCAGGTAGGTACCGCATCGATTGGAGTGACGGATCGAACGTGACGACGGGAAGTCGGTCGTTCCCCAATCGGTGCGGTTCCCGTGCTCACTGCATCGATTGTGAAGCCGACTGCAGTCACAGCCTCAGCGCTGGCTCTGCGCCAGCACCGACTCTTGCTTGCTGAGTGCCACGATGGGACTGGAGCCGGTGCAGAAGTGGTGCCGCATACGCTAACCCGTGTAACGCGGAATGGTAAGGTGGAACCCGCAGCCATCGTTCATCGCGACGAACAAGAACACGCGTGACGCCGCGCTATTGAATGCGAACGCTCCAATGGCCGTCGTTCGCATTTTTCGATTTCGGGCTTGCAACGAACAAACTCGCACCCTTCACTGCCAAAGAGGTTCTGGTTAACTCGACTATGGGCATGGCCGTTGGGGTTCACGCCGTCTGAATGAGGATCGGCGCGCCAACTTCGGGTGCGCGCGAGTGGCGCATTCTCGCTAACATCTGGGCCAGCGGCATGTCGTCGCCCGTCTTTTGCATTCCGAGGAGGAACCCCGTGATTTTTCGTCTATCCGCAGCGCTGTTGCTCGCCCTGTTTGCCACCGCCGCTAGTGCTCAGCAGGCTGTTAACGCAAAACCCCTCACTGAAGAAGAGCGCGCCGAAATCAACGCGCAGCGTCGCGCCGGCTGCAAAGCCCATGGCGACAACCTGAAAATGCTGCAGAGTGGTGAAGGCAAGTTCATGATCGAAGAAGCCGGCAAACAGCGCGAGCTGACCCGCGCCGAGTTGGATGGACAAATCACCGACACCAAGAAGATCTTGGAAACTTATTGCGGCGAAAAGCAGAAGGCGTCTTAACTTAACGGCAGTGCGCGGCGGGCCCGCCCCAATGCCCTTAAGTGAAGCAACGGCATGCCAAATTGTCGCCAAAGCGGCGCTGTGGCTTTGCGCTCTTCCGATGTAAGTGCATGAGCACAACTCGGCGCTCCAGAGGCTATCCGGAGCGCCGACTTGTAGTTAAGCGCTGTTGGCTTTGCGCTCTTCCAATGCAAAGCATGCCGAGCACAACTCGGCGCTGCAGGGGGCTACCTGGAGCGCCGAGTTGTAGTCGGCTCTGTTGGCTTTGCGCTCTTCCGGCAGAAGAGCATGAGTACAACTCGGCCCTCCAGAGGACTATCTGGAGCGCCGACTTGTCGTCGGCTCTGTTGGCTTTGCGCCCTTCCCGTATGAGAGCGTGAGCACAACTCGGCGCTCCAGAGGCTATCCGGATCGCCGACTTGCAGTCGCCCACACGCCGCCCTCACCCGCGCTGCAATATCGCCGCCACGCCCATGCCGCCGGCGGCGCAGGCGGTAACCAGCATGCGACCACCGCCCATTTCTTTCAGCAGCTTGGCTCCTGCGGTCAGCATGCGCGCGCCGGTGGCTGCGAAAGGGTGGCCAAAGGCGAGGCTGCCGCCGGCGATGTTCAACTTGCCAGGGTCGATGGCGCCGAGTGCTTTGGGCAGTCCGAGTCGTTCGCGGCAATAACCGTCTGATTCAAATGCGGCCAGTGTGCACAACACTTGCGCGGCAAATGCTTCATGAATTTCGAATAGATCAAAATCAGCAAAATTCAAGCCGTTGCGCGCCAACAGCCTGGCGACGGCAACCGTCGGCGCCATCAACAAACCCTCGCCGCCAACAAAGTCGACCGCTGAGACTTCGGCATCCAGCAAATTAGCCAGGACCTCGTGTCCTGCGGCGCGCGCCCAATCGGGCGCTGCCAACAGCATTGCGCTCGCGCCATCGGTAAGGGGTGTCGAGTTACCTGCGGTCAGCGTGCCCAGGCCAGATTTTTTGTCAAACGCGGGTTTTAAGGATGCCAATTTGTCTAGGTTGGTCTCTGGGCGCAGCACGTTGTCGCGTTTTAGACCGCGAAATGGCGAGATCAAATCTTCAAAGAAACCGCGTTCAAAGGCGCTGTGGGCCTTTTGGTGGCTATCGAAAGCCCATTGATCCTGGGCCTTGCGACTGATGCCCCAGGTTTTGGCCATCATTTCGCAATGTTCACCCATGCTCTTGCCGGTGCGCGGCTCGCCAATGGCGGGTGCGACGGGTTTGAGTTCGCCCAGTCGAAAGCCGCGCAACGCCGCTAGTCGATCGCCAAAGCTGCGCGCCCTGGCGGCCGCCAGAAAGCGCGCATTGAGTGCCTGATTGAGGACCAGCGGAACTTCACTAGAACTGTCGCTGCCACCGCCAATGCCGACCCGAATCTGTCCCAACGCGATCTTATTGGCCACCACGATCGCAGATTCAAATCCGGTGCCGCAGGCGCGCTGCAAGGTTAATCCCGGCGTGGTCTTTGCCAGACCAGACCCGAGCGCGATCTCGCGCGCCAAATTCCAATCGCGAGAATGCTTTAGCACCGCGCCAAAGGCCAGTTCGCCCATTTCGACGCCTTTCAAATCAAAGCGTTCGACCAAACGGGAGACCACTTCGGTGCCCAGCGCCAAATTGCCAAGTTCGGTGTAAGCGGTGTTTTGACGGCAGAAGGGGATGCGCAAGCCACCCAAAACGGCGGCCAGCGGGCGGCGTTCAGACATAGGATGGCTCCGGCATGGGAAGCGTGCAGTTTAGACCAGTCGAGTGCCTTGGGCGGCAATGAACAGCCTTGCAGGCGCGAGTCAAACGGATGCGGTGCTGCTCTCGCACTATGCAGGAACGGCGTCAGCGCACAGCGCCGACCCACAGGAGCAGAAGCCTTTGGTGGGTTCGATCTTGATCGAACGCTGCTCCTCGGTGCCGTTGCAGGCGTTCGACGCATCTACACCTTAGCTGCGTTATCGTCCGCGCCCACGGAAAGGATGGTGCGCTATGGCGACGATGTGGATGGGGGTGTTGGCGCTGGAGCCGACTGGCGGTGTCATTCCGGCGCGCCAGATGCTGACGCGCGACACTGCCGAGGGTTTGGCGGCGGGGATGGGAGGCCAATTGGCGCGCTTTTTGCCGGGCGAACACGATTATGGTTTCGTGTGGTCCGCGGCTTTGTACGATCCTGCGCAATTGTTGCGTCGCGACTTTCCCTTGCATCAAGAACTGGCCCATTTATTCGTTGCGGGACAACGCCAGGGCATCGATGCTGGTCATAGCTTGACGCTGTGCGAGCGCCTGGGTCACATGCCGACCGCGTTATTGGTGCCAGAGTTGGCCATTGGTGGTGGCACGCTGTACGCGATTCCGGTGGTGCTGACCGGCAGCGAAGAAGCGATCGCCGCGGCAACGGAGCGGTTGGAAAGTGAGTTGTACGGTGCGGGTCTGGCCGACGCGGCAATTGTCTTCGAACTCAATCGCGATCTGGGTGTGAGCTTCGAACATGTGCGCTGGCTGTCGTTGCTGGATCTGTCGGCGATGATGGCCGCGCAGCTGGAGCATGTGGGTTTTGGCTTTGCGTGGCAGCTGGTTGAAGAAGTGCTGTACGGTGCTCCGCCGCGCCACATTGAGGTGCGCAGCCCACAAGGGCAACTGCTCAAACTCGACGATGAGGCGGTCTGGCTGGCCTTCACCCCGTATTCGTTGTTTGCGCGTCAGCAGCGCGACAATGCCGAACGTTTGGCGGATTACATCGCCTATTTGCATGAATTTCGACAACTGCAGGGCTTGCTGGCCGCGCACGGCATTGCGGTGCGGGTGCGCTTGCCAAATGCCGATACCGGCCATGCGTGCGCGCGCGCGACGGATGATTTTGTGGTCGAAAGCGTCAGTGCCGGCGCACCGGTACGCGCCGTATTGCACGACGCGCCCGGTCTGGGTGCACTGGCGTTCAGCTTAGTGGATGAAAGCGGTGCGATGGTTGAACACCGCTATCCCTTGTCGGCCAGTGCGATCGGCCGATTCCGCCTAGAAGCTCAGCAAAAGGGCTGGCCGGTGGAGCGTTTGGGCCGCGTGGTATTGAGTGCGGATGGTGAAGACTTGGCAGTGCCGGATGATGCAGTCAGGCACTAATCCGCAGACTGGCTTGCTGCGTGCGCTGCGCCGTCGTTTGAATGACGCGATGGCGGTGGACTATCCGCAGCTGCGCCGTGACTTGGATCGTTGGCGGCCAGATGCCAGCGATGCGGCGCCGCGCTTTGAAAAACTGCGCCAGCAGATTGAGGCCTCGGCGCTGATTCACGATGCGCGGCGCGCGCGGCTGCCGCAGATCAACGTGCCGGAAGAATTGCCGATTGCAGCGAAGGCCGCGGAAATCAGCGCGGCGATTCGCGCGCATCAGTTGGTGGTAATCGCCGGCGAAACCGGCTCCGGCAAAACCACGCAGTTACCCAAGTTGTGTCTGGCCGCCGGGCGCGGATTGACCGGTTTGATCGGCTGCACGCAACCGCGGCGGATTGCCGCCAAAAGTATCGCGCGGCGCGTTGCGGAAGAGCTGAAGTCGCCGCTCGGCGCGCTGGTGGGTTTTGCGGTGCGCTTTCAAGATCAGATTGCCGATGACGCGCTGGTCAAGTTTATGACCGACGGCATCTTGTTGGCGGAAACCCAATCCGATCGTTTTTTGCGCCGCTACGACACGCTGATCATCGACGAGGCGCACGAGCGCAGTCTAAACATCGATTTTTTACTCGGTTATCTGAAACGCCTGTTACCCAAACGACCCGATCTGAAGGTCATCGTCACCTCAGCGACGATTGATACCGATCGTTTCTCGCGGCATTTTGGTCATGCGCCGGTCATCTCCGTGGAGGGCCGCGGTTTCCCGGTGGAAGTGCGCTGGCGGCCGATCGAAGGCGATCGCGAAGAACGCGGCGACAGCGGTTTGTATCGATCCATCAACGCCGCGGTTGAAGAACTGGGTGCTGAGGATCCACGCGGCGACATCTTGGTATTTTTGCCCGGCGAACGGGAAATCCGCGATGCGCACAAGGCCTTGGAACAGCGCCGTTACGCACATACCGAGGTGCTGCCTTTGTACGCGCGTTTGTCGGGTGCCGCGCAAGATCGTGTGTTTCAGCCGGGAGCGCAGCGCCGCATCGTGCTGGCCACCAACGTCGCCGAGACCTCGATCACCGTCCCTCGCATCCGGTTTGTGATCGATAGCGGCATCGCCCGCGTTAATCGCTATAGCCAACGCGCCAAAGTGCAGCGGCTGCAAATCGAGCCGATTTCGCAAGCCTCGGCCAATCAGCGCGCGGGACGTTGTGGTCGCTTGTCCGCGGGCATCGCGGTGCGTTTGTTTGATGAGGCCGACTTTCAGCGTCGTTCTTTGTACACCGATCCGGAATTGCTGCGTTCGTCGCTGTCCGGCGTGATTTTGCGCATGTTGGACCTGGATTTGGGCGATCCCAGCGATTTCCCGTTTCTTGATCCGCCCAGTGATCGTGCGTTGGTTGATGGTTTTTTGTTGCTGCGCGAGATTGGCGCGACTGATGCCGACAAACGCCTGACCCAGATTGGCCGTGACATGGCCAAACTGCCGATCGACGTGCGTTTGGCGCGTTTTTTGATCGCCGCGCGCGACGCGCGAGTGCTGGAAGAGGCGCTGATCATTGCGGCGGGTCTGTCGATTCAAGATCCGCGCGAACGCCCACCCGAAGTGCGTGCCTTGGCCGATGCCGCGCACCAGGTGTTTGTGCACGACAAGAGCGACTTTCTGACGTGGGTGCAACTGTGGTTAGCCTACAACCACGAACACGAAGAGCGCACCCAAAGTCAGCTGCGCGATTGGTGCCGCACGCAGTTTCTGTCTTATTTGCGCATGCGCGAATGGCGCGAGTTACACCGCCAGTTGTTGTTGATCGTGCGCGAGCGCGGCTGGGGGCAAGAGCAGCCAGTCGCGGGGCGTGCGGCGGGTGGCAGGGGCGGATCGTCAGCCCGTTCGCAACGGCAGGCGATCGCGCCGCCACTTGTTAGCCCCGCAAGTGCTGCCCGCGCGGAAACCGCGCTGAGCGATCCGCGTGCTTACGAGGCCTTGCATCGTGCCTTGTTGACGGCTTTTGTCACCCAAGTTGCGCGCAAAGACGACAAGGTCCGCTATCGCGGGCCGCGCGGGCGCGCTTTGCAGATTTTCCCCGGTTCAGGGCAGGCCAAGGCGGGGCCCAATTGGATTCTGTCGGGCACCTTGCTGGAAACCGAGAAGTTGTATGCGTTAAATGTCGCGCGCATTGATCCGGCTTGGATTGAGCCGGCGGCCGCCCATTTGACCAAAAGCCAGCACTACGAACCGAGCTGGGACGCCAAAGGTGGCCGCGCCGTTGGCTTTGAAGACCTCAGCCTGTATGGCTTGCCCATTGTTCAGCGCCGCAAGATTCCCTACGCGCCGGTGGATGCGCAGGCCGCGCGGCAGCTGTTTTTACGGCACCAGTTGGTGCGCGGCGAAGGTCCGGCGCGGCATGCTTTATTGGTACATAACGCCGCGTTGCGCGAGCAGGCGCATGCCAAAGAAGAAAAACTGCGGCGCCGCGGTTTGCTGCGCGATGAAGAACAATTGGCCGAATGGTTTGACCAGCGTTGCCCGCCCGACATCCTCGATTCGCACAGTCTGGAGCGCTGGCTCAAGAGTGCGCCGGCGGCGCAGTGCGACGCGCTGAAGTTGACGCTCGACGATTTAGTCATCCCCAGCGCGCGGGGCGACGAGCGTTTCGAGTTTCCAGACGCGCTGGAAGTGCAGGGCGCACGTTTGTTGCTGGCTTACCATTTTGACCCGCAAGGCGCGCGTGACGGCATCACCGTCACCGTGCCATTGGCGGTGTTATTGGGGTTAAGCGACGCACAAATCGACTGGCTAGTGCCTGGGCTGCGCGAAGAAAAAGCGGCGCTGCTGATCAAAAGCCTGCCCAAAGCGCAGCGCCGGCATGTGGTGCCAGCACCGGATTTCGCCCGCGCTTTTGTGCAGGCAACGCAAGCCAGAGCGGCGCCGTTTGCCGCCGCACTGGCGGCGTTTTTGAGCAAAGTGGCTGGCGTGGACATCAGCGAGGGCGATTTTGACCCCAGCGGTTTGCCGGCCTATTTGTATTTCAATTTGCAGGTCGTCGATGCGCAGGGCGAGCCGCTGGCGGAAGGTCGCGAATTGGCGGCGCTCAAGGCGCGGTTTGCGCAAGCCGCGCGGGTCGCGTTTGCCGCGCGTGTGGACGCCTTGTATCAACGTGAGCAATTAAGCGATTGGCCGCTCGATGAGATCCCCAGCGAAGTGCAGGCCGAAGGCGGCGCACGCGCTTATCCAGCGCTGTTTGACCAAGGCACGCACGCCGGTTTGCGCGCCTATGCCGATGCCGCCGAGGCCGCCGCCGCCCACCCACGCGGCACCCGTCGCTTGTTGTTGATCCAGATCGACGATCAATTGCGCTACTGGCAGCGCCACCTGAAGCTGTCTGGTGATGCGCAAATGGCCTACGGCGTGGTCGCCAGCATTGATGCTTTGCGTCGTGATTTGATCGAGTCGGCACTGGATCGGGTGATTGCGCCTGAGCTTGCTGGCATTCGCGCGCGCGTGGAATTCCAAGCCTTATTGAGCCGCGTGCGTCGCGAACTAGGCCCCCAGGTGCAGATTTTGGCCGAGCGCGTCGATTTGATTCTGCAGGCGGTCAAAGGCTTGCGCAGTATTTTGGCGCCGCCGTTGATGGGCTACGCCACTGCCAACTTGGCCGACGCGCGCGAGCACTTGGACTCCTTGGTGCACCCTGGATTCCTGCGCGAGGTGGGCTTTGAACGGCTTGCGCACTATCCGCGCTATCTGGAGGGCTTACGGCTGCGCATCGACAGACTTAAACGCGATCCGGCCAAGGATCAGGTCAAGCTGTTGGAAGTACAGCCGTTCTGGCGTGCTTGGCAGCGCTTCGCGACGACCCGCCCGGATGACGCGCAAGTCGACAGCCTACGCTGGCTAATCGAAGAATTGCGCGTGTCCTTATTCGCCCAAGAGCTAAAAACCGCCGAACCGGTGTCAGCCAAACGCATCGCTAAGCTAGTTGAGCTTTTGGCCTGAACCTCGTTCAGGTTCGCGCCTTTGTTTCTTCCTGACGTTCAGAGGCGGGCTAGCAGCTTGTCGGACTTTCAACGTGAGATGCGTTGTGCGGCTGGGCGGATGGATGCAAGGCGCGGCGCGCAGCCAATGGCTCTTCCATTGGCAAGCGTCGCAACGCAGCAGACGCCGTCCAGACGCGCAATCCGAAGGACCGGACGGCCTTTTGGCGCACTGCGTAGTCGTTAACGGAGTGAAAAATGCCAAATC
>Ga0163154_10001225_pt1 | contig 39805 bp, 35 predicted proteins | sample OliLakLV19MP9P1_FD_148649 | JGI IMG/M metagenome (GOLD analysis project Ga0163154, IMG submission 148649) | Freshwater microbial mat bacterial communities from Lake Vanda, McMurdo Dry Valleys, Antarctica - Oligotrophic Lake LV.19.MP9.P1 | ecosystem: Environmental > Aquatic > Freshwater > Lake >... | reverse complement strand
CCAAGAAAACTTCCTAACTTGCAGAATGAAATTTATCATAGGAAAAAACAGAGCCACCTACAGCCTCACCGAGCCACTTGAACAACTGGTATCGCCCGACAATGTAGTTCGGCGCATAGACCTTTTTGTGGAGAGCTTAGACCTAGCCCCTTTGGGCTTTAAGATGGATTTTAGCGAAAATGGCAGACCAGCCTATCACCCCAAAGTCTTGCTCAAACTATTTATTTACGGTTATCTCAACAGCATTCGCTCTTCAAGGGTGCTTGAAAAAGAGTGCAGTCGCAATATAGAGGCCATGTGGCTGATAGAAGGCTTGAAACCTGACCACAACACCATTTCAAATTTTAGAAGAGATAATCCCAAAGGCATTGGGCGAGTTTTTCAGGAAACGGTCAAATTAGCGGCGCATTTTGATTTGATAGGGGCAGATTTGGTAGCAGGGGACAGCACCAAACTAAGGGCACAAAATTCCAAGAAAAACAATTTCAATGAAAAAAAGATAAGCCGACACTTAGAACGGATAAACAACAAATTAGCGGCTTATGAGAGGGATTTAGCGGAGGCTGATGGGGATAACAAGGTGCAAATTGAGGCAAAAATCAAACAACAGGAAGTCCGCAAAGCAGGCTATGAAGCAATGACAGCCCAATTAAAAGACAGTGGAGAAAGTCAGATTTCTACCACCGACCCCGAAAGTCGCCTGCTCATCACCCGCAACAATATCACCGAAGTAGGCTACAATGTCCAGACCAGCGTAGACGCGAAACATAACTTGCTGATAGATTTCAAAGTAACCAATGAAAATGATAGCAATGCCATGGGCGGAATGCTTCGCAGGGCAAAAACTATTTTGAAAAACGATGCGTTTACGGGAATTTACGACAAAGGCTACCACACGGGCAGTCAGTTTGAGTACGCCCAAAAGTTGGGGATTAAGGTCTTGGTATCCATTCCAGCGGTATCTTCACACGCTCCCGATACAGCTTATGATGTAGCAAATTTCAGCTACGACAAAGAAGCAGACCACTACATCTGCCCTGCCCAAGAAATCCTGAGTACCAATGGAAGAAACTACACAAAAGGCAACGGTAAGTCCAATATACAGGTCAAACACTACAAAACAAGGGCTTGTTTGAGCTGTGCGTTTTTCGCAAAATGCACCCAAAACAAAGCGGGCAGACTCATCGAACGCTCACAATATTCAGAGGTGATAGCAGAGAATGCAGTCCGTATGGAAATCAATTTAGCACTTTACTTACGAAGGCAAGCAATTGTAGAACATCCCTACGGCATCATCAAAAGGCAGTGGGGATTTTACTACATTATGACCAAAAAGACCATCAAACGAGCTTCGGCAGACGTAGGTCTGATGGCGATAGCGTTTAATTTATGCCGAATTTTCAATATTTTAGATCCAGTAGTATTGGGAAACTATCTAAAATCAATTTTTTCTACTTTTTGGGCTTTAATGACTGATTTTGCGTGCTTTTACCGTAGGTATTTTGTGCTTTGCAAAGTAGCTCAGCTCAGATGTGCGGCAGCACCGCAGGCTTGTATGCCCTTGATATAGAGCCTCCTAAGGGGTTTTTAGACAGTCTGACGGTTGAAGCTACCCGAGGCGCGGAAATTATTTGCACAAAACTGTCTTAACCGATAAACTTTATTAAATGTAATAAACTAAATGGCAAATGAAAAAATATTGCGCGGAGCGCACCATTAAAAAAAGCGTTTGCAACTTGCACAAACTCCGCATTTTGGGTAGGTGCTGTTAGGCGCTGGACTTCTTGTCATTCGACGTATGTCAACTCTAATTGTCCAAGGGTAATTGGTTTATTTTGCTCTCTATCGGAAATGTATTCGTTTATACAGTTCGCAACATATTCACCAAGTTTCACAGGGACTGCATTTCCAATTATTTGTTCTAGGTTTGTTTTAGTCCCGTTAAAAATAAAACTTTCAGGAAAGGTCTGAATTCGACTTCTTTCCTTAGTTGTCAATGGTCTTACATTTTCGCTTATTTTAACGGGGTCTCCTTCGTGTTTATTATAACCTTTTGGAATTGGTCTATTCACTCCACGAATTGTAGCACTCGGTTCGTAAATACTAAATATTCCACGTCTCATATAGCTTCGGGGATGTCTATAATAATACTCTAAACCCAAAGAGTTGCCCAAATAGTCAAAAACAGTCATTTGCTTACTTGACTGATTTTTTACGAAATATGGATTTAAAAAATTGTCGTTAGAGTGTTTGTGTCCAATCAGGAAAAATCGTTTTCTCGCTTGCGGAACTCCGCAAAAACTAGCATCTAAAACTTGGTATGAAATACCATAACCTGCTTTTTTGAAAATCTGAAATGCTTCTTTAAGAATACTGCTTTTCAAAATTCGCTCAACATTTTCCATTACAAACCATTCGGGTTTTGCACTCGCAACAATGTTAGCATAAGAAATTGTCAAGTCAGCACGACCCAATGTTTCATCTCTTTTTCCTGCACTTGAAAAGTCTTGACACGGTGGTCCACCAATAATCATTTGCGGTTTTAGACTTTTAACAAACTCAAGTCCTTCATCGCTACCCAAATCTGTGTCGTAAATGGGGTGATTAAAATTATCTCTATAAACTTTTACGGCTGGTTCCCACTTGTCAAATGCAGCTAGTATTTCAAAACCTGAGTTTTGAAAACCAAGTGATAAACCACCACAACCTGAAAATAAATCTACTGTCTCCATTATTTAAAAAGTTCAGGTGAGTTATAAATTATTGCATCAAATCTTCTTTCAGGACTAAGTAAATTCTGTCCACCATCAAGAATTATATTTTTAATTTCCTTTTGTTGAATTCGTGGTTTTGTAAGTTCAGCACAAGACATATATCTATGCGTAATCCTTCCACTCGCTGCAAATGCTTTATCATTTTTAGTATTATAGGAAAGTTCGTCAATAATTTTGTGATGATTGATTTGCCCTTGCTTTGAAAAATCATAAAGCATTTTAAAAAGCCAAATTATCGTTCTGACTTGTCTTGTTATTCTGTTTGCTCCTTCTGAAAGTTCTCCCCTTGCTACATCAACAAACAATTGAGTAAAGGCAAAATTTGACCAAACAAAAACATCTAAACAGTTGTCTGCAAGTTTTGGTGATTTCCCATTTGTTTTCCAAATTGGTTGCATTAACAAAGGCTCTTGTTTTTCAAGAACAGATAAAATGACTTTGTCAATTGCAGAAATCATCTGAGTAATGAATAGCCAAACAGTAGCACCGTCTGTCCAATCGGTAATGTTGTCAAACTTATTGCCAATAATATTAGCTATGTCATCTTTGTTCTCCTTGAAGTTTGCTACAATACTACAAGCCAAATAAACTATTGTGTCTGGACGAATTACAATTTCGCAACCGTAATATTCTTCACTTAGATTACAAGTTGAGTTATCTGGTAACGCTGTCAGCTTTACTTCTATTGGTCGCAAGCACTGACCGTTACTTCTTAATTGAGTTACTAAATCAACTCTTGGTAAGCTGCCTATTACTAACTGCTGATATGGTGTGTATGGACTTTCAAATGAAAAGAAAAGGTCGTCTGAATTTGCTTTTATTCCAAATAATTGTTCTGTGGAAATCTTACCGTGTTTAACTTTCAGGTCTTTGTCAAGATACAGATAAACACTATCTAAATTTTTTGATGCAAGAAAATTAGTCAAACCTGCTGGAAAAGAAGAGTTAAACTGGTTCTTACCCCAAGAGTCTGTTTGGGTAAAGTCCCTGTTTGAGTGTGTTACTCCGAATAGTCCGGGTTTTTGCTTTGCCATTATTCTATTTTATAAATTCCAAATTTAGTTAAAATGTCGTTTTGTTACTCTCAAAATGTATTCAAGTTGTCAACCACTTATGTCAATGGTTTCGGTTTTTAGCCTTGCACCCAATGAGAGGATTGGCGAAGTAAATTGCTACACATTTTCAAAATACAACTGCCTCATTATCAGCACTTTATTTCCGCCAATCCTTGTTACACGTTTTCAAGTTTCGTACAACGGTTTGCAGCTACAAGAAGTTGGCGATTTCGAAGCACGAAACTGTCTGCCACCACAAAACTTGATACGAAGCACAAAGCTTCATTCAAGCACTGAACCCGCTTTTTTGCCAAACGCCAGTTGGTGCAGTTTTTATTTTATCTTCTCTGCTTTTGTCTTATTTCCATTTTGAAGTAAAAATAAGTTCGTAATTTCTCCCTTGTCATTTTGTTGAAATTCAATTTGGGCATCAACCACTTTTAAGAAAAAAGTAAACTCACTTTCTGCAAATAAAGGAAATTCGTTTTGTCCTGTTAGTTGCGCAAAAAGTTGTTCATTAGTAAATGATACTTTCATTTCTACACCTATTTCAATTTCATAAGTGCCTGTAAATTTTTGTAACTGTTCATTAGTTAATTTAACTTCTTTTCTTTCTTTTTTTATTGGCAGTGGTTGATTATATAAAATACTTCTCAATGACTTTATAGGCAATGTAACATTATTGTGATTTTGAAGAATTATTATCGTCTTATCATTATCAATATGTCTTTCAATATAGGTAACATAACCTGGCCAACTACCACTATGACTTGCAAGTTTTCCAAAATTGACATTGTTATCAATACCCCAACCAAAACCATATTTAGTTTTTGATTTATCATTTAATTCCCCAGCTGTTAAAATTTCTTTGGAACTTGAATTTGAAATAAGTTTATTAGTGTATAAAGCTCTATCCCATTTTAATAAGTCATTTGTGGTTGAATTTACAGTTCCATCTCCCACAATTCCATCAAGCCATACAACCATTTTAGTTTCTTCTATGTCTTCAGGTAATAAATATTTTTTTAGACTATCAGAATATACATAGCCATAAGCATAATTATTTATTTTCCTTGGTGCATACCTTCTTGTATAAACAAAAGTGTTTTTCATTTTTAATGGCTTGAAGATTACTTTGTTTAAATAATCACCATAAGTCATACCCGATATTTTCTCAATTATTGAAGCTAAAATTGCGTAGCCTGTATTGCTGTATTCATATTTTGTGTTTGGTTCAAATAGTATTTTCGGGTTTTGATTTGTAAACATTGAGATAATATCTTTGTTGGTCGCAATTTTACTTTTGTCAAACACCGTATCCATTAATTCCATATAATCAGGAAGCCCGCCTGTATGATTAAGCAAATTTCTAATTGTTATATTTTTATAGTTTGATAGTTCTGGAATAAACTTAGCTATTTTATCATCATAGTTTAATTTCCCGTTTTCTTTAAGTATCACAATTGCCATTGCCGTAAATTGTTTTGATACCGATGCTAACTCAAAAATTGAATTTTCATTCAACTTCTCCTTAGTGGTTTCATTAGATAAACCAAACGACTTTTTGTAAATTACTTTTCCTTTTTCTGCAATTAACACATTGCCGTTAAGTTCTCCACTATCATAAATGGAAGTCAATAAACTATCAATTTTTTGAATTCTGTTTTGTCCAAAAGTTAGCTGTCCAAAAGTTAAACAGATTAAAGTTATTATTATTTTCATGTTTTATTAAATTGTTTGTTTGTAAGTGATCTGTTAAAATTGCCCATAACGGTTTGCAGATACAAGAAGTTGGCGATTTCGAAGCACAAAACTGTCTGCCACCACAAAACTTGATACGAAGCACAAAGCTTCATTGAACCACTGAACCGCCAATTTTTTGTAGGTGCTGTTAGCGGTTCGTTGTTTTTTCGCTATCACATCAAATCTGTTTTTTGCTGCAAGGCTAATTCTATTTTTTTCTTAAATTCTTCATTTTTGTCCAAATAAAGAGCCAAATTGGTAAACCTTTTCTTTATTCCATATAAACCCAATAATGAGTATTCCTTTTTTAATCTGATTATTATATTATGACTTTCTAATGACCCAAATGCAGATAATTGCTTTGTTAAATTATCGGATTTCAAATCACTTTTTGATAACTCAATAAAGTCAATGTCCTCAAGGTTAATTTCCGTCTCAGCCAAAATCCCATAACGTATTATCAAATGATTTTTTTCGATTCTTATTGGTCTTTGAGATAACGACTTTAAAAACCCAAAAAGTTGAATTGCTGTGTAAATACTTAAGCCAGAAAAAATCCAAGCAGCCGTACTATTCAATCTTTCTAGTAATAAATGTATTGCAAATGTTTCTATTATTCCGATGAAGATTATTGCTACAAGCAAAGTAGGTGTGCCACTGTTTTTGTGATAAGTAAAATCATTCTCATTTGGAGTTGGTTTTTTCCAATTTAAAAATCCATAATAGAATACAGCAATTTCAGTAGCGAAAATAGGCACTATTTTTTCAGGAAGTAATTCAGAACAAGTTTCCTTTAGGGTTGTGTAGAAATCAGGATTTAAAAGTTTTTTCTGTTTGTATTTTCGAATCGAGGTACGGATTTTAACTATTATGAAGGATACAACTAAAATTTCAATAATAGGAAGCCCCCAAACCTTGAAAAGGTTAAGATAGTATTGATTTTCATTAGGTAGGATGAAAGTCCCTACTATTAGACTGACAATCATAACAGGAACAACAGTCGTTACAGGTATTTTACTTTTTCTAATTAAAAGAAAATATATAATGGGAACTGTAATCAATAAATCAAACGTTATTGCAAAAGAACCAATTGACGGATTGTCACTGAATATAGTCGACTTGGTTAGAAATGCTAAAATTAGAATTATCAAAAAGGGGATTCCCAGTGAAATCAAAAGTCTGTTTAGCTGTAGATATTTTGTCATAATATTCATTTTTATGAATTAATAGTGGTCACCTGACAATGACCGCTAACGTTTGGCTGCTACAAGAAGTTGGCGATTTCGAAGCACGAAACTGTCTGCCACCACAAAATATCGATAGCTATCGGCACACAAAGCTTCATTTAACCACTGAACCGCCAATTTTTTGTAGGTGCTGTTACCTGCTGGCGTTATTTCTGTCTTAGTAACCATTTTATTAATTCTTCATTGTCTACAATGCTCCAAGAATGCGGATGTCTTTTGTTGTTAGGTTTTCTATATCCTTTATTTTGTGTTGTTATTAATTCTGCATTTTGATTTCCAAGTCTATTAAGTTCATTAATCATTGCTGAACATTCGGTTGCGTTCATATTCGTAAAGTCTGCTCCACGTTCTTTTAACCACCAATTTATGTCAGGTTCTGTGTAAATTCTAAAAGATATATTTGATAGTTTCTTAATTGCTGTTTGTGTTGTATCAGAAAATGAATAAGGTGAAATTTTATAATAATCGGCCAAATGTGTAGATGGACTTCCACCAGTTTCTTTTTCAAGTCTGTCAATCATATAAATATTCCCTTGATCAGCTTCGCTATCTTTTGAAAGTCTAACATCTCTTTTTGCGGAATTATAAAACCTTGTAAAGTCGAGTGGTGGGTCTATCGCAAAAACTGCTGTTGGTTTAATTACTGCGTTTTCGGCATATTTAATTGCACAACTACCACCAATTGAAAATCCGCCAACATAAAATTTCTGATTAATAAGTTTATGTTTAGAAGTTACATCCATCAAAATTCTGTCAAAAGTTAGTTGGCTTAAACTATCTACGCCAAAAGATAAAACTCCATCTTGAAAAGTTGGAATTATTGTCAAAACTCCGTTTAACGCCAATTTATATGGCAAGTCAGTTTGTTGTAAAACGTTTTCAGCTGTTTCTCCAAAACCTGGAATTATAAAAACATATCCTTTCCAAGGGAGTTTTGGCGGATAAATTATTGTGTAGCAGTTTTTTGTTTTGTCGGTTTCATCAAGGAAAACTTTTTCAATTTTTGGGTTAGATACTTTCTGTCCATTACAATTAATTGCAAAAAGTGAAAAAGCCAAAATTATTAAAACAAGTCTATTCATAAATGTCTGTTTTTTGTTTTCGGTGTGTTGGTCTGCACTTGCAGGTAGCGGTTTGTAGCTTGGCGAAGGCGGGGTTTAAAAGCACAAAAGTTGAACAAAGCACTTCTGTTTATAAAAAGCAGAAATGCTTAAATTAGCACTTCCGCCACGCTTTTGCCAATGCAATGTTGTGCCTTTGGCATTTTTACATCAGTTTTGGGAAGTCGGTTATGTCTTTAATTTCAAATACTTCCTGAACGAAAGAACTTAGTTTTTGGCAAGATTCTTTCGTTATTGGTGTTTGTCCGTGTGCCAAACGTGAGTGGTTTCGCACATATAACAACTTTTTAAAGTCATCAAATTTTGTAAAAAAGGTCTTTGTCCTTTTGTTTTCACTCTTTTCGTTAAGCACTTTAAAAGTGTCAAGTAGCCCCAACCCTACTTGTTGATTTTGTTGGTTGGCTACAAACCTTTCTCTTAAACTATCAGGCAGAATATCTATGTTAACTTTATCAGTTGTCATTTGAAATTCTTTTTCAAACTCTATTTGAGCAACCATTTCAACGAGCCTATAAAGTCGTGCTCCGCAGTCATCATACCTTCCTTCTTCAAGTCGTCTAAGAGCATTTGAAAACAAATCAGTTAAGTCTTCTTCACTTAACTTTACTTGTTCGTTTGCCTGTTTAAGTTTATGTAGTTTGGTTTTATGATTTTCAACTACTTTTTTCAACTGTAATTGAGTTGCTATTTCTATGTTGAGAGAGTTTAGTTGTTCAGCGGCTTGCTTAAAATTAAATCTATCCCACTCAGCATATGCTTTTGACAAACCCAAATAAAAATTAGTCAAATCTTTAAAGTTGTGGTGTATTGTTGTGTTTTTAAGTAACTCAAAAGCAATATCAAATTGACACCGATTGAACAAATGTTTAAATAGTTTTATCTTCTGTTCGGTAAATATGGCATTAGGGGATAATGGACTTAGTCGTTCTGTATTTGATATAACTCGTCCTTGCTCATCGCGAAGTCCGTAAACATAACTTAGAACTCCAATTTCTTTGGCGATTGAAGAACTAACAAGTGCAGAAGACATTGATTTCGTTCCACTCGTATAATCTGCTACAACTTCGTTTGGTGAATAGCCTTTTCTAAGAATTTGGTCAATGTACTTTGAATATTCTTGGTAAAGTATCTCAACGTCATTTATTTCATCAAACTGTTTGAGTAATACTTCCTCTCGTTTTTTTGACAACTTGGTCAGTACCGCTTCAAGTGTATTTTCACTTTCCTTTGAGTATATGAAGCACAACAAATCAGGGTTTTGCTGTCTAACGGAAAATGCAATTCCGTTATCAACGCCAGAACCTGTCCCTATTGTGATTATCATTGCTTTTTTCATCGTCATTTTTGTTTTTATGCTGAGGCTAACAATTACGTTATACGAATTCAGTTCGCATTTCTTGGATACAAGCGAGGCGAGTACCTATTTTGGCTACCTCCAGAGCATTGTACGCAAACTTTGTGGTGGTTTGAATATAGAATTGCCTCTCACGTACGATTCTACTGCAATGATAAGCATACTATTTTACAAATCCAAAAAAAACCGCTTTTTTTAAGTGGTGCAGAAATATTTTATAACTATTTGAAAATCAATCTTTCCCCACCTGAATAACAGGCACCACCTTTTCATGAACGAGTGCATTGAAGCCAAGTTTCTTGTGCCGTTGTTAGTGTTTAGAAAAGTGCGGGCGAGTTTATATTTCACACACATTTCCCTACTGCGCTTTTCGGCACCAATAACAGGCAGCTTTTGCGCGGGGTTGTTGATGTCAAAAAACCAGGTAATACAGTGTAGCCATAGAACAAAGTTACACCCAATTTTTCCAAAACATCAACAACGGCAGAAGTGTAAGATGTTTGTATATAATAAACTTAATCAACTTTAAAACCCTACTAGTTTGCCTCCGAAGGCTTTTTGCAGGTTTTCGGGTGTGAAAATATCGGGAGTCTTGCCTACCAATACGCCGTCTGGCATCAGCAATAGCAAGTAATCGAAGTATTCGCGGGCTGTGTTCAAGTCGTGATGAACTACGGCAATACTCTTGCCTGCGTTGCGCATGTCTTTGAGGATTTGGATAATCGTTTGTTCGGTAGCCATGTCCACTCCTGCGAAAGGCTCGTCAAGCAAATAGGCTTCGGCTTCACGCGCCAACGCACGCGCCAAAAACACACGTTGTTGCTGTCCACCTGAAAGCTTCGATATTTGTCTTTTAGCAAGGTCGCTCAACTGTACCTTTTCGAGGCAGGCGAGGGCTATTTGTTTGTCTTGGGCAGTATATCGGCTAAAAATAGTCTTAGGCTTGAGCCTTCCCATCAGCACTACATCAAGTACAGAGGCAGGAAAGTCCCAATCTACCGCATTTCGTTGAGGCACATACGTTATTTTGTTGCGCACTTTGGCAAGGGTATCGCCTAAGATACGTATTTCGCCTTCAGTTGTAGGAATAAGCCCCATGATGGCTTTGAGCATCGTGGTTTTGCCTGAGCCATTCGCGCCTATGATTCCTATGAGTTGTTGGGTAGGAAGTTCAAAAGAAATATGATGCAGCACCTTTTTTTCGCGGTACTGCACACTTAAGTTGGTTATTTTTAACACGGCACAAATTTTTAGAGCATTGCGCCTCGTACTATAGTCTCGGTACGGTCGGGACCTATGGAGGCAAGGGTAATGGGAATTTGTGTTTTTTCTTCTATAAAATCAATATAAGTTCTTAGTTCTTTGGGCATATCCTCAAAGGTACGCACGTGGCTGAGGTCTTTTTGCCAGCCTTTCATAGTTTTATAAACAGGCTTAACGGGCGTGTCTATCAGGCAATGCGGCACGCGGTCTGTGATGGTGCCGTCATGCAGTTCGTAATGTGTGCAGATGGGAATTTCTGCGAATGTATTCAGCACATCAAACTTCATGAGCAGTAATTGTGTTGTGCCGTTTATCATGCATGTATAGTGGAGGGCAGGCAAGTCCAACCAACCGCAACGGCGTTTGCGTCCTGTTGTTGCGCCAAATTCGCGTCCTATTTGGCGTAGCTTTTCGCCTACTTGGTTGTCTTGTTCGGTAGGAAAAGGACCGCTTCCGACTCTGGTAGCATAGGCTTTGCAAATGCCAAACACTTCGCTGATTTTATTGGGCGATATGCCTAAGCCTGTGCATGCGCCTGCGGCGATGGTGCTGGAGCTGGTTACATACGGGTAAGAGCCGAAGTCGACATCAAGGAGTGAGCCTTGTGCGCCTTCGGCAAGGACTGCGTCGCCATTGTTTAGGCAATCGTTTATGAGGTACTCAGTGTCGGTGAGGTGCATTTCGTGAATGAATGCAAGCGAGTCAAAGAAGGCGGCTTCCGCTTCGCCTATTTCGTAGGGGTATTCAAGGAAGTGCAAGATTCGTTTGTGGTTATCAAGCAGTTCTTGGTATTTGGCTTCAAAGTTAGGAGCCATGATGTCGCCTACGCGCAAGCCTTGCCTGCCCGACTTGCTTTGGTAAGCGGGTCCGATACCGCGCAGGGTAGAGCCTATTTTTTTATCGCCTTTGAGGGTTTCATAAGCGGCATCTAATATCTTGTGGGTAGGCAAGATAAGGTGCGCTTTTTTGGAAATGTAGAGGTTATCCTTTACATTGAGGTTGTATTTGTCTAAAGACTCTATTTCTTGTTGAAATACGACAGGGTCGATCACCAGTCCGTTACCAATGATGTTTTTGGTTTTGGGGCGGAAGATGCCTGATGGAATTTGGTGCAAGACATGTTTCTGTCCATCAAATTCGAGGGTGTGTCCTGCATTTGGACCGCCTTGAAATCTTGCTACTACTTGGTAGCGGGGAGCAAGGAAATCTACGATTTTACCTTTGCCTTCATCACCCCATTGTAAGCCTAAAAGAATGTGGACGCTCATTTGCAATGTTGAATTTACGATTTATGTATTTGGCTTCTTAGAAGTCTATTTTTTTGTGTTGCGCGCTTTTACGCTCTGCCAAAGGTATAATTTGCCCAATAGCTGTGCCATTGCGCACCATCAGGCTGTTTTTCATTGGCTACCATTTTCACTGAACTTATCATATACACGCCTGTTTTTTTGAGTGGGAAGGTAAGCAATCCTTTCGCATCAGTTTTCAGGTCTTGCAATGTGGTTTTGCCATCTTGCCTGTGCCAAACTTTAACCAAATGCAGAGGCAGTGGTTTGTTTTTGAATAAAAGTTTGACTGTAATTTGGCTTGGGTTTTTATATGGGTTTTGTAGCAAAACAATTTCAAGTGGCAAACCTACTATTTTCTTGTAGGCATTTGTTTTTTGCTTGCCTACTTGCAGGAGCGTTTTGTTGCATCTTTCATATAGTTCTGTGCCTTCCTTGTCTATTTGTGCGTTTTGTTTACGAAAATTGAGTACGTCAGCCAAGCCGTCTTCTTCTAAATAGCTGTTAAATTTGGCGGCTTCTAAACGGATAAATTTGGCTTCGCTATGCAGTGCGACCAGGTGCGTACCTTCTTCTTTGGGTAAAAAGGACAAGGTGCGGTTTGTAGTATCTAACACGGGCAAAATATCTTGCTCGGTTTTATTTGGTGCAAATACTTTGAGCCATTTGATCTTGCCTGCCCATTTTTCGGGTTCAAAATTTTCGCCTACGTGGAAGGAGATACGAGCCGTTTCGCCTATTTTCAAGTAATATTTTTGGCAGGCTATCCAACACTCATGCGCCAAAAGGGGCATAGCAAAGAACACGCATACCAAGAAGCCAATTTTTTTCATGACGATTATGCTTTTAGTCCTTCCATAGCCTCTTGTGTGGTCTTTGCTACAGTAAAAATGGCACTTAGTTTCGTGATAATGAGCAGCTTCTGCAAATGAGAAGATGGGTTTACCAATACGGCTTCGCCACCTACATTTCTGAATTTTGCCAAAATACGCATCAATATTCCAATGCCTGAACTGTTGGCGTATTGGACTGCCTCGAGGTCAATGATACAATGGACTGTGCCTGTCGCGATGCATGCCTCTATAGCTTGTTGCAAATCGGGATCGAGGGTAGGCATTATCAGGTTTTCCTGAAAGCGGATAATTAAAACGTTGTTTTCGAGAGTATGAGTAAACATAGCGCAAAGATATACAAAAAATAAAAATAACGCGTCTTTTTTTGATTTTATCAAAATCTTGCCTACTTTTGTTTGTATATGTATATCATCAAAGTAAAAGGCAAAGCCAAAATCCCCGACTATATCCAACTGCGCGATGAAAACTTCGTGCTTATCGCATACTTTCGTACAGACCGACCGTTGAAAAACTTAGAGAAATATGGGCTTGAAGGCAAAGATGATGCCTTACGGGTACTTATAGACACGCTGCCGTTCGGAAAACTGCAACTCCTCCTCCTCTCATGATGGCACTCCAAGAACTGCTCGAGAAGAACTTAAAAGGCGTGAGGGATTTGTTGCACCATGAAGTAAGTGCGTTTGCTTTGGCGCATAGCCTTTCCTTGCTACCCGGCTCTGAAGTCGTGCTGAAAGAAATTGAAAGCAAGCTATACAAGCATGTAGTGAATATTGTACAGGATATTTTTCAACAGTTATTGACTTCTATTGATTTAGAAGAAACTCTGCAATACGATACACAGCAAGTGCGCCAAACTATCCAACTATTTGTAAATGAACAAGTAAAGGAAACGTGCCTGCAACTACATCAAAAGATACAATGGTGGAAAAAGAAACAAAATGAAGCCTGATTTTATTCCATAATAAAATTTTTTTTTGAAAATTTGCAAATTTGTAAAGATTGTCCTAACTTTGCACTCCTAAACAGAAAAACCCCATTAAAAATGGCTAAGAAAGGCAATCGTATTCAAGTAATACTCGAATGTACTGAGCATAAAAATAGCGGAATGTCAGGCATGTCGAGATATATCACTACTAAAAACCGCAAGAACACTACTGCACGCATGGAATTGCGTAAGTTCAATGCTGTTCTTAAACGCTATACTGTTCACAAAGAAATCAAATAAGAAACCATGGCAAAGAAAGTTGTTGCAACACTCAAAAAACAAGACACTCGCGGTTACTCTAAAGTAATCAGGACAGTGCGCTCTCCCAAAACAGGTGCTTATACCTTCAAAGAGGAGATAATTCCCACCGATACTATTCAAGATTACTTGAGCTCAAAATAGTCAGTAGGAGTAGCTTTATTTTAGCCTTTTGTGAAAACAAGAGGCTTTTTGTTATGGGTATCAAAAATAACCGCTATATTTGCCAAAACCCCCTATTTTTATGATTAAAATATCCAAAAACATCGCAGTAAGCGAGTCAGGTTTTATCTTCAATCCCACAACAGGCGACTCTTTTTCTTGCAATGGTGTAGCAGCCGATGTAATCAACTTGCTGAAGGAAAATCAAAACATCGAGCAGGTCAAAACACGCATCATTGAAAAATATGACGTGCAAGAGTCTGAAATAGACAAGGATTTGCAAGACTTGTGGCTGCAATTACGCGATAATAATTTGTTGGACAGCATTTAGTGAGCCGACTTCCCAATTTTTTATTTTGGGAAGTTTGTCAGTCCTCTACTTTATTGCGTTTATATGCTTTCGTTTTCTTTTTTGCCTCTTTGTATTCATCCGATTTGCGGCTGGCATATTTGCGCAACTTCGCATAGTATTTTTTAGCTAAAGGATAATTGTTTGCCTTTTCTGCCAATCGCCCAAGTTGTTGGAGTGCGCTTTTGTAATAACCTGATTCATAAGCTTCTATAGCTTCTGCAAAAACTACTGTCATATCAAAATACCGTTTCGCTTCAGTTGTATTTCCTTGGTAATTATTGGCTATATTGCCTAAAAAGTAGGTTGTCCATCTACCTGTTACAGCTTCATAGCCTTCTGTTTTTTGCTCAATTTTATGCAATGCGTCTTGCCCTACTCGATACGCTTCTTGCCAATCGCCTGTATGATAGCAAGTAGCAAGGTAATACCGTTGAAAATAAGGGTTATCGGGAAAACTCGTGTGGAGATATTTTGCTTCAGCAAGTGCTTTAGTTAAGTATAGGCTTTTGTTGGCATCACTCCAATCTATATGGTAATAAATGCGCATCAAAAACTGTTGTGCCTCTATGCGTACAAAAAAAGACTCCTCACTTGCCTTGTGCAGTTGTTTCAATCCTGTTTCTTGATTGCCTCTTTTGAACATAGCGATAACAGGACGCATGAGCGTATAATTTTCGGCTATCCAAACCGAATAATAATTGTATAAGCCCTCGCCTAAGAGCCACTCAGGGCTTAATTCCTCCCACTTTTCAGCATATCGGAGATACATAAGAGCCTTTCTGCCTGCAAAAATAGCTCGACTCCAGTGCCCTCTATCCGAATGAATCCGTGATTTGAAAGAATAGGCAGAGGCTAAAAAGAAAGACGCATCTAAGTTTTCCTCTTTTCCACGTTGTAATTTGTAGGCATAGTCTATAGCTTGGTCAAAGTAGGCAAGGGCGACTTCATCATATTGGGCATCATCAGGGTTGGGCATCATTTTCCATGACTCATTCAAACCCAACAGGAAATAGGGCAAAGGGTGTTCGGGGTATTTTTCTTGCAACCACTTAAATTGATTTTCGGCTTGCGTGAATTTAAAGTTATAGGTGTCATTCATTGCTTTTGTTGCAAAGAATTGTATAAATTTATTTTGTAGCAAATTGCGTTCGTAGTATAAGGTTGTACTATCTACTATGACTTCTTGTGCAAAAAGTGTGGCTGGACTATACAAGCACAAGAAAATATAAAGAATGTGTTTCATTGAAAAATATTTTCACAAAGATACATCTAAACTTCATTATAGTTGCATTTTGGCTTATTTTTGAGGTTATAAAAACAAGTTATGCAAAAGTACCTCCTTACCTACGAACAATCTGTTGATTTTTTGGTTCACTTGCCTGCCGAACCGAGCAAGGGACAGGTTCAGTTTTTACCCAAAAAATTAGCTCTTCAAGGCAATGATGCCACAGGGGAAATGCTCTGGTGGTTTCGCCCTCCTTTGCTTTTCCCGCGTATGGAGCAAGCACAAACGTTGGAGGGTTATGTGGTACAACTATCGCCCTTGCCTCCCGATTATTTGATACTCCTGCTTCGCGCCAACGGCAATGCTTCGCTTGGCTACTTTGAACAAGGTAAAATATTGAACCATAGCGTAATACGCAAATATATGGTGCGCCAAAAACAAGGAAAAGCCCAAATAAAACACCTCAAAAGCAAAGGCAAATCAAGGGCAGGCTCGCGGATTCGCCTGCAACAAACACAAGAGTTTGCAGAAGAAATCAACCAAAAATTGTGGGATTGGGAAACGCAAGACGCGACACGTTTGTTGATAAGTAGTTCTATAGATATTTGGAATTTGTTGTTTCAAGTAACGCCCTTGCCTCCCTTCGCAAAACGTGACGCGCGATTGCGCAAAATCCCTTACCATGTCCAAACACCTACTTTTGAGGAACTAAAACGGGTAGCAAGGTTGGTTACAGTGGGGCATTTGCATACGAAAGTGGACTTTAATAGTGTAGTTAATTTTTCTGTTTAGTTTTTTACAGCAGAATATATTTATTTGTATATTAGTTCGTTCATGGTATAATTGAACCCAACTTTAACATAAACAACATGAAAAAAATGTCCACTTTTTGTTTTGCTTTCTTATTGATGAGCATCACAGTCAGCTATGCACAACAGGGCGGTTGCCAATTTATATTCAAAGGTGTGTTGGCAGGCAAGGCAATCACTATGTGTTTCCTTGCTGACGAAAACGACGGCAATGTGCAAGGTCAATACTATTATGGCACAGGCAATAGTGGCGTAATGAGCTTCACAGGCACAGCCATACCACAAAATGACGGCTCGTATCGTCAGCGCATTGAAGAAAAAAACGCGCAAGGTGTCGTAACGGGTTATTTCACTGGTACGCTCAAAAGCGGCGTTATGGCTGGTACTTGGACAAGCACAGACGGCACACGCTCTTACGCCTACAGATTGATACTGCAACAATAAACGGTTCTTAAAAAGTTACTGCGGACTTTGCCAAATCCCTTTTTAGGCTTTTGTATGGCGCTAAAGCGACAGGAGATGCCTACAGCATGACCAATTTAGGGACGACTTCCGTAATAACTTTTTAAGAACTAATTTATACTTGCGTGTGTCCCCACGTGTAACCAAATCTACAGGCGCACCTTTAAAATACTGGTATGTGGCTTGAAAGGTGGTCATACCTATTCACTTTAATTTCTCCAAAAATTCGGGCTTAGAAAGTCCTACTTTAGCCAAAATTTCTTTGGCTTTTTTCACTTTTTCTGCTATGAAGGCAGGCGAGTTTTCTGTTTCTTGTTTAAATATTTTTATATTTGCTTTTTCCTCAAATAGGTTTTGTTTCCGGCATTGTCCATAACCAATTCTTTAAATACATACAAAAAACCTTTTACTACAATATCGTACAATTCTTTATATTCTTCTGCTCTTATGGAGAGGTGTTCGCCATGTGCGATATAATTTCGTTTATCCACTAAATCATTATTAATGGTTAGCTTAATATCCTTTTCATAGCCACGTGCTTTGTATCTTTGGTGAAAGAAAGACATATCAATTCCAATCAATAAACAAACATCTTCAAATACGTCATATCTAAGATTGCTTGTTTTTATGGGACTTGTGGGCAAAAAAGAAGCTGATTTAGTTTCTTTATCAAAAAAAGCTTTTATGGCTTCAGTGTGTTTAGTTAGTTTTTTATTGGTTTCTAATGTTTCCATTTCTGCCCTAAGAGCCATGCTTACAAAACAGTCATTCAATTCGCCTATCGTGCAGTTTTGATAGGAAACAAATTCATAATATAAATCAGCAACTTTCTTTATAAACCCCTCCCAATGCGCATATAACAAAACTACGCCAGCCCTAATCATACCACTTTGAGGTTTCGCTGAAGATCCTAACACAGAGCTTCTAAAGTTGGATAATTCAGTAATTCTCCAAGCATATTCTTTATCTATACAATCGGAAAGTAGTAATAATGTTTTGGGTTGATTCATAATTAGTTAGCTTTTTTTAAAATATTCCTTTCCAAAAGGCACTATATTTTTTATTCTAACTTCAGCACTTGCTCCTCTCCCACCTCTGAATTTAGTAAAATTTCCTTGTTCTTCTATATTACCTATTTTCTCTTTTAATACAGAAATATCGTTTTCATTCTCTATATCATAAGATTCAATATTACTGTAAACGCCCATAGCAATAGCTTCGTAGTAAGACTCTAAAAATTGTTGCCCTTTACCTATTTTTTGAAAAACGGCGTCGCCTTTAATTTTTTCAAGTATATCAAAAGTTTTTGTAAACTTTTCTTTTTCGTTTTTTAATGAAAATTCACCTTTCTCTATTTTTGCTAATAATTTATCATTATCATAAAAAATAGCTTCATTCAAGAAGTCATCAACTTTGCCCTTACGAAAGGTGTATTTAGAAAATATAAAGAGGCGTAACACAAGTTCGTGGTCATACTTTTCTTCTAACCATTTGTCGGTAAGATTGGTACAAGTCTTAAAAGCTGGATATTCTGCAAGTTCCAACACCCATTTATGAAAATCCTTATTCATCATAACCATCAAAGCATTCCTATATTCTTGCCCTGACAATGGTGAAGATATGTTCAGACGCTGAAATACTTCAAATTTTGCATTCGCATCTGATACATGTTTGATTATCTTAACCTCTATTCTTGCTCTTTTGAAGTCCAATTGGAGTTCTTGTGGAAGTTTCTCCCATGTTAATTCTCTCAAACAAGGCAAGAGTTTTGTTTCTTGCAATATTGTAGGATGCATATCTTCATCTTCAGAATTTTGTAATTTCCCTACAAACCGTAAAATAGTAGAAAGTCTTTGAACTCCATCTACGACTTCCCACTTACCCTCTTTATTTTGATACACAAATATTGAAGGCAGTGGAATACCAATCAAGATAGACTCTATCAAACGTGTTTGTTGGGTTATACTCCATCTAAAACTTCTTTGGAAGTCAGGGTCTATTTCAAGTTCACCATCACGATACATGCTTATCACTTCTCCTATGGACATAGTGTACCCGTCTGTAACAAACTCTTTTTTTGCATTATTGATTTGTTCAACAATTTGTTCTTGGATTGATATTTCTGTAGCTGTCATAACACTCGAATTTTATTTCACAAATATAAGAAAAAATTATTGAATTTCAAAACCTACTCCAGCTCCCTCAAATCCACAGGTACGATAGTCGAAACGCCTTGTTGAATCATCGTAACGCCGTACATGATGTCTGTACTTGTCATAGTGCGCTTGTTGTGTGTAACGATAATGAATTGCGAATCCTTCGAAAACTCCCGAATAATATTGTTAAATTTTTCTGTGTTCGCATCATCAAGGGGCGCGTCCACCTCATCAAAAATACAAAAAGGTGCGGGCTTGCGCAAATAAAGCGCGAACAGCAGGGAAGTTGCCGTAAGGGTTTTCTCACCTCCCGAAAGCTGGTCGATAGTCAAAGGTCGCTTGCCTTTGGGACGCGCTACGATTTCAATTTTGGACTCAAGCGGATTGTCAGGGTCGCTCAAAACAAGGTCGGCCGTATCTTCTGCTGTAAACAAAGAGCGGAAGACTTTAATGAAATTAGTACGAATTTCCTCGAAGGCAGTCATAAATGCAATGCGCGCAAAGTCTTCCATTTCCTGCAATGTTTGGCGCAATTTGGTTTCTGACTCTACTAGGTCTTTACGTTGATTATCAATGAATTGATGTCGTTCTGTAGCCTCTTGATAGTCTTGCAAAGCCATTGCATTCACAGCTCCCAAGCGGTCTATTTTTTGGCGAATGTCATCTGTTTGGCTTTTCAGTTCTTCTGTAGTCAGACTTTCGTAGGGATTGACAAAAAGGGGCGTATCAGCTTCTTTTTGTGTGGGTGCGAGCGTGGCTAACTCTTCTTCCGTAAAATCTGTCGCTCCTTGAAAAACCAACGATTTTACTCGAAGTATGCTTAGGCGGCTTCCTTCTGGGTTTTTTGGACTTTCTATAAAAAGCAAAAAAGTGGGTGTCGTAACCATAGGCGGATTATTAAATCCTGCCAAATGCCAGCGACTATGTTTTTTCTCTCGCGTAAGCTCGGCTACAGTGATTTGAAATTCAAGGCTCAAACGCTCTTTCACACTGGCCAATGTGATGTCTATTTCGTGCATTTTTTGGCGAAGTGTCTGCAAAAGTTGGTCTTGCATTTCTTTTTTGCGTTGTAGTTCGCGCAATATTTTTTCAAACTCACCTATCAAACCGCGTGAGGCATAATAGTTTTGTTGCGCTGTATTCACTGTTTGTTCCCAATCAGGCAAGGTTTCCTGTAATTTGGCAATTTGTTCATCAAAATCCGCTTCACTATCCAAACCGCGTTCTAATTCCTCTTCTGTTTGGCGCAATTCTGTTTCTTGCCTGTCTAAACGCTGTTTGATAGTATCCAAATTTTGTTCTTGGTGTCGGATATTTTGTTGCGAAGATTTGAATTGGTTTTTTTGTTCAATCAGACGAAGGTTTTTATAGCTAAATTGCGTTGCCAGATCCCGTTGTTTATCAACTTCTTCTGTTAGATTTTCGCGTATATTTTCTACCTGCTCCAATAAATTTATTTCTTCTTCTTCGATGGAGGCAAGGGCAGGTTTGGCGGAGGCAAGGGCATCTTGCAAATCATTGATGCGGTCTTGCACTTCGTGTTGTCGGTCTTGCGCGAGTTGCAAAGTACGTTGTATTTGTTCTCTTTTGCCCATCAAAGAGGACTGTTCGCGCTGAAATTGTTGCAATTTATTTTCCAACGCTTTGATAGCTTCTTTGTAAGATTGGTTTTGTACTAGACTACTTTTATTGGCTTGTTTGAATTGCAAATCACCGCGTTCTGCCTCCAAGCGTTGTGTAAGTTCGGCTATTTCTTGCTTGAGGCGTTCTAAATTTTGAACTCTACCGAGCCGTTTTCCTTCAAAAGCTCCGACAGAGCCGCCTGTTATGGCATATTGTCTGCGCAAAACCTGCCCGTTCAAAGCTATATAACTTGCCTGCGGGTTCGGCAGGGCAGGCAAGATACTTGGACTTTCTATCAAATATACTTTGCTCAAAAGCGACTGTACCAAGGCTTGATGCTCAGGCGCGCAAGTAACAATTTCGTGTGCAGGAATAGGCGCGTGAGCATCACGGCGGGCTATTTCGCTCAATCCGCGCAGGGAAGCACTAAACCCACCTCCCTTCTCTATGCTCTGTACTCCTAAATATTCCAATACAAAAAAATTAGCTTTTCCTTTTTGGGCATTGTCCAATAATTGAATAGCCTGAAAAGCGTCTTGCAAAGTATTGACTATATAATAATTCAGGTAAGGTTCTAAAAAAGCCTCTACGCCTATGCGGTATTTTTCTTCACAACTGATGATATCTGAAAGCAATGGAAATTGCCTGCCCCATGCCGTTTCTTTTTGTAAGAATTTGAGTGCGTCAGGAAAGCCTTCCATGTTGTCTATCAGCGATTTAGTAAGGTTGTATTCGTTTTGTTTGCGGTCAAGAGTGCGTTGCGTTTCGGCAACTTGCCTACGCAACGCCTCAACTACTTCCTCCAATTCTATGGTTTCTGTTTGTTTGCGGTTTTCTTTTTCTTGTACTTCTGCAAGGTCTTGTTTGGCAAATTCAATTTGTTCTTCTATTTCGCGCAAATTTTTTGCAAAAGTATCCCAATCCGTTTGTTGAAAATTGCTTTGTGTGCTTAATTTTTCCAGTTCTTGTTTGGCAGAGCCGAGTTGGGTTTGTTGAATTTCATAGTTTTTCCGCCATTCGAAAACCTTGCCCCTTGCCTGCTGATAGCGATTTTCGAGGCTTTGGATTTGTTGGCGCAACTCGCCTACTCGTGTATCTTGGGCTTGGGTTTGGCTTTGGGCAGTTTTCATTTCTGCTTCTGCGGTATCTATGCGGGTTTGTTCTTTATCGAGTTGGAAAGTAGCATTTTCAATACTTTGTTTGATTACCAAATGTTGTGCAAGGTCTTGTTTGATTTGTTCGTGCAGCTTCGCATTGCGTTCTTGTAAAAAATGCAAACGTTCTGCTTTTATTTTTTTCTCATTTTGGGTACGATTGAGGGCTGTTTTATGTTCCGAGAGTGCCGTTTTTTTATTACTCAAATCCTGTTCTATCATGTCCAGCTTTGTTTTTTCTCCCTCCAATTCATTTTCTTGCTTCGTAAGTCCTTGTACTATATGCGTTCTATTTTCGGTTTCAGTTCGTAATTGTGTATCCAATTGTTTATGCGTAGTAGTTTGCGCCTGCCAAACACGTTTGGCGTACAGCGTCCCTGCCAATTTATATTCTTCTTTTAGTTTAAAAAAACGCTCTGCTTGTTTTGCTTGTTTTTCGAGATTTTTGATGTTTTTCTCCATTTCAAAAAGCAAATCGCCCACCCTCGAAAGGTCGGTTTCGACAGATTCCAGACGGGTAAGCGTTTCCTTTTTTCTGCTTTTGAATTTGGAAATACCTGCCGCTTTTTCGAACAATTCGCGCCTTGAGTTTTCCTTATCGTTCAATATTTCATCTACCAATTTAAGTTCAATAATAGCATAACTATCCGAACCAATCCCTGTGTCAAGGAAAAGGTTGTTGATATCTTTGAGGCGACACCGCACATCATTCAACAGATACTCACTTTCACCTGAACGATAGTAGCGTCTTGTGATGGTAACGCTGGTATATTCGGCAGGCAAGATTTTCTTGTTATTGTCAAAAGTAAGGGTAACTTGAGCGACTTGGGCAGGGTTTCGCTTATCTGTACCATTAAAAATGATGTTTTCCATTTTATCGGAGCGCAACGATTTGGAGCGTTGCTCGCCCAATACCCAACGTATAGCGTCCACGACATTGGATTTTCCGCAGCCATTCGGACCCACGATACCCGTAACACCTTCGTTAAAATTGATAACCGCGTGTTCCGCAAAACTTTTAAAGCCCTTGATTTCTAAGCGTTTGAGTAGCATATTTTAGTTTTGGGCAGTAAAATAATGGTTGATTTTATCTAAAATTTCTTTGCAATAAAGCTCTGCTTGCTGTACTTTAGTAGGGGTTATACCACTAAAACGGCTGTGGGCATAAGGATTTCTGATTTCTACGATTAGTTCTATTTTTTTTTGTATCTCTATTTTTGCCTTATCACCTCCGAAAATATCTTTAAAATCATTCCATGATTTGCTACCAATTAAAATTTCGAAGATCGGTTGTGCATCTAAATAATAAAGTAGATTTTCATTTTTATAACTTTCACGTGCTTCATCGCGTATTTTTTCAGCCTTGTTAAACATATCTTGATGCCTGCTTTTCAACACAGCAAGCCAATTATCTTGGTGTTTCTTCTTTTGAATTTGGGTTATTAACTCTCTTACAGCTATTTCTAAACCTGTCCACAAATGCCAAAAATCAATTTTCCTGCCTACATTTTGCAAATATCCTTGAAAATGTTGTGAAAATGCTATCAAGCCTTTGTCGTTATTTGGAAGTGCTATTTCGGTTAAAAGCCCATAAGTATCTTTGAGTTCTTCTATATCATCTTCTGTAACATTAATAATTGGTCCAAAAATAATTTGGAGCATTTTTTCAAAAGTTTTATCTTCTTTTAGCAAATCCAATAATTGTTCATAATATTCGCCAAAGCTCAGCCTAATTTTAGAAAAAATATTGTCTATGTCGAGTATTTCAACTCCTTTTTTAAACGTTTCAACTACTTCAAACCCCAAAGAAGCCAAAAGATAAGGATGCCCGCCACAATAGTATAATATACTTTCTTTTTGAATATCTGAGAGAGTTATACCAATATTTTTGTAGAGTTGAAAATAAGCCAAAACTTCTTGCGAGTCATACATTTTAAGGTATTCTTTAGCAAAAATTAAGTTAAAAGTAGAACTACTACAATCACTTTTAACTTCAATTTCTTTGATACTTCTGCGCGAAGTAGTAACAAAAGCTAGTCCATATTTTTCGCCATCGTATGCCAATTCACGAAGCATTTTGAACGCTTCAGAATTGCTGTGAAAAATGCTACGGGCTTCATCAAACTCATCTAAAATAATAATGAATCGATGCCGCATACTTACCGTATATTCATAAAATTTTTCTACACAATAGGTAAGGTCATCCCAATGCTTTTGATTAAATGCTTCATTGTATAGGCGTTGCATTTCATCATCTACCAAAGAGAGTTTTTTTAACTCGTCAAAACAATACCGCACCAAATATCTGAAGAAAGCCTCTCTATTAGCAAATTTAGAGAAGTCTATCCAAACAGGAATTTTATTTTCTGCAATAAGGTTTGTTTTTTGTTCTATGATGCCTTGTTTGGCGAGGCTACTTTTACCAATTCTTGGATAGCCAACAATAGCTAAATTCTTAGGCATGCTTTGGTCTGTTACATTAGTAGCAACAGCTTTTAGACTTTCAAAACGTCCTATAAAGGTACTTCCTGTAATAATTCTGCCTTTTTGGGCAAAAGGATTGCTGATATTTTTATTTTCCATTATTCCCAGATGTTTGGATTTTCGTTTAACCATTCTTTAAATAATCCTACACGGATTTTATATCCTTTTTCGCTGTGTGTTTCAATTACTTCTCGGCTTTCAAGGTCTTTTAATATTTCATTTACCACAAAAGTTGTTTGACAATTATTTAGCAAATTCAAAGTGCAGTAACCGCCATCTGTATTTTTCGTGTGTTCGGCAATTTTTTTCAATACTTTGATAAAGTCTTTATCGGGTATGCGGTCAGGAGATGGGTCTCCATTTTGAATAAAATTTTTGAAGTTATCACGCCTTTCAGAACCTCTTAACAATATATCTTTTACCTTATCTACGTTTGCACCCGTAACATAAAGTTGCCTATCTTTATTCATGTAATCAACTAAAGCGTTGCAAAAGATTTGAATATACCAAGGATGTCCATTTGTAAGCTCAATAATTTTATTTATGGCATTTTCACGAAACCTAGTTTCTCCATTGTTTTTATTTTTTATAGGTTCATCTATCAAAAGTCTTGCACTTTCATCATCTAAATAAGTAATACGTTTGGGAAATATAGTACCAAAAGTGTTTTCGTATTGCGCGAAAAATTTTGGAAAAACATCTTGAGCGACTAACACTACGTTAAAATAATTCATAGCCAAAAGTGCTTTCCAGCTTTTCATAAAATCACTACTCAACTTTCCTTCTATAATTAGCCCATATATATAACTAAACTCATCAATACTCACAATTAATCTCACATTTTGCCAATCTAATTTTGATTCTTTTTGCTCTTGTAGGCCATCCATAAACTCATAAAAGTAATCTACAGGGGAGGGGTGTTTGTAAAAAATTTCAGTATTGGGAACAGAAAAATCTATATCAGATAGCTTATTTTGTTCTATCTTTTTTCTGATTTCGTCAGCTAAATTCAGTAAAATTCTATATAAAAAACGATAAAAAATAGGTGTTGAGCTTTCGCCCATAAACTTGCCTATATCTCCCAACTTAGCTACTATAATTTGAGGGTTAGCTTCTAATTTATTTTCCAAATGCGTCAAAATAGAGGATTTCCCTGAGCGAAATTGCCCATAAATCACATAACTTACGCCATCTTCTACAATAGTTTTATAAGCGGATTCTATGTATTTCTCTCGTCCATAAAACATGTTACTTCCTGTTACGGCTTTTCCGCTCGCGCCATTGGCATAAGGATTAGGTTTTATTTCAATAAAATCTTCATAATCACCTAATTGTACTGATATAGATTCAGTAGAGGTAACAAAATTTTCATTTAATCTATTATTAAAAGTTGCTTTTACTTGCACTGAAAAAGCTTTTTCTTGTATAGCTTTTTCAGTCAGTTCAAGTTCTATAATTTTTGAATTGCTATTTTTTCCTCTGATAGTATTGTAAGTAAATATTAAATTATTATTAGAATTAAAATACACAGGATTTGGTTCTAAATGTAATTCAACTTGTTCTGCGTGTCCTTCTGTTTTATTTTCTATTTTTATTTGAATATCAATCAAATTTGTGTCGCGTACTTGGAGTTTTTCTAATACTTCAGGATTTTTTTGGGCGGGGATTATCGCATTTGCACTTTTATTTTCTATTAGTTTAATTTCTGCAACAGGTATAGCAGTAGGTAGTTCATTTTTAATCTCTTTTATAAAAGCTGTTGATAATATAGTGTTATCATCTAATACGAGGGTATTGTTGCTACCGTCTACATAGACTATGACTCCCTGTTTCTCTGTGCCATTTCTAAGTACAAGCGTTATGGGTTTATTGATATAGGCGATAAGTTCAGTAATCATCATAGTTTTGCTTAAAGATGCAAAGATACTAAAAAGTATAAAAGTAAGCAAATTTATAAAACGAAAAACTTTTGCTACGCCGACAAATTTATCAGCGTATCGTTTGTTTTGCCTTACTAAATGTAGGCAAGTTTTTTATTTGCAAATATTCCCTTACCTTTGTAGCAATGAAGAAGAAAAATATCGTCAGCCTATCCCTTGCTTTTGCATTTTTGGCTATATCCATCACAGGTATCTTGTTGTATATCAAGCAAAAAGCCCACGTAGTAGAAATAACACATACTATTTTCGGGTTGTCTTTTGTGGGTTTTGCTATCTTCCACATTTTCAATAATTGGGTTTCTATAAAGGGGTATTCTAAAGAAAGACAAAGCGGAAGATACCAGAAAGAATTGATAGTAGTCGCTTTAGTATTTGGGTTGCTTTTGGTAGGCACTTTTACTGAAATATTAGAACCCGTAGCCGAAGCAGGGCGCATATTTGCCAAGCCAAGACCTAAAGAGCAAAAAATAGAAAAACTCGTTTTTACTGAAATCAAAACCAACACAGACGGGCAAGGCAAAACATTGCACATCATCATTCAAAAAAGTAAAGAGGCAAAACAACCCGTAATGGCTATCTGGGTGGAAGATTCCGCACGTCAATTTGTGGAGAATTTATTTGTTCCTGCGAAAATAGCATCTGCCACTAAAGAAGACGAAAAGCCTATTTTGCAAGATTTTCAACCCAATGCCTTACCTACTTGGCAGGCAAAGGCAAACGAAGCAAAACCCGTTTATGATAAGGAAACGCCTAACGAAAATTTCATTTTGAAAACCAAAACGTTGGCTAAACCCCCTTATTTTATACTGCTTGAAGTAAAAAGCAAGGACAAAACTGAAGCGTACGAAGCACAGATTACAAACAATGGAAATACTGTTTTCAAACTACAAAATAAAAATAACACACTTATTACACGCGGAATCATAGAATTGTAGGAGTGCATTTCAAAACCTTTTCTTAAAACACCACTCTGCCCTCTCCAATTTGGAGAAGGTATATGGAACGATTTTGAAATGAACCCAACTGCAGGCAAGGGCAGAAAAAACCTCTTGCGCACCTGCACCCTTGAATATCGTTTTTAGCTTCTGCGAATGTAAGACTTCGCAGAAGCTATTTTTATTTTTAACTTCATTTAATTTGATTTTGCAAATTGAAATGGCTATTTTTGTATTATTCCTATAACTGATACTCGATATGCGTTACCTAACTGTCCTTTTCTACTTTCTTTTTACATTTTTTGCTACTGCTCAAAAACTTGTACTGACCAAATCAGGCGAGTTTTTTGGATTGTTGAATCCTGTTACTTACGAGCTAAAAGTCCCTCGTCTATACAAAACTTTGGAAGCCGCTTCTGACGGAACATTTCTTGGTGCCGCAGGCAATCTACATGTCTATTTTGATGAAAACGGCAAGGAGTTTTTGCGCTTCAATGATGGTAAAAGATACCTCCTTTTTTCAGAAGGAATTGCTATGTTTATGGATTTTCAAACCAGCAAAGAAGAAGCTGGCACTATTCTACATATAGGTTACATCAATAAGAAGGGCAATATCGTTATAGCTGCCCAATATAAAGAGGGGCAAGATTTTCACGAAGGCATCGCAGTTGTAAAAGATTTTCAGGACAATATTTTTCTTATCAACCAAGAAGGCAAAAAAATAACCAATCTAGGTACAAAATATATAACCGCAAGCGACAGTAAAGACGGGTTACTTTTTGCATACTTGAAAAGCGAAAATGACAAGCAGGCAAGCAAAATACAATACATAGACCGCACAGGCAAGGTCATTATCGACCTCACTTCAAATAAAGAAATTACAGAAGCCAATCCTTTTTCGCAAGGAATCGCGGTGGTAGGCAAGTCAAAAGCACCCACAGGTAATGAACACGGCGATGATATATACACCGACGCAGCGTATGGCGTTATCGACCACGCAGGCAAGTTTATTCTCCCTATAGAATACCAAACCATCACTATAGAACCACAAGGCACTATTTTAACAACCAAAGCTACAGGCGCGCAGGTTTTGTTTGACAGGCAAGGCAAAGAAATTATAAAAGGCTATTACAAAATATCGCCCTTGATGGGCGGATACTTCCGCATGGTACAAGCAAATTCGCAAGAAGCAGGCTGGGGCGTGATAGCCGTTACAAATCAAAACAAAGTCATTGTTCCACTCAAATACCAAGAAATTTTTTACAATGGGGCTTCTGATTTTTGGGCAGTAGAAAAATGGACATTCATCAAAGATAAACGCTTCACGAATGATATAGGCGACTCGCCTACATACGCCAAAGAAGGCAAAGTGAGCATTTACACCCATTCCAAAATAGTAGCTGATGAAAATACATGGCGCATTTATGACAAAAATACAGAAGCTCCATCTTATGGAAGCGTTTTGAGAGAAACGCTTATGCCTTTTGAATACAACGGAAAATGGGGACTTATCGAAGGCTTCGAAATCAAGGCTTTGGGCTATGACTCCATCGCTTCTTTTCAAGAAGTATATCCCAACGACTTGATAGCCGTAAAAAAACGCGGTAAATGGGGCTACATCAACCCAAAAGGGGAAATGGTTATCAATCCCGCCTACGACCAAGCCACTATGTTCGCCCTTGCCTACACGCCCGTACGCAAAGGCAATAAATGGGGACTCATAAACAAAAATAATAAACCTATCACTGCCTTTGAATTTGATGAAATTGTGTCTTTTGAAAACACAAACTTGATGAAGTTCAAAAAAGACGCACACGAAGGTTTGCTGAATGAGAAAGGGAAAATAGTAATACCTGCCGTTTTTCAAACTATCCAATACAACAATGAAAAAAGTTTTATTGGCAAAAACATGGAAGGCAAATATGGCATCAGCTCATTAGAAAATAAAATTGTGCTGCCTTATTTATACGACAATATAAGGCCTTTCAAAAACGCCTACAAAGTGAAAAAAGGTTTTTTAGTGGGTTTGATAGATGCCGAATACAACGAAACCTTGCCTACCCAATACGAAGATATCAAAATAGCAGAAAAAGGAAATTGGTACATTTACAAAAACAAAAAAATGGGATTGGCAAATGCAAAAGGCGAGCCATTGATAGCACCTGAATACGATACCATTGAAATCTACACAAAGTTCATAGAAATAACCAAAAACGGCAAAAAAGGCTTATTGAAGACTGATTACGCGCCTTTCATCCCTTGCGAATACGAAACTATAGAACTATATAGCCACAGCTTTACACCCGAGAAGCCCTTTACCATATTCAAGCAAAACGGACTAAAAGGTGTGTTTGACATCAATGGAAAAGTTGCTATTCCTGCTATTTATGAAGAATTAGAAAACTATATAAAAGACCATTTTATCGTAAAAAAGGCAGGCAAGTGGGGCGTTATCACCACACAAGGAAACGAATTTATCAAAATAGAATATGACGAAGTGTATCCGCTTTATACTGAAAAAGGTGCTTATTTCCGTTTGACACAAAACAAAAAAGAGGCACTCATAAGCTCAAAAGGCGAGGTAATCATTCCCATGAAATATGACGAATTGGGACACTTTACATTAGATATGAACTTGAACATGGGTGTAAAACAAAAAGGCAAGTGGGGCTTCATCAATAGCAAACAAAAAATGGTTATAAAACCAATTTATGATGATGTACAAATGTTCCAGAAAATAGGCGAAAATGCTTATAATGTCGTTAAAAAAGGCAATCTATATGGTGTCATTGATGCGAAAGGCAAAACTATAGTGCCGTTTTTATATGACGCTTTGAACTTGCCTCAACTGCCAACCGAACATATTATGGCTGTGAAAGCAGGCAAGGTGCTCAAACTCAGCATGCAAGGACGCGAAATAGTAGAATAAAAAGTGGAAATCGTTTGATGCTCCGACAATTTTAGTGGGGTAAGCTATGAACCAGATACGGAAGTAAGGAACATAGCTTGAAACCCTATGTTTTCTGTGTCCATATCTGGTTCAACACAAAATTTGTCAGAGTACCCAAATAATTTGGTTTTTAGATTGTTTAATCATTACATTTACGAAACCCCAACGTAGGCGAAACCACCCTACTACCTCAAAATTTGCGTGCGTACCAAAACTATTCCAGATTAATGATGATTTTTTCCCCTTTTCGCAAAGGCGAGCCGACAGCAAGTGATTGCGTTTTTACACGCCCTTGCCCTTTTACAAATACACGAAGCCCTTTATTCTCAAGCATAAAGATGGCATCACGCAATGTCAATCCTTTTACATTTGGTATGGTATTCGAGGACATTTTCCTTGCCTGCCAATCCACAGTGTAACGACCTGGTACAGGCGATACGATTTCTTCAGTAGTTTTGGGTTGCGTACTGATGTTCAATTCATCACAAATATTTTTGAAATCATCAATATATCCTGCGTGTGTGGTAGGCAAGTTCGTTTGAAATAGTGGCGCGTCTCGCTTAAGTTCAGGTTTACTCTGCACGTCTGCGTCTTGCGCATACAGTCTATCGGCAATATCACGAAAAACGGGTGCAGACACATCACCACCATATTGCTCTGCACCTTGCGGCTCGTCTATCACCACGATACAGCTGTATTTTGGTCTATCGGCAGGAAAGTAACCCACAAAAGAGGTGCGGTATTTTTGGACATATCGCCCTCTGTCGTTTAGTTTTTTGGAAGTTCCTGTCTTGCCTGCGATTTTGTACTTATCCGTTTTGATACCTTTGGCAGTACCACGTTCTACGACACCTTCGAGCATTGTTCTGATTTTTTGCAGGTTTTGAGGCGTGCAAAGTGGTTTTTCTTCTCTCAAAAAAGGGTATTTTGCCATTGTTTGGTCTTGCATGCGAACAGCCCGCACCAAGCGTGGGAAGACAAAAAAACCATTGTTTGCTATCGCATTGTGAAAAGCCAGTACCTGCAAAGGCGATATTTTGGTTTCATAACCAACTGACATCCAAGGCAATGTTACGCCGCTCCAAGTAGGGTCTTGTGGTGTTTTGATATATGGTTTTGCCAGGCCTACCAATCGGACGCTCTCAAGTGGCGTGCTTAATTTGAACTTTTGTAAATAATCCACGTACTTGCTTTCCTTCCTGCCGAAGTGCCTCGATACCAAAAGCGAAACCCCTACATTGGAAGATTGTTCAAAGGCTTGTTGAACCGTTATGCGTTGTGGCAGTCCTTTTGCATCTTGCATCACGCGGTCATAATATTGATAAGTGCCGTTTCCTATGTCTATAGTGTCGGTAAGATTTATGGTAGTATCTTCCAATAAGGCAAGTATAGAAGCTGTTTTGAAAGTAGAGCCGGGTGCATCACTTACTTGGTCGCCAAGTGCATAGTTATAATTTTCTACGTATTTATAGATGGGTTCAGCGTCATCATCTAATTCGTCTGTTTTGACACGCCCTAAGTTGGCTATGGCTTTTATTTCACCTGTAGCTACTTCCATTACAACGGCACAGCCGTATTTAGCTTTGTGTTCTTTTACGCCTTTCATGAGTGCTTCATGCACAAGGTATTGAATATTAACGTTGAGTGTAGTATAAACGTCTTGTCCATCTGTAGGGCGAACTCTTACGCCGCTACCTACAGGTTTCCATTCGCCGCCTGTGAGGCGTTGGTACAAGGCTCTGCCATCTGTCCCCCCCAATTCTTTCTGAAAGCTAATCTCAATGCCTACTCCTTCGTCCAGCTCGTTCACATAGCCTACACTCCTTGCTGCCAACGCTTCAAAAGGGTAGGTGCGTTCTTCTACTTTTTCGAACATAACTGACACACCATTTTGCTTTTCACGAAAGATGGGCCACTTTTCTAGTTGCTGTTTTTCTGTGAATGTTATAGGGCGATTGCCAAACTGCACATACCGTTTTTTTGCTTTTCGCGCTTCGTTTATGCGCATCACATAATCTCTTGCGGGTTTATCTTTAAAGAAAGCAGCAAGTAATTTAGTGAGCGAGTCCAATTTGGTTTTATAGACTTCCTCTGGTATGATTACGGGGTCTATGGCAACTTTATAGAGTGGTATGGAGGTTGCGAGGAGTACGCCGTCGTCAGCATAAATATTGCCTCTTGTGGCTTTTTTTATGCGGTATTTTAATCCTGATTCTTTAGCTTTGTCGTGCCAATATGCTCCTTGTAGCCATTGCAGGTTCATTATTTGTATGGCAATAGCAAGCCCTACACCCGATAGGATTAGAAAAGTTATGCGCACACGCGCCAATATTGCCCGTTTGATACTCATTTGACTGTTATTTTTTGTACTCTGCCTTTACTTTCTTGGAGTCCGATTTTTTTCGCGCTTTCCGCTATATTGATTTGCTTGCCTGTATAACTATCGTATTTGGCTTTGAGGGAGGCATAATCAGAGCGAAAGTTCTCTACTTCATTTTCCATTTTGGTAGTTTCACGAATCATTTGCTCCCCATAATGCACATTGCCGATATACAAAATAGCTAAACCCACTAAAAATAGCAAGTTGGGCAAATAACGCACAGCGACCTCGCCTCCAGGGAGGCGTTGTTCAGCGTTGAGGCTGACTGTTTTTTCTAAGCTCTGAAAAATCTCAAAGCCGCGTTTTTTTTTGCGAAAACTGTTCTCTGCCATTTTTAGTGTTTGGGAGATGAAGAAAAAGAATTTTTGCAGTTTGAGATGCACCCTCTTTGCAGGAAGTCTAATGCTTTATGATAAATATATGCAAAGCTAAGGGTTTTAAAGATGAAAAATGTACGTATTTGTATAAACATGTGCCTCAAAAGTATAATTTTTTGCAGAAAACAAAAAAATAAGCTAATTTTACCACGTTTTTTATTTAGTATGCTATTTTTAGTCATTGTTCTGTTTGTATTCATTACACAATACTTATTGCCTAATTGGTGGTGGCTGATAGCCGTTGATTGTTTTCTTGCTACGTTGTTGGTAGGCAAGAAAGGATGGACTGCCTTTTTGTCGGGCTTCTTGGGTGGTGGACTTGTTTGGACAAGCTATGCGCTTTTGATAAACAACCAAAACGAAGGCTTGCTTTTGGGACGCATGGCGCAATTATTTGGGCGAGAATTGTGGATAATTATCGCAACAGGCTTCATAGGTGCTATTATGGGGGGCATGTCTGCCCTCACAGGCTATTATTTCAAAGCCATGTGGGAAAAAGTAGACGATTAGTGTAATATTTTACTCCACATCAAGTATCCACAATTTGTGATAGCTTCTTGTTATCCAAAAAATAAACCATTTTAAATTCTACCAAACATGCATTTTCTTTTTTTATTACCAGCCTTGTTCGCATTAGTATTGATACAATGCACCCCCGAAAAAAAACGCAATACCCCTTCAAGCGGTATCATTAAAATAGCCGTAGATGAATCTTTCCGCCCTTTTATTGAAACCTCCACAGACGTATTCGAAACCTTATTCAAAAAGGCGCAGTTGCGCGTGGCATATAGGTCGGAAGATGATGCTGTACGAGACATGATAATCGATTCAGTGCGTATGATAGTCATATCTCGCGAACTTACTGCCTCCGAAAACCAAGAACTCAAAAAACAAAATGCAAAAATAACCTCTGTAAAAATAGCCATAGACGGTGTAGCCTTGATAACACACCCAAAAAATCAAGACTCAGTACTCACAATGCAACGGTTTGAGGAAATAGTTCGAGGCAAAGGCAAAAATAAAAAGGGGGAACCCATCGTTCTTGTATTCGATAGCAACTTCTCAAGCAACTTGAACTACGTACGCAAATACTTCAAACTTACCGAAAAAGATTCTATCAAAATATACGCCGCAAAATCGAACGCAGATGTTATAGAATATGTAGCCAAAAACGAAAACGCCATAGGTGTAATAGGTGTAAATTGGGTAAGTGATATGGACGACACACAACAACAAACCTTCCTAAAAAAAATACGGGTCATAGGACTCAGCGAGGATAATGAAGGAAAAGTCTATTATCAACCCGACCAATACAGCCTGCACCAGAAAAAATACCCGCTCAGACGCGAAGTCTTCGCTGTCATGCGTGAATCAGGCACAGGCCTGGCGACAGGTTTTATAGTTTTCCTACGCGGAGAAAAAGGGCAACGTATCGTACAAAAAGAAGGCCTCTTGCCTGCCACACTGCCCATACGATTTGTAGAAGTAAAATAGTTAATCCACCACTCTTTAAATTTTAACTGCCATTAAGCAAATATGAAAAAAACGCAAAAGATTGTTTGGGCTGTATTGACCGCCCTTGCTTTCACCACCCAAACCAGCCAAGCGCAATCCATAGCCGATGGAACACGCTACCTCGAACAAGAACAGTATAAAAACGCACGCAAGACGTTTCAAGAACTCTTCGAAAAAGCGCAAACTGCCGAAAATGCGTACCATTTGGGACACTTTTATTTGAAAATTGAAATCCCCGACTCCGCCAACATATACTTCGAGAAAGGTATTGCGGCTGATGCCAAATACCCACTCAACTACGTCGGGCGTGGCACTGTAAAATACATCAAAAAAGATAAAAGCGGTGCAAAAGCCGATTTTGATGAAGCATTGAACATGTCAAAACGTAAAAATGCTGAAGTAATGCATCGCATAGGCGAAGCATATATAACGTATGACCAAAAAGACCCAAGCGCCGCCATCGACATCTTGAACGGCAACAAAACCAATAAACAAAAAGGAGCAAAAGACCTCGCGCCACAAGACGCAGAAATAGCCCTAACGCTTGGCGACGCATTCCTTGAACGCAATGACATGAACAAAATAGTGGACAATAACAATGACGGGGGAAATGCCGCAAGCAATTACCAACGCGCCATTGGTATCAATCCTAAACTCGCCAAAGCCTATATCAAAAAAGGCAACATCATGGTGCGTGCAAGAAATTACAAAAAAGCACTCGAAGACTATAAAAAAGGCATAGAAGCTGACCCTACTTATAGCCCCGCTTATCGTTATACAGGTGAACTATATGCCAAATACGGCATGTACAAAGAAGCCTCACAATATTATGAAGACTACATGAAACGCTCGGACGGTAGTGTAGAAGGGCAATACCGTTATGCACAATTCCTCTTTCAAGTAAATGAATATGCCAAAGCATTAAGCGTGTTGAAAAACTTAGACGGCAAAGTAAATACGCCTAATTACTGGAGATTGAGGTTTTATTGCGCCTACGAAACCAAAGATTTCGCAAACGCAACCAAAGACCAAGCAAAGTTTTGGAGCCTCGCACCTGTTGAAAAAGTGATACCTTCTGATTATGAATATACAGGACGCTTGAGCATAGCCACAGGCGGCGACACCCTGAAAGCCATCGAAAATTTACACAAAGTAACCGAATTGGATAGCACAAAAACAGGCCTCTACCGCGAACTTTATACTATGTTTTACACTGCACGCAAATACAAAGGCGCGGCCGAAGAAATGAAACTCTTTATCAGCAAAACCAAACGCCCCACTGCCAATGACTATCTATCGCTCGGCATGGCACATTATTTTGACAAAGATTATGTGCCTGCCGACTCAGCCTTCGCCACAACCAACCGCCTACAAGAAACAGCACTAGGTATGTTTTATAGAGGTCGCTCTTCAGACCGTTTGGACAAAGATACTAAAGCAGGACTTGCCAAACCACATTGGGAACGCTTCATTGAAATAGCAGATGCTAAAAAAGACATCGAGAAAATAGCCGAAGCATATTATGGATTGGCGCGCATAGCCGCCGCTAAAAATGATTTAGTAAAAGTTGAAGAATTTGCTAAAAAATCTTTAGAAGCGTCTCCTGACTACGCACCAGCTAAAAACATGTTGGAAAAAATAGCCGAACTTAAAAAAAGCGAAAAGAAAAAATAAAATATATTGTAACCAACTCCACATGAGTTGGTTATTTTTTTGGAAAAACAGAGAACAAGCTGTATTTTTGCAAACTTAAATTCACTTTATTCCTTTTAATACTATGGGACTCGAAATTACGGGTAAACTTTTCAAGGTAATGCCCGAACTTACTGGCGAAGGCAAAAATGGTACATGGCGCAAACAAGATTTTGTAATAGAAACGTCTGACCAATATCCAAAAAAAATCGCCTTTGAACTTTGGGGCGATAAACTACGCATGCTCGACGGCTGTCAAGAAGGCGAAATGCTCAAAGTGAGCTTTGACTTAGAGTCAAGAGAATACCAAACCAAATGGTTCACAGGTGCAAAAGCATGGCGTGTAGAACGCGATGGTGAGTCAGGCGGTAGTGGCAACAATACAAATAATAACAGCAGCAACGCAAATACCGACACACGCGCCAATGCACCCATACAACAAGAGCCTTTCCCTGATGACCTAAGCAATAATGGTGATGGAAATGCTGATTTGCCATTCTAAATCAATAAAAGTTCCCCAAAAGTATCCTGCTTTTGGGGAACTTTTACTTTAGACTTCTTGCAAAAGCGTTTTTTCCTATCTCTAAATCGGTGGCAAGAGCAGACGATATGGTTTTTACCCTCATTAAAAGGAGAGCAGGCAAGGTGATAGGTTAAATATTTGGCAACTTGCCTGCCCAAAATGAGAACTTAACTGTGAGGTCTTAATAAATACTTTCACAAGAACTCTTTTTGAACACCTGTTTTAAGCATTCGCTTCTTGAGGTGCAGACACATCAGAAAGTTTTTTGGGAATAGTAACCGTACCATCATACACAAACACATCAAGGTAATTGCTTTCTGCAATGTTGTGAATAGTAAACGGCACAATCATGTTGGCAAGGCTTTCCTCTATGCGTTCATAAGCCTCTTTGATGTTGTGAGCCGAAACAAGCATAAAGTTGGACACTTTCTTCTCCTTGCCTGCTATCTCATCAATGCTCACATAACTAACCTTGCACTTGTACCAAGTGTCAGCATCTTCATAATGAAAAATATCCGCGAAATTGCTGCGCTTCAAATCCAATACTTGAAACTCGGCAGGCACTATGCCTTGCAACTCTTCATAGATACGTGCCTCCGCTTCTGTAAACGAAATAGCATCTACCAAATAAGGTTCTGTTATCTTACGAACATTCCCCTGCTCATCTTCTTTGTGGTACTTGATAGTACAAATAAACCAAGTTTTCATAGTGTTTTTAGTGTTTTTTAACAAATTAACTGTTTTTTTTGGCAAATATACAGCTTATTACAATAAATCGGCTCGTTATTTTATATTTTACAGAAATTATGCGCTAAAATAGTAAAAATACTGTAGCTTTTCTAACTTTGCACAAAAAAAACATGAACAAGAAAAAAACACCCCGCGAATCAGCAGTTACTATGACAGAAATTGTACTGCCCAATGACACCAATACGCTCAACAACTTAATGGGAGGCAAGCTCATGCATTGGTTGGACATAGCCGCCGCCATATCAGCACAAAGGCACTCGAATCGTATTGTGGTTACGGCATCTGTTGATAACATCTCGTTCTCTGAACCTATCGCATTGGGTGATGTAATAACGATAAAGGCGCAGGTAACCCGCGCCTTTAACTCTTCTATGGAAGTGTATTTAGATGTTTCCGCAGAGAATATTCCCGCAGGCAAGAAACAAAGCACCAATCGCGCTTTCTTTACCTTTGTGGCAGTCGACCAATTGGGCAATCCCACCAGCGTTCCTGAAATTACGCCTGAAACACCCGAAGAAGAAGAGTTTCATGCGGGTGCATTGCACCGCAGGCAGTTGCGCCTCTTGCTTGCAAAACGCATCAAGCCTGAAGAAGCACCCGAATTGAAATCACTTTTCTTCCCTGAAATTCTCGCCTAATTATTCGTTCCAACTATACGGATAATTGTCATCTACAAATTTCATGCCCTCAGCCGTAAGGTGTAAGGGCTTGAAAGTATCTATCATCACCGCATATTCATTGGTTTCTTTTGCTCCAATGCTTTTTTCTACTGTGCCTGGGTGGGGTCCGTGCGGCAATCCTCCAGGATGTAGTGTGAAAGAGCCTCGGTCTATCCCCTTTCTACTCATAAATTCACCCTCTGCATAAAATAGCACTTCGTCAGAGTCTATATTGGAGTGGTTGTAAGGCGCAGGAATAGCCAGCGGGTGATAATCAAACAAACGTGGCACAAATGAACAAATAACAAAGCCCCACGCTTGGAACGTTTGGTGGATAGGGGGAGGCAAGTGAATACGCCCCGTTACAGGCTCAAAATCGTAAATAGACAACGTATAAGGGAACAAAAAGCCGTCCCACCCCACCACATCAAGAGGGCTATGTGCATAAATGTATTGATGCAGATAGCCTTGCTTTTTGATTTTTACAAGAAAGTCCCCTTCGCCTTCTTCTATTACTAACTCTTGCGGGGGATGAATGTCGCGCTCGCAATAGGGCGAATGTTCCTCAAGTTGTCCAAGTTCATTGCGGTAGCGCTTTACTGTTTCGACAGGGCTTGTGGACTCTATGACAAGCAGGCGAGGGGCTTCTGTGAACGTTAATTTGTAAATGGTAGTGCGTGGAATAACCACATAATCGCCTTTTTTGAAGGGCAATTTGCCAAATTGAGAATACAATACGCCTTCACCATCATGCACATACAACACTTCATCTGCCTCTCCATTCTTATAAAAATAATCCATCGCCAAAACTGTAGGATTGCAAATAGCCAATGCCACATCTGCATTCTTCAATACAATTTTCCTCGCCTCCAAATAATCGCCACCCGTGCTACCTGCATTGCTGGTCTTGAGGTGAGTTTGTAGCAAGGGCGACTCTACTGTAGGTGTGTCATAGCGCACAGGCTCCAATACCTTCTTCACTTGCGTAGGCGAGTAAGTGTGGTAAAGATTCGAATAGATGCCACTAAAGCCTTTTGAACTAACCAACTCCTCTTTATACAGCGAGTTGTCGGGTTGGCGAAATTGTGTGTGGCGTTTTGGAGGAATAGTCCCCAATTTATAATAATAAGCCATTGTGTTAATTTTTTTAGTTGGATAACCTTCATGAATGTAAGCCTTGTGCGGCAAGGCATTATCTTAGTGGCAAATATAGCAAGTTTTTTACATCTTCATGCCTTTTCAGGTGTTAGAAAATGAATGGCAAGCTTTTTATTTTATACACATTTCCATACTGCACTTTTCGACACCAATAACAGACTGCTTTTGTGCGGGGTTGTTGGTGTCAAAAAATTAGGTAGAAAGGTGTAGCTATAGAACAAAGTTACACCCAATTTTTCTAAACACCAATAACAGCAGAAAGATACAGCAACACAAAATTCACTTTTCATGCTCACGACAAGCTTCGACGAAGTGAAAAAACTTCGCCGAAGCACTATCAATAACCTTTTGACACCTGAAAAACAGCGCATAGACAGTCTTTTTCAGGTGTCGGAAAATGCCGAAAACAAAAATGTGGTGGATTACTTGCGCTCTACAGCATTTTTCTAACACCTCAAAAGGCGATTCTAAAAAAAGCACCATGGAAACCGAACTACCCCTCGAACATGGCGTTTACAAATACAACATATTCGTTTTGCGCAATTTTTCTTACAAAGAA
>Ga0163154_10001224_pt1 | contig 39815 bp, 35 predicted proteins | sample OliLakLV19MP9P1_FD_148649 | JGI IMG/M metagenome (GOLD analysis project Ga0163154, IMG submission 148649) | Freshwater microbial mat bacterial communities from Lake Vanda, McMurdo Dry Valleys, Antarctica - Oligotrophic Lake LV.19.MP9.P1 | ecosystem: Environmental > Aquatic > Freshwater > Lake >... | reverse complement strand
CAGTTATGTTTCTTGAGAATCAAAATTAAATAAGCTGATATTTTAGATACAATATTCAGTCGCGGTCTTTTTCCCAGATTGTCAAGTCTTTGGCATTGACAACCGAAAAAACTATAACTTTATCCAATTTCTGTTGTTTATAGACTTTTAATCTAATATTAGTTGTAAATAATGCCCGTCATATTGTTTTTAGTTAAATGTTTTGTAAATGTAAAATTCAAAAAAGTTGCTGGGAAGTGTCAGTATCAAGTAATTACCTAAAAAATTAGATACTCTGACAAATTTTGTGTTGAACCACATAGAAACATAGAGAACATAGCCCAAAACACTGTGTGCCATATCTTTCTATGTGGTTTATACCTTGCCCTACTAAAATTGTCGGAGCACCAAAAATTGTTACTTTTGACATTAGCATTATCACTACTCAATTCTAAAAAATAGGCAATAGTTGAAATCTCACGAGACGTATATTTTATAAGTCCTTGAATATAAGTTACTTACAAATTTCAACAGGCGCTAATAAAAAGTAAAGACATTGCTATGCAACATCCTTACTTTTTTTATTTTGCATTTTTTTGTTTTATTTTATTTTATTTCGTATTTTGCAAACGAAAACTACCCACTACTTTTATGGCAAATCAAACAGATACTGATAATTGGCGCGAGGAACTGAAACAACTCGGCAAAGAGTATTTTATTATACAAGAAATGATTAGGACTGGCTTCTTGAAGCTCACTCCGCAAGACTTGACTATGTATAAAACTAAGCTCAAGGAACTCAATGAAACAAATGGCGAGATTTATAAACTCAGCCAAGAACTACGTGGTATTCAAGATATTACGCCTATCATTGAGGAGATTCGCAAAAACCGTATCGCAAGAGTGAAAGCAGAACGCATCATTAAGAAAGCCGAACAAGCCAAAACAAGCCAAATACACAAAGAAACAGTAAGCGAACGTCAGAAAAGTAAACCTGCTTTTTTGGGAGAGAAATTTGCCGAAAAACTGAAATTTGAAGGCGGCGATATAACCAAACTAACGGAATTGGGCTTGCCTGCCATTTGTGATTTACAAGACTTGAGCCAAGCTATAGGCGTTCTGCGTGAAGAATTACAATGGCTCTGTTATCATCGACAAGCCGCAACTATAGACCACTATACACGCTTTCAAATCCCAAAAAAAAAGGGGGGAATGCGCAATATATCTTCGCCTAAACCCAAGATGCGCCTCGCCCAAAACTGGGTTCTGGAAAGCGTTTTAGAAAAAATACCCCTCCATGAAGCGGCTGCCGCTTTTCGGGTAGGCAAGTCAATCGTAGATAATGCACAACAACATGCAGGTGGCGCAGTAATAGTACGCATAGACTTAAAAGACTTCTTTCCTTCCGTGCGCTTTCACAGAGTTAAAGGATTGTTTATGTCTTTTGGCTACAATTATGGCATAGCTACTGTCTTTGCATTGCTCTGCACTGATGCCGCAAGAATAGGCGCGAAACTTCATGACAAACAGTATTTTGTGGCTTTAGGCGACCGCTATTTGCCCCAAGGTGCATGTACCTCGCCTGCCATTACCAACTTGATTTGTAGAAAATTAGATAACCGCCTTGCAAAACTTACTGCCTCTTGCGGTTGGCAATACACCCGTTATGCTGACGATTTGGTGTTTTCAAGCAAAGCGCCTGACGCTGATTTGAAAAAAATAATGAGTTTGGCAAAGAAAATTATCAAAGAAGAAACGTTTGAAATCAATGTAGAAAAAACACTCGTCATGCGTGAGCATCAACGCCAAACTGTAACAAGTATTGTGGTAAATGATGGCGTTTTGCGTGTTTCGCGTAGAGATATACGCAATTTCCGCGCTTTCCTACACCAATACACAACCAAGGGGGCAGACGCTATGAGCAAGGTTTTGGGCAAAGACGCGACATTATACGCCAAAGGATACCTCGCTTTTATGAAAATGGTAAACCCCGCCCAAGCCGAAAAATTTACAGAAGCATATACATGGCTTACTGTTTCGCCTGACATATAAAAATACAGCTTATACATACGACTTCTCGCAAAAGTATTTCTTAAGAGAGGGAAAAGGAAGGGTGCATTTCAAAATCGTTCCATACACGCCTCTTCAAATTGGAGAGGGCGAGGGTGTGGTTTTGAGAAAAAGTTTTGAAATGCACCCAAAAGGAGTTTCACAAGAAGTTTATTTTTTTTACTTTGTTTTTAAAAATAATTGCAAAATACACGTACAAAATATATGTTTGCGCACATTTCATAATTACTCACTTTAATAGCTCAAAAATCATGTTACTTCAAACCGAACAGCTTAGTATGCTTGAAAAATACTTAGCACAATTCATCAGCATGGCAGTAAGCTACGCGCCTAAACTTTTGTTGGCTGTACTTACCTTGTTTATTGGTTTGCGCATCATCAAATGGACGATGCGTGGACTCGGCTCTCAACTCAAAAAACAAAATTTTGATGTTTCGCTTGCGCCATTTCTTGTAAACATTTTTGGTACAATACTAAAAATCGTGCTTTTTGTAAGCGTGGCTTCACTGATAGGCATCGAAACTACTTCTTTTGTGGCTATTTTGGGTGCGGCAGGGTTAGCGATTGGATTGGCATTGCAAGGCAGTCTGGCTAATTTTGCAGGTGGCGTATTGATGCTTATCTTCCGCCCTTTCAAACCGGGTGATTTTATAGAAGCTATGGGGCATGCAGGTTTCGTAAAAGAAATACAGATATTCAATACCATTATTCTTACACTTGACGACCGCACAGTCGTACTTGCGAATGGCCCCGTAGCCAATGGTGCTATAGTAAATCATCATACTGAAGGAGTACGTTTGGTAGAAGTCGCTTTTGGTATCGCGTATGACAACGACATCGAAAAAGTCCGCAAAGTCTTGATAGAATCCGTAAAAAACAATCCGCTTATCATTCAAGAAGGGGGACGCGCTCCCTTTGTAGGCGTATTGGCACTCGAACTCACAGGTATCAAGATGTGTTTACGCACATGGACTAAACCCGAAACCTATTGGAATGTGTATTTTCATACCCACGAAAAAGTAAAAAATATTTGTGAACAAGAAGGTATCAAAGGGGCTATGCCTACACAAACTGTATTCGTAAAAAATTAGTAACTCCTCAACCTCCTGCTCCAAACAAGAGGCTTTGGAAACACAAAGCAAATAAGAGAGACGCTAAAAAATAATGTACTCATGTAGACGTTCAGTCTGTTTGGGGTATATGTACAAAAGAAACGTTTTTGGGTACATTGTTTTTTACGTAGTCCCTAACTTGCCTGCCCAAACCAATCGACTTCTTGCGAAAGTGTTTCTAAAAATTTCACACCCTGCCTCTCCAATTTGGAGAGAGGGAAAAGGAGTTTCGCAAGAAGTTTAATAAATCAAACTCTATAAAAATATGCAAAAGCGTTTATTTTTTTCCGTTGTATTGCTCTTTTTTCATTTTAGTATGGTATTGGCACAACCCGAAGCCGCCATCTGGTATTTTGGTAATGGTGCTGGGCTTGACTTCCGTCAAAACCCACCCACCCCTCTCCACGATGGTAAGATGACAACAACAGAGGGGGGCACATCTATATGTGACGCAAAGGGGGACTTGCTATTTTATACAGATGGGATACGGGTTTGGAACAAAAAACACGAAATCATGAATGGTGGAGTTGATTTATTTGGCAATCCGTCAGCTACCCAATCAGGAGTGGTAGTACCTATCCCCTCTCAAAAAGACAAATATTATGTGTTTACAGTAGATGCAGAAGCAGGCGCGCATGGGGTTTGCTACTCCATTATAGACATGAAAGAAGGTGAAGGATTGGGTGCAGTCGTAGAAAAAAACATCTCAATTTTTGCCCCGACTACAGAAAAAATAACGGCTGTATCCCATGCGAACGGCAAAGATATTTGGATACTCGCGCATGCTTGGAATTCTGATGCCTTTCATGTTTACTTGCTTACCGAAAAAGGGTTAGAGAAAAAGCCACTCATAAACAGAATAGGAGCTATGCATGAAGGCGATCCTGGCAACACCATAGGCTGTATGAAGGCATCACCTGATGGGAAAAAACTTGCCGTTGCTATCAAAACAATTGGATCTATTGAACTATTTGATTTTAGTACGCTCACAGGCAAGGTTTCAAACCCTATCCGTTTTGAATTTGGAGAAAACGCGCTCATGTATGGCGTAGAATTTTCTTCTGACAACACCAAATTATATGTTACAGCAGGAAGTGCGCAAGAATTGTATCAAATAAATTTAGGCGCAGGCGCAACTGATAAAATCATAGCAAGTAAAACCCTTATAGCCCGCAATGGTGCGTGGAGTGGTTGTTTGCAACTTGCACCCAATGGTAAAATATATGCCTCTGTATATGGCGCGCCATATCTAGGTGTTATTCATTATCCGAATAGGGCAGGCAAAGCCTGCGAATATGTAGAGAAGGGCATCTCATTGGGTGGCAAAAAAGCACAACTGAACTTGCCTACCTTCGTACAAACCTACTTTGATGACCGCGAGAACCTTACTGCCATCAAAACCAACAGTGGCGGTTTTACAAAATTAGGAGAGGCTTTTTACAAAAACGTCCTGTTTGAATTTGGCAAATATGATATCAGGGCAGAGTACTACAAAAACCTTGACGACTTGGTAGATTACTTAAAAATATCTACCCAAATAAAAATAGATATTATAGGGCATACCGATAGCGACGGCACGCCCCAAAACAACCTCGTTTTATCTCAAAACCGCGCCCAATCTGTAGCTAACTACCTCATAAACAAAGGTATAGATCCCAAACGACTCAAAACAGAAGGCGTGGGACTCTCTAAGCCTATAGCCCCCAACAACACCATAGAAGGAAAGGCGCAAAATAGACGAATTGAATTTACTTTGAAAAAATAAATTTAAATTTGCGTGGTAAATCTAAAAAATACCTAACTTTGCCCACTTTATAAAGAGTAGTCATTTTTTTCTATAAAACCTTGGTTATTCATTTAGAAAGTAATCTTATTAGCAATAAACTTTTAACACTAAAACACTACAAAAAATGTTAGAAATTTCAGAAATTGAAAAACGTGTAAAGCAAATCATCATCGACAAACTCGGTGTAGAAGAATCAGAAGTTACACATTCAGCAAGCTTCAACAACGACCTTGGTGCCGACTCACTTGACACTGTAGAACTTATCATGGAATTTGAGAAAGAATTCGAAGTCCAAATACCTGATGAGCATGCTGAAAACATCGCCACAGTAGGCAATGCTATCGATTACCTCAAACAACACGTACAGCAAGCGAAGTAATTTTTTCAAACAGTTTCCAAAATGCTCAAAAGAGTTGTAGTAACCGGGCTTGGCGCACTTACACCAATTGGCAATAACATCGCTCAGTATTGGGAGGGATTGTCAAAAGGTGTGAGTGGAGCTGCCCGTATCACCCACTTCGACCCCGAAAAATTTAAAACTAAATTTGCTTGTGAGGTCAAAAACTTTGATGTCAAGGATTTTATTGACTTCAAAGAAGCTAAACGTATGGATTGGTTTACACAATATGCGGTAGTAGTAGCTGACGAAGCTATGAAAGACAGCGGACTTGATGTAGAAAAAATAGATAGAGACCGTGTAGGCGTTATATGGGCTTCTGGTATTGGTGGTTTGAAAACCTTTGAAGAAGAAGTACTCGCTTTTGGAAAAGGTGACGGAACACCACGCTTTAACCCGTTCTTTATACCCAAAATGATAGCCAACATGGCTTCTGGAGCTATTTCTATCAAATACGGATTACGCGGCATGAGCTATACAGCCGTATCTGCCTGCACTTCCTCAAACAACGCTTTGATGGACGCACTTACCTACATTCGACTCGGAAAAGCCAATGTTATCGTAACGGGCGGTTCGGAAGCAGCAGTAACACAATCGGGTATGGGTGGATTTAGCGTAATGAGAGCGCTCTCCGAACGCAACGACTCTCCTCAAACAGCATCGCGCCCTTTTGACAAAGACCGAGATGGATTTGTATTAGGCGAAGGTGCAGGTTGTATCATATTGGAAGAATACGAACATGCTAAAGCGCGTGGCGCCAAAATTTATGCAGAATTGATTGGCGGCGGTATGTCTTCTGATGCTTATCATATATCTGCACCGCACCCTGAAGGTTTGGGCGTTATCAAAGTAATGCACAATGCCTTTGAAGATGCTGGTATCGTACCCGAAATGATTGATTATATCAATGTGCATGGTACTTCTACACCGATAGGCGACCCACAAGAGGTAAAAGCTATGTTACATGTATTTGGTGAGCATGCCGATAAATTAAATATCAGCTCAACAAAATCTATGACAGGGCATTTGCTCGGTGCCGCAGGTGCTATAGAAGCTATCGCAAGCATATTGGCTATTCAACACCAGACTGTTCCTCCAACTATCAACCACTTCACAGACGACGAAGTATTTGATAAAAGACTTAACTTCACATTCAACAAAGCTCAACAACGCAAAATAGATTATGTATTGAGCAACGGGTTTGGATTTGGAGGGCATAATTGTTCTGTTATATTTAAAAAAATTGACGAATAATTTTCTGTGTGGTGGCAACGACTTAATAAATTTTTTACATCCTACTCAAAAGCTGATAAGGAACTTGCTGCCACAATCCAACAAATTGTAGGCAAGTTTCCTATCAAATTACCGCTTTATAAACTCGCCTTAAAACACTCCTCTGCCCCACAACCAACCAACGGCTTCCGCGAATCCAACGAACGCCTCGAATATTTAGGAGACGCTTTGCTCGGGGCAATCGTAGCAGAATACTTATTCAAAAAATATCCGTTTGAAGAAGAAGGCTTCCTGAGCGAAATTCGTTCGCGCATCGTAAACCGAGAAATGTTGAACGAAGTCGCCCAAAAAATGGGATTAGACTCCCTCATACAACACGACTCAAGCAGGCGCAGTTATACAACTCACCGCTCTATGAACGGCGATGCGCTTGAGGCACTTGTCGGTGCGATTTACCTTGACCAAGGCTTTCTATTTTGCCAACAATTTGTATTGCACCGCCTCCTCCAAAATCATTATGACTTGGACCAAATCATAACCCAGAACAAGAATTTTAAAAGCACCCTCATACAATGGTCACAACGTGAAAACAAAGCGTTAAAGTTTGAGGTCATAAAAGAAGTCAATAATAGAAAAGGGTACAGGGAATTTGTGGTCGAAATTTATGTAGCCAATCAAGCTATCGCACAAGGACAAGGGCTAACCAAGAAAAAAGCTGAACAAGCCGCAGCCGAGAAAGGTTGTCAGATATTTGGTATAATTTGATTTAATTGGTAGAATTTATCAAAAAAGAACCTGTTTCGGGAATTCAAAGCATACATTTTTACATTTTTTCAAATTAAAATCAGAAGATATTAAAAAAAATGATGCGTATGCAAAGTTTGGCATTAAAGTTGGAATTTAGTAGAGCAAACAAGATTTGTAACCTCCACAACCCAAAACATTATGACCACCCAAGTAACAGAAGGCGTTAAGGTAACCGTCATGACGGACTACCAAAAAGAATACTCAAGCCCTTCACAATCGCACTTTGTATTTACTTACAGAATCACTATCGAAAACTGTAGCGCCTATACCTTGCAACTCCACCGCAGGCATTGGTTCATTTATGACTCCAACGGCTTCATGAAAGAGGTTGAAGGAGAAGGCGTGGTAGGCAAGAAACCCGTTCTTGAGCCAGGCGAAGTACACCAATATGTATCAGGTTGCAATCTCCGTACAGGCATAGGCAAGATGGCAGGCAAGTACATCATGGAGCGCACTGTCGATGGCAAACGCTTCGAGGTGAACATCCCTGAATTTACACTTATGGTGCCTTTCCTGCACAATTAGAAAAGCTATCCAACACATCCATCCATACATATATAAACTCCAAATACTCATAAGTTTTGGAGTTTTTTGTTTTAAAAAAACACCTTCTGTATCATTTTCCGTGATAGGCTAAAAAATTAGACGAGGTGCTTGTAGATAAAATTTTGCTCACAACCAACTTGCCTGCCCTGCAAGCATGTAAAAATTCAGGTGGTTATATTTTGAAAATCAAGAAATTATGTTGTCTCTTTTATATTTCTAACGTGTATTTCTCACACTTGAAATTTTATTTTTTTGAGTTTTCACAGAAAATGACACAGGAGAAAAAAATACAGTCCACATTTGGTGGACTGTAGGCAAGGAGTATTCAGAAAATAAGTGCGAAACAATCGAATTAGCCTAAATATTCAGCAAGCATCTTGCTTTTGGTACTTGCGCGAAGGCGACGGATGGCCTTTTCCTTTATTTGGCGCACGCGCTCGCGTGTTAGGTCGAGCGTTTCACCAATTTGTTCAAGCGACATAGGGTGTTCGCGTCCTATACCAAAAAACATTTCGACTACTACTTTCTCACGATCAGGCAGGCAGGCTAGTGCGCGCGCTGTTTCCACACGAAGCGAGCCTGTGTAAGCTACGCCTTGGTCAGTAGAGGGTGTATTTTTGTTCTCAAGTACATCAAGCAATGAGTTCCCTTCCTCATCAGAGAAAGGCGCATCTACTGACACTTGGCGCGTACCGGCGCGGAGTGTGGAGCTTATTTCCTCAATATCCATGTCTAAGATATCAGCCAATTCTTCAGGGGTAGGTTCGCGTTCGTATTTTTGCTCAAGTTCGGAGTAAGCACGGTTTATTTTATTCAACGCACCCGTTTTATTGAGAGGGAGGCGAACTATACGCGACTGGTCTGCAAGGGCCTGCATGATAGATTGGCGAATCCACCACACTGCATACGATATAAACTTAAAGCCGCGTGTTTCATCAAATTTGCGGGCAGCTTTTACCAAGCCGAGGTTGCCTTCATTGATAAGGTCATTGAGGGACAAGTTACGGTTCTGGTATTGTTTTGCTACAGAGACCACAAAACGAAGGTTTGCTTTGGTAAGTTTTTCGAGAGCGGCTTCATCACCTTGTCTGATACGGCGTGCCAATTCCACTTCTTCGTCGGGAGTGAGCAAATCTACTTTATTGATTTCGTTGAAATAACGCTCGAGGGACTGACTTTCCCGATTAGTAATGGTCTGGGTGATTTTTAATTGACGCATCGGATGATGGAGTGGTTAAGAAGTGAATGAATAAAACCAAATTTTATTATTGAAGCAACAGAACACTTAACAATTTAATAACGTAAAAAAGGGGTGTATTGTTTCATTTTTTTTTGAGTTTTTATATAATTGTAAGGCATATAAAGTAAAGTAACAGTCCGAAAGCAAGTATTAATTAACTTATTATGAGGCGTTTGGCTTGTGGCAGGGAGCAAAACAAGCGTGCCAAAGGTATCCTCCATAAATAAAAATAGTACTATAGAACGGTTTTACTGCAATATGGTTAGTTAGAATTTTATTTGGTTAATAACTTTTGAGGATTTGGCGTATCATTTTTCCGAAATATACGAAAATAAAAATGATTTAGCCAAATTTTTATCAAAAAAAATAATTTTAAATTTAATAGACGTTACTGCATATTTTGAGAAAATGTATTTACTCCAAATTATATTTGCAAATAGCTTGTTAATGAATACATTTCAGAGGTGTTTGGTAACTATAAAAAAGAATATTTTTTTCGTTAATTTTTTATTTTATCAAAAAAAAACAACTCAAACGCCTTTTTTTTGTATTTTCCCGAAAAGCTACGTAAAATGCACCTTTATTTTTAGCCATCTATATGAATCAAACTGAACCACGCCCAAGTCAAGCACCTATTCTATTTATATCGGTTGGTATATTAGCTATTTGTGGTATATTTTACGAGTTGATTATCAGCACTTTTACAGCATATTTTTTAGGAAATAGTATCCTTCATTTTTCGCTTACTATTGGCTTGTTTCTGTTTTTTATGGGCGTAGGCGCATATTTAAGCCGTTTTTTTAGTGATGACTATTTGTTAGATTATTTTATTCAATTAGAGATTTTGCTTGGTATTGTAGGTGGGCTAACGGGTGCCGCCTTGTATGTGGCGTATGCGACTACGGAAAATTACTATTTGGTAGCCTTTATTTTGGTAGGTTTAGTGGGTTCTTTGGTAGGTTTAGAAATACCTTTGCTCACGCGCATTATTCATCAACAATCTTTTGAATTGCGTTACACACTTGCTCAAGTACTGTCTTTCGACTATTTGGGTGCCTTGGTGGCTTCGCTTGTTTTCCCCTTGTTTATGTTGCCTTATTTGGGCTTATTGCGGACTTCTTTTTTAGTGGGTTTGCTAAATTTATCGGTAGGCATTTTTAATATATATGCGTTTAAGGCACAGTTGCGCAACTTTCGCGCTCAACTTGGTACTGCCCTTGCTGCCATTTCTCTTTATATTTTCGGGTTCGCTTATTCGTTTTCTATTGGTGGTTATCTTGAGCAGTTATTGTACCAAGATGAAATAGTTTTATCTAATGACACTTCCTACCAACACATTACACTTACACAATGGCGCGATGACGTGCGCTTGTACTTAAATGGAAACTTACAATTTTGCTCGATTGACGAGTATCGTTATCATGAAACTTTGGTGCATGTCGCCCTTGGACTGCACCCAAGCCCTGAGAAAGTATTGGTTTTAGGTGGTGGTGATGGATTGGCTGCACGTGATATATTGAAAAATGACAAAGTACAACAAATTGATTTGGTGGATTTGGATAAGGCAATGACTGACCTCGCTATCCAAAACCCTTTGCTAAAAAAACTTAATCAGAACGCCCTAAAAGACAAAAAAGTACGCATTTTTAACCAAGACGCATTCAAGTTTGTAGAGAAAGGAGGCGAGCTATACAATGTAGTTATTATTGACTTACCCGACCCAAACGAAGTGAGTTTAGGCAAACTTTACAGTGTAGAATTTTACAAATTGATTGGCAAAATATTGGCAAAAGATGGCATTATCATCACGCAGTCCTCCTCGCCCTATTTTGCACGAAAGGTATATTGGTGTATTGGCGAAACATTGAAACAGATTTTTCCACATACCTTGCCTATCACGCTTCACGTGCCTTCGTTTGGGCAATGGGGCTTTCAAGTAGCAAGTCGTGTTCCTTTAGACAAAGCTGAACCGCGTTTATTGCGTTATTTGACTGCGTTGGAGAAAGAGAAGAAAACCCGCTATTTGCGCCCTGCACTTTGGGAAAGCCTTAAGGTTTTTGACCCCGATATGAGCAGTGTTAAAGTTGAACCCAATAATCTTTCTACCCAATATATTATTCAATATTATGAAGATAGTTGGAAACAAGTAAATGAGTAAGGAATAGAAATTAAATAACCTGACATTTTTTAGTAGAGTAAGCTACAGACCAGATATGGACATAAGGAACACATGGTTTTAGGCAGTATCGTTAAGTTCTAATTTTGGGCAGGCAAGTTGCCAAATATGTAACCTATCACCTTGCCTGCTCTCTGAGTTCTCGGTTTACCCCCTTTCACTCTCCAAGCCCCCGAAAGGTGTGAAAAAGGTGGTAGGGATAAACTACCTTTGATTAATTCTTTAAGAAGCTGGCAAAAAATGGTTTAGCTATCTCCCCTTTTTAGGGTGGGCAGGGAGTTTAAACCACGAACTGGTGTCTAACCGAGAACTTAACAGCTCTGGGTTTCAGGCTACGTTTTCTATGTCCATATCTGGTTCAACACAAAATTTGTCAGAGTGCCAAAGATTTTATACATCACATAAAAAAATCGCAAAATCATTTGTTTCAATAGCTCCAAAATAATAGGTCAAATCAATATCTCGCAATGCTTCCGAAATGTCGGCTTGTGTATAACGAATACCTTTAAGTTTTGTTTCTATTTCGATAGGTTCGCCGTGGCTCAAAAAATCTCCAAAGAATTTGATAGTCGCTATGTGTCCGTCTTTTATGTCCAAACGAGCATCTATTTGCCCAAAGGGGAAACGGTTTTTCTTTTGGATATTAAATTCGGGTGAACGACCATAGTTCCATTCCCATGTTTGATATTTGTCTGCTGAAAGTTGGTGTACGGCTTTCCATTCTTCAGTCGAAAGGCGATAAGTAGGTACGTCTGCCTGTCCTTTAAAAATAGAATCAAGTAATTTTTGTTTGAAGCCTTGCAAATCTAACGGTTCTTGCAAGAACTCTTTGATATTGGCAACTCGACTGCGTACGGACTGAATACCTTTTGAGGTTATTTTATCGCCTGATACGTTTAATGCGTTCACAACGCTTTCTATATTGGCATCAAAAAGCAATGTGCCATGGCTAAACATTTTTTTAGTGGTAGAGAATTGAGCATTGCCCGATATCTTCCGCCCTTCTGCCATGATGTCGTTACGCCCTGTCATTTCAGCAGGTACGCCCATTGCTTTCAAGGCGTTTACTATAGGTTGTACGAATTGAATAAAGTTGTTCACTTTTTTAGATTCATACCGCGTGAGGAAACTAAAATTCAGATTGCCAAAATCGTGATATACAGCACCGCCACCTGAGATACGCCTTATGACAATAATATCATTTTCTTTTACATATTGCGCATTGATTTCCTCTATCGTATTTTGGTGTTTGCCAATAATGATAGAAGGTTGATTGACATAAAAAAGCAAATAATCTTGCGTGGCATCAAAGTTACGCACTATATATTCCTCAAGTGCGAGATTGATGCGTGGGTCATGGTTGTTTTCATTGTCTATGAGTATCATATCACAGTAGTTTTAGGGTGTAAGTCTATTCGAGTGAGGCTAAAATGACAGCACAAGCTTCGTGTATTTGTGCTTCAGTAATGATAAGTGGGGGGGCAATGCGAAGGCTACAATCATTGAATAAGAACCAATCAGTCAACACTCCAGCTTGCAATGTTTTGGCTATGATTTGTTTTAACACATCAAAATTTTCGAACTCTACAGCCATGTGTAATCCCAAGTAGCGAATGTTTTTTATTTTGGGGTGTATCAATAATTTTTCAAATAGTTTGCCTTTTTCTTGCGCATCAGCATAGAGTTTTTCGCCTTCAATGATATTGAGATTAGCCAAAGCTGCCGCACAACAAACAGGGTTGCCTCCAAAAGTAGTAATATGCCCCAGTACAGGATTTTCAGTAAATACTTGCATAATGGCTGCCGAACTCACAAAAGCGCCAATAGGCATACCGCCCCCCATACCTTTTGCCAATAACAAAACATCGGGTACGATGCCATAATGTTCGAAAGCCCAGAGCTTGCCTGTACGCCCAAAACCTGTTTGGATTTCATCAAAAATAAGCAATGCACCTACTTTGCTACAGTGCGCCCGCAGTGCTTCCCAGTAGGCATGGCTTGCGGTGAGTACGCCAGCTTCGCCTTGTACTACTTCTATGACAACAGCCGCGGTCTTATGTGTAATCTTTTGAATATCAGCCAAATCGCCATGTGTTATTTGGCGTATATCAGGCAATAAGGGACGATAAGCCTGTTTGAAATACTCGCCTCCCCCGATAGAAAGCGCGCCTTGTGTGGAGCCATGATAAGCATTTTTGCAAGAAACGATTTCAGTTCGGCGTGTGTAGCGTTTGGCTAATTTCATAGCGCCTTCGACCGCCTCTGTACCCGAATTTACAAAGTACGTTTGCTGTAAAGATGCAGGAAGCAGGGAGGCAAGGCGCGTAGCAAGTTGTACTTGTGGACTTTGTATAAGTTCGCCATATACAAGCGTGTGCATGTAGCGCGCCGCTTGTTGTTGAATCGCCTCCACAATTTTGGGGTGGCAATGTCCTGCATTACTCACAGCAATACCTGCGATGAGGTCGATATATGCCTTGCCTGCCACATCATACAAATACACGCCTTCAGCCCTCTCTATCTCAAGCATGAGTGGTGCGGGGCTGGTTTGGGCTATATGTTGCAAGAACAAATGGCGTTGGTTCATTACTCTTCTTTTGTTTTTAAGCGAAGTTCTACTAATTTTATTTTATTATGTTTGTAACGGCGCACTACAGAAATATCATAATTTTCAATACTGATTATTTCGCCCGGATTTGGGATGCGGTTGGTTATATAACGCACCAAGCCCGAAACAGTACCAAAACGCATGCCATCAGGAATAACCAACGGCACAGGCAAGTATTGATTCACCTCCATTATTTTGGCGGTAGCATTTACCAAGAAGCTATTGTCGCCAAGCATGTGAACAATATCCGTGTCATCATACTCATCATAAATTTCGCCTAAAAGCTCTTCTATAATGTCTTCAAGCGTAATAAGTCCTTGTGTGCCACCATGCTCATCAACCACAATAGCAAGGTGTTTCTTTTTCTTTTGGAGGTCAAGCAATAAATCACCCACACGCATAGTACCGGGAATGCATATCGGGGAGGCAAGTAAACCTTTCTCACGCAAATTGATAGGCATATTGCCCCTCAAATATTCCAATAAACTTTGTACATGCAATACACCGATAATATTATCGATATCGCCTTGAAAAACAGGATAACGCGAAAATTTATTATTAAGAATAGTATCCAAAATATCCTCTGCATTGTCTTTGATATTGATGCTTTGCATGTCGCCACGTGGCGTCATTATTTCCAGCACAAGCTTGTCATCAAATTCAAAAACCTTGTCAATAATTTCATATTTATTTACATTTGTCTTCTCGTCTTGTTGGCTCATACTTTCTTGCAATATAAATCGCAACTCTTCCTCCGAATGTGTATCATGCCCATGTGCAGAACTGATGCCCAACAAACCCAACATTAAGTTTGCAAAACCATTGAAAATAAAAATGAAAGGATGAAATATAAGGTAGAAAAAACGGAGCGGATAGGCTAAAGTTATGGTAGTAGAAAGCGCGTAACGGATAGAAATTGACTTTGGCATTAACTCTCCAAAAACAACATGCATAAACGTAACAAAAGCAAAGGCTACCGAGATGGCTATGGTATGTACTGTGCCTGTATGGGCAGGCAAGCCAAATTGCTCAAATAGACTGACTATCAGCTTACTGAATACATCTTCACCCAACCAGCCCAAGCCCAAGCTCGCAATCGTAATGCCCAATTGTGTTGCCGCAAGATAACCATCAAGGTGATCCATGATGTGTTTGGTTGTATGACTCAACCGTGCATTATTAGCCGTTTTTACTTCGAGTTGAGAGGCACGAACCTTTACTATAGCAAACTCTGCTGCTACAAAAAAGCCATTCAGGACGACCAAAAAAATAACAATAATGACTTCTACAAACATATAAGTAAGTGATTGGGTGAAAGAGTGATTGGGTGAATAAATTATTGAATTAACGAGTTATTGAATTATCGAGTTGTTGAGTGATTGGATAAAATTTCATTCGTTCACTCATTCACTCATTCACTCACACTAAAGGATATATTGGCTTAAATCTCTATTTTTGATTAAATCTTTTAATTTTTCTTCTACCAAGGCATCTGTAATAACAAGGTGTGCGTTTGCGCCTATCACGTCAGGTATATCAAATAGGAATTGATTAAGCAAGTGGCTCATAACGGTATGTAAACGCCTCGCGCCTATGTTTTCCACTTCGCTGTTGATATTAAAGGCCATTTCTGCAATCTTACGTAGGGCATCATCATGAAATGACAATTCGACATTTTCGGATTGTAACAAGGCGACGTATTGCTTGGTAAGTGCATTTTTAGGTTCTTTCAAAATTTGGTAGAAATCGTCTTGTGTAAGGCTATTTAGTTCTACGCGAATCGGGAAACGCCCTTGCAACTCAGGGATAAGGTCTGACGGTTTAGCTACATGAAATGCGCCTGCGGCAATAAAAAGAATATGGTCGGTTTTTACTACACCATATTTTGTATTTACAGAACTACCTTCTACTATAGGAAGGAGGTCGCGTTGAACACCTTCGCGGCTTATGTCGGGTCCGCCTCCACCTGCTCCGCTACGAGAGGCTATTTTGTCTATCTCATCTATAAAGATGATGCCTGCATTTTCTGCTTTTCGCAAAGCCTCTTCCTTCACTTCGTCCATGTCTATCAGTTTTGACATTTCTTCTTCGAGAAGTATTTTTCGGGCTTCGGCTATGGTAACTTTGCGTTTTTTTTGTTGGCGTGGCATCAGTCCGCCCATCATTTCTTGCAAGTTCATGATAGTCATTTCGTCCATTCCGCCTCCAATCATTCCTACATTGGTACTATTGCCTTGCTGAACAGTGAGTTCGATTTTGCGTTCTTCCAATTCGCCTCGGCGGAGCTTGTCACGAAATCCTTCACGTGTACGTTCGTTGAGTACTTTATCTTCGGATGCGTCATTATTGGAGGGGATTAAAATTTCCAAAATAGCCTCTTCGACCGCTTCTTCCGCTTTGGGTTTCACTTCTTCTTTCCTAATCGCTTTTACCATGTTGACGGCTTGTTCTACGAGGTCGCGTACCATACTTTCTACGTCGCGGCCGACATAACCTACTTCAGTAAATTTCGAGGCTTCTACTTTTGTGAAAGGAGCCTGTGCGATTTTGGCGAGGCGGCGCGCTATTTCTGTCTTGCCTACCCCTGTTGCGCCTATCATGAGGATATTATTAGGTATTATTTCATTCCGCATTTCTACAGGGCTGTTCATGCGCCTCCAGCGGTTGCGGAGAGCGATGGCTACATTGCGTTTGGCATCATGTTGCCCGATAATGTATTTGTCTAATTCCGCTACTATTTGGCGGGGCGTTAGGGCTTGTTCTTCAGAAGGTGTTAGCATGGAACAAAAATAAGGTGTTTTACGAATAAAGCGCAAATTTATCAAAAAAAAACGAGAAAAGTCGTTTTATAGAAATCAAACGCAAATAGCTGTCTAAAAAAACACGTTTGCTTTTTTATAACAACTGACAAAAAAAGATGGAAAACAAATAACAATGGAAAAACGGCTTATTTAATTTCTAAATAGCTCATTAAAAACAATTTACACAAATAATTTAACGCATAAAAACCTGTTATTCTATGTTTTTCTACCATTAAAAGTTCATTATAAAAATAAATCAAAAAAAAACGGCAAAAAATTTGGAGGTTTCAAAAATACCCATTACCTTTGCACCATAATCAATTAGAAGGAGTGGTAGTTCAGTTGGTTAGAATACCTGCCTGTCACGCAGGGGGTCGCGGGTTCGAGCCCCGTCCATTCCGCCAAATCCCCAACATATAAGAATGTTGGGGATTTTTTATTTATATTTTTCGCAAAGTCGCTTGTATAAATGAAAGTACGCAAGAGATTGAGTGCCGTTTTTTTATAATAGGCTTCGTGCGAAAGTATTTCTTAAGACCTCACACCCTGCCCTTTCTCCAATTCGGAGAGAGGAAAAAGGACTTTCGCAGGAAGTCTAATTAAGAAAAATGGACAAAATACAACTGGACTCTATAGAAGACGCTATAGCAGCTATCCAACGAGGCGAAGTAGTTATTGTAGTAGATGACGAAGACCGCGAGAATGAAGGCGACATGATTTGTGCCGCTGAACACATCACTACTGAAATAGCCAACTTCATGATACGCGAAGCACGCGGCTTGATGTGTATTGGCTTGACAGAGGAAAGGTGTTCTGAACTCAACCTTGACTTGATGGTAGGCAATAACACCGCCACACACAGCACGCCGTTTACAGTTTCTGTAGATTTGTTGGGACACGGTTGCACCACAGGTATATCTGCACACGACCGCGCCAAAACTATTCAAGCACTTGTAAATCCTGGCATAAAACCCTCCGAATTGGGGCGACCAGGACACATATTTCCGCTCAAAGCACGTGAAGGTGGTGTATTGCGCCGTACAGGACATACAGAAGCATCTGTAGATTTGGCGCGTTTGGCGGGTTTGTATCCTGCAGGAGTGCTTATTGAGGTTTTGAATGATGATGGTTCTATGGCACGATTGCCGCAACTAAAACAAGTAGCCGATAAATTTAAGCTGAAGCTCATCTCCATTGAAGATTTGATAGCCTATCGCCTGCGCAATGAATCGCTTATTCACAGAGAAATTGGGGTGGAAATGCCTACAGAATGGGGTGATTTTGAATTACTTGCCTACCGACAAATCAATACGGGCGACTTACACCTTGCACTCATCAAAGGACATTGGGAAGCAGAAGAACCCATTTTGGTGCGCGTACACTCATCTTGTGTAACAGGCGATATTTTCGGCTCGTGCCGCTGCGATTGCGGTGGGCAACTTCACAAAGCTATGCAAATCGTAGAGCAGGAAGGCAAGGGCATTATCTTATACATCAATCAGGAAGGACGCGGGATCGGACTTTTGAATAAACTAAAAGCCTACAAACTACAGGAACAAGGCTTGGATACTGTGCAAGCCAACTTACAACTCGGCTTCAAAATGGACGAAAGAGATTATGGAGTGGGTGCGCAAATCTTACGCGACTTGGGCATAAGCAAAATGCGCCTTATCACCAATAACCCTAAAAAACGCGCTGGTTTAGTGGGCTATGGTTTGGAAGTAACGGCTACTGTGCCATTAGAAATTCCCTCCAACCCACACAACGAAAAATACCTCGAAACCAAACGCGATAAAATGGGACACACTATTTTGAAAGAAAACAAGTAACGCTTAGCCGTTAAAATACTGTAAAGCACTTTTTTACGTTAATATACCATAAACTTTTGTTCTATGAACCCTTGCCTAAAAAGCCTGCTGATTGTACTTTTCTTATCATATATCAACAATGCCTACGCCCAAAGTGCTTGGCAAATTTACCAATATCCTAAAGCAGGCTGTAGTGCTGACTTTCCCGAACAGCCAACTACAGCACAGGAAAGGGATGTCTGGACTGCGCAAGCCAAAAGCAAGGACATCATTTATCAAATAGTAGTAAACCTAAACAAGCAATATGCTAAAAACAACTTTGAGGCTATTATTGCAGAAAGCATCGATGGCTTCATAAACCCTGCCACTGATAAAATCGAAAAAACGGAAACGCTTACTATCAGCAACTTGCCTGCCAAACAGGTGCATGTGCGTAGCCAAGACGGCACCTATTTGGTTTTTTGTACCATTGTAAACAATACTGCGCTCTACCAAATAGCAGTAGCAGGCACAAATATGGCGCAAACAGTCGCTAGCGCAAAACGTTTTTTAGACAGTTTAAAAATACAATAGACTTCTTGCAAAAGTATTTTTTAATAAAAAAATCATGACAGAGTTTTTTTTAAGCAAAATATCTAACAAAACGTTTCCTGTTACCGAGAAAGTAGCTTGTATATCTATCAGTCCAACTATTTACGCACTCATCTTAACTGACAACCCTGCCTTATCACGCGAAGCTAGTATCAGCATAACGGAATACATACATTATAAACAAAAATATGTAGAGCAGTTTGTACTGAAGGAGATAGGCGAACTGAGCGAACTCGAAAATCAAGTAATTGATAGCGTTGGCAAGAATAAAATCATCAACAGACAACAAGATGAAGATGACAAACCACTCTTGCTTGGGCAAAGGTTAGCTGATAATGTTGCAAGCTTTGGAGGGAGTTGGTCTTTCATTATTTTTTTTGGGACTTTTATTTTTGTGTGGATATTGTTAAACATCTTATTGTTTCACAATCACGGCTATGACCCTTATCCTTTTATATTGTTGAATTTGATACTTTCTTGTTTGGCGGCATTGCAAGCACCTGTCATCATGATGAGCCAAAATAGGCGGGAAGAAAAAGACAGAGACCGCGCTAAAAAAGACTATCTTGTAAACTTAAAAACGGAACTCGAAATCCGCATTTTGCATGAGAAAATAGACTATTTACTTGATATTCACAATGAACAAACATCGCTACTCAAAAATATAGCAGACAGAAAAGAGGCATAATGGCTACATTGTAAGATTTAAAATTTTCAAAAGGGAATTTAAAACCTTGCCTACCCAACCAAAAAGACCTCACGCCCTGCCCTCTCTCCAATTTGTAGAAACGGAAAAGGGCTTTGGTAAGAAGCCTAATGTACCAAAAATACTTCTTTTGTACATATACCCGACATTTCCCAGCGTGTTTTTCAAAGAAAGCATTTATTAAAAATTGAGCTGAAAAACGAGTGCTTTAATGTACTTTTTAATATTTTATAGTCAAAAATATTTTCAGTTATGTTTCTCGAGAATGAAAATTAAATAAACTGGTATTTTAGATACAACCCACGCAATGTTCAGTCGCGGTTGACAACTGAAAAAATTATAACTTTAGCTAATTTTTGTTGTTTATAGACCTATAATCTAATATTAGTTGTAAATAATGACCGTTGTGTTGTTTTTAGTTAAATGTTTTGTAAATGTAAAAATTCAAAAAAGTTGCTGGTAAGTGTCGATATTCACCACAAAACTAACACGATTTCACAGCAGGAGCAAAATACTTGCCTGCCTTTTGTATAAATTTCAGCACACACATTTCCCTACTGCACGTGGTTGTTGGTGTCGAAAAACGGGTAGCACAGTGTAGCTAAAGAACAAAATTACACCCAGTTTTTCTGAACATTGGTAACGGCAGAAAGTTACGGCAACACAAAATTTACTTTTCATGCCCACGACAAGCTTCGGCGAGGTGAAAAAACTTCGCCGAAGCTCTATCAATCATCTTTTGACATCTGGGAAAAACAGCGCGTATAAAGTCATTTTCAGGTGTCGGAAAATGGTGAAAAGAAAAATGTGCGTTAAATATTTAGGTACTCTGGCAAATTTTGTGTTGGACCACATAGAAACATAGCCCGAAACACTATGTTCCATATCTTTCTATGTGGTTTATACCTTACTCCACTAAAATTGTCGGAGCGTCAGTTTGTTTTTGCAGTACGTCCAGTGCCTACATATTTTGATACAACTGCGCAAATTCTTTAGCGAAATAGGTAATAATGATGCTTGCGCCTGCACGTTTGATGCTCAAAAGTGATTCATACATAGCTTTTTCTCCATCGATCCAACCGCGTTCGGCCGCCGCTTTTACCATAGCGTATTCACCACTAACATTGTAGGCGACTATAGGCGTTGGGAAGTTATCGTGCAGACTACGGATTACATCAAGGTAAGGCAAGGCAGGCTTTACCATCATGAAGTCAGCTCCTTCTTGGAAGTCTAATTGCGCTTCTATCATTGCCTCACGTATGTTTGCGGGGTTCATTTGGTAAGTTTTCTTATCTCCAAAACGAGGCGCAGAATCAAGCGCATCGCGAAAGGGACCATAAAATGCACTTGCATACTTGGCTGTGTAAGCCATAATAGAAACATCTTGAAAACCTGCTTCGTCAAGCTCGTGGCGAATATAACCAACGCGCCCGTCCATCATATCAGAAGGAGCAATAATATCCGCTCCTGCTTCAGCTTGGGCGACCGCCATGCGTGCTAAAATCTCAAGCGTTTCATCATTCAATATCTTACCGTTTTCCACAATTCCGTCATGCCCTGCCGAGCTATAAGGGTCCATAGCGACATCAGAAACAAGGCATACTTCTGCAAATTGTCTTTTTATTTCTCTCAAAGTGCGTAAATACAAGCTGTGCTCATTGTAACTTTCTGTGGCATATTTGTCTTTTAACCCATCGAGGACTACGGGAAAAGGTGCGAACGTTTGCACGCCCAATTCTATGCACTCGGCTATTTCGTCAAGCAGGCGGTCTATCGTAAAACGATATATGCCTGGCATAGACTTTATTTCGACTTGTTGGTTTGTGCCTTCCATTACAAAAAGCGGGTATATGAGGTCGTTGGGTGTAACGTGTGTTTCTTGCACTAAATCACGTATAACAGCCGATTTACGATTACGGCGGGGGCGGCGCGTGAACATATTTTCTTGAATTTGACGGATAGTAGAATAAATGGTAGGGAATTTATCGTGCATTTTTTTGAGTATAAAGTACTTTCTGATATGCCAATAACGTGCCTTTTTTGCGAGTGGGTGTTATTTTCTATGTTTCTACCACAAAAGTTTTTAGCCCTGCCCAGTTGCCGGCTGTAGTTTTGCCCAAAATGAACACTTCTATCTCCTTGCTACCTACGCGCAATACTTGCAAATGCGTGAGGTTATCTTTTATATAAGCTACAAGTGTTTGAAAACGAAACGTTAGTTCCTTTTCTACATCATCAAACCAAGTTTCCATTTGGGTAGCCCTTGCAAAAAAATCATCAAAATCTTGTGTGAGTATATCCGCGTGGGCAGGCAAGGTCAATAACTCGCCTACGATGGCTTCGGGGGCAAGGTCGGAAGGCGCGCTTTCCCATTCAAAAACCTCGAATGGCGCGTCTGTTTCGCTCATATACAACAATCCATCAGAAAGTTCTTTGAGCTTGGCAAGAATAGGGTTATTTGTCATATCCAAATATAGCCTATTTTTTATAAATTACGAATAAGTTTAAAAAAAAACTATAAATACTGCACATATAGCCGACATTTCCCAGCGTGTTTTTCAAAAGAAGCATTTATTAAAAATTGAGCTGAAAAACGAGTGTTTCAATGGGCGCAATCTAGTTTCGTCCCCTTTTAGGAGCGTTGTAGAGGCATTTAAGCGGGTAAACAAGCTGGTTTTCTTATAAACTTGCAAATTTTCAATGCAGGCAAGGATTTTTACACATGTTCCCAATCTCAACACGCCTTATTTACGCATAAACCGCCTCTAAATGCCTTTTACCGTCATTTCCCACCCGCTTTTAAAAAAATCCTGTTTTTCAAGCGCGAGAAATATAAAAGAAATAACATAACTCCTTGACTTTCAAAATATAACATGCCCAACCTAATAAATTTCAATAAATACGAATTTTCGAATCTGTGCTGGGAAATGACGGTTATTTCGTAAGCACAAGGCGAAGTCCTATATTTTGTTGGACGTTCAGTTGCGAGGCTCTTATGGTTTTTTCAGTTTTGGTAAAATACATAGAAGGGCGTACTTCATACACTATATGTATTTTGCTCCACACGCTATGGCTCTTGCCTACCCGAAAATCCAAACCGATAGGCGCGAATAAGGCATAACTCATTACATTTTTGTTTTTGAAACTTTCATATTTGCTGTAGCCTGAACTATAAAAAGGAACATCATACTTGCTTAATTCCCCGTTTCGCTCTTGTGTATAATTTGAAAAGTTATATGCTATATCAGTATTACTATTCAAACTAAAAGACGCTGCCGCGCCTACTCCTGCATGAAAACTCCAACGCCTTTCAGGATTAGTACGATAAATGAGCGAAGCCTCCAAGCGAAATTGTTGGCGGCTGTGTTGTATACGATAGCTTGTATTTTTCACCGAGTCAATGAAATATTCCTTGCCTGTTTGTCCTGAAATGAGCGTGTCATACGCCTTTCGCACCACTTTTGAGTAGCTTAATTCGCTCATGTCTTCGCGAAAAGTAGTAAAACCCGCACGTAATTGTAGGTTGGGCTTTCGGGCAAAATTGATGCCTGCCAGCATGGAAAACAACCGACCACCCATTGTATTGTTGCGATAGCGGCTGTCGTATGTACTAAAACTGCTTAAATCATTTTTTAGCAAAACTGATTCAGGCGCAAGCAGTTTATAGTCTGCAAGACTAAGCGACAACGATTGTTGGTGCATGCCTCCCGTCAGTATATACAAATCCGACAGGTATATACGGCTTTTGGGTTGCGCATGCAGTGCGTTGATGCTTGCCCACAGAAGCAGGCAAGGAAAGATACTACCGAGTTTCATAATTAGAATTTAAATGTGAAAAAAAATAAAAAGATTGGTAGTAAAATTTGAGCATCAATCAATAACAAAATTAAGTTTAAGAAAGCGTTAAAATAATAGGACTCCATGAAGTGTGGAATAGTTGCTTTAGCCTACATTTATTTTCGAATTATTTTTCAGAAAATTGAAACGGGCAGGCAAGCATGTTCAACACGCTTAAATAATCTCTTTATTTCTTACCCTGTTTTTTGTAATTCCACCTTTTTTTTCTAATTTTGCAGTCGAAAACGAACTCACATTTACAAAATCCTACCTAAAATGGCAACACTGCGCTTCAAAGCTGTAGAAACCGCCCAAAACCGAGCTACTATTTCGGTACAACTTCCTGCGGAAAAAGTATCAGATTACTTTGCTATCAATGTATTTCATGATAGCACATTGCGTAGGTACATCAGTGCCGAAGCCTACAAAAAACTTACCGCCACTATAGAACAAGGGCATAAAATAGACATGGAACTCGCTGATGCAGTAGCTTCAGCTATGAAGACATGGGCAATGTCGAAAGGTGTAACACATTATACGCACTGGTTTCAGCCACTCACAGGCTCGACAGCAGAAAAGCATGACGCTTTTTTTGAAGTAGAGAAAGGCTTTAGCGTCCTTGAAAAATTCAAAGGCAGTGCATTGGTACAACAAGAACCTGACGCTTCTTCGTTCCCAAGTGGCGGTATTCGCGCTACTTTCGAAGCGCGTGGCTATACAGCTTGGGACCCTACCTCGCCTGCTTTTATCATGGAAATAGAGGGAGGCAAAACGCTTTGTATTCCTACTATTTTCGTATCTTATACAGGAGAATCACTTGACTATAAAACACCGCTTTTAAAATCAGTAGCCTTTGTAGATAAAGCCGCGACAGCCGTCTGTGAGCTTTTTGATAAAGATGTGAAACGTGTAACAGCCACTTTGGGTGCTGAACAAGAATATTTCTTGGTCGACAAAGCTATGTATTATGCACGCCCCGACCTCGTCATGGCAGGCAAGACTGTTTTCGGACACGCCCCCGCAAAAGGGCAACAGTTGGAAGACCATTATTTTGGCTCTATACCATCACGTGTGCGTACTTTTATGGTAGATTTTGAAATCGAGGCCCAAAAATTGGGCATTCCTATTCGTACACGCCACAATGAAGTAGCACCGAGCCAATTTGAATGCGCACCCACTTTTGAGGACGTAAACCTTGCTGTCGACCATAATATCTTATTGATGGACATCATGGAAAAAGTAGCGGAAAAACATAGTTTTAAAGTGCTTTTCCATGAAAAACCATTCGCAGGAATCAATGGCAGTGGCAAACACAACAACTGGTCGTTGAGTACTGATACAGGCAAAAACTTGCTTGCGCCAAGCTCTAAAGCGAAAGAAAATTTACAATTCCTTACATTCTTTGTAAATATAGTAAAAGCAGTGCACGACTATGCCGACATCTTGCGCGCCAGCATCGCATCAGCAGGCAATGATTACCGCTTAGGGGCAAATGAAGCACCGCCTGCCATTCTTTCTATTTTTGCAGGACGCGAAATGATGAGCGTACTCGAAGAATTAGAAAAAAATGCTACTATCAAAATAGAAAAAGGTGATAACCTTTATATGAAAATGGGTATCAACAAAATACCTAACATCATATTGGACAATACAGACCGCAATCGCACCTCGCCTTTTGCTTTTACAGGCAATAAGTTTGAGTTCCGCGCTGTAGGAAGTACCACCAATTGCGCCGCACCTATGACAGTCTTGAATACCATAGTAGCCCAACAACTTATGCAATTCCGCAAAGAAGTTGATGAAGTGGTAGCTAAAAATGGCCCGGACAAAAAAGAAATCGCTATTTTGAATATCCTGCGCGACTATATCAAAGCTTCCAAAAATGTACTATTTGAAGGCGATAATTATGCTGACGAATGGGTGAAGGAAGCCGAAAAACGTGGCTTGCCCAATGTGAAATCCACGCCGCTTGCGCTGGACGCATTTGTTACCAAAAAATCGGAGCATTTGTTTGTAGATAACGACATCATGAATCACCGCGAACTCGAAGCGCGTCATGAAATTCAATTAGAAACGTATATCAAAAAAGTGCAAATCGAGTCGCGCATCATGGGCGATATCGCCTTGAACCAAATCATTCCTGCCGCAGTTATTTATCAAAATAAATTGATTGCTAATGTGAAAGGATTGCAAGAAATTGGGTTGCAAGACTTGCCGAGTTTTAAAACTATCATGGACGCTATCAAAAATATAGCAGACCACATCAGTAAAATCCAACAAAACGTGCATGATATGATCGATGCGCGCAAAGAGGCAAACAATTTGAGCGGTAGCCGCAATATTGCCCTTGCATATGATGCCAAAGTAAAGGCATACTTTGAGCCTATTCGCTATAGTGTGGATAAACTTGAGCTTATTGTAGAAGATGAGATTTGGCCACTCGCCAAATACCGCGAAATGCTTGCCGTACACTAAGAGAGCAAAACCAACCTTGCCTGCCCCATGCGAATGGGGCAGGCAAGGTTTTTCATATCTAAGTGTATAAAGTATGTTGATACTTTTTTATGACCTCATTGGGCAGTGGTTGAGCAATTTCGCCGTGCAACTTCACACAAAACTGTTTGAAGTGAACACATGACGCGCCATACATTATTTCCATTTCTTGTGGTAGTTCGGCATTGAGTTGCGCAAAAATAGGATAGCTAAACTCTAAATAAGTGCCTTGATGACTTAAGCCTGACTCAAAATCAAGTTCTTTTATTTGAAAAAATGTGCTGATACGGTTGAGCGCATTTACAAATAGCTTATATGAAATTTGTAAAGCTGTCTTATTTGTTTCTTGGTTATTGCTATATAGGCTTACTAATTGTTCGTAAATGCGCACTTGCTCGCCATGCAGGTGATAGTAAGCAATGTCTTCAGATATTTTTTTGTTTTTCATAACTTTTTGCGTCATTTTTTGTTTGCCAATATTAGGGGTTATATTTTGAAAAAACAAGTTTTTACACATTTTATTTTTAGAAACGATAAAATACTTTGTTTTAAGGGACTATGTAAAAAATAATGCACCCAAAAACGCTTCTTTTGTACACATCCGACACTTCCCAGCAACTTTTTTGAATTTTACATTTACAAAACATTTGGTACTCTGACAAATTTTGTGTTGAACCACATAGAAACATGGCGGACATAGCCCGAAACACTGTGTGCCATATCTTTCTATGTAGTTTATACCTTACCCCACTAAAATTGTCGGAGCACCACATAACTGAAAATATATTTCACTATAAAACATTAAAAAGTACATTAAAATCCTCGTTTTTCAGTTCAAATTTTAATAAATGCTTCTTTTGAAAAACACGTTGGGAAATGACGGATTTCCATTCCTTGAACCAAATATGGACATAGAAAACATAGTATTTCGGCTATGTTCCCTATGTCCATATCTAGTTCATAACTTATTCCACTAAAATTGTTGGAGCACCAAGTGTTTTACCGCTTTTGCAACGTTTTATCGCTGTTAGACTTTTTTATTTTTTGTCCAACATACCAAACACACGTTGTAAAACTTGGGAAGTGCGGGAAGCTATATTTTGGCGGATATCTTTTTCAGAGTCGCTTACTTTTAAAAACAGTCCGTCCAATGCTTTTTGTGTAACATACGCGCCCAGGTCGGGATTGATAGGTTTTGCGCCCTTTACTAAAGAGGCGGCAGGCGAGTTCGCAAATTTATTATAAGGTTTTGACAACGCTTCCCATGCTTGGATAGCCCCTACTTTGCTCAGCGAGTTGTTTATTTTAGGAGCGTATGCCGCCACGAGGCTTTGCAAAGTTTTGTCGCGTAGGTAAGATGTTGCTGCATTTTGATTGCCGAACAAGATGTTTTTAGCGTCAGTGATGCTCATACTTGTAATGGCATCTACAAAAATCGGCTTGGCTTCGTTGGCGGCATCTTCGGCAGCGCGGTTCATTTTTAGAACGGCATCTTTAACAAGTTTGTCGCCTCCGGGTACATATTTAGTGATGATTTCTTGTACTTGTTGCGCTTCGGGAGGGAGCAGTATTTTGAGCAGTTCGTTGCCAAAATAGCCATCCGTTTTGATGAGTTCGCTCACGCCCTTGCCTATGCCGACGTTGAGTGCTTCTTTCAGACCAGAGCCAATTTCTCCGTCTGTCGGGTCTGTATTGAGCAGACCTGGTGGGAGTTTTACATTTTTCAATACCTCGCAACTTGAGGTTGTGCCTAATAAAATTGCCCCTGCGAGAGCAATCGTGGGTAATATACGCATGTTAAATAAATAATAAAAATGGGTGAAATATGATATATAAAAAGCAGGCGTGTTTATACAACCACTTCCATAGCATTTATGGCTTCTACATGGGTGATTTCGGGTACAAGGCGGCGCACCGCCTCCTCGATGCCCGCTTTCATGGTCATAGAAGACATAGGGCAGGTACCACACGAACCCAAGAGTTCGAGGCGCAGTATGCCTTCAGCTGTGATTTCTATTATCTTAACATTTCCGCCATCTGTAGCCAAGTAAGGGCGGATAGTATTGAGGGCATTTTCGGTACGCGTATAAAGTGAGTCTGTCATAAAATTATAAAAAAGCTAAAAAACGTTTAAATTTAGGCACTATTTCTTTAAAAAACAAGTTATGTTTCAAATAGGTTTGCAAAACCCTCGAATGTTTTGCAAATTTGCAACAAATACCGTAAAAACTCATTCATCTTTTGTATGGACACATCAAAGTTTACCTATAACCAAGCCATTTTCGGACTGATGCTACTTGGTGCAAAAGCAGACGGAAAACTTCAAGACGAAGAAAAACGCCTCCTCGTAGAACTCACAAGCGAAGAACATCACTTAACGGCTGAAGAGTACAAGTTTGTAATTGGCGAAGCAAAAAACCTTAACGACAATTCTTTCGCTCAAATTGTTTATGACTCTCTCAATCAACGAACCCATTTTGAGCGTGTAAAAGCCTTGTATTGGTTATTGCAAGTGATAAATGCTGACCGTAGCTCTGACAATCCAGATGATGAAAATAATGAAAGTGAGTTTCGCATTTACAATCAATCGCTTGCCGAACTTGATGTAGAGGCAAATGAGATAAAACAATATGAAAAATCGCGTGCCTAAAAAAAGACTGCCTACAATTTGGCAGTCTTTTCTGTTTTCGCAATAGACTTACTGCGAAAGAACTTTCGCAAGAAGTCTAATAAACGCTTAACTGTGTTGTTACACTTTTGTCATTTGGATATTGAGCGACAAACGTATATCGTCACTTACCAATAAACCGCCTGCTTCGGTAACCACACTCCAAGCCAAACCAAACTCTTTGCGGTTGATTTTGCCTGTAATTTCAAAACCCGCTTTCGTTTGTCCGTACATATCTACAGCTGTACCGCCGTATTTTACCGCCAGGACTACAGGCAAGGTCTTATCACGAATAGTGAGGTCGCCTGTCAAATGATATTCCTTGCCTGCTTTTTCCAGCTTAGTAGATCGGAAAGTCATTTGAGGGTATTGCGCTGCATTGAAGAAGTCATCAGATTTCAAATGCCCATCGCGTTGTGTGTTGTTGGTGTTGATACTGTCTATTTCAGCCGAAAAATGTACTTTCGCATCACTAAAATCGGCTTCATCAGCTTCCATTGTAGCCGAAAAGCTACCGAATGTACCTGTAACGGTAGAAATCACAAGGTGTTTTACCTTGAATTGCACTTCAGAGTGCATAGGGTCAATATTCCAAGTCGCCATAAAAAAGGGAGAAAATGTATTTAGTTGTATATACAGCTATATAACAAACAGGGTTACAAAAAGGTTGTATAGACAAGCATTTTTTAGATGTATTTTTACACCTCTTGCAAAATTCTTTTTTTTGTTGTATCATTGCGCATTATTTACCTCAAAAAAATAAATAAAAATGCCACACAATCACTTATTAATAAATCACTTGCCTATTTTTGCAACTTTGTTTGGGTTAATACTTATTTGGGTTGGGTTGCTATTGAACAACAGCACCTTGCGCATTACCTCTCTCATTACTTTGTTGATAGGCGGTTTTTCTTTCTTGCCTACCAATTTTACAGGAGAGCGAGCGTATGAAGTAGTAGAGCATTTGGAAGGTGTTGACAAGAAAAGCCAGCGCATTATGCACGAACATGAAGAAGCGGCTGAATTTGCTACGCCTTTTGGTATAGCTATGGCAGTTTTAGCCCTTGCAGGTATAGTTTTAGAAATGCGTACAGCCAAAACTGCTTATAACTACGCCAAAATAACGAGCGGTATAACAGGCGTGTTGGCTATCGTAGTGATGGTTTTATTGGCAGGAGTAGCTAATTCGGGAGGCGAGATTCGCCATACTGAAATTCGCAAAGACTTTAAAAACCCACCAACTAATAAAGCTAAAAAAGAAGACAATGATTAATGCACAAAAAATATTTTTGTTAAGTAGTTTGCTACTTCTTTGTCTGCAATGTAGGCAAGGGAGCATTCAACCCGACACTAAATTACTGTCTATCAAAGAAATGGGTACGGTTTTGATAGAAATTCACGCATTGGAAGCCTTGATACTTGAGCGTAATTACAACTTATTGGATTCAGCACAAGCCGCGTACCAAGCAGGAGAGAAGGGCATATTCAAAAAAGCAAAAATAAGTTATACACAATATAAGAGTAGCTATGCCTATTATTTGCGCGAAAACCCTCAAATATTAGATGACATTTACCTTGTGGTGATAGATAGTTTGAGCAAGAGGGAACAAAAAGCAACCCTTTCGCCTGAAAAAAATATACCCAAAGACACTGTAAAAGTAAAGCCACAAACACACCCCAAATCTACACCGTTCAATAAAGCTACTCCACGTAAAAAACGCGAAGAGCCAATAAGACAATAACCTAAAAATATGGGCGAAATTCGCAACTTAATTCGCAAACTCACTTGGCGCAAAATACAAAATGCGTGGAGAATACTAAGAAGTTATCAAAAATCGAAAACTACAGGTGTGCCAGCTATCAAAGGCTTGCCGATCGCTATAGCTTTTGAGCCTACTACTTCTTGCAATTTGCGTTGCCCAGAATGTCCAAGTGGGTTGCGCAGTTTTACACGCCCTACGGGGATGTTGCAAGAAGATGTGTTTAAAAAGGTAATAGACGAGCTTCACCAAACATTGATATACCTCACGTTTTATTTTCAAGGAGAACCTTACCTACACCCGCAGTTTTTGGATATGGTGCAGTATGCTTCCAAAAAAGGCATTTATACAGCAACTTCGACCAACGCGCACTATCTCACAGAAAAAAATGCCCGCAAAACTATAGAATCTGGGCTCGACCGCCTTATCATATCCATTGACGGCACTACCCAAGAAACTTATCAGGCGTATAGAGTGGGCGGAAAGCTCGAAAAAGTAATAGAAGGCACGCGCCAAATCGTAGCCTTAAAAAAAGAACTCAAATCGCGTACGCCACATTTGATTTTTCAATTCCTTGTGGTAAAGCCCAACGAACACCAAATAGCCGATGTACGCAAACTTGCCAAAACGTTGGGCGTTGATGAAGTAAAGCTCAAAACAGCGCAAATTTATGATTACGAAAACGGCTCAGACCTTATCCCAACCATTGATAAATATGCACGTTATCAGGTAGGCGAAGATGGCAAATACTATATCAAAAACGAATTATTGAACCACTGCTGGAAAATGTGGCATTCTTGCGTCATTACTTGGGACGGCTTGGTTGTACCTTGTTGTTTTGACAAAGATGCACACCATCGACTGGGCGATGTGAGCAATCAAACCTTCTCTGATGTTTGGAACAGCGAGGCGTATAATCAATTCCGCGCCACGCTTATGCGTTCACGCGATGAGATAGAGATGTGTAAAAACTGCACTGAAGGCACAAAAGTTTGGGCATAAATATTGTAAAATATGTGGCTTCCCTACCTTTATGCACGGTGGTTGTTTTGGCTTGTAATAGGCATTTTATGGGAAATTTGGTGGCAAGGTTACCAAACAGTAGGCTATGTGGGTTTGGTAGCAAGTGCGTCTGGGTACGCGCTTGTTTTGTTTGCCTTGCCTACCCGATGGCGCGCAAAAGGTTCATGGATAATGGGCGTTTTTGCGGCAATAACATTGGTGAATTTTGGCGTAGTATTCACGCATGGGCGTGTAGAACGCTTCTACCCACAGCACTTTTTGCACCAACAAGGGATTGAAGCTTATACGGCTCAAATCGTACAAGAGCCACAAGAAAAAAGCCGCAGTTATCGCGCTGTAGCCGAAGTAAAAAGCATCTCTATCAAAGGAAAATGGCAGGCAAGCTTAGGCAAAACGCTCCTTTATTTTCGGAAAGAGGCAGGCAAGTTCGATAAATTGCGTTATGGCAATGTTTACTTGATAAAAGGCTGTCCGCAGGAAGTCGCACCTCCTGCGAACCCTGCCATGTTCAACTTCAAAACGTACCTTGCCTACCAACAGGTGTATCATCAGCAGTTTCTCACCCCTACAGAAGTAAAATACATCAAGCACAGCATACCCGATTATATTTTGTATGTCGCTATATTTTTACGCCAAAAGTGCATCAATACCTTACAAAATTTGGTGATGGGTGAGCGCGAATCTGCATTGGCTATCGCATTGGTGTTGGGCATCAAAGATGATGTCGATCCTGAAGTTTTAGATGCCTATACTGTTACGGGTTTGATGCACATTTTGGCAGTGTCGGGCATGCATGTCGGCTTGGTCGTGTGGTTGCCGATGGTTTGGTTTAGGCGTAACAAAGAAAAAGCGCACCTTAAGGTTCAAAAAGCCGTTTTTGTATGGGGCATGATAGCTCTTTTGTTCTTTTATGCTTTATTGACAGGCCTTTCTGCCTCTATTTTGCGCGCTGTCGTCATGTTTTCTACGTTGTTGATAGGGCAATGGTGGAATAAGCGGAGCAGTTCCTACAACATTTTGGCTTTCTCCGCCTTTTTATTGTTGTTATATGAGCCTTTTTGGATACTGAATGTAGGTTTTCAGTTGTCTTATTTAGCAGTCTTGGGCATATTTTATATACAACCGCGTATAGAACGTTGGATTACGCCGCACACATGGTTCATGAGGCAAGTTTGGGGCATCACAACGGTAACAATAGCCGCGCAAATCGTTACTACGCCTATCGGGTTGTTTTATTTTCATCAGTTCCCCAATTATTTTCTACTTTCGAACCTGCTTGCTTTGCCGCTTTCTACCATTGTATTGTATTTGGTGTTGGCTACGCTTGCTTTGGGGTGGGTACCCTTTTTGGGGGACACGCTCGGTTTCTTGGCTTCTTGGGGTATTTGGCTTACGAATTGGGTGGTTTTCAGTATCCAAAAAATGCCGCATCAACTCACTGACGGCATCTGGCTTGAGTGGTGGGAAGTCATTTTTTTGTATGCTTTTGTCGTATTTATTTTGATGACGTGGGGCTTGTATCGCACACGTTATTTGGTCTGGGCGTTCCTTTGTTTGGGGCTTTTTAGTACATCACGTTTTATGCGTTATGTGGCTCAAAACCAACAAAAAATGCTGGTCGTTTATCATTTAGGGAAATATAACCATGTGGCTCTTTTTGAGGGACACAGTGCGTATATCATAACTGATGATGCCTTAGAAAAGGATAGCAAAACGTACAACTTCAATTTGAAAAACCATCTTTTTAGGCAAGGTATCTTGAAACCGTTTTATATGTATGGCGCATCGAAGCCGAGCCACCCTTTTGTGTTGAGAAAGTTTTTGCAATACGACTTGCTCTATTTTGCAGGCAAGGTCTGTCTTATATTGCATCACAAATTGAACAAACAAGAAATGCTACAATTTGAGGATATGCATGTGGATTATTGTTTATTACAAAACAAAGCACTTTATCAACTCAAAGATTTGCAGGTGCATTTGTCCATAGGCAAGCTCATTGTCGCGCCTTCAAACTCTAAAAGCTACACACAACGCCTCAAAACTGAAGCCGAAAGTTTGAAAATACCTATCCATATTGTTGCTGAAAAAGATGCGTTTATTGTAAGATTGTAGCTGTTTTTCAAAGTTCTTTGACATAAATAGACAAGTCAATTTGTCCACGAAAAAGTGGCGAGAGAAATTATGTGCTGACTAAACTTAAAATACAATGTCGCCTGAAAAAATAATGGCAGGCAATTTCTAATTTAATAAATTCGAACTTTTTTATGTGTTTTATTTTACAACAACTATAATATCTGGTATCGCTAAAATAAGTGTATTGTTTTTTATCCTGATTATTCAAGGCTAAACTATTACAAATAATTTACTTTAGATTTGAAATTTTGCAACTCGTTCAACATTACGTTTGAAGTATTAGACAATTCTATATTGACAAGCGTGGTCGTAACGGCCTCCGTTATTTCGTTTAAAAGGGCTATTTGATGTGGTTCAAAAGTATAAAAAGTAGATAATTCTATCACGCCTTTGCTTTTCCCGTTCAACATGAGTGGCATTATCAATAATTCTTGTGGCGCGCTTTCTCCCAAACCCGACATGATATGTAGGTAAGCTTGAGGAACCCGTTTGAGATGTACGATTTTTTGTTGTGTAAAACTATTGCCTACCAGTCCTTCTTCAAGCATGAAAGTCGTCTTTTGCATTTTATTGGGCGAAGGTGCATACGCGGCTTGGAGTTGCAGGAAAGTATTGTCGGCTTTCTCTTGGTTTACCCAATACATTGCACCTTGTTGGACTTGTAGGTAAGTGGCTATATTGCTCAATAGGATTTGACAAAGTTGGGTAAAATTTTGTTGTTGCCTCAGTATTTGTAAGAAGTGTACCAAGCCTGTAGAAACCCATGTTTGCTGCTCCAAGGCTTGTTTATTTTGTTCTGATATTGCTAAAATATCCTTGAGTTTTGTTTCGCTTTCTTGTAAACGTGTATTAGTAGCTTGAGTTTCGGCTAAATTTTGCAAATATTGTTGCTCGCTTTTTCTATTTGTGCGAAGTAAAAAGAAAGTGCTGGTGAGCAGAATAGTACCTACGATACTCATATTCACCCATTGCATGTTGTATGATTTGAGCGTTATGGTGAGGTCGGGGCGGATTTGCGTAAAGTGTACCCCCGTTATATGAAAAAGTGTATCAAAATTGGCTACCAACAACAAAAGGAGAAGCACAATGACATTGCGCAACCATCGCTCTTTGTGTATAAACAATACAAGCGGAAGCATTATGCTTGCGAGTACTACATAGCGAGGCGTAATATACGAAATGATTTCAAGATTTTCGGGCTTGGTCATTTTCAGTGTAATATCAAAGACGGTAGTAGCCAGAGCAGGTGCGATGCTTACAGCAATTCGAGTAAGTAAGTTTGCGCCTATGCTATTCAAGAAAGGTACAGATAGCCCAAAGAGAGACAAAGCGACTAGGGCGTGCATGTTGCTCCGCCCCAGCCATAGATAAATACCCACCAGCGAAATTCCTGCCAATGCCATGATGAATCCCATGCTGTTGGCAAAGCGTACGCGGTTTCTCAACGCGGGGGGCAAAGTTTTATGCGCGCCCATTTGGACTATCGTGTGCCAAAAATACATAAGTCTATAACAATATTTTACTCTTCTGACTGATGTGCGATAAGCTCCATCTCTATTTCCGCGCTTTCCATTAAGTCCTGCGCGTCCATGAGCATGTCGCTGTCATCTTCAGGGTAAAACCATTGTACTACAACCTTCTTGCCAATATCTTGTTGGCGTTTGAGTTCGCGCAATGTGCCGAGTATTGCTTTGTAAGAACTTGTGTTGAAATATGTCAGTTTGAAGGCAAAAACAAGCTGTTTGCTTTCTTCTGTGCTATATTGTTTGAGCCAAGTTATGATTTGGTCATAAAATTCACCTGTATATTCGAGAGAGGATTCGCCGCTCAACTCACAAGTGCCTTTGCTTGCATCAAGGCTTACATACGGCACAAGAAATTCGTTGCGTCCGCCTTTTACTAAAAAGTTTTCCATATAATTTTTGTCACAAATTGGAAATAATTATTTCTTATTTATTTTTACTTTGATACAATACAACGCGAGGTCTTCTCTATCGTTCCATACAGGCACGTCCATTTCAAGAGGTGCGTCTGCCATGAGGGCTATTTTTACAAGTCCAACGCCTGCGCCTCGGCTGCCTTCTTCGGTAGGTTTATCTACTATTTCAGCTCGATATTTGCGCAGTTCAGTATTAGAGAGGCTATTGATATAGTCGCATTTTACTCTGAGTTTAGATATGGAAGCTGTGTTCATGAAATTGCCTGATGATATAGCAAAATGTTCGCCTTCATCAGTAAGCAATACCAAGCCTGTCGGTTCGGGGAGCCGAGCTGATTTGGGAATAGCCGCATAAAAGCCTATGTTTTGCACAAGCTCCATGTACACGCCAAACAGCTTTCGAAACAAAACAGGCTGTTTGGAAAGGCGGCGGCGCAACTCTATGCCTAAACTGGCTATTATCGCGTTATCTATTTCACCATAATAGGAAAGATAGACATCTTCGGGCAAGAAACTACGGAAATCTGCAAAAAAAACGTTGGATTGTTGCATGGTGCAAAAATAGACTGAATTTTGAATATTTTACGTGTATTGTATAACATTATTTTTATTAGAGGTCTGTTACAACCTTTCTACACAGCGTTTACGTATCCATTCCAAATAAACCGCCATTTCTTCAGCATTTTGGAGAGATTCGATGGTAGTATGACGGCGCGCAAGTTCGGCATTAGTGAAAGTTCGGTGTATGGTGCCGTGGCAAGGCTGGCATAGGTCGACTGTAGTAGTATGCTTGCCTCCCTTTTGTTTAGGAAGAAGATGGTGTTTCGAAGTACGTGCTACCTCGCGTCCGCAGAGTTCACAGTGAAGCATATATAAAAATTATAGCGTTATTTTGTTTGAGTATTGTTTAATACGGTGCTAAGTTATATAGAAAAAACGAATTTAACAAAATAAAGTTATTGAAAAATTTGGATATGCCCTGTTTTTTTAAGAAATTTATACGCAAATTCAACATAAAACGTTTTTAGTTCCATGAAATACGCCTTTTTTATTCTCCTCGCGGTAGGCTGTGCCGCTATGGTTATGCGCCACAACGGCACAGATACCACACTCGTAGCCCAAAAAACGCATTGTACCGAAGATACTAAAACTTGTAACAATGCCAAGAAGAAATCTTGTTGTATGAGTGAGGCACAAGCGCATAATACTGCCCTTGCCTCCCTGTCTATCAATAGTCCGGATACAAAAACAGCAGAGGAAGTAAAATTCTTTGACGGTTCATGGAAAGAGCTTCTCGCGGCAGCTACCAAACAAAAGAAACCGTTTTGGGTAGATGTTTATACTACTTGGTGTGGGCCTTGCAAAATAATGTCCAAAACTACTTTCACAGACGACGGGGTAGGCAAGGCTTCCAATAAAGGTTTTATCGCTTATAAGTTAGATGCAGAAAAAGGCGAAGGAATCAAATTGGCTTCTGAGTATAATGTTGATGCTTACCCCACTGTACTATTTTTCAGTGCAGATGGCAAACTATTGGGGCGCGAAGTAGGATTACAAGACGCAGAACGCTTCGCTTTCACAATGGACAAGTACATGAAAAAAACAGGCAAAACGAAAAAGCCTAAAAAATAATTGTAAAAACCTTTGGTTATGCCAAAGGTTTTTTTAGCGCATCTTATATACTTGCTATTCAAAAAACGTTTTTTTATTATGAAAAGAATAACTCTCTCCTGCCTCTTCTTTGTCTTGGTAGCAAGCACGCTTTCTGCCCAATCTGTAAAACGACTCGTCAGTGATGCCGAAAAATACACATCTAACAAAGAATTTACACTCGCCCTTCCCTTATACCTCAAAGCCTTAGAAACAGAAGCCGACAACGCTGAAGCATTGTTTGGCGCAGGTGTCAGTTACTTGAATGGGCGACACAGAGAAAAAGCCTTGCCTATCCTCCAAAAACTTTACAAGACACGCCCACTTTACAACGAAAAGTTGAAAGGGTACTTGGCAGAAGCCTACCAAATCAATAACTTATTCAAAGAGGCAGACAAGTTATTCAAAGAAATGGAGAAAGACCTCCAAAAACAACTCGAAGCCACAGGACGCGACAAAGATAAACGCACTGCATTGGAAGCAAGCATTAAACATTGCCAAAAACTCATCAAAGAATGTGAATATGGCGAAGGTTATGTAAACGCACCCGTAAATGCACAAATAGAAAATGTTGGTAATATTGTCAACTCCCACTTCCCTGATTACGCTCCCGTTATATCAAGCGACGAGTCTATCATGGTATTTACCTCAAGGCGTGATGACACAACAGGCGATTGCAAAGACCCACAAGATGGGCTACCTTGCGAAGACATGTACATTTCGTTTCGCAAAGATGGTAAATGGACTACGCCCAAAAATATAGGCGCGCCCGTAAACAGCAAACGCCATGATGCCTGCATAGCCCTCTCGCCTGACGGCAAAGAATTGTTTATTTATCGTGATGATGCACGCGGAACAGGCGACATCTACTACAGCAAAAGCAAAGACGGTGTTACTTGGAGTTCAGTAAAAGAATTTGAAGCTGTTAACTCTAAAGAACACGAAACTTCCATCTCTATCACTGCCGACCACAACACTGTTTACTTCTCAAGCAACAGAGAAGGAGGATTGGGTGGATTGGATATTTGGAAATGCCAAAAAGACCCAAAAGGAGAATGGGGAAAGCCCGAAAACATGGGGGCAGGTATAAACACAGCTTACAATGATGACGCACCTTTTATAACACCTGACGGCAATACTTTGTATTTTAGCTCTATGGGGCATACCACAATGGGAGGCTACGACATTTTCAAAACAGAGCTTAAAAGCAGTAAATGGACTAAACCAGAAAACTTAGGCTTCCCCATCAATACAGCAGATGATGACATTTATTTTGTGGTATCTGCCAACGGACGACACGGTTATTATGCTTCTCCAAAAGAAGGGGGATCAGGCGAAAAAGACATCTATGTCATCATAATGCCACAAATAGATATGAATTTGCTTACAACACGCAGACGCGAAGAAGAACTTAAAATCAATATTCCTACCATCAAAGTAATAGAGCTTCCCAAAATAACTACTACCACAACAGAACAAAAACCGCGCACTATATTGCGTGGAAAAGTAACCGATAAAGCCTCTAAAATACCCGTAGAAGCTGACCTCGCTATCATAGATATGGCAGATAATGAAATCCTAGTCGACCAACGCACCAATGCCGTTTCGGGTGAGTACAGGCAAGACCCAATACCTGAAGGAAATACCTATTTGGTAAGAGCAGAAAAAGCAGGCTATTTATTTGATTCAAAAACTGTAACCATTCCTGTAAGCGACAAAGACCAAGAATATATAGTCGACCTCGAACTCGAAAAAATGCAGAAAGGTGCAAAAGCCCGACTTCGTGTGTTTTTCGATTTTGATAAAGCAACGCTTCGCAAAGAATCAGACCCTGACCTTGAACGTTTTGTAACTTTTCTCAAAAAATACCCCACTACAAAAATAGAAATAGCGGGACATACGGATAATATCGGCACAGACCAAAAGAACAAAATACTTTCCACACAACGCGCAAAAATGGTGATGGATTACCTGATTGAAAAAGGTATTCAGCCCGAACGATTGCGCTATCAAGGCTACGGCTTCCACAAACCTGTAGCCAAAAATCAAAAATCTGACGGAACTGATAATCCTGACGGCAGGCAAGACAATAGAAGAACAGAGTGCGAAATTGTAGAGTTTTAGAAATAGTTAGGGACGCGCTAAAAAACAATCTACCCATTTGCAGACTAAAAAGCTTGTACTACAAAAAACGATTTACACACCTGTAGAAAAGACTTTTAGTCTGTTTTTGGGTACATTATTTTTTACATAGTCCTCAACTGAAAACAAAGCCCGCCAAAAGCCTACACAGAAACAAAGAGTGTGCTTTTTTATATTACCTTTGCCAAAAAAATATGCAGGAAACGATAGGCAAATACATCAACCCATTTACAGATTTTGGGTTCAAGAAAATCTTTGGCGAAGAGGCAAACAAAGATTTGCTGATAGACTTTTTGAATACTTTGTTGGC
>Ga0163154_10001221_pt1 | contig 39917 bp, 39 predicted proteins | sample OliLakLV19MP9P1_FD_148649 | JGI IMG/M metagenome (GOLD analysis project Ga0163154, IMG submission 148649) | Freshwater microbial mat bacterial communities from Lake Vanda, McMurdo Dry Valleys, Antarctica - Oligotrophic Lake LV.19.MP9.P1 | ecosystem: Environmental > Aquatic > Freshwater > Lake >... | reverse complement strand
ACTGCCGCCGCGACGGCCTGCTTTCCGAGATGATTGAGCTAGAAACCGCGTCACTCACAACCATCGAAAGCCAAGAACTTGCGTTGCGTGAGAGCATGATTCGCCAAGCGCAGGAGGTCTTTTGGACAGTGGTCGCCGAGCAGCTTCAAGCCATCCGTGACAAGCGACTCTACCGTGATGTCGCGCCCGACTTTGATACCTACTGCAAAAGCGTGTGGGGCTTCTCTTCATCCCGCGCCAGCCAGCGGATTAACGGGGCAACGACGACCAAGTACATTCATTCCGTTACAGGTGTAACGCTTCCGAGCGAAGCTGTTGCGCGTCAGGTTAAGACGCTGCGGCCTGATGTACAGGTGGTGGTGGTGAAAGCGGCGGCTGCGTATGCGAGTACCAATAACCAGCCGATCACCGCCCCGTTGATTCAACGTACGGCTGAGGTCATCGAAGAAGCGATGAACACAGGCCATGTAGATACAGGTTCAGGCGAAAGCAATCCGGTGATTACTGCTATAACAGTTGGCGAGATCGAGGCGATCAAACGCCAGAAGCAATACATCGCCGAGAGCATGTCGGAGATGTGGGCAACCTATCGGCTGCCTGCATCGCTGATTGATCGGCTGCCCATCCCATTCGCGGGTGATGTTGAGGTGCAGGTTATCGTGAGGGTGAGGTTGCTCAAGTCAGCGACCCCATAGCTAAAGCTAGGGGCTTGTAGCAATACAAGCCATGCTGACCAGACTCAGTTCCTTTAGGGGAACTCCGTTAGTGGTGAATATAGATAGGCACTTCAGGGTGACGTTCCAGCCCTGAACGCTGCGGTACACGATTAAACAGGCTGAGGGTCTAAACCAGTGTCGTGTACATAAAACCACCGCATAACATTGTCGAGGAAGACATTACCCGGAGCAATCCGAGAAACGAAAGGTAACTTTCATGCAACGTGTATTTGTACTAGACCGCAACAAACAGCCCCTTATGCCTTGCCATCCGGCACGGGCGCGGGAGCTACTGGACAAAGGGAAAGCGGCAGTGTATCGCCAATATCCTTTTACGATCATCCTGAAAGAACGGGACGGCGGCGATGTGCAGCCTATTGCCTTCAAAGTTGATCCCGGCAGCAAAACGACAGGCATAGCGTTAGTCGCAGACTTCAAACGGGGTAAACGCTTGATCTGGGCAGCAGAGTTAGCCCATCGTGGGCAGCAGATCAAAGCCGCGCTGGAATCACGGCGCTCATTGCGGCGGGGTCGCCGAGCGCGTCACACCCGCTATCGTCCGGCACGGTTTGATAACCGCCGCCGTGCTGAGGGTTGGCTGCCGCCGTCGCTCATGAGCCGCGTAGATAACATCGTGACATGGGCAAACAAGTTAGGTCGCTTTTCGCCGCTGGCATCCGTCAGTCTGGAACTGGTCAAATTCGATATGCAGGCCATGCAAAACCCTGAAATCAGCGGCGTAGAATACCAGCAAGGCGAGTTGATGGGCTATGAAGTCCGCGAATACTTGCTGGAAAAATGGAAGCGCAAATGCGCTTACTGTGGGGTAGAAAACGTGCGGTTTGAAGTGGAGCATATCAACCCAAAATCGCGGGGCGGGTCAAACCGTGTGAGCAACCTCACTATCGCTTGTCACGACTGTAACGACAAAAAAGGCAATCAAACGGCGGCTGAGTTTGGGTTTCCCGACATTCAGCGCAAAGCCAAAAAGCCTCTGAAAGACGCGGCGGCGGTCAATGCCTCACGTCGGAAGTTGCACGGCGTGTTTGCTCAGGCGGGTATCCCGCTGGAAGTCGGCACGGGTGGGCGCACGAAGTTCAATCGCATTAAGCAATCCTATCCTAAAGCGCATTGGCTCGATGCGACTTGTGTAGGCGAAAGCGGGGCGCGTGTCTTTGTTTCGGCTAATCACACGCCACTGCTCATCAAGGCCACAGGCAGGCAATCGCGCCAGATGTGCCGCCCGGATAAGTACGGGTTTCCACGTACAGGCGCGAAACAAAGTCGCGTGGTGAAAGGTTTCCAGACGGGCGACATGGTAAAGGCCGTCGTCACCACTGGTACGAAAGCTGGCGCGTATATCGGGCGAGTGGCGGTACGAAGCTCAGGCAGCTTTAATATCACCACCCGCACAGGCACGGTGCAGGGTATTGGCTACAAATACTGCACCCCGCTTCACCAATCGGACGGCTACACCTATATGAAAGGAGAACTTGCGCTTCCTCCCCATGCCTAAAGGCAGGGGTATCCGCGCAAGGAATTTGATGACCCGCGATAATATGTTAGCTTATATCGAGCAGTGGCTCGAGTTCCGTTTGTATGGCGTTGAAATCAACGACGATGGGAACATCGCCGCATGGGACGCATTGTGCGAATGCGAGATCGAGATTGTGATTCATTCGGTACTGGACATCGCAACCGTCGAATCCGCGCTTGATCTGTATGACCGCCGGATGAGCGAACCGTCCACCGACCCGGATAGCGATGTGCGTTACCCGTGTGGGCTGTTGATATGGATTGTCGCAGAACGTGCTGAGGCTGGTGTATCTGAATGGGTCAAGGAATGTGATGACTTGTGGCTTGTGTGGGCGAGAGACCTTACCGCGCCAACGATTAAATAGTTTATATCCACAGGCATTTGTCTGTGTAAATAAAAAACGCCCGGTTGACGCGGGCGGCTGGCGGGGAGAACCGCGTCAGCGAAGACAGTATAACCTATAACTTAAACGGAGAAAAGAAGATGGTTAAATCACTTGGGGTTTTCAATGAAAAAGGCGGGACGGGCAAAACAACAATCTCGGTGTCCGTCGCCGCAGGGCTGGCAATCAGGGGGTATCGGGTTGTTCTTGTGGACTCTGACCCTCAAGCCAATGCTACGCTGGCGCTAGGCCACAAAAAAGAAGGTGGATTGTACAACCTCATTATTCGTGATGCCGAGTTTCGGGATGTACTTCGTCCGGTTGACCCTGACATTATCGGGTATGACGTTCAAGGTGAACTGTGGGTGCTTCCGGGCAACTTGGAGACTCGCGGTATTCCGGTCATGCGCCCAGACCCGTTTATACTTCGCAAGCGCGTCTTGGGTCTGGATGTGGACACCGATGAAGAAATCGGTGGAGGACTGGAAGGATGGGCGGATTATGTTATTTACGACACAGCCCCCACGCCGTCGATCATCCACACGTCAATCTATATGGCGGCTGATGGGATGGTCTTCCCGACTCACTGTAATTACTTTAGCCTAGATGGCCTAGCAGAAAGTATCATCCATAAAGATGGAGCGCAGCGTCAGCGGACGGGTAATGAACTTGGTACGATCAAGACGCTTGGGATTATCCCCACGATGTACCGTAAGGTTGAAGCGCATGATGTAGGGCTGGCGCAACTCACTGGCAAGTACAAACGCGCTGTTTGGCCTTGTATACCGCTTCGCACGATTTGGGAGAAAGCCTCTTGGGCAGGCGAAACCGTGTTCCGTTTTGCACCACAGCATGAAGTGGTCACCGAAACTTGGGCGCTTGTTGATCGAGTTGTCAAGGGTTTGGCGGAGGTTGCTCATGCCTCCTAGTCGTTTGAAGGATCGCGCCAAGCAAGTGCTTGACGACGAGCGCGAACGACCAGACGAGCAGTTTGCTACGGAAGATGGCGATGTAGATGCCGCCATATTTGGGTCGTATGACAAAACACCCCCACCCCCCCGCCGCGCTTCTGGTATCACACTAGCCGATGACGGAACGCCCGTTATTGCGAATGTGACGATCACCGAAACGGGCATACCCGATATCGAAAAGTTAAGCGAAAAAGACTGGACGACATTCGGGCTTTATCTTCGTCGTGTTGGCAAGTCCTATCAGTGGGCGGTTGGCGATTGGTTAGCCTACGGGCAACTTCGATACGGTAAATCGTATGAGGACGCAGCGGCGATTTTGGGGAGGAGTGTAAAGACGCTTTACAATTGGGCGTATGCTTGCTCAAATGTGGAGTTTTCCCGACGTCGGGAAAAGCTCACCATTTCACATCATAGTCTTGTGGCTCCCTATGCCCCATCAGATCAAGACCAGATATTGCAATATGCGCTTGATAACAAACTCTCAGTTCGCGGTTTGCAAGATTACATTGACAAATCAAACAGCCACAACTCCCCTACCCTATCGGCTAATCCGCTGGCAAATCGCAAGAATAAGCGCGTTTTTACACGCTTGTACCGCAGTGTCAGCAGTGGGGTAGGGGAGATCAAACGCGAAGACATTCAATTCTTGAAAGACTGGCTCGCCCAAGTCGAGCGGATTTTAGAAGATAGATAGGAGTAGACCCATGCTCACCATAGCAGAAAACATCAAAGGCGAACCCAAGAGTCTGATTGGGAAGCGCATCGCCGTGCTGGGCATCTCAGGCAGTGGCAAGTCCAACACTGCCGCCGTCATCGTCGAGGAGCTTGCGCCCCACGTTCCGTTCACGGTCATTGACCGTGAAGGCGAGATGTGGGGATTGAAAGAACTTGGCTTTATCGTGGTTGGGAAATCGCGTCATGTCGATCTGGAAGTGACTCCGGTGCAGGCCGCAGCGCTGGCGCGATTCTCTTATACAGAACGTGTGTCGCTCGTGGTCGATGTCTCAGACTATCGCAAGTCCGAGCGTGAGGAGTTCCTCATCGAATACCTTTCCGCGTTGTGGGCATGTTCGGAAGAACAGGACAACGCCGCGCCCTATATGCTGTTAGTTGAGGAAGCCCACGAGTTTATGCCGCAGTCCGGGCGACACAATGCAGACCTCAAAGACATTCTCGTAGACTATGCGCTGCGTGGGCGGAAGCGCGGTTTTGGTATGGTGATCGTCTCGCAGCGCTCGCATCTGGTCACCAAGGATGTACTGACACAAGCCTCGATCTTGTTTCTACATCAGGTGACACACCCCCGCGACATGGCAATTTACCGCGAATTTATTCCACTGCCAGCAGGCCAAGTTAAAACCTTGATCGCCAAGCTCGTACCGGGTGAAGCGGTTGTTATCATGGAGAACCAGCATATCACCGCCCATATCCGGTTGCGTAAGACCTTCCACCCGAGTACAGGTTTGCAGCGCACCGAGCAGCCGCCATTACGCCCAACGGATAACTCAGCACTGGACAAGCTGCGCGATCTGCTCAAGGTCGATACAGGTTATGCAATCGCATCATCTGTAAAGACAGTCAAACCCGCGCATCGGTGGCCTGCGCGTAAGATGCACATCGCCACCGACACCGCCAAGCTGCTGCGCGAGAAAGATGCACAGATCAAGGAGCTCCAAGACCAGATCGTTGCGTTCCAGATGGTGCCGCAGGCTGTGAGTGGCTCAACGACTCAAGCAATCGCTTACAAGAAGACGACCACGCGAAGCATAGTCACAACCAAGATTGAAACGGATAGTATCGAAATTGGTGCAGGCTTTGCAAGTAAGCGACTCGTTGATGGGCAAACGCGGAAATTCAATAAACTACTTGAGGGGATAATCGAACTAGCAGCGCACGAAAAAGCGATGTTAGTTTTCCTGATGGACAGCCCGGGCGTTAGGTTTTACGGTTCAGAAGTTGCGCGACGGTTGGGGTATTCACTGGAATCGTACTCTAAAAAGCCACCCAAGAAACTACTTAAAACTGGACTCGTTGCCTTCGACGATAACCGTCAGTTTATGAGTACTGCCCATACCCACTTGATCGAGATGTTCCCTGACCTGATCGGCACGAAGATGCTTTCGCAGATCGTCGCCACGCTGAAATAAAAAACGCCGGGTTGATTGACTCGGCGTTTCCACTTCAAGCTGCTTATCAACGCAGCCTACACAATTTTGACTCCCACTCTGGCGGAAAATAACTTGCGTCATACCGCACCGGGACTTTGCCGTGTGTCTCCGCGTAAGCGTTCATCGCTCTGCACCGTTCCGTATTCCCGATGGTGATCACTTTATCGCAGGCTTCCAACATATATTGATCGCGCAGCCGCCGCCGCTCGATGATGCCGCGCCCATCGATGTCGAGTTGCTTGTAATGTTTTCGGCTAATATTATTGAATGGTGCGACGGTCACGCCATAGACGACGTGTATGAGGCTGTGCGCGATGCAGCTTTGCGCTAGGTATACATCCGCCCCATACCCATCGCCTAAAAGAATTTCTAACCCACCCCACGAGTGCAACCTGTGGAAGTACCACAGGTGAACGATCTGTCCTGTGAGGTGGCCGATCTGGTCTTGTGTCGGACTCTCCGACCCGACAATGAGGATGCGCGTCATTTCGCAATCCTCAGCGCTTGACGGGCGATATCCTCAACGGCTGCTTTGACATCCCACTTGCCTTGTAGCTTGATGTCCGCATCGTTGATGTCCATGAGTTTGCCGATGCCGATCACGATATCGGGGTTGTAGAGGGTGCGCGCCCAATGAACGCCATAGCCTCCGTTTTCACCGGGGAACGTCACTAACGGTTCACAGTTCTCGTTACCGCGCAGCTTCCCGGCGCGCCGCAGCGACTCGCGGTCTTTCCTGAACGCTCCCACATAACCCTCTCCGTAAAACTCTTGCCGATTTAATGCCACGCTGTAGGCTTGGAGTGGCGTGGTGACATCGGGTTCGATCAGCGTATAAGCCAACTGCGCCCGGCGATACGGTTGATTCGGGGATAAGTATTCAGGACCATGGCCTTCCATCATGATGCAGCGCACTTCTGCGCCGGTGGCCTCACATGCCCACGCAACAGCCAACGTCAGTTTGACCATGCGTCCGATAAAGCCAGAGTCTTCATTGACCTCGCGTACACCGACACTTGCCACGGCAAGTATTCGCGGCAAGTCGAGCGTGAGGCTACGCCGCACGTAAGGGCGCAGCTCGTAGGGGTCAAGTGTGCCGCGCTGCATCGCAGTGCCAACCGCGTGACGCTTACGTGGGTCAAGCCGTGCGCCAGTTACGAGATGTCGCTCTACCGATTGGCGTTCTGCGATTTCGCGTAAGGCTTCTTCGAGTGGGCGCGAAGCCCGACGCGCTTCTTCGCGCAGGGCTTCGGGGAAATTATGCCGCGTGCAAGGCATGTCATTGATGTGCAGTTCTACACTGGTCGCCTGTTGACCAGTCTCCGTTTTGTAGTCTGTCCAGCGGAAGATCGGTTTCATCGTCATCATCCTTAAGCGATGTACGCACGGTCTTTGACCGCGACGCGACTTAGAAATTCGATCTCGATAGCCAGATCAAACGCCCACCCAAAGACCGTTATCGCCTGTGCGATGCGGAGCATAGTGCGCGGCGACACGATAATGCGTAAGCCGTTGGCTTCGATGCGGTTGCGTGTGGTTTCTGCCCACTTCACAATCTGTTTTGACAACTTCGACTTGTACCCACGCGCCATCAAAATGTGATCCTCGTTTTCGTAGGTCGTGCTGATGAAACTCAGGCGGTCAAGTGATGCGCTGTCAAGCTGGTTACGTCCGACATACTGACGGTCTGCACCAGAGCCGAATGTGTTCATCGTGAGGATGATTGGGCATTTATCCGTTGGAAGGATTCGACCTTCCGGCGTTGATATAAATCGCTGGCTGTTGTCTGGTCCGGCATCCTGCAAAGCGTTTTGTAGGCTCATCATAACGCGGGGGTCGAGTGCATCAGCCTCATCAAGGATAAGCGCTTTGCCTTCCTTAAATGCGCGGGTGACAATCCCGTCGTGCCATTTCTCACCGCTTGCTGTCAGCATCATGCCGCCCACCAGATCAAGCACTTCGGTGCGATCTGTACAGGACAGCATCAGATACTCGATCCCTTGCGCCTTGAGCGCCATCTCCGCGGTTGTGGTTTTGCCATTCCCCGCTGGTCCCACAATGGCGATGCCTGGGCGATACTGGATGAAGATGTTGATCGTTGCCCACCATGACGGCGGTGTAAACCATGCGGGTAAATTAGCCACCGTCAAGTTAATGGTCGGTGCTGGCGCTTCTTCTTCGTCGGGTTCATTGACAGTTGGCGCTACGGGCTGGGGCGCGGGTGCGATGATCGTTATGGGCTGTATAGGCTTGAGAAGCCTAAGGAATTTTTCGGGTAGGTCTTGACCGGAAAAAACCCATAACTTGTTAGGGAATGATTGCCATCTGAAGCCCCAAGATTTCAGTGAATTGCGATAATCAAAAGTCGCGCCCGTGACTTCCCACCGCCCCATGATGCCATCATATTCGGCGTAGAGGTCATTGCCCCCGTAGTGCGTGATGGCTGGTGGTGCTGGTGCGGCGACTGGCGGAAAGTCGATGCTAGCAGCTATCGGCGCGGGTGGTAAGAAATCATCGAACTCAGGTAAATCATCAATAACGACTGGTGGCGGTGTGGTCATGTCGATCATAAAATTCTCCGTCTTTGCTTTCTCAGTGTGTGTGAACTACATCAATAGTATACTTGAACAGTTGATTAAGCGCAATAGAACGGGTGAGCTAATATGAAACACGGTTATAGCCGTTTAATTCTTAGCGCGAATTAGCTTGCTGGATTGATCTTGCGTTTCTTGCCACGTCCGCCGCGATTCCGGCTGTCAACGTGGCTATCGAAGTAAGCGCGGTTCGCTGCGATGTCCTCATCAGTGAAGATGCGTAAGCGATCATTGACCTTCGTGCCGGGCGCTGGCAATTTATCCAGATGATTTAAGAATGTGTGGCGTGATATATGAAGCATCTCGGTCATTTGTTTTGTGGTATACATTTGAACCCCCCCCCATTATTGGGTGCTGTTTATAAGGTGTATCATTGTATAATATATCTAAGTTCTTTAACAAGTCAATACCGCGGTTCATCGGGACGCTTTAAAAGTTAAACCTACTGCCATCTTCGGCAGGGTGCTAACGGCACATAGGGGAACTAAGGGACACGCCGCCCCACCCTTGACGAAAAACAAATGTTCTATGCTCAAATGGTCGGAACATTTGTTCTACCGCAATACAATAAAAATCCTGAGGCTCTGGTTGGAGCCTCAGGTTAGGGGATTAGCGGGGATTATTCAGTAGGGGTAATCGCCACTTTGAGCGCTTGAATCCGGCGCAACAAATTTGTTACACCATAAGCGGTCAAAGTTTGTTTTTTGTTTTCCGGGTCAAGGTATTCCATTGCATAAATGACACGGGCGGGGTCACTCAATTCACCAACTTGATAGTAATCTGAGGCCGCCGCGGTAAACAGTGTAAAGTGTTCGCCGTTAATAATAGCGAACCCTTCATCGCCGCCCATCTCTGCAAGCGTCAAAATGTTCACATCGCCAGTATTCGGAGTAATTTCGTAAACCGTTTTACTGGCGATATTCCCATCAAAAGACCGCTTGGCGCGTTCCGCACGGGCTGGCGTAATACTGGACAATTCCGCTAGGCTAATGCGCCCAATAACGCGGCTGCCCTTGATTGTCACTAACTGCAAGGTATTCGCCGGAATACTTTGCAATTTGCCGAACCCGCCCAAAGTGGCGGCAAATTCAATTGTCTCATTATCTGCCATGAGACTTATCTCACTGGCATTGATTCCGAGACGGCTAAAAAATGTGGTGATGTTTTCGTTTTGCATGATGACTCCTTATGTGTGAGAGCCAGGGCGAATGATTTTTCGCACGTCCGGCGTACCGCTCATGCTTTGCAGTACATCTATATTATACAACGTTGTTGAACATAAATACGTAAAGGTTCGCGGGTCATTTCATGGTTATGGGGTAGGGCGATAGGGGTAGATTAAGGGTCTGTTCTGTTGTATTCTATAATTGTTTAGTGTTGATATGTTCTAGTCGTGTTCTATTGGTCTTAACGAAACCAGCGTCGGGGGTAGGGTGGCGACTCCCCCCCTGATTTCTAGTCGTCGCTTGTACGGTGTGCCACCGCGCTATTTAGTTGTATCTATATTATACAATGTTGTCCCACATTGACAGCACCCAAAAAGTGGGGGGTTACTCAATACTTTGACATTAGGACGGTTGTTCTATTAAAATAGATGTAAGACAAAATTAAGACGGTTGATGCCGATGACAAGATGTATGCTAAACGGCCTCATAGTGTGGCCGGAAAATTATAATAGGGGTGACGTTGAAGCGATTGCGTTAAGCATTCGCCATTTTGGATTCAACAATGCGCCGCGCATCTGGCGTGATGTGCATGTTAGAGCCAACAATCACACGGTCTTAGCCCTTCGATTGATTCAGTCAGAAGGTGCGCGCCCCGGCCTTGATCACAGCTACCCGCCGCAGAATGTGCATGTCGATAACGGTGCATGGTCTATCGACACGGTAGACATCTCTCATCTCTCCGAGCCTGAGGCCGTCGCATTTGCGATTGCCGATAATGAAATCGCCCGGTCTTCGGTGCGGGATGATCGACTCTTGCTAGAGTACCTGGAGTCGATGGTGGGCGATGTGCGGCTGGCGGTTGGCTTCGATGACAGCGCGTTAAACGACCTTCGGGCATTGGTCGATGACATGAGCGCCGATGAAGCTAAACGCGATGCGCCAGCCGTTTCGATGCGCGGTGAGGAGCTAGTCGCTAAGTATGATGTGCAACCCGGTGACCTGTGGCTGATTGCAAGTCAAAGCGTTTCTGGTACTCACCGATTAGTTTGCGGCGATGCGACTCAATCTGACGATGTATGCCGAGCCGTCGATAACTCTATTGCTTCGATGCTCTTAACCAGTCCGCCTTATAACGCCGGATCGAGTGAAAGCCTGTCTGGAAACACCCACACCGATAATACTAAGTATGTCGCTGGCGGCGATGATGCGTTATCCGTCGATGACTACCTGCGGCTGCTGATCGATTTCACCCAGTCGGCGATACCCTATGCGCGATGGCTATTCATCAACATTCAATCATTGGCTGGTAACAAGCTGGCCTTAATCGACTATCTCTACACGTTCAAAGCGCACTACGCCGATACCCTCATCTGGTCGAAGGACAACGCACAGCCTGCTATGGCGGAACGGGTCATTAATTCCGGCTTTGAGTATGTGCATGTCCTGAGCCAGTCGAAATACCCGACACGCGCCATTGGCACAAAGGACTTTCGCGGCACTGTCGATAATGTCTTCACTACTTCGGCACAGCGTCAAAACGAATTTGCCGATCTACACGCCGCGACCATGCCGCTTGATGTAGCTGGGCACCTCATCGCGAACTTTACCAACCGGGGCGAGCGTGTGCTTGACCCCTTCTGCGGTACAGGCACAACCATCGTTGCTTGCGAATCGCGGGGGCGGTTGGGTAGTGGGGTAGAGCTATCGCCCGTCTACGTCGCCTGCACACTGGAACGCTTGACTCTCATGGGATTAACAGTGGAGCGCGGCTCATGAACCTATGGGATCAGCAGTCGGACGAGCCGGGCAACTGGTTTGATCGCTTTGAACGTTATCGCCTGCTAGGGTCGAACCGAGCAAAGCAGGCTGTCTACAATGCCGAGCGCAGCGACTTGGGCAAGCCAGCCGCTAAAGCCATCCCGAAACCTTGGCGTGACACATCCGATCTATGGAACTGGCAATCCCGCGCCGAAGCGTGGGACGAATTTGTACGGGAAGAAAGACGCGCCGCCGAAGATCAGAAGCGCCAGACAGACCGCGCCCGTGCTGTCGAACTGCGTCAGGTGACTATCCGAGCGCTTCAAGCGATCTTGGGCAAGGTCATTACCGCGCAGCAGGAACAGGTGGCCAAACTTTCGATGAAAGACCTCAAAGACCTTGCTCAAGCAGCCGCAACCATCATGAAGGAAACGCGACTGGAGTTCGGTGAGCCTACGTCATTCGATGTTAGCCTGACATGGGAAGATGTGATGCGAGGCAAAGACTGATGGTTCGCGCCATGCCTACACCCGTCGAAGTCGCCAATGATGCGTCGCTCTTTGCCGAGGCATTTCTTTACGTCCAGAACAAAGAAAAGCAGTTGGTCAGGTTTCGGCACAACGCCGCACAAAGACATTACCTAGCCCACCGCACCCGGCGCGATCTGGTCCTGAAGGCGCGACAGTTGGGATTTTCAACCGCCATTCAGGGTGAGATGTTCCGATATGAGACGACCCGGACGGCAACGACGGCGACACTCTCCCATGACGATGAAAGCACTCAAAAACTGAGACGCATGAAAGACCGGTTCTACAACAATCTCCCGACTGGCTTTCGCCCCAAACGTCACTATGCAAACGCCACCGTGACGACCTATCCGGGTCTGGATAGCGAGGCGGTCATCATCACGGCTGGCAACGTCCACACCGGGCGCGGCGGCACCTACTCCCATATTCACGGTTCAGAGGTCGCCTATTGGAAGGATGCCGAGTCATTGATGGAAGGCATCATGCAGGGCGGAAATCCCTCATGGATTGTGCTGGAGTCCACGCCCAACGGCGCACAAGGTTGGTTTTACAATGCTTGTATGAGCGCTATGGATGGAGATAGCGCGTGGTCGCTGCATTTCTATCCTTGGTTCAGCGATCCGGCCTACTGCATATCGCTTAGGCGCGGCGAAGACCTTGAGTACACCGACGAAGAATTAGAAGTGATTGACCTCTATAACCTATCGCCGGAGCAAATCAAGTGGCGACGCAGTAAGCAACTCGAATTAAAGCATCGCTTTCTCCAAGCCTATCCTGAGGATGCGCGGTCATGTTTCCTGCTGTCGGGCGGTGGTTACTTTGGAGACCTGACCGGAGTGTTCAGCGCGTCGAATGGTGTCGAACCCGGCGACGGACGCCACTACGCCGGACTCGATTTCGCGCAGACTGTCGATTACACCGTGTTATCCGTCATTGATCTGGTCACCATGCGGCAGGTCGATGTGCTGCGGATTAACCGCTTGCCTTGGGCAGAGATGCGGCGGCAGATCGTGGCGAAACTCAAACGCTGGAACGTGGTGACGTTGGTCGCGGAACGCAACAGTATGGGCAGCACCAATATTGAGGCGCTTCAAAGTGAGATGCGCGCCGCCGAATGTAAGACTTCGGTGAAGGCGTTTACCACCAGCGCATCCAGCAAAGCGCAGATCATGGGCGCGCTGCATGAAGCGCTGCACATGGGCGACTTGAAGCTGCTCAACATTCCCGACCAGCGCCGGGAGATGCAAGCCTTCACCGCCAAGCAAACGATTACGGGCGTGTGGCAATACAGCGCCCCAGACGGCGAACACGACGATTTTGTTATAGCCAATGCCTTAGCATGGCATGGCGCGAATACCGCACCCGTAGCGAGTGTTACGGTGCTGAGGCAAGGGAAACGATAATGGGACCATTACAAAGACTCCAGACACAAGCCTCGCGCGCATTTATCACTGCGGGGTTAATGTTGGCTAAACAGAACAGCCGAGCGCGCGGCGGTTATGAAAGTGGCTATCGCATACGCCAGCAGCTTAAGGACTTCGACTTATCGCCGGACGATCTCGCTCGCGCCGCCGAAGCGGTTGTTTGGGCTGATGTCTGCATCCACATTCGAGCGCAGGCCGTAAGTCGTTTCAAACGGACGATCAAAAATAAATATACGGGCGAGCCGATCCTTAACTCGCCGTTTCAAAAAGCCTTCGACCAAGCCTATTTACAGTGGCAGCAAAACCTTATTTACAACCATATGGCAAGCCTGATGATCTGGGGTGAGGTCTATCTTGAAAAAATGCAGATAGGAAATACTCATATCCCCGGTGGGCTGCGCTGGTTGAATCCCGCCGTAACCGCGCCTTTCGTTATGATGGGTGAGATCATCCGCTACGACTACAGCGGCGGGGGTGGCATGGTATTCTACGGTCTTGATGACATTGCGTATCATAAACTGATGCGCCCCTCTGACGACATGCGTGGCAAGTCGCCGCTGATGGTCGCTTTGGGGTCGGTCAACATTGACCGAAACATCGAGCGGTTTATCAAAGCCTTTTACAAAAACGACGCAACGCCGGGCGGCATCATTGTCGGACGCGATGGCACGGTTGTAGATGAAAACCAAGCGCAACTTATCCAAACACAATTCGCTGAACAGACTAAAGGTGTAGACAATGCCTTTAGCACAATCCTCTTGCCTTGGGCGCTTGAGTACATCAAGATGGGTGCAGAGCCACCCACGAGCCAGAAGGACAACGAAGAAAGCACCGCCAAGAAAATATGCGCGGCGTTTCGTGTGCCTATGTCGATGGCGGGAGCAGGGGGTGTAAGTGACCCGTTGAGCGCAGGCTCCACGATGGATGCACAGACGGCGAACTTTTGGGAGATGGTCGCCATCCCCGACGCGGAAGAAATCGCCATGTTCTACAATGCGGTGGTCATGCCTTGGCTCGACCCTACATCTGAACTGTGCTTCGAGTCCGAGCATGTCTTGGGACTGATCCACAACACCAAAGAAAAGACCGACATCCTGAGTGTGCAGTACAACGATGGGGTTATCACCCTCAACGAGCGCCGCGAAAAAGAAGGCTATGAACCTTTACCCGGTGGAGACTTTCTTATATTCAAGCCCGGCACCATCATTGTTCAGATTGAGGATTTAGAACGTGCGCCTGAGATTATCCAGAACGCAGCACACGCCGGGATGCTGGCAACGGCTACACCAACGATTGACGTTACACCTATACAGCCTGTATTAGAAGCGCCGCCCGTTGTACCGCAACTCCCTGCACCAGCAACAGCGGACAAGGATGTCACGCCACCAGCGGGCAAGTCTCTCTATCTGACGCTTTCTCTCAAAAACAGCCCTGATTTGATCGCGCTGCAAGGGCAGGTTAAAATTCTGCTTCCTGATGCACAAGTTGAATGGAACGCGGCAGACACCTTTCATGTCACGCTCGTGCATATCCCCGCTGCGACAGATGAACAAATTAAGGCGCTGCAAAGCACACTTGCAACCCTTGAACTACCTACGTTAAGTCTTCCTATCGGTTCGTTGAGGACGTTTGACAGTCTAGGCAGTCACGCGATTCATTTTCGTTTGAAGGGCAGTAACCCCGATCTGCGCGACCTGCAAGAAACACTTTATGATCTGTGCGTCGATGACGGTTTACAGATGAGTACCTACAGTAATCCGGTCAACTATGTACCACATATCACGATGGGTAAAGCGAAAGAACGGCCTCGCGCTGTACCGTTTAATCCTAAGTTGAGCGTATCCCCTGTTAGCTTGCAGATCGGTGTAGACGACACCATCATTCAGGAGTTACCGATTGGCGAACAGCCGGACGACCCTACGCCCGAACCAGACGACGAACCAGCGCCAGTCGAAGACATCACCGCCAAGTCTACGCTTGTGCTTGATGAGCTGCTCAAGTGGCAGCGGTTTGAGATAAACCGCGCAGGTAAATCCAACGTCCGTAAATTCGGGACGGACATCATTCCGCCCGAATTGGTCAATAGCATTCAAGCCAGCCTAGACGCAGCCAATGACAAACCCGCCATGAGTGCGGTGTTTGAGGCCGCTCGCAAGGGGCTGGAACTGTGGGATATTTATGTTGAGTTGCGTGAGGCATTGCTCCCGCGCCCGACTATCAAAGCCTACACGACCACCCGCAGCGAGTTCATTGATACCTTTGTGGCACTCTTTGAGTCGGGTCGAAACAATGAGGTTAACCGTCGCCAGTTCGCGTCTCGGATGCGCTCGCAACTAAGACGCTACGGATTGATTGCTTTCCGTGATGGTTTAGAATCGGGCGGCATGACCAGCGAGAGTTTATCCACCGACGATGTAGCGGTGTTCCGTGATTGGTTAAGTGAGCAAAGTAGTCGTGTCACTAATCTTGGCGCGGAGATGTATACCTCTGGCTTAACCGAAACAGAAGTAAGAACACGAGCGCAGTTATGGGCAAACCTAAGCCTTGACCGCATTTACGATGAAGGAAAGACTCGCGCTAATCCGGGTCAAAAATCAGTCTTCCGCCTTGGTGGCACAATCCAACATTGTGCGGACTGTGCGTTTTTGGATGGTAAAATTGCAACCCGGGATGATTGGAATAAGTCGGGATGGTCGCCACGCTCCGGCGTTTCAAATCGTCACGCTTGCGGCCAATGGAACTGTAACTGCCAGCTTGACGACACCGATGAACCCGTAAACTTTAATCCTCTCGAATACACGACGCGGGGCAGGGCGAAGGCTGCTTATGACAGTCTCAGCGAATGGCCGGATATTCCCGACTCGCAACCCGCGCCGGAGGCGGTCACCGAATGATTGACATCTCGCTTTCCGTTTCGTCCGGTCTTGCAGAAGCACTACGCGGCCTTGAGAAAAAAGCAGCGCGCAAAATCTACCGCGTAGTGGCGCGTGTCATCATCCCGCCGCTGGAACGCGAGCTAGATCGACGATTGCGGTATACGCCGCCAAAACCGGATTATCCTATTCGGTGGGCGAGTGAGCGTCAGCGGCGCTATGTGATGGCAAAGCTGCGTAAAGAGAACAATCTCCCATACCGACGCACAGGAGCATTGGCGAAAGGTTGGGAGACAAGTATCGACCTCAACAGTGGCGACGTGACCATTAATGTTGAGAACGCAGCGCCTCAAGCGCGTTATGTATACGGTCCAGATCAGCAGCCGTTTTTAAACAAGTGGCCTGTGGTTGAAAACATCGCATTAGATATCGGCGCGGAACTTGAGGACAACATCATTGAGATGTGGCCTATGATCGTCCAAGAGTCGCTTGATGAGAACTGATGTGCTATAATGGTGTGTATGAATTACGATCTAACCACCAACCAAGTTGAGCTTCTACTTTTCATCGAAATCCATCGCCGGATGTACGGCTACGCGCCGACACTTCAGGAGATCGGCACAAAATTTTACGCCGATCACGCCACCGTATACGGCTGGTGCGAGAAGCTCATCAGGATGGGTTATTTGATGCGGAACGGAAGACCAAACCGCTGTTATGTAGTCGCTATGGATAGGTTGGCTGCATGGGCGTGGGCGTGGCGAGAGGTCGTGTGATGGGTTGAAAGCAGGTAAACGATGAGCGCAGACGAGATAATTGTTGGTAGCAAGCGGTGTGCGAAATGCAAGGAAACGAAGGCGGTGAGCGCGTTTTCGCGGGACAGCACGAAAAAAGATGGATTACTTTACCAGTGTAAAGAGTGCGCGAGAGAGTACGCCCGCGTTTACAAGGCTGCTAATCCAGAAAAGATGAGAGAGTACAATCGCGTTTACCGGGCTGCTAATCTAGAAAAGGTGAGAGAGGCAGACCGCGTTTACCGGGCTGCTAATCTAGAAAAGGTGAGAGAGGCAGACCGCGTTTACCGGGCTGCTAATCTAGAAAAGGTGAGAGAGGCAGACCGCGTTTACCGGGCTGCTAACTCAGAAAAGTTGAACGAGAAAGGCCGCGTTTACTACGCTGCTAACCCGGAAAAGGGGAGAGAGAGAAAACGCGTTTACTACGCTGCTAACTCAGAAAAGGTGAGAGAGTACAATCGCGTTTACTACGTTGCTAACTCAGAAAAGGTGAACGAGAAAAGCCGCGTTTACTACGCTGCTAACTCAGAAAAGTTGAACGAGAAAGGCCGCGTTTACTACGCTGCTAATCCAGAAAAGTTGAGAGAGAAAAACCGCGTCTGGCAGGTTGCTAACCCGGAAAAGGTGCGGGTTCACAGCCAGCGCCGCCGCGCCCGTAAAGCTAACCTCCCCAACACCTTGACCACCGCCGAATGGCAATATGCCATTGATTACTTTCATGGCTACTGCGCGGTATGCGATAGACCGTTAAAGGATTTATTCGTCACGCACACCGCTTCCGCCGATCACTGGATACCACTCACCAAAGGCGGCGGGACGACAGCGGATAACATCGTGCCTCTATGTCACGGTGAGGACGGATGCAATAATTCCAAGCATAACGCTATGCCAGAAGTGTGGCTTGCCCTGAAATTTGGCAAACGGAAGGCGCGAGTAATCTTGAAGCGCATCAACGCATACTTTGAATTGGTAAAAGCAAAGGATAAGGAAGTCGCATGACTGACCGTCAAGGCGGACAGCGCAGACGGTCGAGCGAGATGTGGTTGAAATCGGTGTGCAGGCTACGCTGCCGATGATGGAGATGATGGGTTGAACGCGGCGGTCTTTTGATTCACCTATTCCATTTGACTTAACGAACAATTGTGCTACACTATTGTTCAACAATTAACTCTGCGCGGAGTGTTGCCAATGCCTTGTCTATTCAAGGTGTTGGCAACACTTCTTTTTATTTTGGGGGTAGGTCGTGATAGTTCCAGCTTTGAAGATGTTGGGTGATGCAGGGGATCGCATCGGCGGCTATCTGGTCGTCTTCGGCAGTCCAGCACAAAAAGACCTGACAGGTGAATATTTTACACCTGAGACTGAATTGGGCTTGGATTGGTACGCACAGCGTCCCATGCTCTACCATCACGGACTCGACGGCGAACTTAAGACAGCGCTCATCGGCACAATCGACACGCTGAAAGTAGATGCCGTTGGCCTTTGGGCGGAAGCCCAACTCGACATGCGTAACCGCTATGTTGGGGCTGTCCGCAACCTCGTAGAGAAGGGCGCTCTTGGTTGGTCGTCCGGTAGCCTTCCGCATTTGGTGGAAGTCGCCGCAGACGGACGGATTAAGAAGTGGCCTATCGTCGAAGGTAGTCTCACACCCACCCCCGCTGAACCGCGCAGAACTAATGTCAGTAATTTGAAAGCCGCCATTAGAGGCGTTAACGGTTTCAAGACTCTGGAAGACCTTTTAGGTGAAGCAGAGAGCGACCCTGAACGCGAGACGGCACCATCCGAATCTCAATCGCAAACAGGAGCAAAGACCATGACCATTCGTGATTTAGTCCTAGCGGTTTTCGCCGCTATGGGACTTGATGTACCTGCTGAGGAACAACTCGCGCAGATCGTCACCCAAGTTGAAGCCGCAAACAGCAGCGTGGGCGGCGAACAAAAAGCCGATCCGGTAGCCCAGGCAGCCCTACCCGAAGAAGAAATGATGAAAAATGTCGAAGACATCATTCCGCAAAAGACGATTAACACCGCCTTTATCAAGACTGTGATGGATGTCATCAACAAATACCGCGCCAATGCCGTTATTGCTGAGGCTATCAAAGCCAATGTAGGACATGGCGGCACGAGCCGCGCATCTGGCGCACAGGTCAACCCACCCGCGAACAAGCCGACACAGATCACCGTTGGTAGCAAGTTTGACCCACTGACCGCCCATGACTTGGCGCTTGGTTATCAGATGCTGCGCGGACGGACGAGCGATGAATATCGCAAAGCGATGACCTATAAAACCGCTCAACTGGTCGAAAAAGGCGATGTCGCCGCTAATGATCTGGCTGTCAAAAGTCACTTCCCGTTTTTGAAGGCTAGCGAAGTCATGGCTGCTGATTCAGCAGGTTTTGGCGACGAGTGGGTTTTCAATTACTACGGGACTCAACTGTGGGAACAAATCCGCGAACAAACACCCGTCTATCAGAAGATGCTTTCTTATGGCATGGATGAAGCCGAAATTCCACAAGGATATGAAGCTGAAACCATCCCGCTTGAAGGCGCTGATCCTGATTGGTATGTTTCCACCGGGGGGGCAGATGAAAACGCAAGTAGCGGTATGGTCACCCCTACATCGGCCTCTTCAAAATTCGGGACGGGACAGAAAAGCGTCACTGTCGCCAAGCTGTCTACACGTCTCAACTACCAGCAGGAACTGGAAGAAGACAGCATCATCAACATCGTCAGAGAAGCCAACCGCAAGATCAATGTGAGTGGTGCGGAACAAATGGAACGCATCCTGATTAATGGGGATACCGCCACCGGCGCGAGTACGAACATTAATTTGATCGATGGCACTCCGGCAACGGCACCCTCCAAACCGTCCTACACACTGTTGAACGGCTTGGCGAAACTGGCGCTGGTGACCAATACCGCCAATGCCGCTGACGCAGCTAACACGCTGGCAGATACGATTTTCTTGGCACTGCTTCCGCTGCTAGGCGTGGACGGTAAACATGCCACCGACCCAAACAAGGTGCTGTACATCATCGACAATTCAACGTACTTCGCAGCGCTCAACCTTGCCATCTTGAAGACGCAAGATGTCTTCCCGACGGCCACCATCGTTGAAGGTGTGTTGCGTCGGATTTATGGCATTGAAATTGTGCGCTCCGGCTTCTTCGGCAAAGGCAATGCCACAGGCAAAGTCAGCGCGACGGGTGGCAACAACACCAAAGGCCGCATCCTACTGGTGCGACCCGATCAGTGGGCGAGTCGCTGGAAGCGTCGTATGCAGGTTTTTACGACCTACTATCCGGCATCGGATACAACTCAGGTTGTGGCGCATATGCGTTGGGGTCTGGCGTTTCGTGACAACGAAGCCGCCGCGATTGCATACAACGTCAGCACGACTATCGCCTAATCCGTCTGCTGCATAAGCAGGCAAGTAAAGAAACTCTTTCCTGTCCATTAACGGAGGACTGTAGAAATGACCCAGAAAACTTATATCCCGCGCATGGGTGAAGACGCAGATTTTGGAAATCTCACCGCCGCCACATTGACTGTTGGCGGCAACGCGGTGAGCATGACCTCAGTGCTGCTTGGTGCGGGGCAAGTCGTTGATCTTAACGGCGAGAATGATGCGCTTGTTTTAGATGCCGATGCCGATACCACCATCAGCGCCCCAACGGATAACCAGATCGACGTTGAGATTGCCGGGGCGGACGACTTCCGTTTTACCGCCAATCTCTTTGAAGCGTTGTCGGGCAGCCTAATGAAAGGCGAACTTCGCCAAGCGGTGCAGACCTTAACTGCCACCGGGGCGATTACGCTGCGCTGCGGCTTGGTGATCCTCAGTCATGCGACGGTAGTCATCGCGGCAACTTTAGTTGCGCCTACGGCGGGTGACATGCTCATCATTGCGAATGGCTCTGCATCGGGAACGGTTGCACATACCGTCACGCTTTCGGGTGTGACTTGGAACGGGACAAACAGCGTTGCGACACTGGATGCACCAGGCGAAGCGCTGCTTGTCATCGCACTTTCTGCAACCCGCTTTTTAGTGCTGTCCAACATTGGCAGCGTAGCCTTCTCATAGGAGGTGTACAGATGGCTATAACAATTTCCGTACACAACAACTATGGCGGACGACTGACAAATGAAGAACGCATCGAGCCGGGCGAATATGAAGATACTGATCCACGCCTCTTTGGGCTGGCTAAGTACCTCGTGGAGAACGGTCATGCGGAAGTCATCGCCGAATCGTTACCCGAAGAAGTCATCGCGCCTATCGTCCCAACCGACCTAGACCGCGACCCGGAACTTGATCCTTTAACGGATGAGGAACTGGCTGCACTTGAAACGCTTGCCAACGAGCAGCATGAAGATGCTGCACCTGTCGCTAAAACCGCTAAGAAGGGCGGTAGAAAATGAAAGACTTCCAACACTGGGGGGAAGTTGACGAAACAGGGCAGACCATCCGTGACACGCAGACTTGCGCCGTCACGGGTGCGTTTGTGCCGCATGGCGAAGGGGCGCAATGCTTTATCAGAGAAACGATGTTGTTCTATCGCTTGACCCGTCAGGCGCGGAATGGCATCACGCAAGAACAGCGCGCCACCGTTGAGGAGCAAATCCGCAGCGCCAAGCAGTTAGGTATCTCGCAGGAGACACTTAAACGCATCGCGCCCGAAATACTTGAATGGGTTGACCCGGAAGCCGAACCGAAAGTGAAGCGTAAGTAATGCTCACGACCTTTGATTTAGTGATTGATGAGATGCGAGAGACAGAGGAAAGCTACGTCACGCCAACGGTGCAGGATAAGCAATACATCCTGAGAGCAATAGACGATGTGCTTGCAACCGCCGAGCGTAACACGCGGCGCAGCCTAGCACCCCGTCTTGAGACGCGCAAATTCGACGCTTTACCCATGTCGTGCAATGGTCTGGTTTATGACGATCTACTTTTCCTAGACGCTGAACTGTTGACCGCCTCATCAATCACAGTCGAAGGTTCGGCGCTTGCGGCAAGTGCCTATACGCTCATGCCGCAAGAGGATAAGCACAAAACCAAAATCCAGATCATTGACGGGTCTTGGTTGGGTGCAAGCGTTCCGGCTGATGCTATCGCGGTGGCGGGTGTTTGGGCATACCACACGCAGCCGAGCGAGGCGTGGCTCAACAGTATGGACACGGTGCGGGATGCCCCACTGTCTTCATCCAGTCGCACGATCACCGTCACCGACATCAAAGGCGAAGACGAGCGCTTTGAAACGCCGCGCTTTTCACCCGGTCAGTTGCTCAAGATCGGGAGCGAATATATGCAGGTGCGTAAGGTCACGATCTCAGTCGCCGCTACACCTGTCCACACGCTTTCAGTCATGCGTGGAGTACGCGGCACCACCGCAGCCGAATACGCGCAAGGCGCGCCGATCACAATCTGGCGGCCTGACCCAAGTGTCCGCTATTACGCGACGCGGTGGGCAGCTTACAAATTTCAACATCGTGGACAGTTCATCAAAACGCAAGTTGACGGCATGACCGCTATTGAATGGCCTGTGGATATGCCCGATGAATCAAAGTTGTTTTTCGCCTCACTGGTACGTTTGGCGAGGATTAAAAAAGTATGACCGACATTCAATACTTGTACCTTGATGATGCTGTAGAGCGCATCGTAGAAGCGTGGGAGGAGATGACCATTCCGGCATCACCGCCGCGCTTGAAGAAGTCGCTTAAAGTTGTGCAGGCGGCACAGAAGTTCTTACTTCCTGTTCCGACAGCCTTCCCGTGTGTGATGCTTTATCCGGGCGGGTTGACTGCTGGCGATGCTGGCGAACCCTACGACGAGCAGGCGATTACCGTCATCAGTCGCTTCCTGATCGGGAAGGTGCAGAGCAACCTAAAAGGCGAAAATCAAAAACTATTATGGCTGTTTATCCCGTATGCGGTCAACTGGTTCAATGCCCATTCTGACCTTAGCTGGAAGACGGGACAAGCTGACCTTTGGCTAATACCGGGCGGTGCGTTTGTGACATCTGTAACGCGCAACGGCTTATTTCGGGATGACCCGGAGCATGTCGGCTTTGAACTAAGCCACACCTTGAAATTCAATATCGAAAATGAAGAAGCCATCTGGCTAGGAGTTTAGGCTATGGGAAGTCCGTTTAAGCGCTATATAGCTGGCGGCAGTAAAGAGACGTGGGGCGCATTCTACGATACCAACGGCATGTTATGCGGGAGCGTAACCGCGTTGGCTGCTGGCGAGTCATCGTCCCTGCTGCGTCTCAATGCCGTCAAAAAGATGAGTGTGGCAACACCAGAACGCACCCGCGAAAATCAAAGCGGTGATGATATCTCACAAGGCTTTCTCACGTTTGACCCTATCGAGAATACAACCACCGACATTGATATGGGCGTGGGCGACCTTGACCGCGAAGCAGCGTTGCAAGGAACAAAGGTCTATGACGTGGGACCATTCGAGATTGTGGGTATTAACCCACAGATCGAAGACCTCCCGCCGATGATGCTACTCAACCACAGCAGCGCGAAGAAGCGCGTGTATGGGGAACAATCTCAAAAAGGCTATGAGTTCATCATCATGAATTATGGCGAAATTGCAGTCAAAGGCGAGAGTAGCCGTGACGAGCGCGTTTTGCGCGACTACACCCACACGGGTACATGGGAACGTACAACCGTATGGCCTTGGGGCAAGATCATGACTTTGGCTGCTGAAGGGTCGCTTGCCATGTCTGGCGGACGCGCTATTGCAGTAACGCCGCCGCACATTGACATTTTTCAGGGCAATGGTGTGTTAACCACCATGACACTTTCCAAAAAACCGCTTAGCGATCATACCACTACGAATATCGTGGTCTATCAGCAAGACACGTCTACAAGAGTGTCCACGCTTTTGGTGCCGACTACTGCATGGACGGTTGTTCCATCAACCGGAGTTGTCACGTTTGCAGTCGCGCCCAGCGCAACCAAGCGTAACTACATCGTGTATTTGAGGGCTTCTTAACATGGAACGTGCCAGCGAAAAAGGCGAACTCTTGGGCGTGACTTTTACGGTCTATCGTGAAAACCGTATGGGTCAAGCGCAGCGCGGCATCCTCTATAACGACTTAGTAGGTGCGGTTCGGGGATTTAATGAGGAAGGTAACCGCCTACCGCTTCGTGTTGAAGATGCTGAAATCTATGTTCTCTTGGCAAGCAATAGCTGCGAAATTATCAGCGATGATCCAGCGTGGAATATTCCCGCCTTTCATGTGCCTATCGCGCAGCATGTTAATGCCGTCACCCTTTGGATGGAAACAGAGCCTAGTATCGGGAACGCCATTAGTGCCGCGTTTGATCGGATTAACGCGCCGCTGGTGCCGCGCCCGATTCTGCCTGCAAGTGAACACACTGAGGCGGAAAAAGCAGACCCGAATTTTTTAGACGAAGGCAAGACTACCAAAAAAGGTTAAGCGATCTCGCCCGACAGGTCGCGCTGCGCGAGGCGGGATTGCTTAAAAGCGACCACGAAGATGAGGAGATAGAAGGTTACTTTGACCCGGACATGGTGATAGAAGCCTATTTACACTATCGGGACAAGAACCTCCTACCATTCGACGGTGGCGTACTTGAGCAGCCTAATGGGTTGCTCGATGGGCTGCGACTGATAGACCGTATGGTCTCTTGGTGGCTCGTTGAAAATGAACGCGACGATCCAGACGAATTACCTTCATGGGGTGATTTTATGAGACTAAAGACTGAGTGATCAAATGACCGTTGTAGAAGCGCTGCTTAAACTTAGACCCGACCAGCGAAGCATCGGCGATAGTATCAAGGCTATCGGCTCTGTTGAGTCGCGTCTTGAACAGGTAGGCAAAGGCGCTGAGGCAATCGGCAAGGCCGCCAGCATTGCAGGTCGATCCCTTAAAGATATGGCGGCGCAAACCAACGTCAACCCCGCAACACAAGAATTAGCCACTCTACGATCTGAACTGGTATCAGTGCAGAACGAAGCCGTTAAAACAAGCGCGGCACTGCAAGACATTAAGAAGCCGGATGTTAGCGGTTCGGTTGGCGACATCAGTACATCATTGGGCGCGGCGGGGTCTGTCGCCTCGCTGGCGGGTGGTGGGGCGCTGCAAGGGGCGCTGCAAGGTGGTGGGGATATTGCCGGACTGATCGAATACCTTCCACGATTTGGGGAGGGTATTCAGGCAATTGGCACAGCGGTCAACACCGCGACGGGACCATTGAGCAGTATGGCAAGTAGTGCGCTCTCTGCTGTACCCGGCCTGTCGAGTGCAGGTGCAGGACTCGTCACAATGGGGGTTGTTGGTGCTGCTGCTGGCGCGGCTATAGCATTCGCAGCAGTTGCATTGGGTGACTACAACAAAGGTGTGAACGAACAAGTTAAAGCGGTACAGTCTGCTACAGCGGGTCGGCGCTCCGTCAACGAACAGCTTGCCAGTGGCACACTTTCTACCGAAGTTGCACAGGCTGAGATTGAACGCCTGTCAGCACTCGTTACAAGTGAGCAGGGGGAACTTGCGCGCGCTCAAGAGGCTCGTCGCCGATTTAATGAGGGGTTTGGTGCCGCCGCGGGTATCGTCTCGATATTTGACAAGCGTGAGCAGTTGATTGTCAACCAGCGTAACGAGGCTCAAGACAATATCGATGATTACCGAGGCAGTATTACAGCGCTTCAGGCCGCGATGGATAACGGCAGTACGGCAGCCATTGATCGCGCACAAGCTGAAGAAGCCGCAACGGATGCCGACAAGCGCGGTATTGCCGCCTCAGACGGCGCAAAACAAAACGAGAATGAACTGTCACAAGAACGCGCTCGGTCTGCTCAGGTCATCGCGCAGCTTACCGAGCAGGAAGCGAGTATCCGCGCCGCCGCTTCGCAGCAGTCCGCGCAGACGCGGGAAGATCGTAAGATCAGAGACCGCCGCGCCGATGAAGATCAAAAAGAGTTAGCGATTGCGGCCAATGCCCGACTCAAAGCAATTCGCGCAGACGGCTTCAAGCAAATCGAGGCCATCACCAAAGAAGCGGGTAAGGCTGAGGTTCAGGCCACCGCGAAGGCGCGCAAAGACATCATCGCCGCCGAAGCGAAGATCAACAAAGACCGCGCCAAGCTGGAAGTCGATAGCCAAAAAGCAACACTTAAACGCGATGTGGATTTCTCCAAAGAACGCCAACGGGCAGCCAAAGCGCTTGACCAGCAAATCTTCGAGGGCGAATTAAGCAACGATATATTGAGCATAACGGTGGCGAAACGCAGAGGCGAAACCGAAGCATCGCAGCGCCAACAAGATTTTGATGCGACTAAGCAGGAAGCCGCAACGCAAAAAGAAGAACGCCTCGCCGAAATTCGTGCTGAGGGCGAAGCGCGTATCGCTGAAATTAAAAGCGGATTAGGCGAAGAACGCGCACAGATTCAGGCCGGACTTGTGGAGCGCCTCACGGCACAGCGGACGCAGAACGCGGCGGCTGTCGCTGGTGAGCAGGCACAACAGGCCACGCAGGAAGCCAGTCGCCAGAAGCGCAACACACGCCAAGCGGAAGATGATGCGCTGGCGGATCGTCGCCGACAGGAAGCGACCAACCGCCAACTCCAAGAAATCACCCGTAAGCGGGACGCTGAACTGCAAGGTATTCAGGCAGTGCAAACCGCCGCGCTCACGATGGTGCGAAGCGTCCAACAAGCCGCCGCAAGCAGGACAACCACGACTACTCAAAGGCCGACGAACAACAGTTCAAGCATTAGCGGGAGTGGGTCGTTTAGTGGTTCAAGCGCTCGACCAGCATCCGGCGGAGGAGGCGGCAGTTTTATTCAATTCGGTAAGGGCGGCCTCGTTCCGAAAGGTAAGGAAGTCTTCGCGCAGTTCGAGGGCAACCGCAATTATGACGAGGTGGTTTTGCCTTTAAACGCAGACACCTTATCCAGACTCGCGCTGAGTATGAATACGGGACAGGGTGGCGGATTCACCATGAACGGCGACATCGTTATCGGGGCAGGGAATCAAGTCACTGTCGATGATGTGCGCGGCGCACTCAAATCAACTGTACGAGAAATTTTAAAAGCAAATCAAGCCGCGCTGTCTGGCGCGAGGTAAGGAAATGCGATGTCGGATTACCACAGCGGCGGCTCGTATCGCTTGCGCGCCGGGTGGGTCAGTCGAGCCGAACTGGCAGCAGAGTATGAGATTGTGCGCTGGCCTAAAGCCGCCGATCAAAGGTACGCCCGATGGAAAATTCCAATGGACGAAGGGCGTTTGACCAATCGTTACGCGGAGGATGTTATCAGCTTAGGCGGCGCGGCCATCACGTTAGGCGAAGGTAACGACTTATGGCCTCTGGGCGGCTGGACAACGGGCATGACCACCTACGTTAAGGATACGATCTTTAGCGGACTCAATTGGGGGAAATTTACGATTATGACGTGGGATAGAAGCGTAGGCTGGATCGTCGTCCAGTGTTACGGCTATCTCAAACGTCCAGCGGAAGCGGGTACGCCCGGCTGGCGGAGGGGATTTAAGAGCTACAAAATTGAATGGGTGATTGTTGCTGATGCACCAGCGGGTCCCGATCTCGCCATCACTATGACGCATCCTGCCCCTGTGGCGGTCAACGTCAATAAAGCCTACACGATCACGGTCAACAATATTGGCTCTGCGACGTATGGGGATGTGGTTGTGAGCGCTGATGTGCTGGCATCGTTTACATTCGTCACCTTCGCAGGGACAGGCTGGACGAGAGAATACTTTGAAAGCGGGGTATGGGTCAGCACCGTTACAACTCCGGCGAATGTCACTAAAGTTCGGGCGACACTGGATGCTTCACTCGCAGCCGGAGCAACAGCCACTACGCTTACACTGACGATGAGACCAACGCTAACAGGTAGTTACGATGTGAGCGCCAGCGTGACCACACCGGGCGATGTGACCAGCGGGAATAATGCCGCAATAAATGTAGTGGTGGTCGTGTAATGGTTATCCTCTCAACGCCCGACAAAAACAAGATCACCAACGCCAAGCGTGTCACGGTACAGCCTGTATTTAATGTGGTGCCGCTCGTAGAGGTCGCCAGTGCGACACTTGCCGCAGCTCCTACTATTCCGATGATCGAGATCAGTGTGACCAGCACCGTAGGCTGGGGAAACTTCACGGTGGGGCAGGCCTTCACGATCAAGAATAGCGCAGGCAAAATCAAGACGTGGGGTGTTGTTCGGAAACAGCCTACACCCACCACGTTTTACACCGATGCCAAAAGCGAAGGTGATTTCGGATATGCAAGAGATGTAATGCAGACTGTCATCGCTGGCGATACCTTGCATATTTATCAGCATCGCCCGATGTGGGGGCTGCTCTCTCGCGCCACAGGCGAAGCAGCTTATAAGGCATGGGATTTGCCCTATGATGGTTCTGGGTCTCGCCCTGTACCCGTCGTCAACATGGGAACACATCAACAGCAGTGGGTCAATACCAGTGGTCGCGCTGTGTTCACACTCAACGCCGGAGGGTCATTCGATTGGTTGTACGGGTCGCCCGGCATCATCGCCTATGCATGGGGTCTGCCTGCTGGTGCGGTTATCCTGTCGGGGAGTTCTACGTCTTCGGTGGTGGTGGTTGATTTGCCTGCTGGATTCTATGAAGTGAACTGCACCGTGACGAGCATCAACGGACGGCAAGCCTCCGGTTGGCGCTGGCTGTTTGCCAACTCGGATAATCCCGCCAGTCCTTATGCACCATTTAATTATAAATATGGACTGGATGCCATCGGTGGGGATGCCTCCGTCAATGTTGGGCGTGAACTTTCGGTCACGGTGAAGGGTGAAGCGAAAGCCGCGCTCTATCCCGGCATGATGGGCGTGTTGACCAATCGCATTCTCTTCGACGGTCAGGAATTGGCCGAAGGCGTTATCACCAAGAGCTTTGTCGGGTACATGGATGACATGACCACCGAAGGCCAGCGCGGACGCAAAAGCGTGACGCTCAAGTTTTACGGCCCGCTGAAGCTGGCGCGCAGTATTCCGACTGCAACCCAATTGATGGAAGAAAACACAACGCCGACGGAATGGACTCAAGTCGCTCCGGCTTACACCCATCCGGGCTTTGCGGCTTATTATATCCTCCGCAATCATGCGACCTTCCTTTATAACCATGACTTTTATTTTAGTGCCAACCTGCTTGGGCTGCGCCGCCGTACCTATGGCTTTCGCGCTGAAAACATCGCTTCGCAATTGCAATTCTTGAATGAAATTTCAACGGGCGAAGTCAATTGTCGCAGCGATGGCACCATCTATTTTGTCCGTGAGCCGAACCATCTTCCCGGTGTGCCGCGTAATGCGCTCGATACCAAATACACCTGGACAGAGAACAGCGTCCGTGTGCCGCTGGTGCTTGAGCCAAAGCTGAGGCCGGACGTGGCGCATGTCATCCTTGATGGTATCTCACATGATGGCTCGGAGATTCCTTCGACCTATCGGGCATTGGCACCCGGCAGCGCTCAGGGACAAGGGCTGTCCAAGAGCGACCTTCCCGACGTGAGCGTAACCGCCGCTGGCGGACAAACAGAACTTGAATTTTTAGTCGGTGATGCCTTTGCCTATGCCAATAACCCGCTGGCAAGTCTGCCTTTAACTTTGCTGATGCCGCTGGACATCTTCGACCCCGCAGATGACGACTGGCATAAATTGAACGTACCTGAGGATTATCTTGCGTTTGAACCTGATCGGTTTGGGGTGAGATGGGGCGGTAGTGACGGGACCGGTATTCGTGTGCGTCCGGTACAGGTCACGCGCACATGGCGCAAGTTGGGCAATGTCTGGTTGATGGATATCGCTGTGAATGTCCGCACTGAAAGCGACGGCACACGCGGAATCTATCTCCCCATCGAACGCGGCGGGGCGGGTGGGTATGTTGACCCGGACGGTTGGATTGATACCGTTGAGCAAGTCTTTCCACCTGATCCGCCGGAAATTAATTTGGGTGCAGACTTTGCTCTAGCGATGCCTTGGAACTCCTTCGGTGAGCCGGGACTCTCCGAGAATTTTTTAGAGGAAGTCGTGAATTATGCGCGTGTGCGCGACTCTGGGTCTCAAGCGCTGGTTGGTCAAGTCCTTGATGCGTGTTGGTCGAAAGGTTTGCTCTATCCGTCTGTGTTGGTCGTTGTATGGGATGGCGGAATAACGCTCACGGTATCGAGTTGTCCTAATTTGCTATCTCCTGCGCCCATCTGGAATACGCAGACGACGATCATCACCGAAGGTTTATTCTATGGACGCGCCCGAATCGTGCAGAGTACCACCGCGCCTTACTTTCTGACGGTGGCCTATCTGTCTAGTTTCGGTGTCAAGATCAAACGCCGTTCCAGCGGTGGGTCGTGGGGGGCAGTGGTCAATGTCGGTTCAGGTTCGTTTATAGATGAAGCTAACGCTAACATGCCTTTGGGTATGGAGATTTCCGGCAGTGACATTTACCTACCGGGAACACTCGCCACCGGACGCTGGAAGTTAATGAAGGCCACCGGGTCAGCGGGAGCGTTCAGCGAGATTGCTAATCATCCGGGCGACGATCAAGCCAGCAGTGAACCCATGTCCACCATCAAGAAAGATGGTTCGGGCAACATCTTTACGACGTATAACATCTATGACGATACGCCCATCAGCACCACAATTAGCACTTTCCCGACAGGTAACCGGATTGACCTGCTTCCTAATACCGAACTGGCGTTGTCATCTGATGAGGCCGACGCTGATCAACAATCTATTCGGTACGGCGTTGATTATCTGGCGCAATCGGATGAGCAGAAATCAGGGACGGTATACACAGTGTCTCAACTGATTGGCAGCTTCACCACCAAACTTTTGTATCCAAGCGTCATTGCGGACCCGCCCGGCGTTAGTGGTACGCCAATCTATTGGCCTCCGGGCAACACGATTGACGGCGCGTATCGCGTGAATGTCACCGCTGAACTAACCATGCTCAACAGTAGGCGCGAGGTCTTATACTCGAAGCGCGTCCAGTTCCACACACTCGATAAAAGCCAGTCGTGGAGCGTGTCGTATATCGGCGCGGCGGCCATCTTTGGGTTTCCGTATTTTGTGCAGTTTAATGTCACGGCGGCGATTAATGTAACCTTCATTACACCAATCGAAAACGTGCGTTTTGTTGAAGTGCGCTTCCTCAGCGACTCAACGGAACTTTATGGAAAGTGGATTAACAACAGTGTGACACTTCCAGAACTCCAACTTGAAGCCGTCTTTGGCAGCCTCATTATCACCAACAAACGACAGGCCGGACGGCGCATGTATCGCGTCAGCGGTTCAAGCATCTGGACGGACGTTACCCCGACAGAAGAAAGAGTACCGCGCCATCCCTTCGCGCTTACGGCTGCTGGCAGCGAGTTACGCATGATCGCTACAGCGCTGGACGGGTCACGCGCTTTCTGGCGTTCTGGTGATGGTGGCACCCTTTGGGCGCAGGGACGCAGCACAAATTATAACTGGCTCAAGCGCTTACAGGCGGGTGTGTTCGTCGCGGGCGGGGACAATAAACTGGACATCTCTATTGATGATCTGAGTACGTTTGAGCCGCGTATTGGGACATGGTTGCAGAACGTGGGGCAGGTAGGCCGCATCGAAAACGCCCTTATATTGATCGAGAAAACACCATGAGTATTCTAAATGAAAGCGACCTGCAAGAGATGTACGTCGCCGCCCGCGACACTTGGTCGACGCATATTGAAACCGCAAAGACCTATCGTGTTGGGCGGGTGCTGACGGATGGCACTGTTCAGGTCTATGTCCCTAATCCCGAAATCCCCGGCATGGTGTGGGTGCGTCCATACACATCTAACTCGCTCGACGGCGAAGCGATACCCGCGCTTAACGTGTCGCTGGCTTCGGAGGAAATTGTCCCAAACTGCTTTGTCTCGGTCAAGCCTTCAGCCAAAGGGCTAACCATCGTCGGACGCGCGCCAGAAGATGCGCTCTACCGCGAAGGTGTACCAGTGCGTCCACAGCGCCCGATCAACATTTCACAATTCGATGTAGGGCTGCTGCGTCCGATGTATCCAACCGTCATGCGCTGTATTGTCTCTGAGGCAGCGTACACGCTGGGCAACCTACGTTATCTTGTCCTCAACCGGGACACGAAAGACTTTACCGCCGATATCCCCGTCACTGTTGGGTTGGCTGTGGGAATACTGGTCGAGATTGACCCGGCAACGGGGACGCTCTATTACACCACCGGGACAACCTTCAACACCAATTTGACGCTGAAGGATGTGTTTAATGTGAATCTCATCAAAACCGTTCAGCCGGGGCGGTTCGCTTCGGGGTGGGTCAAGCTCTACAACGGCATGACGGCAATCACCATTAATGAGGTACTGGCAGCACAGGAAGTCCTCGCCAAGTCAGGCAGCGGGGCAAGCGACATTGTGACCTATCGCGGACAGGTCGTGACATTTAACAGCCAAGTAGTAACATGGAGTGGGTTATGAGCAATGATTTAAGAAGTTTTCCAACTTGGTTTCAATCGGGACTGGATGCCGCTAAAGGCACACCCGCATACTTGGGGCAGACTTATTTCGCCACTGACACCGGAAATAGATACATCGCTACGGGTACAAGCTCATCGGGCGATTGGGTGAGCTTTAGCAGTGCTATTCCAACCCCAACCGAAGCGGGGCAACTCATTGTTTGCACCGCGCCGGGAACTTACGGGTTAATTGATCCAGCAAATAGTAGGGGTCAAATACTGGTCACCAATGCGAGTGGTGTTCCGACACTGCTTACGGTGGGGGCAAACGATCAAACGCTGTTAGCCGATAGCACAACCGCTACAGGTGTAAAGTGGGCTGCGCCTCTACCGAAGACCTCCGCTCGGATTGAAGGAGTCAATGGCACACCGACGTACAGCGTCTCCGCCGTAATCGATTGGGCAACTGAAAGTTATGATGATGCCAATTTCTGGACAAGCGCAGATCGTTCTAGGCTGACGATTGCTACCGCTGGACGGTATCGCGTCTCCATGAACCTTTATTCCACGATCACCATAAATTCTACTGCGGATGTAACAATTCGTCTGCTCAAGAATGGCACATCGCTGTCAGTGCTGTATGGTAGATCTTTCTCCACGACCACAACTGAGATGATAAATGGGGCGTGGGAGGGCGCACTCGCCGCCACCGATTACTTGCAGTGGGAGATACTACTCACCAACAGCGCGACACTCTCTCCCTCAGTTAACGCCGCCAATAACTGGACGGTCATCGCTGCATCATGACAAATTATTGGGAATATCCGGGTTTAGGACACGTCCGCATCGGGCTTCAATCGGAATTACCTACGCTGTTCGACGTGCCTAATGATGGCTTCTGGGCGTTGGATACCGGGAATTATTATCTCTCAAACCTGCTTCGCCTTCCGGTTTTGGTCAATGCTGTGACAGCCGCTGCACCTGTCAATGCAACTTACATTACACAGGTAGCCAACAGCGCATTAACTAACGAGTTTGCTCTAGCAGCTTTGGCAAGTGGCCTACTCGCCGTCACAACGGCTACAGGCGTATTGTCCAGTGTCGTACCCGGCGCGGCGGGGCGAACGCTTGTTAGTAACGGCACGGATTGGATTGTCTCTGAAGGATTGAACGCTGGTCATATCGTGGATGGTCGCCTTACGATTACCAGCGGTGAACCTGTTAATGTATCAAACACATTCGGCACAACCATCTATTACGCCCCATACAGGGGCGCTCAAATTGGCTTGTACTCCAGCGGCGCGTGGGGACTGTATACCTTTAGTGAGATTTCTAAAAGCGTCCCGTCTGGTACATCGAGACAGTGGGCGGTATATGCCTACTGGACGGGCAGCGCGGTAGACATCGAACTCCAACAATGGACGGACACCGGGACACGCGCAACGGCGCTTGTGAAACAAAACGGTTGGCTTGTTAAATCAGGTGATCCCACGCGCCGCTATCTGGGGGATATTGGTAGCGATGATGTCAGCGGACGGTGTTATGATAGCAATGAGCGCGCCTTGTGTTACAACTACTACAATCAGGTCGAGAAGAAGCTCCGGCTGTATGCACTCAGTCCCGGGTCCAACTCGTGGACGGTCAATACTGCGTCATGGCGACCCCTGCACAACGACGATACTCGCCAAATTCAAGTTCTCATCGGTGTGAGCGAATCAACGATCAAGTTGCGTCATGATGGGTATGCCATCAACTCACTGTATTACGTTGGCATCGGCGTACCCGGACCTGGCGCTTACCAAGATGAGAGCGATATTAACGGTGCATCACCAACGGGCGGCGGACAATCTAGCGCTGAGTACATCGACAAACTACCTGTCGGACGCAAGACCATGTATCTGCTAGAACAATCGCCTTTCGGCACGGCTACCGCTTACTCCACCAATGGCGTGAGCTACTTCCAGATGGGCGGACGCGGCACAATCGACAAATATTAAATCCGGCCTGTTCTAATGTCAAACGTAATTACTCTCTGATAATAGGCATTATCGTTAGTAATGTCCTCACAGACCTATTAATTTAGAATTGATATAACTCACCCATATACTTTACATCTTTCTTTTTTGTGCTACACTATATATGAACATTTATTCTATAGACAACGGTGTTTCTTGTCAGCGACCCCATAGCTAAAGCTAGGGGCTTGTAGCAATACAAGCCGTGCTGACCAGACTCAGTTCCCTTCGGGGAACTACGTTAGCGGTGAATATAGATAGGCACTTCAGGGTGACGTTCCAGCCCTGAACGCTGCGGTACACGATTAAACAGGTTGAGGGTCTAAACCAGTGTCGTGTACATAAAACCACCGCATAACATTGTCGAGGAAGACTTCACCCCGCGCAAGCGGAGCAGGCTTTGAGGGAGAGCCATAGGTAACTTAAATCTCCCTTTCCCTTCGGGGATACTTGTCCGACAGAATTGAAAGGATTAAGGTGCTTACCTCCCCATAGCTAAAGCTAGGGGTATCTCGCGCCAATTTTGATGACGCTTGACCCGATTACTGATGCGCCACCCACCCCACCGCAAATGAGTGAAGGGGATTTCAGGCGTATCATCCGTGAGGAAATAGCAACGCACAACCAGCAGCAGCTTGTGGCTATTGACGAGCGTCTTGCGAATGTACCGACTCGCGCTGAGATGGACGAAGCGCTGGAGACGGTTCGGTTGGATGAACGTAAAGCCACCGACAATGCGATTGAGACACGCTTCAAGACTCACAAACAAGCTGCCGCCGATGACATCCGCAACTTGGAAAAGGCTTTGCAAGAAACGATCAGAGCCGGGAACGAATCGCTTGGCTTGCAGATGCGCTCTTTCGAGAAAGTCATCAACAGCCGCGATGACCAAGTGAGAACCTACGGTGAGCGGCTGGATAATGTCGAAGCTGAAACACGCGACATCAACCTGTTCATGGATGATATGAATGCGCGCAACCGAAAGATGACGGATTTCATCTTTGGGTCAACCGACATGGAAGCAACACCCGGGTTCGTCACGCTCAAGATGATGTTCGCGGGGCTGGATCGCACTGTAGCAAATGTTGGTACTCAAGTAAGTACCGTTCATAGCCAACTTACCACCATCCAAACGGATGTCAATATTCTTAAAACGGAACGTGACCGTGTGGTGCAATTTTTGGTTCGTCCGTTGAGGTGGACTTTATCCAATGCCAAGACGGCTACTGTCGGCGGTCTTGTCAGCGGTGGTTTGATTTCTGCTCTTATTAAATTACTTGGAGGTTGAGATGAAAGTGTCCCGTTTCGTTACCTTTGTCCTTGTCTTATTGTTGGCGCTGGCACTGTGCGCCCCCGCCTTTGCTCAGGAAGTCACCCCATCCAGCGAGCCAGTTGTCACCCTTCCATCTGATGAAGCGGTGGCGGTGCCCGAAGCGACGGTTACTGCACCAGAGGTGATCAGCGTCGAGACTGCTCCCGCGCCGGATATTGAACTGGTCGATCTGCTGATTAATCTAGCGACTGACATTTCCAACAGTGCAGCCGCACAAAACCGCACCGCCTATATCGTGTTTGGTGCATTTGCAATTATTGTAGTTATTGCTTTTGCGGTGACCTTATCGCCTGTGCGGCGCGAAAAACTGATTAATGCGACTGATCGGTATATTGATTATCGCCAGGCGCAAGCTGCTAAGACACCCTCCGCTGATGATGATGCGCGGTGGGCAAAGATTGATCGTGAATTTGAACTTCTTAAATCACAAATTGCAACCGGATTGTCGGTTAAAGATTTGGTAATTGGTGCCAGACGAAACTACGACTACGAAGACATGGGCAAACGCAGTGCGGGTATGCACGATCCCGACTTTGACCGCGCCGCCGCTCACGACCCGGCGAAATACGGCTCTGAATAATGCGTGTCTTTCTCGCCCTGATCGCTGTTCTCTTGGTCGTCAGCGCAGCGCTGGCGATCAATGACTCGCAGTGGGGTTTCATCGACCCTACCTCAACGCCCCGCGCTCGGTCTGTACCGATGGACGCAACAGCAGAGGTTACGGCGATGCCCACCCTACCTCGCGGCTGGACGTGTCCAGATGGATATACCCCTGACTATTCGATGATCGGCGCACCGTGTTATGCCGTCTACCCCACGTCAATCAGTCCGCCACCAAGACCAATATCCGGTGACTAGGCCGACATGGAAACCATTACCGAGTGAAACAGGATGGACGGGCATCGGTGAACCCGGCGAAGGCGTGTTGTCTTTCGTCGGGTTTTTGTTTATCGGGGGTCTGCTGACTGTCGGGGCAGGGGTCGTGTTAGCGGTGGTAAACGGAATGCTGGCGCTGGTTATCGGGTGAGGGTAAGAACCTCACCGTCCGACCCCCTCTCCAATGAATGGCGAGGGGGAGTGGTCGCGCCGGAAGGTTGGATGTTATTCATTGGCGGCGGCCTCCGAAACCTTACCCGTCATCCCACGACGCGGACGCAGATAGGTGGTCAAATCCATATCGGCATAATCTATATCCACCAGCGTGTAGCCTTCCAGTGTGCAGGACTTGTCCCAGCACGTCACTAGGAAATAGCCGCTTTTGCCCGGCATCATCGCAGACTGCCATTGGACATCTAGACTACCGCCACAGCAGCGGCATTTTTTGACAAGCGGTTTACGTTGTTCGTTGTTCATGATAGTATTTCCTTTGCTGGCTGGCGCGTCTATCGGCCTCGAAAACCAAACGCGCCAGCACGGACAGATTACCGACGCAAGTCGGTTTTTTGTTTATTAGTCTGCCGCCCCTTCTGACGCTTTAATTTCATCCGCACGGATGTTCTTGTGCTGACCCGCTTCAAAAACCGCGTAGCCCTGCTTTTTGTAGAAGTCCAGTACCCTTGCTGGATTGCGCGGGGTGAAGTTCAGCTTGTGTACGGCGACCACTTCCGCCAAGAAAACCTCACCCGTGTCATGATTCATAATCACAATGCCTTGCGACTTGGCAGAAGATGCAGGTGCAGGCGGCATCTTCGGTGTGGGTTTCCACTCGCCACCTCCATAAATCGTTTTCTTTGCGGCGTTGTAGCAAGTTTTGCACTCGCTACGTGTTGTCTTACTTTTTCCGCCTACGCGGGGGAACTCGTTAATCGACTTGTCTTCGCCGCAGCGGACGCAGACCTTATGAGTCAGTGGTGCTTTGATCATGGCCTTCACTTTCTGACCGCGCAATTAAAGCGCGAAGTTCGTTTAAGATTGCATCTACTTGCCAACTGCCTATGGTGGTGCTGTCGAGCAGCCCTTTGATGCGCTCGCACAAATCCCCGGCGGGACATCCTGCTTCGTACAGAATGATATGCGCTTGGTTAATTTCTGATTCCAGTTCTGCAACCCGCTTGACCAGTTCAGTATTTTTATTTATATTGGTCATTGGTTTTCCCTAGAAACCTGCCAGACGGGAGTCTTCTACACTTCCGTCTGGTGCCCACAAAAGTTTAATCGTCGTCCGGGTCGCCCTCCCCTGCTTCGTCGTCACAATCTAAGGCTTCTTCAATCTCACTGCTGACTTTCCGTAGCGCTTCGTATAGGTCATTCCATGTAAAGCGACTGATGTAAATCACATCATCGTCGCCCGTCAACATATCAATGATGCGCTCCGTCTGCGCGATGTCCATATTAAGCGCCTGCGCCAGATCACCGATCAGCCGCTGCTGACCGTTTTTCTCTGCGTCTTTTACGTTAATCGCGTTCTCATCCAACACAGCATCACGCTGACTCAGGAACTCTGATGCCATACCCATCGCGCCCTGATAGGCTTTGGTCAGGTGGCGCACGTCCGAGTCCATGCTGGCGATCAATCCCCACATCTCAGCGAGGTACTCCACCATCTGGACATCTTCGAGGTTGGGTGTTATCAGCCACTCGAAACAGGTGCGTAGGGCTTCTAGGCGATCAGGCTTAACGAGCGCGCCTTCCATAACCTCTTGGTCGATGTGCGACGGGTGTAGGGCGAGGGTATTATTCGTCATCTAATTCATCCTCCCATTCGGGATGTGTACCGCCGAACAGCACTTCAATAGCAGCAGCAAGGGCTTTGCCCTGCTCCGGTGTAACCTCTATGAGGGTGTAGTAAAGTGTCCAATTTGCAAACCGAATCGCTGCTTTTTGGCTTACGCCGATTTTCTCAAGTTCGCCCGATACGTTTTCGTGGGCGACTTGCATATCGTCTTCGGGACTGTCTTGGTAATGGATGGCTTCCATCTCTTCCATGAACTCATGGACATGTTCTTCAACTGCCTCGATAAGCTGACCGATGACGGGGTGTTTGCCATCGCCATCAACCGCCGCCTTGTGTAACTCTTTGTAGGCTTTCGCGGCTTCGTCGCGCTGCAAGGCTACCGCTCCTGCAATCTCAAGTGCGCCACCCGCAACCGTGATTGCGGCTGCGCTGGTATTCGCAAGCTGCTCGGCGCGTTCCCAAATTGCCGGAACTGCGGCGAGTGTCTCTTGATCGTTCGCCTCTTGCGCTTTGAGGTAGACGGTGTTTAAGGATGCCCAAATTTCTCCCAATGTCGCTTGTCCATCTGCTAGCGCGCCGATGCGCTTCTGGACGGCGACGAGTTGACGTGCGGTTTCGGTTTGTGGGTCTTGTGTCATGGTCATGGTTGCTGCACCTCAGCGGGTAATCCAAACGGTCTAAAGGGGAAAGACGGTGGGCGCATCAACTTTTCAATGGCATCCAAAATTATTTCTTTGCCATGCTGAACGGTTGGCGCATTGTTGCCAACTGCTTTTAGCTCATCCAATGAATACTGCTTGGAGCGCAACGCCTCAATGAAGGTCGGATTGCTCAACGACCCCCCGTAAATATGTGCATCGAGTTCATACACATCCATAATGAGCGTTCCCGTAACGGTGCGAACTTCGGGTTCGGGCTTAACCTCAACGGGAACTTCAACCAGTGCGACTGGCTCGGGGTCGGGCGTGGCGAAGATGTAGCGGGTGAGCATGACCGTGATGAAGCCGTGATTGTGCGCGTGGGTGGTCGTGCTGATGATGTTCCAGTCCCGGTCTTGCAGGTCGTCCAGCGCTTTAATCGCCAGCTTCCGTTCATCAGTATCGAGTGGGTCATAGGTGACGATGGCGGTGCGCTTACCGATTTCGGGCGCGTAACGCAGAGTGCGAGACTCGCGGGGTGTTGTTTCTTCATACTGCACCTTGAGCGCTTCGGCGGCGGCAACCGCTTCGGGCGGGTCGTCGGTGTGTGTTTGGTCGTCCGGCGATTCGTAGTGTGGTTTCATGTCTTATGTCCTCAAATGATCGGATAATTGCACGTTAAGTAGCCGCACTGTGCGGGTGATTAGTTACTAGGTGTTCTGGTGCCAGATATGCAGAAACTGGATTGCTCCGGCGTACAGTGTACCTTCCTTGCCTGTGCCGTAATTCTCCTGCACGTGCTGCTCGAATTCTTTTAGGTCGCCATAAAAATACCCAAATTTTACCATCAGACAGCCGACGTGCCGCACGACGTACAG
>Ga0163154_10001220_pt1 | contig 39922 bp, 32 predicted proteins | sample OliLakLV19MP9P1_FD_148649 | JGI IMG/M metagenome (GOLD analysis project Ga0163154, IMG submission 148649) | Freshwater microbial mat bacterial communities from Lake Vanda, McMurdo Dry Valleys, Antarctica - Oligotrophic Lake LV.19.MP9.P1 | ecosystem: Environmental > Aquatic > Freshwater > Lake >... | reverse complement strand
CATTATTACATAACCAACAGCGACAAGATAAGCAAAGATGATTTTTCAAACGCAATAAAAAGCGGCAAAGTATTTATTGACGGTTGGACAGCAAGCCTAAACGGAACCTTGCAGAATTATAAAGAAGATATAAAAATTGTATTTTAAAAAAGGAAAAGAAAAAACCGTTATACACTAAAAAAATTAAAACAAATTGGATATAGCTAAAATTGATAGGCAAGCAAACGAATTAGTAACAAGGTTAGAACAGCAAATAGAATTATTAAAATTGGCATGTGATAATTTTGACAGTGGCAAAGAAATTGCAGGTTTGACTATACCAATTAATTTAATAGTATTAGTACACTATACTGGTAATTCAATATCTCTTTTAAAACAATTAGATTTAAAAGATATTGACTTTTTTGATACTTCTTTTGATATAAATGACAGAGCGGTTTATTTGGGTTTAGTAATTAAATCCATTGGAACTTTAATTGATGGTGTAGGCGGGCCTGTTTTATACAAACCTATTCTTGCATCTGATTTTCATTTTAAAAATAAAAATTGGGGAAACGTTAAAAAATGTAGTATTCTGATAAATTTTCGAGCTATTGTGGGTGTTTTAGAAAAATTGGGTGAAACTTTGTTCTATAGCTACACAAGGTACAACACCCTTGAAACCGAATACGACCTCCTAAAAACGCCTATAGCCCAGCCCAAAGTAGCCCCGCAAAATGATTCCGTTTACACCGAAACCATAAAAGGCGTAAGTTTCGATATGATAAAGATACCCAGCCAAAACTTCTACATAGCAGAAACCCAAGCAACACAAGCACTATGGCAAACAGTGATGGGCAACAATCCTTCGGGTTTCGCAGGCAAGTTACAAAACCCTGTAGAGCGGGTAAGTTGGGAGGACGTAGTAAAGGATTTCTTGCCTGCCCTAAATACACTCACAGGCAAGACCTACCGCTTGCCTACCAGAGCCGAATGGGAATACAGCGCAATGGGGGGCGAGAACTACAAATATGCAGGAAGCAACCAGATAAAGGAGGTAGCGTGGTATAAAGATAATTCAGGCGATACCACGCACCCCGTCAAACAGAAAAAAGCCAACGCGTACGGACTACATGACATGAGTGGAAACGTATTGGAATGGTGCGAAGATTGGTACGATAATACTAAAATCACCCGCGTTTTGCGCGGTGGCTCATGGTTTCGCGCCTCGAAATATTGCGCGCCTTCATACCGCTCCTGTTATGCGCCTGCAGGTTGCGGACCTGGCGTGGGCTTTCGGTTAGTGTTTCTTTTGAGCTAAATAAAAGACGATTTTCGTCAGCACGTAGGTGAGATGAGGTATCGCACACTTTTCCATAGCGCGCCGCCGCAACCAAGCTATTTCCACCTTTTCTGATGTTCCGAGATGATTAGACTTTGAACATTTCCTGCCGTTGTTTGTGTTTAGAAAAGTGCAAATGAGTTTTGGGGATAGATTGTCCCGTTGTCTGTTTCAAAATCTAATTTTGTATTTTTAGGCAAGTTTGTTTGTGCTGGTATTTCATTGCGTTCATGTTCGAAAATTAGCAAGTTAGGGGTATTTTCAATAAACAGGATTTTTTAAAAGGAGGGTGGGAGATGACGGCTTTTTTACATCTCGTAAAAATCAGTGTACAAAAAAAAGCATTATTCCAAAAGAATAATGCTTTTTGAAGTACAAAAACTATGAAATTTTTTATTATTAGTATCTATAAGTTTCTGTTTTGAAAGGTCCTTTTGGAGCTACGCCGATGTATTCAGCTTGCTCTGTGGAAAGGATTTCGAGCTGCGCGCCTACTTTCTCTAAGTGTAAGAAAGCGACCATTTCGTCAAGGTGTTTAGGAAGCACATATACTTTGTTTTCATATTTTTCTGCATATTTCCAAAGCTCGATTTGAGCGAGTGTTTGGTTGCAGAAAGAGTTTGACATTACAAAAGAAGGGTGTCCCATAGCGCAACCTAAGTTCACTAAGCGACCTTCTGCCAATATCAATATATCTTTACCATCTACAGTATATTTATCTACTTGCGGTTTGATTTCTATTTTAGTTTTGCCATGGTTAGTTTTCAACCATGCGATGTCAATTTCACTGTCGAAGTGTCCGATATTACAAACGATTGCTTTATCTTTCATTACTTGGAAGTGGCGGTCAGTGATGATTTTAACGTTTCCTGTTGCCGTTACGAATATGTCGCCCAATTTAGCGGCATCATCCATACGCATTACTTGGTAGCCTTCCATCGCGGCTTGAAGCGCGCAAATAGGGTCTATTTCTGTAACTATTACACGTGCGCCTGCTCCGCGCAAAGAAGCGGCAGAACCCTTGCCTACGTCACCAAAGCCCGCTACTACTGCTACCTTGCCTGCCATCATCACGTCAGTTGCACGACGGATAGCATCTACCAGCGACTCTTTGCAACCATACAAGTTATCAAATTTTGACTTCGTAACCGAGTCATTTACATTGATAGCAGGCAAGGGCAATGTACCTTTGCGCATGCGCTCATATAGGCGGTGAACGCCTGTTGTGGTTTCTTCAGAAAGTCCTTTGATACCTGCTACGAGTTCAGGGTAGTGGTCTAGTACCAAGTTGGTAAGGTCGCCACCATCATCAAGAATCATATTCAAAGCTTTGCCGCCTTCGAAAGCGTGTAAAGTTTGGTCAATACACCAGTTAAATTCTTCTTCGTTTTGTCCTTTCCAAGCAAATACAGGCACGCCTGTTGCGGCGATGGCGGCTGCTGCGTGGTCTTGAGTAGAGAAGATATTGCAAGACGACCATGTAACTTCTGCGCCAAGTGCTACGAGGGTTTCGATGAGTACGCCTGTTTGGATAGTCATGTGAAGACATCCAGCGATACGCGCCCCTTTCAAGGGTTTTTCAGTACCATACAAGGTGCGAAGCGACATCAAGCCGGGCATTTCTGCTTCGGCAAGTTCAAGTTCTTTGCGTCCCCACTCAGCGAGTGAAATATCTTTTACTTTGTACGTTGGTTTTTGCGTTGTTTCAACCATTGGGATTAAGAGTTTGGGTATATGACACCCTTTTGTTAAATTTTCTGCAAAGTTAGTGCTTTTTTGTTATAAAACACTATTTGAATAATAAAAACATGTTTATTTTTTTGCGGTGGTTTTTTCGTTGTACGACCTATTTAGAACAGAGTCGTAATAGCCTTCTTGCAAAAGTTTCGTAAAACAATACTGGCATTAATTTTCGCTTTGATTTTATACGAAAAACGGTAATACTTATGTGAAATATAAAAAAAAGCCTGTTTTTTTTTAATTTGGACGCGAAATTGCGGGATATTTTTCAAAAAATAGCTACTTTTGGAGGCTTAAAAGCATACTCTTTAAAAAACGATGATAAATCTCCCTTATATGCCTATTTTTTTGCTCTACCTTTTGGGAAGTAGTGTGTTTGGGCAGTCTATTTATACGGGACTTTCGCCCCAAAAAGCAATTTCACAATACCAATGCGACACGTGGCAAAAAAACCAGGGGCTGCCTCAAAACAGTGTTTTTGCTATTACACAAAACAAGGAGGGTTATTTGTGGATAGCTACTTATGAGGGGCTGGCAAGGTTTGATGGCTCAGAGTTTCAAGCATATAGTACATTGAACGTAAGTGAATTGAAGTCAAGTGGGATTTGGGAAGTATATGAAGACAGCAAACAAAATTTATGGATAGGTACTAATAACGGCGGACTCACATGCTATAATAAGGGCAAATTCAAGACATTTACTACGGCAGATGGCTTGCCTACCAACACCATCACACAGATACACGAAACGCCCGATAAGACACTTTGGCTTGCTACCAAACAAGGATTAGTACAGTACAAGGGAGGCAAGTTTAAAACATTCACGACCCGCGACGGGTTAGGCTCAAAAGAGATTACGGCTTTGTATGACTGTTCTGACGGTGGATTGTGGATAGGCACAACACGCGGCCTTACAAAGTATAAAGAGGGGGTGTTTGAAGATTATACGCGCAGCAGGGTGCTTTTGATCAATAAAAATATCACAGCTATAACCGAAGATGCTTTGGGCAATCTTTGGCTTGGCACGCAAAACGGTTTGATACGTTGGAACGAGTCACTAAATCATTTTGAAACCTTTCAGGCCGGCAATGGGTTACTCGATAATTACATCACAAAACTATTTGTAGATACACGCGGAACACTGTGGATAGGAACGCAGGGAGGCGGCTTACATCGAATCATTGAGCTACATTTGGGCTACTTGCGCCCCATTATCAATGCCTTTACTATAAAGGAAGGGCTTAATGCAAACAGTGTTACAGAAATATTTGAAGACCATGAAGGGAGTCTTTGGATCGGTATGAACCGTGGCGGTTTGAATCGATTGCGTGATGGAAAATTCACCAACATAGGCATTTTAGAAGGTTTGAGCGATAATGTTGCAAATTGTATATACCAAGACCGCGATGGCGGGGTTTGGGTCGGCACTGTGAGTGGTGGAATGAGCTATCTGAAAAATGGAAAAACCTTTGTGTTTAATACAGCCAATGGTCTTTCAAGCAATTATGTTCGCTCTATCATGCAAGACTATAAAGGCGATATTTGGTTGGCTACCTATGGAGGTGGTGTCAATAAAATAACCCTGAGCGAAAATCCAATTAACCCAAAAATCACTAAACTAACAACCGAAGATGGTCTGCCAAGCAATGTCTGCCGTTCTATCATACAAGGGCGTGATGGCACCATTTGGATAGGTACAAAAAGCGGCTTAGGAAAGTTGAAAAATGGTAAAATAGAAGTGTATGATAAATTAAGTGGGCTTTCTGACAATTCTATAGTTTGTATATTGGAAGACAACAAAGGCAATATTTGGGCAGGCACAGATGGAAACGGGCTGAACATCATCAAATCGGATAAAACAATAGCCGTATTTGATACCAAACATGGGCTTTCAAATGATTTGATTTTTTGCTTCTACCAAGACAACGAAAATACAGTTTGGATAGGAACAAAAAACGGACTCGGTCGTTACAAAAACGGCAAGTTCGTAAGTGTACAAGCCAAAGAAGGACTCGCTAATGATGCCGTACATAGCATAACAGAAGACGACTTGGGTAGAATGTGGTTCAGCTGTAACAGTGGCGTATTTTGGACATCTAAGAAAATACTACAGGCATTTTTAGATGACAAAAGTGCAAATAAAAAAAGTACAAATAAAAAAGAAAAAATTACCTGCACTTTCTACCAAGAAGAAGACGGTATGAAAAGCTCAGACTGTGCCGCCTCTACTCAGCCATCGGTCTTGCGCGATAGGCGTGGCAATATTTGGTATCCTACCACGTCAGGTATAGCCATTATCAATCCTGCTTTCCTACGCACCAATCCCCAAAAACCGAATGTAGTTATCAAAGGATTTAAAGCCGACAATACAGAGTACAATGTAAAAGAGCCTATTGTTCTTAAAGCAGGCACGAGTAAGTTTGAGGTTGATTTTACAGCTTTAAGTTTCCTTGCTCCCAATCGCAACCAATACAGGTATAAACTTGTAGGGACAAACTACAACGAAGCATGGGTAACAGATAAAAACAAACACAGCGCGTATTATACGAACTTGCCTCCCGGTGATTATAAATTCATGGTACAAGCTACAAACAATGATGGTCTTTGGAATGACACAGGAACAACACTTGAGTTTTACTTAAAGCCATATTATCATCAAACATGGTGGTTTTGGATATTTAGCTTCCTCATGGTGCTTTTCGTTATTTACATAGCCTATTCAGCTCGTGTTTATACGCTTGAGAAGCGTCAAGTTGCTTTGCAAAACGGCATAGCCGCTAGCACAGCAACCATCCGGGAGCAATACCAAGAAATAACAAAACAAGCCGAGGAACTCAAGACTATCGAGAACATAGTGCGCGTTATCAATCAAGAAGTGAAATTTGAAAACGTACTCAATACTTTGCTTGTGCAAGGACTTTCGCTTTTCACACAAGCCAACGCAGGTATATTTTTATTGTATCGACCCGAAAAAAATGGTTATGCTGTAGGGAGTGTGCTGGGTTATGAAAATATCTTTCCTGCTAAACTCGTTTTTTCTCCTGAAGACGTTGCAAACTATTATAATTCAGGAGTCCGTGTTACAGATGATTTGTATATTTTGCAACCTGCTTTGTATCTTAAACGGCTTCTTCCTATTGATTACAGACCAAAATCTTCGCTTGCATTGCTTATCCGCTCTCAAGAACGGATAGAAGGCATTATATTTTTTGATAGCGCGAAAAGTTTTCAGAATGTGCCGCCAAGCGATTTTCAAAAATTAGAACGCTTTAAAGAGCATGCAGTAACGGCTTTTTCTAAAGCCTTGATAATGCGTGAAATAGAGCTTAAAACAGACCAAATAGAAAGCGCGTACCGCAAAATATCGGATAGTATTCGTTACGCGAGCCGTATTCAACAAGCAATCTTGCCTAAAAAAGAAGAAATAGAAAGCAATTTTGTAGATAGTTTTATTTTCTATCGCCCACGCGACATCGTTTCAGGCGATTTCTATTGGTATGCTGAAACAGTGCCTGAGCCTATTTATGCTATGGATAGAGGGCGCAACGAAAAACCGACATCTGTTTTTCAAGGATTTGCAGACGTGAAATCCGTTTTGGCTATCGTGGATTGTACAGGGCATGGCGTACCCGGCGCTTTTATGACTGTGATTGGCAACGACCTTTTGAACGCTATAGTGATAGAAGAAAAAATCAGCAAAGCACATAAAATCCTTGAGCGTTTGGATAAGAATGTAAAAATGTACCTCAAGCAAGAAGGCAATCAACAAGGTCGCGACGGCATGGATATGGCATTGATAGTGATTGATAGTTTGAACCAAACCATCGAATTCGCAGGGGCTAAAAACCCTCTATACCATTTTAGAAATGGTGAACTGAACGAAATGAAAGGTGCTAAATACCCTATAGGTGGTGTGCAAATTCAAAAAAAGGTGTTTGAAACGCTTACTATTCCATATCAAGAAGGGGATATTTTTTATATGTTTACAGACGGGTTTACAGACCAATTCGGCGGAACGGAAGGCGAGGAACGGAAATATGGCACAAAGCGTTTTCGAGAACTCATAAAACAAATCCATACTTTGAGTATGAGCGAACAACGCGACATTCTTACTAAAGAATTGGATACATGGCAAAATGGCAATAAACAAACAGATGACATATTGATTATGGGTATAAAAATGTAAAACATAAAAAATCAGCTAAATACTTAGCTGATTTTTTTTGTTTTAATAAGCAATAAACGCCATTACCAAAATACAGTCTTCCACAGCTTGGATAACAAAAGGGTTGCCTTGTTTTACATCTTCCAGCAGGATAAGGTCGCAGGCAAGGGCGTTGTATATCGCATTGCTTATGTGTACCTTGCCTGCCCCCTGATATACATAACAAGCGAATACATTGTAGGATAGTGGCGCATCTTGTATCCAACACGCTCCTTTTTTCAACGCTTTGTGTATCAATGTCCCTTTTGCATTTTCGCCTAACATGAGATTGAAGCCTTCCGCCTCACCCCTACTTTTGGTTATTTCTGTACCTTTGAAAGTACTTACTTCAAACCTTTGCAATGTTTTGGGCGCCTGCGTTCCATGCCATAAAGTGAGTGAACCTTCCAATAACATCAAACAACGGCTTACCCCTTCTAATGGTGTAAAAGTCGACTCGTCCGTTTCTATGGTAGCTTTGCTCAACCTGAAAATAAAATCTCGTACTTGGTATTGGCTACCTTCAGGATAGATATATAGCTCGGTCGTACTGCCTCCTGTCCACAAGGTCATATTATAGGAATCAGCAGGAATTACTTGAACAAACATGCCGTTTTTACATTTTCTTTAATTCGATAGAAGCTACTATTTGTGCATGGTCGGATTGCCATTCAGGAACACAGTCATTGCTCAAGGTTTCATCAATCAGATGGTCGTTGAAAGTACGTACATAACCCACACGCCCAATGCTCATTGGATTCTCACCTGCCAATTCTTGGCTGACCATAATATGGTCGATGGCTTCATGGTGTCCGTTATGAATATGCGAATAATAGTAATCTTGATAACTTTTGCGTGCTTGGATAGCTTTGGCATGGTACAAAAGCACGTCCCAAATTTCACGCTTTGTACCTTCAGGCATATTGCGAAAAGGCGGTTCGCCTGAAATAACTTGTGTGGAAACGGCAAGGTCGTTGTCGTTCAAATCGCCCACTAAAATCAATATTTTTCTTTCCTGTTCCAATTCTTGTATCACAATAGCGCGTAAGGCAAGTGCTTCTGCAAGGCGATACACTGTAGATTTCACCTCGCCTGCCGACCGCTCCAGCATCGTGATTTTGGAATCCTCATGCATATGTTCAGACAACATAGGGCGTTTCGACTTCAGGTGTGCAGTTAAAAACGTTATATCCAAATCGGGATTGATTTCTATAGTCGCTTTCAATACAGGGCGTGTGAATTGGCGCATAGGCAATAAAATACCACCTTCGAATTCTATTTGGATAGGGAACTCAGTAATGACCTCATGCGATAAGATGGGAAAGCGCGAAGCGATGGCAACTGCAGGCGTGCCAGAGGTACGTGGCACCATGATAACGTGTGCATTTTTCAGGTGGTAGCTGTGGCTCAAGGCTTCGCGCAATGCTTCCTCATGAAACACTTCTTGAAAACCCACTATGTCCGCTTGCATGCGGTCTAATTGTGCGCCAATCCACTCCGTTTTGCGACGATACGTGGCTTCAGTATATTCTTTGTCGCCATAGTAAGGTGTTTTAGGCAAGACAAGATTTAATAAATTGAATGTTCCTACTTTGAAAGAATGTATTTGATTTTCCATAAGAAATGTGGGTAAGCTTTTGGGCAAAGATACACTTTTTTTTAAAATTACAAATTGTTTCTTACCACCACAATAAAATAATTATAAAATGTAAGGGTTACGATTTTTTAGGCAAGTCTTTGCAAAATCCATAAAAAACCGCTAATTTTGAGGCTTCAATAAACATCTGCGCTTAACAACCCCTTACATTGTTATTCTCAAACTTATCGCTTCCTAAATGCCTCTAAAACTAAATTTTGCGGACAAATTCGAAAATCGCCACCACGGGGCTTCTGCCCAAGATGTAGCGAAAATGCTCCAACTCATTGGCATGAATAGCCTTGATGAACTGATTGAAAAGACAGTTCCTGCTTCTATTCGGCTTCCCAAACCGCTTCAAGTTACAACAGCAAAGACTGAAGCTGATTTTTTAGCCGGCTTTAAAAAATTGGCAGGCAAGAATCAAGTGTTCAAGTCTTTTATTGGTATGGGCTACCACGACACCTATACGCCCAACGTGATTTTGCGTAATATTCTCGAAAATCCGGGCTGGTACACGGCTTACACACCTTATCAAGCCGAGATTGCACAAGGTCGCCTCGAAGCCCTTATCAATTTTCAAACAGCCGTCATGGATTTGACAGGTATGGAGATTGCCAATGCTTCATTGCTTGACGAAGGCACAGCCGCGGCAGAAGCCATGACCATGTTGCATAGCCTCCGCAAAGGTGCACGCAAAAGTGCAGAAACCTTCTTCGTTTCCGCGCTTTGCCACCCACAAACTATTGATGTATTGAAAACACGTGCCACGCCACTTGACATCAAACTTCTGATAGGCAATCATGAAACTATAGACCTTACCTCCCCCGACATTTACGGCATGCTTTTGCAATACCCTGCCACAAACGGAGAAGTATTTGATTATACCAATATCATCGCAACTGCGAAAGAATTAGGTATTTCCACTGCTGTAGCTACCGATTTACTAGCACTCACACTCTTGAAATCGCCAGGCGAAATGGGTGCAGATGTAGTAGTAGGTTCAGCACAACGCTTTGGCGTGCCAATGGGTTATGGCGGACCTCATGCCGCTTTTTTTGCTACCAAAGATGAGTACAAACGCCAAATACCCGGCCGTATCATAGGCGTTTCGATTGATTCAGAAGGCAATAAAGCCTACCGCATGGCGTTGCAAACCCGCGAACAACACATCAGACGCGAAAAAGCTACTTCCAATATTTGTACAGCGCAAGTGCTTTTGTCTGTCATGGCGAGTATGTACGCGGTTTACCACGGACCAAAAGGCTTGCGTGAGATAGCAGAGCGCATTTATGGGCTTACCCAACTGACCAAACAAGGGCTGGAAAAATTAGGTTTTGTTACAGAAAACAAACACTATTTTGACACCTTTACGGTAGAAGTTCCTACCAAAGACTTAGAAAAATTACAAAAATCAGCCGAAAAAGCACAAATAAACTTCCGCTACTACGCTGACTCCTCAGCCTCTGGGGGCAGGGCAGGCAAGGTAGGCATTAGCTTCGATGAAACTAAAACCATCGAGGACGCGACTGCTATTTTCAAACTCTTTACGGCTATTTTGCAGAAAGAACAAAGTACAAAAGAAAAAACGGCTTTTACTACCTATACAAAAAGCACCGCCAAAAACTTAGCTTTGCGCTTGCCTGATGATTTGATACGCACAACGGACTATTTGACACACCCCGTTTTTAATACGCATCATACAGAACACTCCATGTTGCGCTACATGAAACAGTTGGAAAACAAGGATTTATCGTTGGTTCATTCTATGATTGCGCTTGGTTCTTGTACCATGAAGCTCAATGCAACTGCCGAAATGATACCCGTTACTTGGCGCGAATTTGGTGGCATACACCCTTTCGTTCCACGAAATCAAGCACAAGGTTATACGCAGCTTTTCACTGACCTCGAAAAATGGTTGTGCGAAATTACAGGCTTTGCAGGTACGAGTTTGCAACCTAATTCGGGGGCGCAAGGCGAGTACGCAGGCTTGATGGCTATTCGCGCTTACCTACAACACAAAGGCGAAGCGCACCGCAACGTAGCACTTATTCCTTCGTCTGCCCATGGCACAAACCCAGCAAGCGCAGTGATGGCAGGTATGCAAGTGGTGGTTACAAAATGTGACGAAAACGGCAATATTGACCTTGCCGACCTTCGCGCCAATGCCGAAAAATACAAGGAAAACCTTGCCTGCCTGATGGTTACATACCCTTCAACGCATGGCGTATTTGAGGAAGCTATACAAGAAATTTGTGGAATGATACATGAATTTGGCGGACAAGTATATATGGACGGCGCGAACATGAATGCGCAAGTGGGGCTTACCTCGCCTGCCATGATTGGGGCTGATGTGTGCCACTTGAATTTGCACAAAACGTTTTGTATTCCGCACGGCGGAGGCGGTCCTGGTATGGGGCCTATTTGTGTCGCGGCACATTTGATACCTTTCCTACCAAACCACAGCGTAGTGTCTTTTTCAGACAGCAAGGAAACAGCCGTTTCTGCCGCGCCTTGGGGCAGTGCCAGCATCTTGACTATCTCGTATGCTTATATCGCCATGATGGGAGGCGAGGGCTTGACAAACGCCACCAAAATGGCGATTTTGAACGCCAATTACATCAAAAAACGCTTAGAAGGACATTACAACGCGCTGTATGCAGGTAAAAACGGCACTTGCGCCCACGAATTTATCGCGGATTGTAGAGAGTTCAAGGCACAAGGTGTCGAGGTAGCCGATATGGCAAAACGTTTGATGGATTATGGTTTTCACGCGCCTACGGTTTCTTTCCCTGTAGCAGGTACGCTCATGATAGAACCCACTGAGAGCGAAGACATGGCTGAGCTTGACCGCTTTTGTGATGCTTTGATAGCCATTCGTGAAGAAATTCGTGAAATCGAGGCAGGCAAGGCTGAAATCGGCAACAACGTTATCGTAAATGCGCCTCATACTGCAGCGATGGTTACCATAACAGACTGGAAAAAGCCATATTCACGCGAAAAAGCAGCGTATCCTATAGCATACCTGAAAGCAAGCAAATACTTTCCTGCCGTTGCTAAAATAGACAATGCTTACGGAGATAGAAACTTGATTTGTGCGTGTATTCCTGTAGAGGCATATACGAATGAGGAAGTGGTAGCGTAAGCAACAAACATTAAGTTGTGGCGTATTACATCAATGATACGCCACTAATTCTTTCATTTTATTGGTACTTTGACAAACTTTGTGTTGAACCACATAGAAACATAGAGAACATAGCCCGAAACACTGTGTGCCATATCTTGCTATGTGGTTTATACCCTGCTCCACTAAAATTGTCGGAGCACCACAAATATTGACATAAAACTATTAAAAAAAAAGACAACCATGAGGTTGTCTTTTTTTTACTTATCTCTGTCTTCGAGCCATTTGGCTATAGTGGGACCGAGTTCTTTTTGGGAACGCGCGCCAGTGAATACGCCTATGTGTCCGCCCGGAAATTCATACAACTGCTTGTCTTTACTTCCTACAGCTTCGTTGAGCGGTTTCGTAGCACTTGGTGGCACGAGGTGGTCTTCGGAAGCATAAATGGTAAGAATAGGTTGCACAATGTTTTTCAAATTCACGGTGTATTTACCTATTTGCAATGTACCTTTGACAAGTTTATTTTGTTGGTACAAATCCTTGATGAATTGGCGGTATGTTTCGCCTGCTTGGTCAGGAAGGTCATTTATCCATTTTTCCATGCGCATGAAGTTTTTGAGTTTATCTTCATCGTCAAGCATGTTGAGTAAATTGCGTTGCTTGCGCACTTTAAGCATTGGTTTGAGCATTTGAAAGCCCATATCAAGGAAAGTGCCGGGTATCAAACCGCCAAAACCTGCTACGATAGCATCTACATCAAGGTCTTTCGCCCATTTGAAAAGCAAGCCATCTTCTTTCGAGAAGTCTATAGGCGTAACAAGTGTTATCAGGTTTTTTATTTTTTCGGGGTGTATCGCCGTATAAATTGTTGAGAAAGTACCGCCTTGGCATACGCCTAAAAGGTTCACTTTGTCTATTTGATTTGAGGCACGTATGTGGTCTATCGCTCCGTTGATATATCCATTGATATAATCGTCCATTGTAAGATAGCGGTCATTGCGTGTCGGGTAGCCTGTATCCAATACATAGATATCCAAGCCCAAGCTCAATAGTTTGCGCACCAGACTGCGGTCTGGTTGCAAGTCCATCATATCAAAGCGATTGATAAGGGCGTACGAGATAAGGACAGGCGTTTTGATAGTGGCGGGTGAGTCGCGTTTGTAATGATACAAGCGCACCAAGTCCTCTTGCCAAACTTCTTCTTTGTCGGAAGTACCTAGGTCGATAGTTTCCATTTGGTTGAAGATTTGCGAGCCTTTGGCTATTTTTTGTTGTGTTTCATTGAACTTTTCGGCAAGTTCTAAAAAAGGATTGTGCATGAGGTTAGGTTATTTTTTGGTGGCTTTGCGTGTGGTAGTAGTTTTGCCGTTGCTTGGTGCGGCGAGGGCATCTTCTTCTGTATCTTCGATAGTTTGTTCAGCCCTATCTTGCTCCAATGCACGTATTTTGCGCTTTAGCTCGTGTACTGTTTGGTTCAGTGCGTCCATTTCAGAGCGTGGCACTACAGGGAGTGGTGCGAGCATTTGCTCCATTTGTTTTTCCAAACCGCTTTTGATTTCAAGCCCAAGTTGTACGACTTTCCCTTGCATAGAAGCATATTCGTGGCTACCAAACAAGGCTATCGTGTCTTGTTCCATAGTATCTACCCACATATTGTAAAACTCATCAAATGGCAGTTTGTCAAGGTTTGCGCCTACTTTTTGCATCACTTGTTGGAGTGTTTTCTCCATTGACTTCGCGCCTGTTTGGTAGGCAAGTTGTTGCATTTCTGTAGATTTGATGTAGTATTGTGTCAGTTTATCTTGTATTTGCAACATCAGTCCCGACATTTCTTTTTCGCGTCCAGCAGGTGCGGCAGAGAAGTAAGGGTTGATAAATTTGTGTAGTTGCTCACTAAAATTTTGGTAAACTTCAGAAACACTTTGAAGACCGTTACCCAAAAACGCTTCAGGCTTTGGGAACTGTGCCATTGGGTTGCCCATTCCCTTTTGCATTTGAGGGAATTGTTCAAAAATGGCTTGGCTATATTGTTGGATTTGTTGCAAGAAGTTTTGCGACTTGGTAGGAGTCATGAATTGGAACATGCCGTCCAGTACGGTTTTGTATTGGTTCATGTCAAACATTTTCATCAGTTGGTCCATAGAAGCAGGCGCGGAGTGGTTTGTGCCTTGCATCATTTTGTGACCTTTCTGCCACATGTCCATCATTTGGAGATACGTTTGCGCGTTGTTTATCATGTTGCCCATGTCTTGTGGCATCTGCATGAAAGGATTCGCAGATTGCTTATTGTTGGGCATGATGGTTTGCAATCCGCGACTGATGTTGTCGTACCAATCTTTGGTAGTTTTCATAAAGTCATTGGCGGGTGTGCTTTTTTGCTGTCCGCCTTGCCCCAAAAACTCCATGAAGCGTGTTCCCGCTTGCAGTTGCGTGTCCATCCATTGTTTTACCGTGTCAGGCATTTCTTCTTTGCCTTGGTTTTGCATGGAGGACATCATCGTATCGGCAAGGCTTTTTTGGTTATCGAACCAACTTTTGTACAGTTCAACCGATTTGCTTACTACGTCATTGTTTTCAAATGACTCTTTGATTTTGCCTGCGATTTGCGACTGGGTGCTCATCCATGCCTCAAAAAAATTTTTAGTGCTATCCATTAGAAAAAATATCAAGTTTTATTGCGTGCAAAGATAGTTTATATTTATCAATAAACCAAATATGTACGATTGGAGCGATTTAAATCGTTTTCGGAGTTTACAAAAAAAGTGTGTCAATCCAAATATTGCGCAAAGTTTTGCAGTCGTTTGCCGTGTTTGTATGCCACGATATATGTCCTTGCCTCCCCATCACGCAGGACTTCAGCCAAAGATTGTGCTTCCTCATATACTTTGAAATTGCCTATCATGTATCGTTTTTGTCCGTTTTCCATTTTCTCAATGGAGAGGTTTGTATTGGGAAGTAGGTAAGCATCAAGTTCGTGTTTTCTTGCGGTTTGGATTTGGATTTTGAAAGTTAGGGCGTGTTTGCGTCTGTTTTGCGCCATAAGCACAGCCTTTTTTTTAGCCGCATATAGTATGGCGAGTGAGTCAGCACGTTCTACTCTGTCGGCTATTCTGTCATATTCTTCTTGCAATTTTAAGCGAAATGCCTTGTAATTTTGAACAGAGTCCAGATGTTTTGTGTAATTTTCTTTGGCCTGCGCCAATTTTAATTTGTAGACTTTCCATTCCAAAGGGTGTTTGTACCAGTAGGCAAGTTCGCACTTAAGCGAGTCCTCATTTTGCGCTACGGCAAAATAAGGAAAGGAACACAATAAGAGCAAGAGTAACTTTTGCATGGCATTTATTCAGGATTTTTAAACAATGCGTATTTTAAAGCCGCTTTTACAAAGCTGACGAATAAGGGGTGCGGATTGTCCACTGTGCTTTTCAATTCAGGATGAAACTGCGTACCGACAAACCATGGGTGCGAAGGAAGCTCAATGATTTCCACTAATTTAGTTTCAGGATTGATACCTGCGCAAACCATGCCTGCTTTTTCGAACTGCTCCAAATAGTCATTGTTAAATTCGTATCTGTGGCGATGCCGCTCCTGTATTTGGGATGTTTGATAAGCGCGAAAGCTATGCGATTCGTGGTGTAGTTGGCAGGTATAAGCCCCTAAGCGCATTGTACCGCCCATTTGTTTTAGGTTTTGTTGGTCGGGCATCAAGCCAATAACAGGATAAGGCGTGTCGGGGTTTGCTTCCATACTGTGGGCATCAGGCAAGTTCAAAACATTGCGTGCAAACTCTACGGTCGCGCATTGCATACCCAAGCAAATACCAAAAAAAGGAATATTGTTTTCGCGTGCATAACGCACAGCGCGTATTTTGCCTTCTATGCCTCTTTGTCCAAAACCCGGAGCAACCAGAATGCCATCTAAATTTTCTAACAGATAGAGGCTTTGTTCACTGTCCAATTTCTCGGATTGTATCCACGATATTTTCACTTTACATTCGTTTACTGCACCTGCATGTATGAACGACTCGGCTATGGATTTATAAGCGTCATGCAATTCTACGTACTTGCCTACCAAACCGATATGGATTTCTTCTTTGGGAACGCGGAGCTTGCGCAAAAAATCTTTCCAGTGCGTAAGTTCTACAGGTTTCTCTATAGGCAAGTTCAACTTTTGCAATACACGTTCGTCGAGCTTTTCTTGTTGCATCAACATAGGCACTGCATAAATGGTATCGCTGTCGCGTGCCTCAATCACACAATCAAATTCGACATTGCAAAATAAGGCTAACTTTTTACGAAGCTCAGACGGAAGCTCGTATTCTGTACGACATATCAAAACATCGGGCTGAATACCCGCTTCGGATAGTTGGCGGACAGAGTTTTGCGAAGGTTTGGTTTTTAGCTCGCCTGCCGACTTCAGGTACGGCACAAGCGTAAGATGCACGACCACCGTGTTTTGGTAGCCTTGCTCCCATTTGAATTGGCGCACAGCTTCAATAAACGGCAATGACTCTATGTCGCCTACGCAACCGCCTATCTCGGTGATAACAATATCATACTTGCCTGTTTCAGCCAAGAGCAGGAAGTTTCGCTTGATTTCGTTGGTAATATGCGGCACTACTTGTACCGTTTTGCCCAGATACGCGCCTTCGCGTTCTTTGGTGATAACGTTGTAGTAAATCCGTCCTGTGGTGATATTATTGGCTTTTGAGGTAGGAATATTCAAAAAGCGTTCATAATGTCCGAGGTCAAGATCGGTTTCTGCGCCGTCGTCTGTTACATAACATTCGCCATGCTCATAAGGGTTGAGCGTGCCGGGGTCTATGTTGATGTAGGGGTCAAACTTTTGGATAGTAACTGATAAGCCTCTGCTTTGTAGCAGTTTTGCAAGTGATGAGGCAATGATGCCCTTGCCAAGCGAAGATGCAACGCCTCCCGTGACGAATATGTGTTTTGCCATACGGGTCGCAAAGGTAGGTGTTTTTTTTGAAAATCTCCTGAAAGTCTTGCGTTATGTTCAGATTTTTTGTTTTTCAAAACTATTTATGTGGGCAGTTCGGCATAACTTTGCCCTCCCTCTACAATGCACTACCCACCTTTCGACACCAACAACAGGCAAAAAAAATAGCCCGCCTGCACTTTTTCAAATACCTACAACGACAAAATATTTGGCAGAGATATTGAAAGCACCAAAGGGTAACTATTGGAGGAAACGAAATCCGATGAAGTTGGAGTCGTTGTTCGCAGGTGTGAAGTTGAAGCGGTCGGCAACCCGACAGTAGCCGCCGTCGAAGCTCCACGACCCACCACGCAAAACCCGACTCGTTATTGATTTGCCTCTTCGGGAGGTCTCAAAATATGCTCTCTGAAATCTTTGAACCCCTCCAAATAGAATAACCCGCGTACCTCTTAGGCGAATTAAGAGGCGAAGCGAAAGGCAAAGCTGAAATGGTACAAGCTATGTTTGCCCAAAACCTCGGCTTGGCTTTAATCGCTACTGTAGCTAATTTGCCCCCTCTCTCCTCTAAAGACGTTGCATGCAACGTTTCTACTCTGAAATCTTTCACCTTTTCAGGTGTCAGAAAAGGCAGACGACGCACATACAGTCATTTTCAGGTGTCGAAAAATGCTGAATCGACAACATCTTTCTAACGCCTGAAAAGGCGAAAAACTGTCTATCCAAACATGGACAGTTTTTTTTATAGCCAAAAGCAACGATAATAACTTTTTCTCGTTATATTTGTAAAAACAATCAAACCATGCAAAAATTCGCACTTTTTATAGCTATCTGGCTGGGCATGATAAGCGTTGGGCAAGCCTCCCACATTCTTGTCCCAATGGACGATAAACAAGCAAACCATCTCAAGGCTTATGGTATCACTTATTGGATACTGAACCAAGGATTGGAAGCTGATTGGCTGCTCAATTATCGGGGTGGCAGCTTTATGTTCAAACACACTGCTACAGCTGAAAAAGAATGTGTCATTCGCGGGGTAAGTTACCAAGTAATTTCTGACGCACAAGCCACAAGTATCATTGCTGAAATTTCCAGCCCTGATGTAAACATGGACGCGATGAAGTTGGAAAAGGCACCCAAAGTAGCCGTTTATTCTCCCAAATCAAAACAGCCGTGGGATGATGCCGTTACGCTTGTACTCACATACGCCGAAATTCCTTATACCACCATTTATGATGATGATGTATTGAAAGAAGACCTGCCCAAATACGACTGGTTGCACCTGCACCATGAGGATTTCACAGGGCAATACGGAAAGTTCTATTCGAGTTTTCGTGGGCAGCCATGGTATATTGAAGAACAAAAAAATGCAGAAGCAACCGCAAAAAAATGGGGCTATCAAAAGGTATCTCAATTAAAACTTGCTGTAGTAAAGAAAATACGCGACTTTTGTGCAGGTGGTGGGTTCATGTTCGCTATGTGTTCTGCCACTGATACGTATGATATAGCCCTTGCTGCCGAAGGATTAGATATTTGCGAAAACATGTATGATGGCGATGGTGCTGACAATACGGCACAAAGCAAACTAAATTACAAGCCCTGCTTCGCTTTCCAAAACTTCTCACTCGTTATGAGTCCGTATGAGTATGAGTATTCAAATATAGATAATCAGCCTTTTGAGCGTCCCGGTTTGATGGAAAGCAATGACGTTTTTACCCTTTTCCAATTCTCAGCAAAATGGGACCCTGTGCCTACTATGCTTACCCAAAGCCACACCCACGTCATCAAAGGGTTTATGGGGCAAACAACAGGCTTCAAGAAAAAACTTATCAAGCCCGAAGTAGTCATATTAGGAGAAACCAAACGTGCAGAAGAGGCGCGCTACATACATGGTACTTTCGCTAAAGGTACGTGGACTTTTTATGGTGGACACGACCCTGAAGACTACCAGCACCATGTTGGAGAAGAGCCAACCGACTTGAAACTGCACCCCAATTCTGCTGGATACCGTTTGATATTAAATAATATTCTCTTCCCTGCCGCTAAGAAAAAGAAACAAAAAACCTAACATAAATAAAAAAGACAACCTTGTAGGTTGTCTTTTTTGGTTCTTAAAAAGTATTGAGTAGCCATTCTGTAAGAAACCCTTGTTAGGCTTTTGTGTGGTGCTAAAGCGACGAGAGATGCTTACAGCCTGACTAATTTGAGTATAGTCCGTGCAATAACTTTTTAAGAGCCTCTTTTTTTATACTGTTTCTGTGGGTTCTTCAGGCGGTATGTTCAATCCAGCAAGTAAACTATCCATCTTAGCGGCATATTCGGCGGTGTCGTCCATAAAAAAAATCAATTCAGGTATAATACGGACACTTTTTCGGATACGTTGTCCGAGTACATTGCGAAGTTGTTTAGATTTCTCTTGTATTTCCTCTAAGAGGATATCTTTCCCCGTAAGTTGCAAAAAGCTCAAATAAATACGGGCTATGGCAAGGTCAGGCGTAACACGCACAGCAGTAACAGTAATAAAGGCATTGCCAAACCAGTGTGTCGCTTCTCGAATAAATATACTGCTTAATTCTTCGCGTATCAGGCTGGCAAATTGTTGTTGGCGTTTGGTCTCTTCCATGGTAGGTTTAATAAATATTTTGCAAAGGTAGCAAATTTTGCCCTCGCTACCAAAAAAAAACGGCGTTTATCCAAAAAAATTGCGTTATTTGCAGTATGTTTGATGTAATTGTTGTTGGTGGTGGACTTGCAGGACTTACCGCCGCTTTGCGCCTTTCAAAGCAGGGTTTTCAAGTAGCACTCATAGAAAAACAAACCTATCCTTTTCACAGGGTTTGTGGTGAATATATCTCGAATGAAACCCTGCCTTTCCTACGTAGTTTGGAGTGCGACCCTTTCGAGTTGGGCGCAGTAGCCATTGATGAGCTACGCATCAGCTCGCCAAAAGGCAATATGCTTGTGACACCTTTGGATTTAGGCGGATTTGGAATTAGCCGCTATGCACTCGACGAGCATTTATTCAAACTATGCCAAAAGGCAGGCGTACAATGTTACACAAAAACGATTGTACAAAATATAACACAAACAAGAAGTGTTTATGATGTTGCGACAGACGATGTTTCCTTGCAAAGCCGTGCGGTAATAGGCGCGTTTGGCAAACGTTCAACACTTGATAACACCCTGAAAAGAAGTTTCTTTTCACAAAAAAGCCCTTTTTTGGGTGTAAAATACCACCTCCGTCTCCCTCCTACCCTACGCGCATTGTATCCTGACAATAACATCACATTGCATAATTTTGCTTATGGATATGCTGGTATATCGCGTGTGGAAAACGATTTATACTGCCTTTGTTACCTTACTACCCGCCAAAACCTAAAAAAACACCAAACTATAGAAGCACTTGAACAAGCAGTATTGGCAAAAAACCCACACCTCGCGCAGCTCGTAGGCAAGGGCGCAATCGCAGAGCCTGTTTGGGAAAAACCGAAAGTAATCAATGAAGTATCTTTTGCACCAAAGCCGTTGATAGAACAAGGCATACTGATGGTAGGCGATTCGGGAGGCATGATTGCTCCACTCTGTGGCAATGGCATGGCAATGGCTTTGCACGGCGCAAAACTCTTGACTGACACCTTGCCTGCTTACCTACACGGCAACATAAGCGAAAGCGATTTACAAGCACAATATACCCAAACATGGCAACGGAATTTTGCTCGCAGGCTTTGGGTTGGTAGGCAAGTACAGGCTATGTTTGGCAATAATTGGATGACCGAATTGTTCTTAAAAACGGCTAAAAACTTGCCTCCCCTCCGAAAATGGCTGATGCGAAATTCACACGGAAAAGAATTTTAAAGAGGTCTTTTAGAAACACTTTCGCAAAGTGCCCCATAACTATATAATGGAAAATTAAATAACATGATATTTTAGAGATATGCAAAATTGTATTTATTCACGGTCTTTTTTCAGCTTGTCAGGTCTTCGTACCACAGGCGGATCGCGCGTAAACGTTTGTTCTTGGACATTGCGTAAGTCCTAAAACTATCAACTTATTTGACTTTCGTTCCTAAATTTGCAAAATGTCTGTTTATTTATTTCTACATTTCTACCCAAAAATCATCATGCGTTGGCTCATCATAGGCACAGGCAATGTCGCTTGGCACCTTATTCAATCACTGACAGACGCAGGCGAAACTTGCGTAGGCGTAGTAAGTCGCGACCTTTCCAAGGCGCAAACATTCGCCTCTCTCACTCCTACCCTGCTCGCCTATTCCTTTGATACATTGCAACGTGCGCCGCCACAAATTGACGTATGCATATTGGCAGTAGCTGATGATGTTTTAGTAAATGTTTCTTCCAAAATAACTTTCATAACGCCTTGTATTGCCTTGCACACGTCAGGCACAAAATCGTTAGAAAGTTTAAATATATTAGGAAATATGGGTTGGAAAACGGGAGTTTGGTATCCTTTGCAGACGTTATCGAAGCATAAAGAAGTCGCTTGGCAGCAAGTTCCTTTGTTGCTTGAGATGGCGGACTTGCCTACCCTGCAGGCATTAGAAAATATAGCCAGACGCATCTCTGGTACGGTGATTGTAGCGAGTTCTGAACAAAGGCGTTGGTTGCATGTTGTGGCAGTTATGACCGCCAATTTTATGCATCACTTGTGTACGATAGGCGATAAAATATTGACAGAAAAGCACTTATCCTTGTCTTTGCTTGCACCTTTGTTGCAAGAAACATTGGAGAAGGCTCTGCTAGCCCACCCCGAACAAACACAAACAGGACCCGCAAGGCGTGGAGACATGCAAACTATTGAAAATCACATATCTCTTTTACAAGACTTTCCTGCCTGGCAGCAAGTTTATAAAGTGCTTACGAACAGTATTTTAAGTATGTATCCAAAAACTATATAAAGTTATCATTTTAATGGAAATATTTGACCTAAAACCGATTCTTTTAAAAATTCGCCAATATGAAATCCGCATACGCAAAGCGGTTAATGCACGTATGCGGGGGAGTTTTGCCTCTGTATTCAAGGGTTCGGGGCTTGAATTTGATGATTTGCGTATGTATCAGTATGGCGATGATGTGCGGCGCATAGATTGGAACTCGAGTGCCAAAAGCGAGGAAACCTATATCAAAGTATTCAAAGAGGAGAAGGAACAAACTGTTTTTTTCTTGCTTGATGTGAGCGGCTCGCTACAGCTTTCCAACAAATTGACTCTTGCCAAAGAACTGTGTAGCGTATTGGCTTTTTCGGCGGTTCGCGAAGGGAGCGAAGCGGGTTTGATAGCCTATTCAGATCAAAAAGAAACCTACATAAAACCCGATAGAGGCTTGAAAAAAGCGTATGAGATTGTACTCAACCTCTACAAACATACTTACCTGCCAAAACCAACAGATTTGAACGGCTTTATACGCTTTTCCCTCAATTTGATAAAGCGAAGAAGTATCGTGTTTCTGATTTCTGATTTTATTGATGAAGGCTATCATGATGCCCTTAACTCCCTCGCCAAAAAGCATGACCTTATCGTAATGCACTTAACAGACAAACAAGAATTGGACTTGCCTGCCCTTGGGCTTGTACCTGTGCAGGATATAGAAACGGGAACAATCCGTTGGATAAATACCGCCTCTAATAGCGAACAGAACGCCCTCCGCGAAGTTTTTGAGCAACGCGAAAAGGCATTAAAAGAACTGTGTAAGCAATATCAAACCGATTATTTTCAACTCGACACGCAAGAAGATTTTGTATCCAAGCTCATAAAGCTATTCAAAGTCCGCAATCAACGTACAGGGACAGTCAATTAATACATAGTTTGACAACAGACTGAAAGTGTTTAGCATATCCCCTATCATGTCGTTGTCAAATTTTTATCAAAAAGGGTTGTCAATTTACTTGACAACCCTTTTTTTAATATATATTTATTTTCACTTTAGCAGTATCTTCTTTCTCTTTTCCTTTTTGGGCTTCTTCTTTTTCCCAAAGTGTAAGCGCGATACGCAATTTATAATAATCATAGGCTTCGTTCAAATATTCATAGAGGGGCTTGAGTGCGTCTCCTTTTTTCAAATCCAGACTTACTACACCGTCAATAATCATTTCGTATTCGTTGCGGTTAATGATTTGCCAAAAATCGATATCAGCGCCTTCTTCATGGTGAAGTTTGAGCAAATGTCCGATAATAGTATCTGCTTTCAAACCACGTTTTTCGGCTATTTGTTGAGGCGTAAGTCCTGTTTGGTATAAATTAAGCGATAGCTTATGTGTATCAATATCAAGGGAAGCTACTTGTGTTTTCTTCTCTCTTATGAAAGCCAAAATAAATTCTGTAAACTCGTGGCTGTATTTACGAACTTTCTCCTCTGTTACGCCTATGATTTGTGCCAGTTCATTATCACGCACAGGCTTGTAACGCGCCATTTCCCAAAGTGTAGTATCTCCAAAAAGGTTGTGAGGTGGAATGCTTTCTCTGTCGGCTATTTTTTTGCGTAGCTCTTTTAAGCGTTCGAAAAGTTCGTCTTGTATAACTTCATGTTTTGGTTTGGAAACCTCTGTTTCTGCTTGTTCGGCTCTCTTTTTGGCTACAGGCACGTGTTTGGCAAGTTCTACAGGCTTATTGTTTTTAAGGACTTCCCAGCTTTTGGCATTGAGTTTAACAGTATAATGGTCATTGTAAGCCACATCCGCAAAGCCTAAGTTGATAAGTTGTGCTATATAATCCGTCCATTCTTCTTGCGAAAGGTCGCGTCCTACACCATACGTTTTTAGGCGGTCATATCCTTTTTGCTGGATTTCTTTTTTGGAAGAACCCTTTAGAATATCAATCAACATGCCTTGTGCGATGTTTTCGGTAGCTCTTGCTACACAAGAGAGTGCTTTTTGGGCAATAATAGTCGCATCAAATTTCTCGCGTGGGTTTAGGCAGACATCACAATTGCCACAATCTGTTTCTGTGGGTTCGTTGAAGTAAGAAAGCAATACACGCCTACGACACATATCGGATTCTGAATATTGGCGCATACGCTCCAACTTGGAGTTGAGCAGGTCTCGGCGGTCTTGTGGTAGCTCTTCATTGAAGCGCATTTGTGCTATTACATCTGCATAACTATACAAAATAACCGTATCGGCAGGCAAGCCATCGCGTCCTGCGCGTCCTATTTCTTGATAAAAACTTTCTACATTGCGGGGCATATTATAGTGCAATACCCAACGAATGTTAGACTTATCGATGCCCATACCAAAGGCGATAGTCGCCACCATGATTTGAATATCATCTTTTATGAATGCGTCTTGTACCTGATTTCTATAAACAGAATCCATACCTGCGTGGTAGTGCTTGGCTTTAAATCCTATTTCGGTGAGTGATTGGGCTATATATTCAGTGGTTTTACGGCTAAGGCAATAAATAATACCGGTTTGATTTTTGTGTTCTTCTAAAAATTCTCGGATAGTATCTAAACGCCTGCGCCCTGGCAACACAGTGAGGCTAAGGTTTGGGCGGTCAAAAGAAGACATAAAAGTATTACTTTCATCAATTCCGAGTTGCTTTGAAATATCTTGGCGTGTAGCTACATCGGCAGTCGCAGTAAGTGCGAGTATAGGCACGTGAGGAAATTCCACTTTAATAGCTTTTAGTTGCATGTATTCGGGGCGAAAGTCATGCCCCCAAAAGGAAATACAATGCGCCTCATCTATAGCGAAAAGATTAATATTTAATTGTTTGAGGAAGTTCATTTGATTACCTACAAACAGTCTTTCAGGCGATACGTAAAGGATTTTTACTTTTCCGTCTGAACAGTCTTGCTCGATGCTGCGTTGTTCTTCAAAAGGCTGCGAGCTATTTAGAAATTCAGCCGCGATACCATTGGCTTGCAAAGCTTGCACTTGGTCTTTCATCAAAGCAATCAGTGGGGAAATAACGATTGCCATGCCATCGCGTACAAGCGCGGGTAGTTGGTAACATAGGGACTTGCCTCCGCCTGTCGGCATGATTACAAGTGCATCTTTGCCTGCTAAGGCGTTTTCAATAATTTCTGCTTGTAAAGGGCGAAATGTGTCGTAACCAAAATACTGTTTTAAAGCTGTTTCTTTCGTCATCATATTTTTAAGAAGTGTTTAATCTACCAATAAAAGTTTTTTGTTTTCATTTTTTGGAAAAGCTATTTTATTTCTGTGGGCGCAAATATACTCAAATATTGAAATATACAAATATAACTTTCAAAAAAATATTTAGGGACTTGTGAGAACTTATCTTTTTATAATTTTTTGTGTAAAAGAGGCTTGTTTAGTTGAGATTTTAAATAGGTATGAACCTTTGTGAAAATACGCTGTGGGCAGTTTGTAAGTGCCGCTGAAATTGCTATCCCACATTTTCACACCCATAAAATTAAATATTTCTAACTGATATGTTTGCATAATATCTTGTGGTTGGATAGTAATTTCATCATTTGTTGGGTTGGGGTATATTTTAATAGCAGATGTAGCGATTTTTTCGGTAGCGAGGGGCGCATTATTAAAAAGCCACTGAATGGCTTCGCTCAATTCGCTTCGCCAAAACCCTTCGCTGTGCGTGCCTGCGGGTACTATTTTCTTTAAAATATTTGCTTCTGCAAAGCCTGTATTTTTCATAGTGCTTATCATACGTTCTATATCAGACACCATAGCCGCACTTTCTGCGCCTCCTGCGAGAAAGTACATTTTTGTATCTTGTAGGTTGCTTTTGCTTTGTGCAAAAGTATATGCACTTTCTGAAAACCAAAAAGATGGCGAAAAAACGCCTATTTTTCCAAAAATTTGTGCATGCTCCAATGCGCCGAAATGCGAAATTAAACCGCCCAATGAGCTACCTATCAGGGCTGTATGTTGCTTGGCAGGCAAGGTGCGATAATTGTTGTCAATATATGGTTTGAGTGTTTGAGCTACAAAATTCATGTACTTGCCTCCCTCACCGCCTCCATAAGTAGCATTTGCCCAAGGGGTATATTCGTTTATTCTTTCCGAGCCGCCATTTTCTATACCGACTACTATCACTGCCAGTCCTGTTTGAGCATAGAGTGTGTTCAAGGCTTCATCAACTTGCCACTCGCCTGCGAAAGATGTAAGATTGTCGAATAGGTTTTGTCCATCATGCATATACAATACGGGGTACGAAATGGTCGTGTTTTGATAGTTTGGGGGGAGATATAGCCATATTTTCCTTGTTCTGCCAGTGAATTGTGGCATGCTAAAATTAGTAGCCAAAATACGAACATTGCTTGCTGCAGTGGAGGTTGCACCGCCACCGCCGCCACCACTTGTCAAGTCTGCCCAAGTATTGATTTTGATATTTATGGTTGCGCCATTTCCTCCAAATGTGTAAGTCCTATTGGCAATTTCCGCGCCCGTTGCGCTTTTTTCTACACTTGCCCACGTTCCACGTGTGAATTTGAAGTTGATGGTGCCTGTTTGTTGTGGCAAAGTGATGCTGTATGTTTTGTCTGTGTTTTTGCTCATTTTGTAGGAAGCATTCCCACCCGACCAGTTGTCGAAGCTACCAGAAATGTATAATTCGGCATTTGCGGGAGTATTGGCAGGGAGTTCGTTTGCCCAAAAAGTTATTTGTGCAAATGCCTGTGTTGTAAAGTAGAGGGTGGCAAGGAAAAAGCAGTACTTTAGCATGTTGTATATATTTTACTGCAAAAGTAGTTTTTTTTACGCATATGTTACCATATACCTTTACAAACTTTTTTGTAGAACACTTTTTATTGACTATCTTTGCAATTCAAAAAACATAGCATCACATTACATGCTCACATTTTTAACCACAGGTATCATGTATGGCTTAGTCTTGGCTATCACAATAGGTCCTGTATTTTTCGCACTTATTCGAATTAGTATCAACAGAGGTTTCAAATCAGGCGCGTTTTTGGCGAGTGGTATAGCGTTAAGTGATGCTTTTATAGCTTTGGTAGTTTATTCTGGTATTTCACAATTTGTCAATTCGCCATCTTTTCAATCGGGTGCAGGCTTGATAGGCGGTATAGCCATGCTCGTTTTTGGTGCGAAGCACTTCATGCAACCTATTGAGCATGAGGAAGGCACACCTGCGTTTGTAAGCGATAAAAACCAAAACAATACGTACGCAAAACTTTTTGGGCAAGGTGTATTATTGAATATGCTCAATCCGTTTGTCTATCTTTTTTGGCTGGGGCTTATCAGCAATTTATCGACCATCATAGGTGTCCAAGCAACCCAATTACAAGTTGTTTTCTTCTTGATTGGCATTATTGTTACTGTTTTCTCAACCGATTTGCTTAAAGCTTATGTAGCCAATCAATTAAGCAATATTTTGACTGATAAGGTTATCGCTTTGACAGATAGAATAGGCGGCGTTATATTGATTATATTTGGCTGTTATTTGCTCTTGTATGCTTTTTTTGGAAATAGTTTTACGCAGATGTTCCCCAATAGCCATAACCATTTACTTTACTAAAACCTGCTTGCTGTGTTTTATACGCCCCTTGCCTACGCGCAATATTTGATGAAGGCGCGCAATAGTCACGCACTTCACGCGCCTTTTTTGTATGCGTTGTATAGTGATGTCATCGCTATACAAAAACGATATTATGCTTTTGGTGCTTTAGATGCTTTGCGCCTCGCGCTTATGCAAGATATTCAACAAATTAATGTGCAGGACTTAGGCGCGGGTTCGAAACGCATGCGCCATGTACGCAGTATAGGGCAAATAGCGCGGTACAGTGCCGTAAGCAAGAAGGAAGGCGAATTGCTTTTCCGTTTGGTGAACGAATTTAGCCCCCATACTATCCTCGAATTGGGTACTTCGCTTGGGTTGAGTACGCTCTACATGGCAGAGGCACGCAGGCAAGCCCATATTCACACAATGGAAGGCTGCCCTGAAACGGCACGAGTCGCCCAACAAAATTTTGATATGTTAGGCGCGAAAAATATACAAGTACATGTAGGCAATATTGAGCAAACCTTGCCTGCCCTGCTGACCAAAATACCCGCTGTAGACCTTGCCTACTTAGATGCCAACCATCAATATGAGCCTACTATGCGTTATTTTGAACAAATACTCCCGTGTTTATCCAGCGAAGCTTTGTTGATTTTTGATGACATTCACTGGTCAAAAGGCATGCACCAAGCATGGACTGAAATTGTACGACACCCCGAAATTACGATAAGTCTTGACCTTTTTTCATTTGGAATTGCTTTTGTAAGTAAGAAATTGAGTAAAGAACATTTTGTTTTGAAATTTTAAAGCTATTTTTGTTGCTATGAACAAAAAAGAAATTATACTCGGAATAGATATTGGTGGGACAACAACCACCATCGGTTTTACAGACTACGAGGGCAATATGCTTCTTGAAACAGTAAGACCCACCCGTGCTGAGCAGCATATAACAGCTTACCTGCCACGCTTGTATGAGGCAGTAGATGCTCTGTACACGCCTTTACGAGCGCATAATGTTTGGGTAGCCACAGGCATAGGCGCACCAAACGGCAACTATTTTAAAGGCACTGTCGAAAACCCGCCCAATCTGCAATGGGGCGGCGTTATTCCGCTTTGCGACCTGTTTGAAAAGCAATACAAAGTCCCCACATTTCTCACCAATGATGCCAATGCCGCCGCCATAGGCGAGATGAAATTTGGAGCAGCAAAGGGTATGAAAGACTTTATTTTGCTTACTTTAGGCACAGGGTTAGGAAGCGGAATAGTAGTCGATGGCGAACTCGTTTATGGGCATACTGGATTCGCAGGCGAGCTTGGGCATAGCACTGTGAACTATAATGGACGACTTTGCGGCTGTGGTAGGCGAGGTTGTTTGGAAACTTACGTGTCTGTAACAGGCATACGCCGTACTGTTTCAAAACTTTTGGCGGATAGTCTTGTGTATAGCGAACTGCGCGATATAAGCCAAAATGACCTCACAGGCGAGATGATAACCGATGCCGCTTTGCAAGGCGACAAAATAGCATTGGAAGCTTTCGAATATACAGGGCGTATTTTTGGTATGAAACTCGCGGAATTTAGTGTGTTCACAAGTCCAGAAGCTTTTATTTTATTTGGCGGATTGGCACGTGCCAAAGACCTTTTGCTTCAGCCTACCTTAAAATATATGGAGGCAAACATGTTCCCCGCTTTCCATGGCAAAATAAAACTTATATTCTCCGCTTTGCAAGACAAAAATGCAGCCGTTTTAGGTGCATGTGCGTTGGCATGGCATGAACTCGAAAAACAAAAAAGAACTATATAGTCTTTAATTTTAGCCTTCCTGCAAAAGCACTTCTCCTACACTTTATTTTGTAGAATAGGAGAAAGGGCTTTTGCAAGAGGACTATTGCTTATCGCCTCCATTTTTTGACCAAACTATTTCGTTTTGTCTTTTTCTTTCTTTTTATTTTTACAATGTCGCGTTTCTTTTCGTGGAACGCGCCTTTGAAAGTCGGGTCTTCTTTTTTGCGTTGGTCATCTATAGCGCGTAGCATTGTTTGGCTTTCGTCAAAAGGCGTTTCGGTTATTTCTAAGCCCGCAGGCAAGTCTTTCTGGGGTATGGTTTGCCTGATGATTTCCTCAATCTTGCCTACGTGGTATTTTTCTTGCATGGTAACAAAAGTTATCGCCTCGCCTGTGTTTTCGGCTCTGCCTGTGCGCCCTATTCTATGCACATAATCCTCATAAATAAGCGGCACATCAAAGTTTATCACGTGCGAAACCATACTTACATCGATCCCGCGTGATGCCACATCAGTCGCTATCATTATCCGTACATTGCCTTGCTTGAATGCCTCCATCGCATTGATACGGGCATTTTGGGCTTTGTTAGCGTGTATAACGCGGATAGTTTCTTCAGGGAATTTTCGGGTAATGTACTTGAAAACATTGTTTGCTATGGTGCGTGTGCGTGTAAAAACCAAGACACGTTTGAGGCTCTTATCTTCTTGCAAAAGATACATGAGCAGGTTAATTTTGGTTTTTAGATTTGGCACTTCATACATTACTTGCTGAATAGTATCGGCAGTAGTAGCTGAGCGTGCTACTTCAATCATTGTTGGATATTCCAAAAACTCTTCAGAAAGGACAAGTACTTTTTCGGGCATAGTAGCCGAGAAAAGTAAATTTTGACGTTTATTGGGGATAATCTCCAATATTTGGCGTATTTGAGGCATAAAACCCATGTCCATCATCTTATCTGCCTCGTCAAGCACGAGCGTTTTGAGTTCTTTCAAAGGCATTTCATTGGTGCGGTACAAATCCATAAAACGACCAGGCGTGGCTGTAAGAATATCTATGCCCTCTTTCACCTTGGCAAGTTGCGCCTTCATACCTACACCGCCATACCCGACAGCGTGGCGAATGTCCGTATATTTTGCAAGTTGCTCGATGGCTTGGTCTATTTGCATAGCAAGTTCGCGTGTTGGCGCAAGAATAAGGGCGCGTAGATTTTTGCCTTGTGCATATTTTATCTTCATCAAAAGTGGCAGCAAATAAGCGGCGGTTTTGCCCGTACCTGTTTGCGCCACGCCCATGATGTCTTGCCCTCCCAATACTGCAGGAATCGCTTTGGCTTGGATAGGCGTTGGCGTGGTATAGCCTGCATCTGCCACAGCATCAAGCAGTTGGCGGTTAAGTTTAAAATCGGAAAAATTTATCATGAAAAGTAGCCCCAAAATAAAGCCTCATTTGGGTAAGAGGTGTTTACAAAAATTTTTGAATGATATGGTGGAAAATGCCTAATATTTTGGGTATTTCCACTAAATAATAGTTTTTAGTATCTAATGTTATTTTATTTTTTTCGATTTTCAAAAACTTCCATACGTCGCCTGTTACGGCACAGCCATATACAAAAGGAACGGGTCTTCCTTCTTGTTCATTGTAGAGCAAAGAAGCGTACATTTGAGCAATACATTGCGCTTGCCCATATTCAAAATCTTCATCTTTTGCTTCTACCAACGTAATAATAGGGGCTTGCATAACACTTTTACGTGGATGTTTGGCAAAGAAAAAATCGCACTCGCCCGACAAATCTCTTATGACATCTACAGTTAAATCCTCACCTGAGAACATAGTAATGTCTTTTTCATAATACAAAGCAACTTCTGTAAGTATAGGCGATATTATTCGTTCTGACTTGGATTTTTCATTTGTAAGAGGGAGTTTTTCTGCAATAGCAAGTGTTTCTAATAGCCAATCGGATGGCTGGACAAGGTCAATAGTAGGAAACATCATTTCATCTGCTTCCTCCAACGCTAATTTTTTTAAGGTCAGCTTAAGATTTTTGTAATTACTGTAGCCCATTTTGCTTTTATGAAAACATTTAGTCGTTCTTCAGGTGCAAAGATACTCAAATAAAAGTTAATCAAACTCTACTTTGCATCTTGGCAGTAGCTTTTGTAGTTTTAAGGCTTGTTCGCGCGGGATTTTTGTACCGCGTATATTCAGAAAGCGCAGGTTTTGAAGCTTACTTATTTGGATTATAGGCAAGTCTTTGAGCATTTTGTTATTGTGCAAATACAACAATTCTAATTGGGCAAAATTGCTTATTTTGTCGCTTATTTTCAGCAGTTGATTGCCTGCAAGGTCTAATCGCTTCAAATTTTTCAATTGGTACAGTGTATCAGGCAAGGTTTCAAATTTGTTGCCGCTCAAATATACTTGTTGCATATTTCGAAGTGAGCCAAACGAGGCCGGCAAGGCTTGCAAAGCTTCATTCGAGCATTGGAAATACTGCAAATTTATCAAAGAGTCTATTCGATAATGCACTTCCGTAACCTTTCCGTACAAACTCCCTGAAGTTTTTAGTTGTAATCTATATACTTTGTCAGGCTGCCTATAGGCTTGTGCAATGTTGGTAAATGTAGGCTTTCGCCCAAGTTCTGCCTCGCTCAAAAGTGTATCCAATGTAAGTGCTTGCGACAGGCAGGCAAGGTTTAGCGGAAAAACGAGTAATAAAAATAGTATTTTTAACATAACAGTATAACGAAATAACAGCATTTTGTTATGCTATTTTGTTCTCAAAAAAATATTTTTAATTTATAAAAGATGCAATTACAAACCGAATACTATCACCTGCTTATTTTGGTGGAGATATTGACTATCGCTATGAGCTTACAACTAAGTTTCCCGCATCCATTCAAAGCCATGAATGCTCGTGTCGATTGGTTTTCTTTGAACAGTTGCCAAAATAACCAATGCTTTGTGTATGATTTTCAACTTGTCAAGCGTTGAATCGCCAGCTGAATCAATGCCTCCATCGGTTTGGAGGCGTTTTTTGTGAACTCGCCTGTGGCGCGATTGGCAAGAATGAGGTTCAAAGAAAGTACTTCATGCTGAAGCAATCGCCCAAAAGCATAATAGGCGGAAGTTTCCATTTCAAAGTTAGTAAAACGCTTATCTTCATAACGAAATGCACGATAGCGTCCTAAAATATCTTCTGGCTGGGTAGCAAGGCGCAATCGCCTGCCTTGTGGCGCGTAAAAACCGGGGCAGGTAAGGGTAAAACCTTGTTGCAAATCAGCAAATTGTGCTTGCAAGGTAGGCGAGGCACTTACTTGATAGGGCAGGAAAGGCAAGCCTATAAATCTTCTCGCTTCAGTGCAAAACTCAAGCTCTTTTGCTGTTTGTGGCAAATCATAAAAAGCCATCAGGTTATCTAAGCCTATCGCCTCTTTCGAAACCAATACACTATCTATAGGTATATCTTCTTGCAATGCGCCCGAAGTGCCTACACGCACTATGCGCAGGGAGGTAAGGTCGCTTTTGGGTTCGCGCGTCTGCAAGTCAATGTTTACTAAAGCATCTAATTCATTCAGCATAATGTCTATATTATCCGTGCCAATGCCTGACGAAACAGCCGAAATACGCACCTTGCCTACATAACCCGTATGGGTTACAAATTCGCGGTGTTGTACGCGGTGTTCTATAATATCAAAATGTTTAGAAACTTCTGCCACGCGGTCTTGGTCACCTACTGCGATAATAGTATCTGCCAGCTGTTCGGGACGCAAAGCGAGGTGATAAATAGCACCTGTGGAAGTCAAGACAAGTTCACTTGAAGCAATCATAATTATAGCATAAATTTAGTACCTTGCCTGCAAATATACACCGAAAAGGCATATCCACCAAAATATACGCTAATTTTTTCTACCGTTGTTTATGTTTGCATAGGTGCAGGCAAGATTTTTATTTCCCACACATTTCTCTACTGCACTTTTTGACACCAACAACGGACAGCTTTTGCACGTGGCTGTTGGTGTCGAAAAATTGGGTAGCACAGTAGTAGCTAAAGAACAAAATCACACTCAATTTTTATAAAACACCAACAATGGCGCAAGCCTTGCCTACAGTGTGCAGGCAAGGCTTTTAAAGTGTGTTTTACAAAAGAGTGTGTTTTAGAAGAACGCTATCTTATTTTTATCCTACTTTCGTTGAGATAAATGAATAGTCTGCTTGAATAATAGCTGAAATACCATGAGTTCAATTGGCAAAATGAGCCGTATTTGATAGTTGCCCCTGATAGGTTTGAATGCTACAAGCCCTCGCAAGTTTTCGTTCGGATATATGTGTGTGCGGCGAAGCATTGTTCGCTCCCATGTTTCACGCAAAACATGTAAATTGCCTGACTTCCACGCATTACGTTGATAAGCATCTGCGGCTATTTGTCCCGCATTATTATTCATAATCGCAAGGCTCTGAAATGCATCTGCATTATTGACGGCTTTTTCTGTCGCTATTGCATCATTCACTACACTCACTACTGTAGCCGCAGTAGCCAATAAACCAAAGACTACAGACGCAGTTGCGGCATTTTGCATACGTGCATCTTGCCTTGCCAGTGCCTTGTCTATTTCTAACAACTGAACTTCTGGATTTATAGCATATACTTTGTTGTCCACGCCATTTTGGATAGGTGTCCCTTCTATCTTGAAAGCAAATGTTTCTGGACTCATGAGGATGGTTTTGCTGGATAGGTTATTTATTTCTACATCAAATAAAAGCATGCCATCAACTTCGCGGTCAAAGCCTACAACCATGCCTATGCTATCTTGTGTAACTTGTGCATAGCCTGTTCCCATGTACCAATGAGTCCGTTGCGGAATTTCTTGTGTGGAGCTTTCGTTAGGTGTAATCCTGATAATAGCTCTTGGGCTGACACAAGAAGGAAAAAATTGGGCGCAACAACCCAATATGGTTAAGAGTGTGAATTGTTTTAATATTTTCATTATCGCATGGATTTTTCAACAAAAATACGCGCTTTTTTTGAAAGTGCTTCGCCTTTAACTGCTAATGACCTGTTAATCCATGTTGCCTTAGCAAATGAAAATTAAATAACAGGGTATTTTAGTGTCTTTTTTCAGATTGTCAAGTCTTCGACATTGACAAATAAAATGCGCAATGTACCATACGCGGCTCGCGTGTGGTACATTGCGTAAGTCCTAAAACTATCAACTTATTTAATTTTCATTCTTCAGCAAATGGAAGGTGTTTTTGTGTGTTGATAAAAACGGCTGTTTTTTCAAGAATGATGTGTTTCTAATTTCCAATACCCCCCATCTTTTTATAGGCATTTATCAAACCGTTTGTTGAGCTGTCGTGAGACATAACGGGTTCGGCATTTTGCAATTCGGGTAAGATACGGTTCGCCAACTGTTTGCCAAGCTCTACGCCCCATTGGTCAAAGCTATAAATATTCCAAATAACACCTTGTGCGAATATTTTATGCTCATACATAGCTACCAATGCACCCAAAGTATAAGGCGTGAGCTTTTTATAAAGGATAGCATTCGTAGGTTTATTGCCTGCAAAGACTTTGAAAGGCGCAAGTTGGGCTATGCTTTCTACCGATTTTCCTTCTTTAGTAAGTTCGGCTATCACCTCTTCTTTATTTTTGCCCATCATGAGGGCTTCTGTTTGTGCAAAAAAGTTTGCCAATAATTTTTGGTGGTGGTCAGCCAAAGGGTTTTGGCTTTGCGCAGGCGCAAGAAAATCGCAAGGAATTATGTGTGTGCCTTGATGAATAAGTTGGTAAAAAGCATGTTGCCCGTTTGTGCCAGGTTCTCCCCAGATTATTGGACCTGTTGCAAAATTGACCATTTCGCCATTACGCATAACGGTTTTGCCGTTGCTTTCCATATTTCCTTGTTGGAAGTAGGCAGGAAAGCGGTGCAAATATTGGTCATAAGGCAATAACGCCTCACTGGTTGTTCCAAAAAAATCCACGTACCAAATACCAATCAGTGCCAACAAGACAGGCAAGTTCTGCTCGAAAGGCGCGGTTTGAAAGTGTGTATCCATGCTGTTCGCGCCTGCAAGAAATTCGGCAAAGGTATCAAAACCCAATGTGCAAGCCAATGAAAGTCCAATAGCCGACCAAACCGAATAACGCCCGCCTACCCAATCCCAAAAGCCGAACATGTTTTCGGGTGCGATACCAAATGCCTCTACAGATGCTTGGTTGGTAGAAAGTGCCACAAAATGTTTGGCTACGAAACTTGCCTCCTTTGCGCTTTCCAAAAACCATTGTTTGGCGGAGTTGGCATTGGTCATAGTTTCTTGCGTGGTAAAGGTTTTAGAAGCGATGATAAAAAGGGTAGTTTCAGGGTTTACTTTTTTCAATGTTTCTACCAAATGCGTGCTGTCTATATTGGACACAAAATGCGCTTGTATATGCGCCTTTCGGTAGGGCTGTAAGGCTTCATAAACCATAAGCGGACCCAAATCTGAACCGCCAATGCCAATATTGACGATGGCTGTAATCGCCTTGCCTGTATACCCTTTCCACTTTCCTGAAATAATTTGTTCAGAAAATGCTTCCATACGGGCCAATACTGCCCGTATTTCAGGCATTACGTCCTTGCCTTCTGTATATACTGGCGAGAGCGTTTGATGGCGCAATGCTGTATGTAAAACGGCACGATTTTCTGTTTCGTTTATTTTTTCACCTTGAAACATAGCTTGTATAGCGGCAGGCAAGTTCGTTTCTTGAGCAAGCTCTACAAGCAAGGCACATGTTTCAGCAGTCAGGTGATTCTTCGAATAATCTAATAAAATATCCTCAAATTGTAGTGAGAATGTATCAAAACGCTTCGCATCTTTGGCAAAAAGTTCGCGCAAATGTGTGTGTTGCATGGTGCTATAGTGCGCCTGCAAGCGTTGCCATGCAGCAGTAGTAGTAGGATTGATTTGAGATAGCATAAGGTCGTATCGCTATAATGTAAGCACAAAAATAGGCATTATTTTGATTCTTGGCTAATTATTTGACAACCTTTGTTTTACTTTTTGGGTTAATCTCTATCAAAAACGTCCTCAACCGATAGCGAAAAGCCTTTGAGGATATAAGAAAAGACCTTTCCTTGCCTGCGTGCCTTGCAATAAGGGATAAATTCTCCGCCTTGCAATACCTCGACTTCTATGCGCTTTTTATCGGGACGTACTTCCCAATATTCTTTTACGCCAAAGGATTCATAAATATCGCGCTTCATTTCTCGCTCTTGGACTGCCTCAGTGGAAGAAACTATTTCTAATACTACTTCGGGTACTCCGTACAGCGTGTTGCCATCTACTTTCAGGTTCTGTGGTTGCGCAATAAAGCAAATAGTGGGCTGAAATATGTTCTTTTCGTCCAACACTAAATCTATAGGCGCAAACAACAAATCGCCTTTGCTTTTATTTTCAGAGGCTTGGAGCATCAAGAAGCCGATATTGCCTACTATTTCGGGTTCGGTAGCAAGTTCGTTGGGATAAATACACAATTGCCCATCAATAAGTTCTATCTTGACACGCGGTTCGGGCGGAAAGGCTTGACGGATCCGCTCATAATTCCATTCGAAATCACCTGCACATGCGTTTGCAATTTCTTTTAAGTCATCTACAGTATATGTTTTTCGCACGTGTGTAGAGTTCGTCAATTGGTCTTTGTAGGCTGTTTTTTGGACTTGTATTGGTTGGCGGTTGGATTGAATTGCTTTTATGAATTGCCAAACTTGGGCTTTTTCTTCCTTATCGAGTTGCTGGAGCAAATTCCAAAGCATTTCACTATTACTGTCCATGTAGTTTATTGAAGTGTCAAGTATAATATTTTTCATTGTGTTCGTATCTTAATCTTTCTATAACGTATAAATCAATGTTTTTGTCTTAAAATTCTTTGATTCATGAAAAAAAACAAAAAAGGCTCGTGAAAAACGAACCTTTTAAGAGTATTACACCCAAGAATATAACTATTTGGCACTTACTCCCAAAGGCAGAACTGTTAAGTTCTCTTTTTGAGCAGGCAAGTTACCAAACATTTAACCTATTGCCTTGCCTCCTCTCCTTTTAAAAAGGACGAAAACCATATAGGAAGGAGGTTTTTGGAGAACTTAACACTACTGCTCCAAAGGGGTAGCCAAGTAATTACAAGACTATATCCTTGTTAATTTAACAACATTGGTTCGAAGTTTTTGCTCTATAGGCATAGAGGCAAGCTGAATAACCTGGTCATTTTTAACAACAATGCCCTTTTCTATAAGAATGTCTTGTATATCTTGAAATGTTTGGTCAGTCGATACAAATTTATTATAGTAAAAAGCACGTACTCCCCAAAGCAAATTGAGTTGTGTGAGCAGTCCTTTGCTGGACGTAAAAATAATAATATCTGTTTTTGGACGGTGCGATGCGACGCGAAAAGCCGTATAGCCTGAAGAAGTCATGCCTATGATAACTTTCGCGCCGATATAAGTCGCAAGGCGCGCTCCCGATAAAATCACAGCATTATTGGCAAAATCACGGTCGTTTTCATAATCATAAATTTTGTCATCTTCACCTTTTTCTTTTTTCAAGTCGTGGTTACGCTCATAGATGACATCTTCCTTTTCTGCATTTCTGATGATATTAACGATGGTTTGGACTACTTTCACAGGGTACTTGCCTGCTGCAGTTTCACCACTCAACATAACAGCATCAGCACCATCGAGTACTGCATTGGCAACGTCACTTGCTTCAGCGCGGCTTGGGCGCGGATTGTCCATCATGCTTTCCATGATTTGGGTAGCAATGATAACAGGTTTAGCGAGGCGTATGCACTTATGCACAATTCTTTTTTGAATCATAGGCACATTCTCAATGCCAATCTCCACGCCAAGGTCGCCCCTTGCTACCATGACAGCATCAGAAGCCTCAATGATGGCATTTAGGTTTTCTTCTGAAATGGCTTCGGGTTTTTCTATTTTGGATATCACGCGTATGCTTTTTCCTTTCTGCTTAATGATGTGCTTTAGCAAAAGCATATCAATCGCAGAGCGTACAAACGAAAGGGCTATCCAGTCCACATCATGCTCAAGTCCAAACATCAAATCCGCCGTATCTTTCTCGGTAAGCGAAGGCGTAGAAAGTATGGTGTTAGGCAAGTTAATGCCTTTTTTATTTTTGAGCAAACCGCCATACACTACTTCAGTCTGCACTACTTCGCCATCAGTACTGATAACGCGCAGTTCCAACTTTCCGTCATCAAGCAAAATAGCATCACCCGGTTTTACATCTTTAGGCAAGGGCTTGTAAACGGTTGTGATGTGATTAGCCGTTGACTCTTGGTCACGAGTGCTTATTTCTACCCGTTGCCCTTCAACAAGCATCACTTCGCCCCCTTCCACCATACCCACACGGATTTTGGGACCTTGCAAGTCTTGCAATATGCTGATGGTCGTATTATGCTCCCTGTTAATTTTGCGAATCTTCTCGATACGCATCAAGTGGTCTTCATGCGTGCCGTGTGAAAAATTGAGGCGAAATACATTCACACCTGCATGAATAAGTTCGAGCATGGTTTCTTCCGAATCACAAGCGGGTCCGAGTGTTGCTATTATTTTGGTACGTTTATGTATGTTATTCATGAATGAATGAATGAAAAGGTTTTGTTTGGATTACTTTCTCACAAAACTACTCTTATTTTAGCAAACAAAGTAATAAGTGTCCTTTTATTTTATTTTTAAGTAAGAATTTAATTTACTGAAAGTCAATGTTTTAAGTGTTTTTGCAAATGATTGCATAAAATAATAAATACTCATAGAAAATATGTCAGCATCAATGGTACAAGTTGCCGCGCTAAAACCTACACAAAAGGCAAAAAACACGCTTTTTATGTAGTTCTGGTAGGCAAGGACATTAAACAAAGGGAAAACATACTTTTATGTTTTGGGCAGGCAAGTGCTTTTGTGGGGAAATAGTATTCGTCTTGTAGCAGTTTTAGCAGGGTTGATTCGCCTACAGGCTTCAGTTATGTGAGTATAAACCCGTTTCTCTCCGAAAGTGATTTTGCAGAAGTCTAATAAAAACACGGAACTTTGCAAGAAAATACAGCAAATGATTGATAACATAACTATAGATAAATCTTGAAGTTTTACAGATTGTTCGGTAAAAGACACTTCCTATATCACACACAATTACTACACATATCCTGCTAAGTTTATTCCACAGTTGGCAAAAAGACTTATCATAGAACATAGCCAAAAAGGAGATATAATCATATATCCTTTTATGGGTAGCGGGACAACTATTTTAGAAAGCATTGTCAATGAGCGAATAGGAATAGGTACGGATATTAACGAAATAGCATATTTAGTAGCAAAGGCAAAAACAACCCCTATCAAGTCCAGCAAATTGGTGCAAGAATTTTTGAATTTGGAAACAGATTTAAAAAATCATACCAACGAAAAAAAAGATTTTTATTTAGAAAAAGCATTTGAAAAATTGCATTTTCATGAAAGGATAGACTATTGGTACAAACCTGTTCAGAAAGAAAATTTAGCCATCTTACTTTGTAGAATTTTGGAAGCAGAAAATGAAAATATTAAAAATTTTTTCTTAGTAGCATTTGCCCAAATTTTGAAAAACCTGCTCCGTTTGGTTACAAAAAAGTATTAAACCTACACGAGATTTAAATAAAAAAGATTATGATGTTT
>Ga0163154_10001216_pt1 | contig 39946 bp, 26 predicted proteins | sample OliLakLV19MP9P1_FD_148649 | JGI IMG/M metagenome (GOLD analysis project Ga0163154, IMG submission 148649) | Freshwater microbial mat bacterial communities from Lake Vanda, McMurdo Dry Valleys, Antarctica - Oligotrophic Lake LV.19.MP9.P1 | ecosystem: Environmental > Aquatic > Freshwater > Lake >... | reverse complement strand
CAAGTGCGCCGCTCGGGGACCACCCCGAGCGGCGCACTTGTCGTCGAAGACGCAGGCGGCGATGCGGCGATCTCGACGACGCGCTGTCGAGCCGAGGAGTCGGGGCGGAGTTCGCGCGAGGACTTGTGGGGTTGCTGAATCAGTCGCATAGGGCGGAGGCGCACGGGGTTCGCGCTCCGGCGGTTATCGGAGGCCGATGGACCGTCCTGAGAGGAAAAGCCTGAGAGGAGAAGCCCGCCCTCCTCGGTCAGGCCTCTGCACCCGCTCCCTCCGGCCACCTAAGGGTTGTCGCGAATCGAGCCGATAGGCCCACCGAAGCGGCCCGCATCTCCGGATGCTGGCCCTACGTCCCCATGCCGACCCTCGACCCCCCCCTGACGCACACGGCGCGTCGCGCTGCGCCGCGCGAGGGCTCAGGACCGAGCGCCGCAGCCACCCAGCACGGCGTCGAGGGTGTCCGAGGCCACCTGCTGAACTTCGGCCAGCTCGTGGGTAGCCACATCGGGGTGGCGATCGCGGGCCTCGTCAGCCTCCCGGTCCTGGCGCGCAACCTCGGACCCGCGGCCTATGGGCACTTTTCGCTGTTCATGACGGGCCTCGGAGTCCTCTCGAACCTCGACCTGGCGCGGCCAATCCTGGTACGCGAGTTCGCGCGGGGGAGCCGGACGAAAGGAACGGTGGCGCAGGATCCGTCAGGGCGACTGAGTCGCGACGAAGCGCGCACCCTCGCAGTGACCAGCGCCTGCTTACTGGCGTTCCTTGCGCTGGCGGTCGGACTCGTGACCGTGGACTCCGTGACGGCAGCTGTGCTCGCGGCGTCGGTGCTGCTGAGCGGTGCCGCGTCTGCGGCGTTCGCCGAACTCTCGGCCGACGGTCGGGTCGGCCTCGCGGGCTCGATCCGTAATGGCTGTTGGGCGGGGGCGCTCGTTGCCACAGCGCTGGCATCGTTCACCACGACCACGCCCCATGCGTACATCTGGGCGTTCCTCGCCGCAAATCTCGCGATCTTGACGTTCTATCAACGCGCGGTTCGGTCGGCGCTAGGCGCGCTGTTCGTGCGGCCATCGCTGCGCGCGCTCCAAGCGCGACGCGCGCTGGCAATTGATGTCGGCGCATTCGCTGGCGCCAGCGCGGTCGTTGCGTCCGCCGACAAGGTGATGCTCGCCAACAGCGCCAGCGCAACGGAGTTTGGCCACTATGCCGCGCAGTACGACCTGGCGACCAAAGTCAATGTCATCAGCACTGCGCTCGGTAGCATGTTGTTACCCGCGTTCGCGAGGTTGCATGGCGAGCATGGTGAGCTCGCGACGGCGACTCGCTTCGTACGCGTCGCTTCGTGGATCGCGCTGGGCTACTTCCTGGGCATTGGCCTGCTCATCGTCTTCCATGCGCAGTTCGCCGCGCTGGTGCTCGGCGAGGACTTCGCTCGCACTGGCGAGCATCTCGTCTATGTGCTGCTGCTCGTGGGGGTTTTCATCCACCTCTTCGGGTTCTTACTGACCGCATATCAACGGGCATGCGGTGACTTCCGTACGCAGCGCGTGGCCTATATCGCGTCGGCGATGCTCATGCTCATCGTAGGGGCGCTAACGGTGCCGACCTACGGCGCGTTGGGCGCAGTCATGACGTATCTCACCGGACGCACCGCCGAGCTCGTGCTCGTCGCGGTCGAGGTCCGTCGCTTCCCCCGCGCCGCGCTACCGCGCTGGCGGGTGGTGACGCTCTTGGCGATGACGGCGGTGCTCGCCCTCGGCGCGGGCTGGGCCTTCACTGCAGGAGGAGCACCGTGATCGTCGAACGCCTCCTGCTCGTGCTGCCATTACTGGCTGTCACGGCGATGACGCTCTGGGCCGTTCGAAGCAAGTCACCGCTCGATCCCTCGATCCTGCTCGTCGTCGCCACGGTTGTCATCGGCACGTACTACCCCATCGGCGCCGCGCTGGTGAAGCCTCTGACGTGGCGGCATGGCGCCCATCTCTCCGAAGAGGTGCTGCTCGCGACGCAGATGCAGTACCTCGTCTTTGCCATCGGCGTCTGCTTCGTCGTCGCTGGTGTGCGAGTCCGACGCAATTCATCGCGTGCTTCGCGCGGGCAAGCCACCGAGCCGCGTTTCAAACGAGCGGCGACAGAGTTCCGAGACCTCGTGATCGCAGGCGGTCTCGTGGTTGGTGGGGCCCTGCTCTATTCACTCTACGTCAAGAAGGTCGGACTCGGCCCTCTCCTCGATCGCCACAACTTCGCCGAGAAGTACCGCGTGTCGAGCGGCCTCGGCGTCCTTTATCAGGGCTTGAACCTCGTCATCGTGGGGTGCCTCTGGGCGGAGGCCAGCGATTTGAAGAAGGCTGCGAAGAACGCCTTCCGCGCGGTCGCAGCCCTGGCGTGTATCTGGGCCATCGCGTTCATCGCCGTGCGCCACTATGCGGTCGCGCTGTTCCTGGGATACGTCTATCTCGCCTGTCGCAATGGACGCTTCGCGCTGGCGCGAGTGAGGCCTGGGATCGCCGTCGCGCTACTCGTCGGATACCTCGGTGTAGAAGCGTTCGCGCTCCTGCGCTCCAGTTGGCGCGGGAGCATCGCAGACGCGCTCGTGACCGTCCAGCGCGAGCACAAGGGGATGGAGCAGACCTTTGGACAGATCGTCGGGGGCTCCGAACTCTCTCACCCGTTCTTGACGACCATGGAGCTCATGCGCTTCGAGGAACCCGGATCGCTCGCTGGAGCGAGCTACGCCGACGCGCTGCTCGGTGTATTGCCGCTTTGGCTGTACCCGGATCGACCCCCCACGCCGGCGCAGGAGTTTGCCCGCCGTCACTACCCGAGCTTCGAGGCGCGCGGGGGCGGGACGGCCTTCAGCATCGTCGGCGAGGCCTCGTGGAACTTCGGTGTACTCCTTGGGCCGCTTTCTGTCGGCGTCGCGCTGGCGTGGCTGCTGACCAGGATGGAGCGCTCTGCGCGCTGCATGGGGAGTAGCTATGCCGCGCGTTTTCAACCGTACATCGTTCACATGGTAGTCTTGCTCCACAGAGGCTCGGCGGTCTCGATCGCAAAGCAACTGTTCTCCGTCGTGCTCCCGATCGCGCTGCTCGCTTGCGCGGCACACCTCGTGTGGAGCGCGCTCGAAAGGCGCGCGTTGATCCGCGCTTCCGGCTGCGCGCGCGAGTACGGCCTGCGACGACACGACTCCTCTGTGCCCTTGGGTTCACTCGGAGGAGAGGCCTGATGTGTGGCATCGCAGGTTGGATCTCGCGCGAGGGCCGCGTGACGCTGCCCCCGCTCGTCAATATGCGCGACGAGATGGTGCATCGAGGACCCGATGGCGCGGGGTCTTGGATCAGTCCAGACCAACGTGTCGGGTTCGCCCATCGGCGACTGTCTATCATCGACCTTTCGCCCAGCGCTGCGCAACCGATGCACGCGCAGCACGAGGGGCGCAAGGTCTCGATCGTCTTCAATGGCGAGATCTATAACCACGCGGAGCTGCGCCGCGAGCTCGTCCAACGTGGGATGTCCTTCGTCACGGATCACTCCGACACCGAGGTGTTGCTGGTCGGGTACCTCGCGCTCGGCCTCGACGGGTTATTGCACAGGCTCCGCGGGATGTTCGCATTCGCACTGTACGACGACGACCGTCGCCGTGTGTTGCTCGTGCGCGACCGAGTCGGAGTGAAGCCGTTGTACGTGGCCGAAGTCGCGGGTGACGTGCTGTTCGCGTCCGAGGCCAAGGCCCTGCTCCGTCACCCGTGCGTGACCGCGAAGCTCGACCACGAGAGCTTCCGCCACTATCTATCGTTTCGCGCAGTCCCTGCTCCGCGCACCCTCTTCGAAGGCATTCAATGTCTGGGTCCGGGCGAGCTCCTCGACATCGATCTGCGCACTAATCAGCAGTACCGTCGAACATGGTGGGACCCGCTGGAGCGCGCGACCGCGCCGCCGTCGACGCTGCCCGCCGCCGCGGATCGCCTCGCCGAGCTGCTCAGTGAGTCGTTCGACCTGCGTCTCGTCGCGGACGTCCCTGTCGGTCTTTTCCTCTCAGGGGGCGTCGATTCGGCGTACCTCCTGCAACTCCTCGCCAAACGGCATAACGCGCCAGAGACCTTCACCGTCACCTATCCCGGCGCGTCCGAGTACAGCGAGGGAGGAGAAGCCGCGCGACTCGCCGACGAGGTACACGCGAGACATCACGAGGTCGAACTCGACCAGGAGAGCTACGGCGACTCGCTGATCGACGTCGCTTGGCACCAGGACGAGCCGATCGCGGCGCCGGTGTGCGCAGCGGTCTACCACCTGTCGCGCGCCGCGCGCGACGCAGGTGTGCCCGTCGTCCTCGCCGGTGAAGGTAGCGATGAGGTCTTCATCGGCTACCGCAGCTGGCTGCGCATGCGCGACGCCGAGCGCTGGAACGGCCTGTTACCTGACCTGCCTGGGCGCCTCTTGCGGCGGGGCGCCGCGAGCCTCGCTGCATCGAGCCTCTCGTGGCTCTCTCCGCACGTCGAAGTAATGCGCCGCGCAGCCGCCGGCGAGCCGCTCTTCTGGGGCGGCGCGATGGAATTTGGCGAAGGCGCAAAGGCGCGGCTCTTGGGCCCAGCGGTGGCTCGGACCGGCGCCAGCACGTACGAAGCGGTCGTGCGGCCGCTGCGCTCCGCATTCGAGGCCCGTGGCGACGCGCGCGATCTGACCGCGTGGATGACCTACATCGACCTGCGGTTCCGCCTCCCGCAGTTGATGCTGCCGCGGCTGGACAAGATGGGCATGGCGTTCGGTGTCGAAGGGCGGGTCCCCTACCTCGATCACCGCCTCATCGAGTTTGTCGTCGGACTTCCGCCGGACTGGCGTGGGGCGCGTGACAAGGAAGGCAAAGCGCTCTTCAAGTCTGTCGCGGAGCGCGAGCTGCCGCGGGAGTTCGTGCGGAGGAAGAAGCGGGGTTTCCGCGCCCCTGTGGCGGAATGGAAGCACCAAGCGTTCGGCAAGAAATACCTCGCTGACCTCCAGCGATTCGCCGCGCGCACTGGGCTGTTCGACTGTGCGGCTATCAAAGCGCTCGCCGCGACGCGCGGGGATCGCCTCTATTTCAGTTTGGTCAACTTCATGCTCTGGTACTGCCTCTTCATCGAGGACGTGCTGGATTCAGGGGTGCGTGAACGAGTCGGAGCTTCCCGGCGCAGCGTCGGCGCAAAGGATCTGGTGGCATTATGAGCGTTAGCCTCCCGCTGACCGCTGCACCCGCGATCGAGAGCCTGTTGACGCCAGAGGCCAGCGCGGTGACGAGGCCGCTGCGCCCCCCCGCCGACCTGGCGCGTCCCGTTCTTGTGTGCGGAGTCGGGCGCTCCGGCACGAGCCTCCTGCACAGCATGCTCAATGCGCACCCCGCGTTGGCCTTCCCGCCAGAGACACATTTCTTCAGACGCTACGTCGTTCCGCAGAGGACACGGGCGCGCCTCGAGCGTGGGACGGTCGAAGCTCTGGCTGAGACTCTCTCATCCGATCAAGACTTCCTGCGCGCAGGTGTGACGCCGGCCGACGCGCTCGAAGGCGAGCACGACGGCGCGCTCGATCTCGTGCGAGTGTTCAAGCGCGTTCTGGGCAGCAACGCTGCGCGTCAGGGCAAGCACCGTGTCGGCGACAAGGACCCACGCAACATCGACCACCTCGCGACGTTGGCCGTCGCGTTCCCGTACGGGCTCCTACTCCACGTGATCCGCGATCCGCGTGAGGTCCTCTTGTCGCGCACTCGTGCGGCTTGGGCGAATGGGCGCCCGTGGTGGCAGCACGCGCTGCTGGTCGAGGACCAATTACGCTGTGGCCGTGCCCTTGGTCCGCGGCTCTTCGGCGCGCGTTACATGGAGGTCCACTACGAGGCCCTCGTCGTTCAGCCCGAGGCGACGCTGCGCGCCGTTGCCCGCCATATCGGCGTCGATTTCTCCACGGACATGCTCGAGTTCCGCGCCTCGGCCGCGTCACTGGTCGACTCGCGCGAGCGCTCATGGAAGCAGGAGACGCTCGGTCCGCTGCTCGCTGGCAACACCGAGAAGTGGCGCGGGGGCCTTTCTTCGGCGCAGATTCAGTTCGTCGAGCGCGTGAGCCGCGAGGCCTTTGATCGCGCTGGGTACCGACGCTCGTTGTGCCCGGACCTCAAGGTGGTGGAAGGCGAGATCCAAAGTGCTCACTCGATGCTCGTGGCAGTCGGACGAATGCTCGGCCTCGTTTCCCGCGGAGTCTTCGCGCTGCGGCGCACGTTGGAGGCTCGCCGGTGATTGGAGCGCCCGATCCGAAGTCGTCCAGGGACGCCGCGTTGGGCCTCCAGCCCGAGGTGCTCGGGCGCTTCCGTGTGCTGCACACGGCCGGCAGCACCGTGCTGGCGTCACGCGGTCTGGACCTCTTCGTCTCTCATGACAGCGCGCGCAGCTTCACGCACCTCGCCCGAGCCTGGGCACGGCGGGGCCAACGAGCGCTCGCGCTCACCCCACTCTTGTCGCGACTGATGCGGAGCGGGATTCACGCGGCGCTGCCGCTGCCCGATGGTGGGCACGTCGCGATCGTGCGCGGGGCCGTAATGCATCGCGAGCGTGACTCCGACCAATTCACCGTCGCGCACCGCGTCGTACGCGGGACACGTCCACTGGGCGTTTGCCTCGCGGACGGAGGCAACTTGTACTTCGGGGAGTATTTCAACAACGCCGCACGTGACGAGGTCCACATCTACAACAGCGTCGACGGGCGACGATGGGATGTCGCGTTCACTTTTCCACGTGGCGCAGTGCGTCATGTGCACGGCGTGGTCTATGATCGGTATCGGCGGGGCCTCTGGGTGCTGACCGGCGACGACGGTGACGAAGCCGCGATCTGGTGGACGTCCGATGGCTTTCGGACGCTCGATCCGGTCATTCGAGGTTGCCAAGCAGCCCGCGCGGTCTCGGCGTTGCCTGCCCCACAAGGGCTGCTCGTGCCGTCAGACACGCCCTCCGAGCCCAACTTCGTGCGCCGGCTCGACGCGCGCACCGGCGAGATGGAGCGCCTCGCCTACGTTCCGGGAAGCGTCTTCTCCGTCGGGCGCACACGCTCGCTGTATCTCGTCTCGACAGCGCTGGAGCGTAGCTCCGTGAACGTCGATCCAAGGGTCGCGCTCTACGCGAGCGCTGATGGAGAGACCTGGGCCCCGGTCGCGCGCTTCGAGCGTGACCTGGAGCTCCTCAACGACGAGCGCGGCTACCTGCAGTATCCGATGGTGCTGCTACCCAACGGCGAACTGGCCGATGGGTCCGTGCTGGCGACGGGCCAAGCGCTGAGCCGGCTGCACGGTAAGCTCCTGCGTTGGGACGAAAGAACGCTGCTCGAGTCACTCCGTGTTCGAAACGAGCTCGGGAGCGCCCAGCGTGAAGCTCGTCCGCGCGCCGCGTGATCGCTTGCCCCAGGGGGCCTTCACGCCGAAGCCTTCACGCCGAATGAGCGCAGAGTTACCAGGGCTCCCCTAGACCTCGACCGAGCTCCTCGATTCGCGACCGCAGCGCATCATCCGGGCGGAGGTTCAGGTGCACGAGCGCGAGGGCCGTCCGGACGAGGTCCTGGGCCCGCGGCCGCGAGTTCGGGTTCAGCGCACCCTCTTCCACGAGCTTGCGATAGACGGACAGCGCATTCTCTGGTTCGCCGACCTCCATGTACGCCTGTGCGACGGGACGCAGCGCATCGCCGCGGAAGACGTCAGGGACTCGGTAACGCTCGGCTTCGAAGACGCCGAGCGCTGCGCCGAGCTGACCTAGGCCCTGCGACGTCGACCCGGTACGGAATCGTAGTGAACCGAGGCGCGCCAGGCCGGGCACATGGTCTTCGGGGATCCAGCGCGCCTCATCGAAGACACGCTGGACGGCCTCGAGCCGCTTCGCAGCGTGCGCGCGATCACCATGCTGGAGCGCCTGCTCGGTGAGTCGACACATGAAGTCGAAGCGCATGGTGCTCGGCATCGTTCGCGAGCCTTCGTCCACGAGCGCTTCGACCTGCGACCGTACCTGCTCGCGCTCGTAGAATCGGTCGTGCAGCTCGATCGTGCCGCTCAGTGCGTTGCGCATGATCTCGAAGTCCTTTGATTCGAGCAGCTTCTGGTACTCGTCGACCTGGAGTTCCAGGTCCTCCTCTGGCAAGATGTGCGCCTTGGCTCGCACGAGCTCCAAGCGCTCGGAGTGCTCGATCTCCCGCTCGAGCTTCAAGACGGACTCGGTGCGCCCAAGTGTCAACTCGGTGAGCGCCATCTTGGCGAGGATCGACTGGGATCGCCATTCTTGCTCCTCGGCGGCGATGGAGGACAATAGTTCTGCGCGAGCAGCTGCAGTGAGGCGGTCGGCGTTGGCGATGTCACCGCGCCTCGCCGCTTGGTGCGCCAATTCGCCGAGCACTACGCCACGGCGCCAATCTGCGACCTCCGCGGCGTACTCCTCGGCCCGCTCGAAGAGCCCGTGCTCGATGCAAGCGTCGATGACCTCCGCTTGGATCTTCGAGCGGTTCTTGACGTGAGGATCGAGCGGCAGCCTGGATGCGGCATCGAAAGCCAACTCCAAGAGCTCGATGCGCCACGGCTCGAGGTTCGCGTCCGGGGCCAAACCCGATCCACTGACCTGCGGGGGCGCGCTAGACTGCTGCGAGGAATCAGAGTCCACTTCGCTGGCCCGCGGTGCGTCAGCTCGAAGCGTGGGACTCTCACCCGAGCAACTCGACGCAGGGATCGCGAGCAGCATGACGAGCATACGAGCGCTGGAACGGAGCTTGGTGTCCGACATGTCGGTCGCGAATCTGAAAGGGAGTGATGCCGTCGCCACTGGAGGCAGTGTAGAAGAGAGCGCCTCCACGGCCGCATTCGGCTCGTGGAGGCAAGATCGACCCTCAGCGACGAGGCTGAGCAGTCGCTGGCTCGTCACTCGAATGTGATGGAGTAGCCGTCGCTGAAGTTGGACGTCGCGACGCCACCGATCGAGTCGCGGTGCCAGCACTGGAAGTTCCAGGTCTCACCGGCGAGGACCGGCACGGCGCCGGTCGGCTGCGGGATCGATGTCAAGTTGATCGTCACCGTCGCCCGACCGAGACCAGCCGTGTTGACAATGCCGCCCGCACCGCGACCAATCGCGCCACCGAGGCAGATGTTACCCGCGCTGCCGCCGGGGTTCGCAATGAAGCCCTGCAGGCGGCTCACGATGAAGTACGCGAACGCGTTGTTCGGCAGGTTCGACGCAGTGAGCTGGAGGTCGTTCAACGCGACCGTGTTGCTGCCGGCGGCGGACATCACACCGCGCTGACCAGTCGAGTTCAGGTTGGCGGTGCAGTGGTTGTAACCGATGCAATCGCCAGGCGTGAAGCCGAACGCGAACGACGCGGTCCAGCCGCAGGTCCATGCGGGACCGTTGCCGGGTGCGAAGCCACCGCGATAGTTCGCGGCGGTGAAGAACCCGTCGTTGGGCGCAGAGGCCGCGCTCGTCAGCGCGGCGTTGGCCGGACGCGGGTCGAGCCCGATGACCGGGAGGAGCGTGCGGCCGCCGCGGACGATCGCCGGTCCACGGGTGAGCGAGCGGATCGGCCCCAGCGCCGGATCGATCAACGACGTTTGGTCGACGTTGTTGTTGCCGGGGGCGAAGACGCCGCGCGCGATCGCCTCGGTGTTCGCCGTCGCCGCAAGGTTGCGGAATAGCACGGAGTCACTGATCTCCGCGAGCTTGCCCGACGCCTGGGCGGTGTAGAACGCAGCTGGGTTCGCCGGAGCATTGACGGTCGAGAACACGTTGTAGTCCGTGGTCCAAGTCGCGGCCCATGAGAGCGTGCCGTTGTGACCGTAGCCCGCCCCGCCGTCGCCGTCGACGTTGTCAAAGTTCACGAGGTTGCGACCCGTGTCCATGATGGTCGAGTTGCGGATCTGGACGCGGGCGTTGTCGCGCCACGTCGTGGCGTGGTCGCCGCCGGCGGGCTGGCCCAGCAGCGTGACGTTGTAGATGGTGGACGAGGTCACCGGCTGATAGTCCGATTGCTCGGCGCCGTCCATCTCGAGGATGTTGTCACAAACGCCGGACCCAGAGGCCGCGTTCAGGCTATTGCCCTGGACGACGAGGCCGAACTGGGCCTTGCCGCGCCAACCCTGGTCGACGTCGAGGGAGTCGTCGCCGATGTTCCAGATGTTGAAGTACTGGATGTTGAGCTTGCCGCCCCAGATTTCGATGCCGTCATCGACGTTGTTCATGATGTCGATGTGGCTGACGTCGGTGCCACGACCGAGGCCACCCAACGAGAGCCCGTTGAGCTCATTGTTGAGGCCAACGACGCGCCCGGTGTAGCGCGTAGAGACGTAGCGCAGGGTGCCGCTGTCGTCGTCGTCGTCGCCGCCGCCGTACAGGACGTTCGGGTCACCCGGGAAAGCAGCGATGAGCCCTTCCATCGACGCGATGTTGGAGGCGTTTGGGGTCGGCGTGTTGGTGACGATCGCGTTCTCCGAGACGTAGCCTCGGGCCATGATCGTGAGGTTCCCCCACTCGTTCGCAGCCTCGCGCCACGTTCCCGTCTTGGGATCACCACCGACCCACGTCGCGACGTCGGACTCGGAAGTAAAGATGATCGGGAGCTCTTTCGTCCCGTTGGCGATGATCTGCGCGCCGCGAGTGATCGCAAGGCTGCCACCGACGTTGGTGCGGCTCGCGATGATCGTGCCGGGCTCGATTGTCAGAGTCGCGCCGGGCAGCACATAAATTTGCTGCTCGAGCTTGTAGACGTTATTAGCGGTCCACGTCGTGGACACGGAGATGTTGGACGTCACCAGGACGTCGGCCGCGCGGGCATCGACTGCCACGCACAGGCCGACGGCCGCGATGAGAGAAGCTTGCTGGAGTTGTTTCACGGAATCGTCCCCTCGAACGGGAAGGCCTCGGTCGCCGGGGTGACGAACGGGCCGATCCCGTACGCCCTCTTCCGGCTCGTGCGAGAGAGGCTACGCGCCTACTTCAAAGAGACGATCAAGGGTGGGAGAAGCCTCGTGGTCCGTCTCAACGTACTTGGGCTGCGCGCTCGATCTGCTCGAGGAACTGTTGGATGTTCTCCCGGGGACGGATGACCTGCGCGCGCTTCAGGAGGGGCACGGCCTCGGCGTAGCGCTGCTGGCTCACGAGCATCTGGGCGTGGCGCACCTTGGCGTCTGCCTCGAACGCCTCCAGGCTGGCCGCGCGCTCGAAGTAGAAGGCGCCTCGCTCGAATTCTTCGTTGCGGCCGCAGTACTGTCCGAGCAGGATGAGCGCCTCACCATCGAGCGGGTCGATCCGAACGATCTCCTCGAGCGCTCTCGCCTCTTCCTCCCCAGCGCCACGCGCGGACGCGAGGCGCACGCGCACTTTCAGGAGCTCCTTGCGATCGGCTTCCGCAAGCGCCTCGCCGACCAGCTCCTCGATGCCGTCGACCAGCGTCTGACACTCCGCATGCGCGCCTTGCGCTGTGAGTAGCTTTGTCGCGCGGAGGATGCGAGCGATCTCTCCGTCCGGCTTCAGCGTGAGGCCGCGGAGGTAAGTCGCGACACCGACGTCGTAGAGCTGTTCATTGACGTAGATGTCCCCGAGCGTTGTCAGCGTCTCGAAGTTCGCCGCACCGAGCGAGTCGGCGATCTCGAAGTTCTCGGCGGCGCGCAAGGGTTGGGCGAGGCCGATGTACGCGTTTGCCTGCAAGAGCCAGAGGTCCGCGCGGTTCGGGTCTTTCTCGAGGAGGTTGCCACAGACCGTCGCGGCCTCGGCGTAGCGCTTCTGCTTGAAGAAGCTGCGTGCCAATCCAGTGGACCAGTCGGGTGTGATGGGGTCGAGCAGCACCGCGAGCCGGTAAGCGGATTCGGCCGCCATGTGCTGCTCGAGGTTCGAGTACGCGAACCCTAGGAGCCCGTAGGTCACGCCGTCTCCACCGCCGAGCTCGATTACTCGTGCGAAGGACACGGCTGCCTTGTCGAAGTCACCGCGGCGGACGTGCACGAGCGCCAGGTTCTTCCATGCCCGACGGAACTTCGGATACTTCTCGACCGCGTCGCTGTACGACACCGACGCCTGGTAGAGCTCCTCCTGCTGGAAGTAGATGTTTGCCAAGGTGAAGTCGAAGACCGCGCTTGCGCCCGGACCACCGTGCTTCTGCAGCAATGTGACCGCCTTGTCGATCTTCTCCTCGCCGATGAGCTCGACTGCCTCTTGGAGCTGCGACCGCTCCTTCTCGGTCATACGCGGCTCGACATCCGTCTCGGCGACATAGCTCTCGTTGAAACGCTTGCGAAACCCCGGGTCGTTCCAGAGGCCTAGGTCGAACTCCGCCCACTGCCCAGCGACCGACGAAATGGGCGCTGCCGCGGGCACGGAATGCGCGGTACCGACGGTCCAGTGCGCCTCGCCAGCTTCATGCTGGAGCCGTGAGGTAGCCCGCTTGGTGTCGGTGTCGTCCGTGCCGACGGTGGAAGGTGCGGCACAGGAGGCCCACGTCAACGCCGTGCACACGAGCGAGAGGGGTGAGCGCGCTACACGGCTGGCGCGAGATTCGGAGACGATCTTCATGGTATCTTCGGTCGCTGACGGCCTTCCAGCCCTCACGACTTCTTCGGGAACGTGATTGGCGCGCGCATTCGGAACCGGACCGGTTGCCCGTTGCGCTTGCCAGGCTCGAACTTCCACTTCTTGACCGCAGTCAGCGCGGCCTTGTCGAACAGAGGGTCGGTCGACTTCTGCACGATCGCATTCTCGACCCGCCCGCTTTGATCGACTTCGAAGATCACATGGACCGTCGCGGGGGCCTTCTTGCGCAACTCACCACTGAAGGCCGGCGGTGGGCGATGGCTCGCGCGCGGTTCTTGGTCCAGATCGGCGAGCGAGAAGAGAGCATCGACATCCTCACCGCTCGCGGCAACCGTTGGCAACTTCACCGCGAAGTCGCCGCCGAGCCAGCCATCACTGATGCCGGGGTTGAGCGCCAACTCGAGCTGCGCCAAGTCCAAGGGAGGCGCGTCTTCGAGCAGCTCTGGTGGCTTCTCCTCCTCCTCCGGCTCTGGCTCCGGCTCCTCCTCAGGGGGCGCGGCGGGCGGTGGAATGTTCGCTGGGTCGAGGCTCTGTACCAGAGTGTCTGCCTCGGGCTGCTTCGTGATCGCTTGAATGACGGGCAGGACCAGGAAGAACGCGAGGGTGACCACCAACGCCCCGACCAGGACGAGCACAAAGTGCCCGACCCTGCGAAGAAGCGGCTCTTTCCTCGTGTGCCTCATCGCGGCGTCATCCTCGCCGCTGTGCGGTCGCGAGGCTGATCTTCGACGCACCACCGAGCTTCGCTTCGTCGATGATTCGGCCGAGCATCCCGGTCTGCGAAGCCTGGTCCGCCTGGATGATCACGGGGGTGTCCTCGCGCTGGATGATCCTGCGGACGATGGCCTGGACGCCTGCCACGCCGACGTCGCGTCCGTCGTAGACGACCTGTCCACTCGCAGTCAGCGCGATGAGGATGCTCTGTTTCTCGAGTTGGACGGACGAAGCCGCCTGTGGCTTGTCGACCTCGACGCCCGTCTCCTCGACGAACACCGTGGTGACGATGAAGAAGATGAGGAGAATGAAGACGCAGTCGATCAACGGTGACATGTCGATCGATGTTTCCGGCTCTTCATCAGCGCTGGATTCGCGGAATCGTCCCATGGTTCAGCTCACCGTTCTGACGGGTGACTTGGCAGTCTTGGACTGCGCAGCGGTTGAGGGCTCAATGATCGTTTGAATGCTCGACTGAATGCTCGACTCCTGGAGCCGCGTTCGCAGCAGACCGGCGATCTGCTTCGCCGCCGCGCGCCGCGCCAGCGACTCCCTCGCGCGGCTCTCGGAGCGATATAGGGTCTGGGTGCAAACTGTCTCGACGTGGGCGAGGAACGCTTTGTAGCTGCTGAAACGGCGAGACAGTTGGTACTGAAAGAACAACCCGGGGAGCGCGATCACGAGCCCAGTCTCGGTCGTGATCAGCGCTTCCGAGATGCCACCTGCGACCAGGTTCATGGTCTTGCTGCCGCCCGATCCGGTCGCTAGCACCCCGAACGTCGAGAGCATCCCTGTGACTGTGCCGAGCAACCCTACCAGCGGCGCGGCGCTCACGCAGACCTTCATCACGCGCAGGTCGCGCGCGAACGGGGCGCATTCGTTTGCCCTGAGCTGCTCGAAGAAATGGGCGGTCTCATGGATGGAGCGACCACCGCTCACCAAGTCGAGCATTTCACCGAGCGGTCCGTTGCGTTCGTTGGGATGTTCGATCCAGCGCCGCCACGTGTCCTCGGACACGGTGATACGCGCCTTGCGGCGGAGGCCGAGGTGGATATGCACTCCTATGCCGAACATCGCGCAAGCGATGATGGCGATCGGGATCATCGCCCAACCACCGTCGCGCCAGATCTCCGTCGCTTGACCCCAGAAGGCCACGAGCCACTGCTGGAGGAATAGGACAAACTCGTTCATGCGCGCCACCGGTTCATGAGTGCTGGGCTACGCGACCGCGACTGCCTTGGCCAGCCGACTCGCTGAGCGGACCGAGGAGCTCGCCTAGTATCTTCGACACTTGCTCGCGCACGAGCTCGGGGTCTGCAGTTCCCTCCGAGCGGCCTATGACAGAGGCCGGCGCGGCGACGTCGTCGCTCGTGTTCGACTTCGCGATGCGGTTCACGAACCCGACCGCGGTGGTCTCCATCTGAGCAGCGATGCTGCGCGCCTTGCGCGACAGGAATGCGTGCAGGAGGAGCGACGGAATCGCCACGATCAGGCCCCATTCCGTAGTGATGAGTGCCTCAGAGATCCCTCCAGAGAGCGATTTCACGTCACCCGATCCGAAGACCGTGATGAGCTTGAAAGTGTTGATGATTCCCGTGACGGTGCCAAGGAGGCCAAGTAGCGGCGCCGAGGCCGCACAGATCGCCAGGAAGGGCAAATAGGAGTTCAGGCAATGCTTGGTCGTCAGCACGGTCTCGTACATGGCCTCCTCGACGAGTTCTCGAGGTTCGTTCATGTGCTGGACTCCGGTCCAGAGCAACCTACCTACTGGACCCTGCTCGCTCATTGCGCTACCGAGCTTCTGCGCCGATGCATCATCTTGCCGACCCACGGCATCTAACAGTGCGTTGATCGACTTGCGCGAGGGGCGCCGCATCAGTGTCAGTGCAAGCCACTTCAGCAAGGCGACCAGGAGCGCCGCTCCAGCCATGATGAAGATGGGGTACATGACGGGGCCGCCCTTCTCGAAGTGCTCCAAGAAGGTCTCCTTCGTCGCTTCCATCTTGTGCGCATTGCCCAGAGTTGCGTCGAGCGGAAAGGTGCCCGATCCGCGTTGGACCAACGCAGTAGCGGCGTCTGCATCGGCTGGGTTCGCAAATGGAATGACGATCGGCTCCCTCGACATCCGTTGCTCCGCGGTGCCCACGACCAGCCCGTCATCCGAACGGAACAGCGCCGACGGTCCGACCAGGACGAAGGTACCTTGATTGACGAGCCCATCGGAGTCGACCGCACCTCCAGGGAATCGAGTCCCGCCGAGCGCGTCGTCGAGGCGTCCGATGGACGTCTCGATCAGGCCGGACTGAACCTCGAAGATCTCGCGCGCAGTCAGGTTGGAGTTCTCGGGCGCCAGCGTCGCGGCCTCTAGCTGAGCGCGGTAGCGCTGGAGCTCCGAGATGTGGATGCGCGACTCGAAGTTGCGAATGTACTCGACGAGTAGGTTCGAGAGGTAGCCGGACTCGTCCTGACGCGTCTTCAGCTCGCTACTGAGATTCGACAGATCGAGCGTGCGACTGTCGAGCAGCCGCGACACACGTTGGAACTCTTGACGAGCGTTTGTCAGCTCCAGCTCCAACTCGGTCATCGCCGTGCCGAGCGGAATTCGTTCGGCGACTATCGCTTCGCGGAGGGCCGAGAGCTCGGACAGGCTTTCGGTCAGACGCGACTGGGCGTCGGCGCCGACGTCACTGATCGTCGGAGCTTGGCCCGATGCGCTTCCGACGACCCCAATGAGGAGCACGGACCTGGACAGGTGGGCGAAGACGCGCTCTAGTGCTGTTTTCATGGCTCGTTCTCGTCTCCTCAATCAACGCGCAGCGGGAGCTGCACGAACCTAGCTGGGGCTTCGTTCTTCTGCACCGCAATTGCGTCGAGGATCACCGCTGCCGCCTCGTTCGCGGGAGTCCACGCCCAACCCTCGGCGGTCGCAGAGCCAAAGCCGGCTGCATCGCCGTTGGCGCTTGCGTAGTACGCCTGTCCGAGGCCGAGGTACAGCGTGGTGACCTCGATCGCTCCTTTACCCGGTAGCTCACGCACCTCGAGTGAGAGCGTCACGTCGCGATTGAACTTGTCAACCTCGTTCAGGATGCCCACGACGTTCTGGAAGCGCTCGGAGAGCGTCGCCTTGGTCGTCGTGGGATCTTCGGGCAAGCGCTGACTCAGGACTTTGACGCGGTCGCGTATCGGCGGTGGGAGGCGAGGCAGCAGGCCGCGGGTTCGCGCTTCGAGCCCGACGATGACTTGACCCAGCGTCTGTGTGACTGTGCGAAGGGACTCGTTCTCTCGAATCAGGTCCTCGCGCTTGAGATCGGTCGCAACGACATTGGACTCCGCCTCGCTCACCCTCGCCCGCATGCTGGCGATCTCACGCTGCACGAGGTCGACGCGGGCCTGGAGGATCTCCTTGTCCGTCGCCCAGTCGCGCTTCTCCTGAGAGATGAGCCGGCGGGTCTCGACCCAATTCTCCAGCGCGGCCCTGGTGCTGTCGATCGGTCCGTCGAACGAGGCGGACGATGTTTCGGCTACGCCGACCCCGAGTGCGGCGACACAGAAGATCCCGAGGACGGCGCGGCGCGCGCGCTTCTCACGATTACGATCAGGGTGCTTGTCGGTGCGGACCATAGGTATTCTCCAACTCGTCAGAGGCTGAACTTGGCCGAGAGGCCGAGCGTGTACTCGATTCCCTGTGTGTAGGACGTATGCACGACGTCCCCATCGATGTACGGCGATCGATAGACTTCTTCGATGCGAGGATTGGTCAGGTTCTTGGCCTGGAACACCAACTCCAGCGCGCCGACCAACGGCTGGCGCAGCGTGAAGTTCAAAGTATCGAACTGCGTGGCGTAGATGCTGGGAACGAAGTTCCCGGACGACTCTGCGGCACCCGATACGAGCGTATCACCTTGGACCGTGTAGAAGAGCCCTAGTTGTGTCCCCGAGGTCGCGAGCTCATACGTCAAGAATAGATTGTACAGATGCTCAGGAGCGTTTGTCATATCGCGCTCGCTCATCGGGGCCTGGATGTTCGGCGCATTGAAGCCCTCGATCTCATCCTCCGGCAACTTCACCGACGAATCGATGAACGTTGCATTCAACCCTACAGAGAGCCCGTCGAGCGAAGAAGAGAAGTTGCCTAGGCTCTGGCGTACTTCGGCCTCGATGCCTGACAGTTGGCCCTCGGGGTAGTTGACCGGAGTCGTGAAATTGAAGCCTGCCAACCGCTGTACGTATTCGATGGGTTTTTCGATGTCCTTGTAGAACCAGGACAGCGAGACGAGACTTCCATCGAACGGAACGTAGTCGACACGTAGGTCGAAGTTCTGCAAATTGCTCATCTCCAACTCAGGGTTGCCGATGAAGATCGGGCCACCCAGGAACTCTTGCTGGAGAATCGGGGTCAGCTCCTTGAAAGTCTGGCGGGCGATCGTCTGGCTGTACGAGCCACGCAATGTCACTTGGTCAGTGGCGCGGTACTCGATTCCGAGTGCCGGAAGGACATCGTCCTGCTCGAAGGCCACGTCTGCGTCGCCCGCGTTCAGCGCCACCGGCGCAGTCGCCCCCGGCGGATACCACGTCGCGTTCTCCTCGGGATCGTTCACCACCGAGATGGCCGTCGATTCAAAGCGCGCGCCCGAGATGACGTTCCAGCGCTCCGCGAGAGGCAGGTCGATCATTGCGTACCAGGCCGATACGTCCTGCTTGCCGTCGTACTCGACGTCGAAGGTCGACCCCGTGATCGGGTGATTTTCCGATGGGAAGACGGCGCTCCAGTACTCGTCCCAGCCCCCTTCGTAGCTCGCGCCGGAGTCGCCGAAGTTGCTGAACGAGTCCTGGTCGAACGATCGGTCGACCCGGTCGTCGAAGTAGCCGATCTTCGTGTATCCCTCGTGCCCATCCCACTGCTCGAACGGCCACTTCAAGTCGAGCGCGAACTGCTGGCTATCCTCTTCGATCGACTTGTAGATGCGCTGGACATTGCCGAGGTTGAAATTCGCGGCTGGCTTGAAAGGGAGGTAGCCGGGTACGGTCGTGAATGGCGGAAGGGACGGAGGTGCGCCCGGATTGAACGACGCTGGCAGCCAGAGCGAGCCGAACTGCCGCTTGTCAGGCTGCGACAGATCAGCCGCGCTGCTCGCGATGGTCCAGGCGAGCTCCGGCGCGCCGAAGAGGAATAGGTCTGCGACGCTGATCCCTTCGCCCGGGAGAGTATGCCTGCCCGTCAATTGTAGCGTGCCCGCGGTGCGCTCGGTGTACTCGAGGGTCTCGGTCCTGATGTACGGCGCCGCATTGACCTCGGTATTCGTGTTGCCAGGCCCGGTCGGGTTGTTCACTTCGTAGCCGGGAAAGAAGTACTCCTTGCCGCGTGTGTCCTCCGCGAGAGTGGCTGTGTCCTCTGCCGTCCGGGTGTAGAGATACGTCAGCGCGAGCGCGTGATCGTCGTTCTCGAGGCCCACTGTGGCGAGCCCGCCCCACTTGACCTCCTGCGAAGCCTTCGTGACGTCGAACAGCGCGGTCTTGAAGTCGCCGTCGTTCGGGGTCCCTTGGATGGTCTCAGGGACCATGGAACCACCCGGTGTCGTCACCCAATACGAGTTGTTTTGCCCGTCGTCGTAGTACGAGCTGTCGCGCTCGTAGAAGAAGCTCATGAATCCGCCGACGGTCCAGCCGCTGTCCAATTGCTTGCTCCCGCCGCCAGACACGCCGAGCTTGTAGTCCACGGGCGCTTCGTCGGTCGAGACGCCGACTGCGCCGGTCCAGTTGCTGCCGAAGTTCTCGGTCTGGACGTCGCGCGATCCGCCGTCGTCGCCGAACGTGTCGACGCCTCCGCCTTCGTAGGTCAGGAAGTCGCCGCGACCAGTGACCCCGGTGGTGTATGAATTCTGCGCGCGGACCTGGATCGTGGCCTCGCTCGGGACCCCTCGTAGACGCACGTCGACCGCGCCCCCGGACGCGTCCCCTTGCTGGTCGTTCGTAAAGGTCTTGGAGACCTGCAGGCTCTCGACCACTGCGCTCGGGAACTGATCGAGCTCGACCGCACGTTTGTCCTCGTCGGCCGAAGGCAGGCGCACGCCGTTCATCTGCGAGCTCACATACCGGTCCGGCAAACCCCGGATGACCGCGAACTTCCCATCCTGTACCGAAGCGCCAGGCACGAGCCGTAGGCCGGCGGCCGCGTCACTCGCCCCGGCGCTGCGCATCAGGTCCGCGCTGATCGAGTCCATCAGCGCGGGGCTCTCGAGCCGCAGCTCCAGGAGCGCGAGCTCGCCGCCGCCGCCGAGGGCGAGCACGTCCTCGACGATGAACTCCTCCATCTCGACGTACTCGGCGAGCAGCTCGACGTCGACCTCCGTCAACTGCCCCGCCGTGACGACGACGTCCGCGCGGACGAGGCGCGAGTAGCCCGGCTTCGAGAAGACCAGGGTGTAGCGCCCTGGCGCGAGTTCATTCAGTAAGTAGTTTCCCTGAGCTGCGGTCGTGGCCGCGACGCCGATTTCGACGACCGAGACCTTGGCCTCCGCGAGCGGCGTACCGAAGTCCTTGTCCATCACCAGCCCGCGTATCGAGCCGAGGGACTGGGGCATCGCTGACAGGCTCGCCGGTAACACGAGGGCCCCGAGGCCGATGAGGCAGATCAGTCGCCGGTGGGGCACGGAGGTGCGAGTGCAGAAGAGAGATCGTCGGGGGGCCGGTGGAGACTTCGGTGCCCTGGCCCGCTCGCCCGATGGTCCGGGCGCAACGTCAAGCGACGATCAACGGCTCATCCACCTCACGTCAATGCACTGCGAAGACCGGCGCCGACGACCGGCACGAGGCCCCGCTGAGGAATCAAATCCCTTCAGGCTGCGCTTCGCGCGGGATCCACGCTCGCGGCCGTCCCGAACGATCCATGGAGGACGTTCGCGGCGTTGCCGGTCACACAGCCTTGCAAGACTTCGAGCATTGCGTTCGCGAGGTGGTCGCGGCTGTAGAGCGGCGCCGCCGCTCGGCTCGCACGTGCCATGGCCAGGACGCGAACGGGGTCCAAAGCCAGCGCGGCGACCGAGGCCGCGAGCGCCGCCGGGTCCTCTGGGGGCAGGACCACGCCCGCACCTGTGCGCTCGATGATGCGGCTCGCCTCCCCGGCGGGGCCAGCGAGCACGAGCGCGACCCCCATGCCCAGTGCTTCGAAGATCTTCGACGGGATGACCGTCGCGAACAGAGGCGTGTCACGCAGGTGGACGAGGGCCAGGTCACACGTCGCCCAGACCTCGGGCATCTTGTCCTTCGGCAACGACGCCTGGAAAGTCACGTTCGTCAGAGCGAGCGCTCGGGCCTTGTCGATCAACTCATCTCGTGCCGCGCCGTCACCGACGAACAGGAAGTGAATTTCCGTGTGTTCGCGCAGCAGCGCGGCCGCGTCCACGACCTTGTCCAGCGCGTGTGCCATCCCGTGGGTGCCGACATAGCCCACCACGAAGCGTCCCTCGACCCCGAGCTCTCGCGCGAACTCCAGGCTCCGAGGCGTGGGTTGATACTGATCCAGGTCGACTCCGTTCGTGACGACGTAGAGCTTGTGGCGGTCGATGCCACGCGCGACCAGGTCTTCTACGAACGCTTCGGTGACACAGACGACAGCGCGCGCGCGCCGATAGAGGAAGAGTTCCAAGCGCTCGAAGGCCCGCAGCACTCGTGAGCCTTTCAGCGCGCCGACGGCCTCCAACGACGCCGGCCACAGGTCGCGCAGCTCGAAGACGAACGGCACGCCGCGCAAGACCGCGACCATCCAGCCTCCTACCGCAGCGAAGAACTGGGGTGACGTCGCGACCACGACATCGGGCTTGCGTTGGAAGAGGCCAGCGATGAAGCCCGCGACCATGAACGAGATGTAGTCAAGGGTGCGCAGCAAGAAGCCTCTGTTCGCCACGATGAACGTCTTGACTCGTACCACGTCGATCCCGTCGACGTTCGTGCGCGCGTACCATACGTTCCGATAGCCCGCGTGCACGCGCCCTTGTGGAAAGTTCGGCGCGCACGTGATCACCGTCACTCGATGCCCAGCGCTCACCCAACGGCGCGCGTGCTCGTGCAGGCGCGAGGCGGGCGCATTGGTCTCCGGTGGGAAGTTGTCCGAGAGGAACAAAATGTGCATGGCTTCACCAATTGAGTCGCATTGTGCACTCGGGCGTGTTCATGCTCGCGACGAGCGCTTGGCTCGGGCGCGAGGAACCAAACGCGGGATGCCAGGTCGCGGCGCGCACCGCGACGTCGGCTCTCTGGATATCGAGAGTGACGCGATCGCCGCGTGCGTCGGTCACGCTGCCGGCCTCGACAGTGCAATCCGGGTGGAAGTACGTGCGCGCCAGCGCCGTCTCGAAACGTCCTGTGAGCGAGTCCCTGATCTGCAGCGCCCGGGGCTGCAGCTGCCATTCGCGGCGGTGCTCGACGCGGCCACTCAAGCGGCGATAGCCGTCGTGGCTACACGCGATCACGACGGCGTCCGCGCGCTCGTCGATACGGGGCGCGACAGGGTGCGCTCGCCGCGCGACCCGGAAGCTCCCCCAGACCTCCGACGAGCTCTCGCTGTCCACCTCGACCGTGTTGTGCGCGGCCGTGGAGCGCTGACGCAGACGCTCTGGGCCCGGCTCGTAGTGCGACGTGCCGGTATCGACGATCCAACGCTGCCCGCGCCAGGACAGCTCGTAGGAGAGCGTGTCAGCATGTGCATGTCCGGGGAGATAGCTCGGCCCGATCTCGCCGATGTCGCAGATCGTGAACAGGTCGCCGAGCTGGACACGCACAAAACCGCTACTCTCGAGCGCTACGACAGACGCACTTGGCGCGGTGACGGCCCCCAGGCCCAACCGGCGGGCATAGTCATCCAGCGCCGCGAGGGTAGGCGCTTGCTCGAAGGCCGCATCGTTGAAGAGGGCGATCTCGCCGTCCGGATGGCACATCGTTGCTAACCACGCACGCATGCGGTTGGCGAGGGCGCGCCACGTGGCTGGCGGCTCGAACGAGCCAGACGTCGCCTGGGCGAGCGCCAGCACGTCGAGGAGGTCCTCCAGCACGATCGAGTGATACATCGCGCTGCGCTCGAAGTGTCCACCGTCGGGGAGCACTTGCTCGGCCAGTTCGCGCGTGAACAGGCCCAGACCCTTGGCGAGCCATTCGTCCGCTTCGGGACCACTGAAGAAGGCACCGCTGAATACCAACGCCTTGGCGTTCGCGAGCAGGTGGTTGCCCAGGAGGTGGTGCTCGAGGTTCGCGCGCAACGCCCTGGCCTGCGCAGCCAGCGATTGCAGTGCCCTATCGGAGAGCTTGTTCTTGCCCAAGGCGTTTCGAACCCAGTTGACGATGCGCAGCGACGTCGGGTAAGGCTCCCAACCGACGCCGTCCCCGGGCCGCACTTCGTCGAGCCAGCGCTCGATCAATGCGTGGTTCCAGGCCGAGCGTTCGTGTGCGCCTGTCGACCGCAAGTCGTCGAAGTAATGCGCGTGGTAGCGCCAGAGCGCCGTCCGCATCGGATCGTCCCAATGATGGCGTTGCGCTAGCTCACCTTCCTCGCCCAGCATCCGCACGCGCGTCGGTCCGATGAGCACGGCTGGACGCATGGCTCCAGGTTCCAGCGGGCGCGCGTTCCTCGGAGGAGGCGCAGGCACATTGGCGGTATCCTGGACGAAACGACGTGGCGCGCCGAGCCCCTTGAACGCGCGCAGGGCACGCCCGTAGACCTGGATCGGCCGTAGGTGCCGCAACGTGCGGGCATACAGCAGCGCGCGTGTCATATTCACGCTGCGCGCGCTGCGATCGCGGCTGCAGGCGGCTGACCTCGGTCCCGCACGGCGATGAAATCGGCCAGCCGTTCGAGGATGCGCTCTGCCGCGCGGCCGTCGCCATAGGGATTCGCCGTCGACGTCATCCGCTGGCGCACGACGGGGTCCAGCGCGGCAGCCTCTACGCCGCGCACGATCCTCTCGGTGTCGGTCCCGACGAGCGCGACTACGCCCGCTTGAACAGCCTCGGGGCGCTCGGTGACGTCGCGCGTGACCAGTACAGGGACGCCCAGCGATGGGCCCTCCTCCTGAATACCGCCCGAATCGGTGAGGATGACCGTCGCTCGGTCCATGAGCCAGACAAACGGTCGATACTCCAGTGGCTCGATGAGGTGGATGTTCTCGACCTCGCCCAAGAGCGCGTGCACTGGTCCACGGACACGCGGGTTCAGGTGCACGGGAAAGACGATCGCCCAGTCACGGTGAGCCTTCGCGAGCCGGCGCAACGCTGCGCACATGTCCTCGAATCCCTGCCCAAAGCTCTCGCGGCGATGGCCTGTGACGAGGATGACCGGGCCCGAGCCATGGGCCAATCGCTCGGCGAGGCGAGCGCCCAGGACCGCGCCGAATTCACGGCCGTCACACCCGCGCACTCTGTCGCGGACGTCCAGGAGCGCGTCGATCACCGTGTTCCCAGTGACGCAGATCATTTCCGCGGCGACTCCCTCGCGTATCAGGTTCTGCGCCGCACCGTTCGTCGGCGCGAAGTGGAGCGCCGCGATACGGCCCGTCAGTACGCGGTTCAGCTCTTCGGGGAACGGCCGCGAGAGATCGCCTGTGCGCAGGCCCGCTTCGACGTGCCCCACCGGGATCTGCTCGTAGAACGCAGCGAGACTCGCCGCGAAGCAAGTCGTCGTGTCTCCGTGTACTAGCACGATGGCCGGCCTCTCGGCGCGGAGCACTTCGCGCATGCCGACGAGCACTCCGCTGGTGACGTCGAAGAGATCCTGGCCCGGCCGCATGACTTCGAGGTCATGGTCGGGCTCGATGCGGAAGACCTCGAGGACTTGGTCCAGCATCTGACGGTGCTGACCGGTGACCGCGACACGCGACTCGAAGCGTGTGTCGCGTGCCAGCGCTTGCACGACCGGTGCCATCTTAATGGCCTCTGGACGCGTCCCGAAGACGCTCAGTACCCGTATGCTCACAGGAAGATCCCTCGGGTGTCGATCAGCATCTTCTCGTGCAGGACCTCGCGGTCGATGCGTCGGAACTGCTTGTGATCGGTCAAGACCAACACGATGTTGGCGTGTAGCAGGGCCTCCTCCAGCGAAGAGAGCTCGAACTCCGGGTGTGACGCGAGGTTGGGCTCGACGATCATCAACGGAACGTCGAGGTCGCGCTTCAGCGAGCGCACGATGTCGACCGCCGGCGAGCTGCGTGTGTCATCGACGTCGGCCTTGAACGCCAAACCGAGGCACGCGATCACCGGGTCCTTGACTCTCTGTACGCACCGCTTGACTCGCTCGACGACCCACTCCGGTTTCGAGTCGTTCACCTCTCGCGCAACGCGCACGATGCGTGCGAGCTCTGGGTTCGCGTGCACGATGAACCAAGGGTCGACGGCGATGCAGTGCCCGCCGACACCAGGGCCGGGCTGCAAGATGTTCACTCGTGGGTGGCGATTGGCCAGTCGGATCAGGTTCCAGACGCTGATCCCCTGGCTCGCGCAGATCATCGAGAGCTCGTTCGCGAACGCGATGTTCACGTCTCGGAACGAGTTCTCGGTCAGCTTGACCATCTCCGCGGTACGCGCGTCGGTCCCGATGACTTCGCCGCGTACGAACGACTCATAGAACTGCACGGCCTTGTCCGTCGAGGCTTGGTTGACTCCTCCGACGACGCGATCGTTCTCCACGAGCTCCGTCAGGATGCGGCCGGGCAACACGCGTTCGGGGCAATAGGCCAAGTAGACATCCTTGCCGACCTCGAGCCCTGTCGCCGCAATGATCGGCGCGATGAGGTCCTCCGTCGTGCCCACGGGGCTCGTCGACTCGAGGATCACAAGGTTTCCAGGGCGCAGGTGCGGCGCGATCGCCCGCGCTGCAGACTCGACCGCGCGCATGTCGGGGCGTGCCGCCTCGTCGATCGGCGTCGGAACGGCGATCATGAAGATGTCCGCGGCCACTGGTTCCTGGGACGCCTTGAGGAGGCCACCATGCACCGCGCTGCGGACCATGATGTCGAGGTCTGGCTCGACGATATGGATGCGGCCGCTGTTGATGGTCGCGACGACGTTCGGTGCCAGATCGACCCCGTGCACGTGGAACCCACGGCTGCAGAGCAGCGACGCGGTCGGGAGCCCGATGTAGCCGAGCCCCACCACACATACACGTGCAGTCGCGTTCGGACGCATCGGCTCGGGCACACGCATGAGCTCGATCGCTGGCGTCGCGGCTCCGTGGACCGAGGGTGTCGGCGCTGCGCCGGGGAGCACGCCTCGCGGCGCTGCTTGCACTTCGTGACTCTGTTCCGAGAGGTACTTGCTCATGGCTTGCTCGTAGTTGCACCTGCGGCGCACTCGTGGCACCGCGATCGATCGATCGACTCGCCTATTTTTTCACGCGCTCCGCGCAGCCCGACGACCCTTCCGCGTCCCATCGGTCCCATAGCCATAGCCGTAGCCGTAGTCGCCGCTGGTCACCCCACGCGCGACGACAGCGTTCAGCACAGCGCCGACCAGGTTCGTCCCCACTTGTCGCAGCCGCGTGACAGCGTGCGTGACAGCAGTGTCCATCAGCTTCGAGCTGCGGCACAACAGCAGCACCGCGTCGAGGTGTGGCGCGAGGCACTCGATGTCCGCAACGGCGAGAACCGGCGGGACATCGAAGATGACGAGGTCGTACGCCTCGCGCAGCTCCGCGATCAGCTCGCGCGAGTGCGCTCCAGCGAGCAAGTCGCCAGGCGACTCGGGGACGTCGCCAGACGGCAGGACCTCGAGGTTCTCATGGAACGTCTGCACGAGGCATTCCTGCCACTTGTGTGTCCGTCGCAGCACATCCGACAGCCCGATGCCCGGACAGATCCGCAGGTACTTGCTCACCGACGGCCGGCGCATGTCGGCGTCGACCAGCAAGACACGCTTGCCAGCCATGGCGAACGAGAGCGCGACGTCGACGTTGGTGACGGACTTTCCTTCGCCGGGCACACACGAGGTGATGGCCAGCGTCTTGCGATCCTGCGAGGAGCCGATGATGAACTTCAGGTTCGAGCGCAGCGCACGATACGCCTCCGCGATCGGACCCTCTGGATCGTCTCGCAGCGCCACGAAGTGTTCGGTCGCATCCTTCACGCGAGTCCTGCCGCGACGGAAGTCCGGGATCGTCCCGACCACCGGCAGACCAGTCGCGTGCTCGAGCTCGGCGGCCGTATGGATCTCGCTCCCTCGACCTTCGCGTACGACGGCAAACGTCGCTGCAGCGGCGAGGCCGAGCAGGAGCCCCATCAACGAGTGCACCAGCAGCGAGGGCGCGATGGGCTTCCGCGGCGGGACTGCTGCGTCGATGAACTCGGCCGTCGCGATCGTCGCCGCGCGGGTGATCTCCGCCTCTTGCTTGCGCAGCAGTAGGAGCTTCACGATCTCACCGTGTGTCGCGACGGCGCGCATCGGAGCCGCCAGCTCGCGTTCGCTCTCGGGGAGCGACGCCAACTGCGCCTCCAACGCCGCAGCCTCGCGCGCCAGGGAGGCGCTGAGGCCGTCGAAGCCCGCGATTCGTCCGCGAAGCTGTGCGATCGTTCGGATGCGTAGGCTCTCGATGGCGCTCCCGATGCGCGCGCGCTCCTCCCCAGGGAGCGCGTCGATGCTTCCAGTGCGTGCGTCCGTGAGCGCGTCGTAGGCGGCGACACGCGCCTCGATGCCCGCGATTCGGCCGCCCAAGATGACGACGATTCGCGCTTGCACTGCCTCACGCTCGCTACGTTGATTGCGCAGCTCTGGCAAGTCGTCGGTGAACTCCAGCTCCAGTGTCCGCACACCGGCGTCGAGCTCGGTCCAACGTTCGACGTAGGCCGTCAGCATCGGATCGGCCATGCCGACCTCGGTCGTCGTGACAAGACCGCCTAGGACCGTCGCGTCGCCTGCTTCGAGGCGCTCATGGATCGAGCGCAGCGTCTGGAGTCGCAGCAGCTCACTGTCGCGACCCGTGCTGAGCACGATGAGCTGCTGCTGCAAGAGCGTCTTGAACGCGCCCGTGTCCGAACGCTCCAGGAGCTCGCGTTCTGCCGTCAGCTGCGCGATGCTGGCGATGAGGCTCGCTGTCACTGGGTCGGCAACCTCTGGTCCGAAGCGCGACAGCGCCGCGAGGTCACCAGCATCAATATGCGCCAGCGCCTCGTCGAGGGCCGCGCGTTGGATTCGTGCATCGGCGCCGCCGACCTCGACCACTGTCATCTTCTCGATGAGCGCCTTGGCCGCCGCGCCGAGGTCGACGAAACGCGGGCTGGCCTGTTTGTGCCTTACGACATCGGCCTCAGCGTTCGCCAACAGCTCGGTCTGCTCGCCAAGCTGACCGTCGATGAACTCCACCGTCTGGGAAGCGCGCCGCTCTGAGCTGGCTTGATTGCGCGCGAGGTAGTTGCGACAGAGCGCATTGATCGTCTCGGCCGCGCGTACTGGGTCGGAGTCTTGGTAGACGACGCGGATTACCCCGGAATTGCGGTCGGTCTCGGCTACTCGAGTCGCCTTCAACACCCGCTCGACTGCGTCCGCGGGTGATTGATACAGGACGCGAAACGAGCGCCCGGTCAAGTCGCCCGTGGGCAACAGCGTGAGCGCGACTCCGTGCGCGCGAATCGCGATATCGGGTGTCAGCCGCGCCTCGATCGCGTCCGACGCGCCCAAGGCACCGAAGCGCTGCACGACGACATGGTCTACGGCGCTGAACTCGACCAACAACACCGGCGCTTCCACCGCTGGATCGTCGGGCACTATCTCGGCAAAGAGGCGCGGCGCGGCGCTCTCGGGCTCCGGAGCGCCGAGGCCGATGAGCCGCGTCAAGCGCGAGCCCGGCCGCAGGCCTTCGTCATCGACGATCGTGCCGAGGCCCAGGTGTGTGCCCGCGCCGTCGGGCGTGGCGAGCGCAGTCAGGCCGCCGTCGGGCTGCGCCACTACGGTCTCCGCGATCGTGCGCGACCGCAAGATCTCCATCTCGGAGATCGCGAGCGGCGCCTGGGTCAGGGCCGCGAGGTCACTCAGGATGCTGCTGCTCGAGCTCTGTTGCTCCAGCCGTAACGTCGCTTCCGCGCGGTAGGTCGCGTCTTTGCTCGAGAGCACTCCGAGCGCGACGACGATCCCGAGCGCGGCCCCGATCGTGAGCACGAGCCAACGTCGGCTCGCGAGCTCCAAGGCGTCGGCGAGGACGATCCCCCCGGAGCGCAGCTCGGTGGCCTCGGACCGTTCTTCGCGATGCGGGAGTGCTTGGAGCTTAGTCATCGAGGCGGTCGTCGATGAGGATCAGGGAGCCGATGGAAGTGAGCGAGCTCGAGATCCCGCTGAGGATCGGCAGCACCTCTTCGCTGAACTTCCCAGCCCCCGTGCGACGCACGAAGAGGAAGTCGTTTGGCATGAGCGCGACGAGGCCTGACTCGTCCGGGCTCTCGCCATCGATCACATGCACATCCACGCCTTCGGGCCGCTCGCGGAGCAAGACGATCTGCTTGCGATCAGCGTGGCGCGAAAAGCCCCCCCCGAACGTCAGCGCTTGATAGACGTTCAGTGGACGATCGAATGCGATCGGCCCAGGCGTCAGGACCTCGCCGAAGATGTAGAAGCGGCGCGCCGCATATTCGACGACGGAGACTTCGACCTGTGGCTCCCGCATGAAGCTCGCATAGCTAGCGCGGATGACGTCGCGAGCCTCAACGAGCGTGAGCCCCCCAACCGAGACGGACCCGACGAGCGGCAAGGCCAACGATCCGTCGGGGTCCACGCGCGTTCCTGTCAGGTCATCGCTCTCGGGCGTCGAGAGCTCGGGGTGCCCGTAGACCCGTGCCCGCACGATGTCGTTCGGACCGAGGCGCATGAGCTCGCTCGCGTCGGGCAACGCCGCGCCCTCCGTGTACTCGATGGCAGCGGGCAGGGACGCGGTGCGGCACGCGCTCAGTGCGAGGAGCAGCAGGGGCGCAGCGGCCCGCGCGCGACGGGAGGTGTTGGGAGGACGACAGGGCATGGGGCGACGCGACGTGCCTGGAGCGCCGGGCACTGGAGTGACCGGGCATTGGAGTGACCGAGCGCGGGGCATGTATCGGTGTGGGAGAGGAGTTCCCTTAGCGCCCGCGGGCGATTCCGATCGGCGAGCCGCGCGCGAGCCGGGGCGAGGGTCGGTCCGGCGCGGGCTGCGCTCATGCTCGCGGCGGATCCCGTCGATGAACACATCCCGAGCCTGCTCCCCCCATGCCCTCCTGGATCATCGGTGACATCCACGGCTGCAGCGCCGAGCTCGCCGAGCTTCTGCGCCGCATTTCGCCCGGCCCGGCTGACCACGTCATCGCCTGTGGCGACCTCTTCCATCGCGGTCCCGATGCCGTTGGGGTCATGGACCTGCTCGCCGGAGTCGGAGCACGCTTCGTCCTCGGCAACCACGAGCGCGCGCTCCTGCGGCGGATCGGCATCGCGCCTCTGCGCCACGATGGCAGCGATCGCGGCCCTATCGAGCTACGGCTGCCACCGCTTGATGCCGAGGACCTCGACGGCGACGGGCGCACGCCGTGTGAGTGCCCTGTCGAACGGCGCGAGGAGCTCGTCCGGTTCCTCCAGCGTGGTCATTCAGGATACCTGCTCCGCAGGCGCGACATTCACGGCGCCGGCCCTACATCCGATGGGCGCGAGTGGCTCGTCGTGCACGCAGGCTTCGAGCCGAACCGCCGCCCGGAGGACTGCACGATCAACACGTTGACGTCGATCCGCCGGCTCGCCGAGCGTGGCCGCCCGTGGTGGTACGAGGGCTGGGTTGGACCAGAGCTCGTGCACTTCGGTCACACCCACAACGCCGCTCCGAGGACCCACTCTCGCGGCGGTCGCCTCGTCGCGCTAGGCCTCGATACGGGCTGCGTCTACGGCGGCGCGCTTTCTGCTTACTCACCCGAGCTCGACGAGCTGATCCAAGTCCCTGCCATCCGCGCCACCTCGGTGACGCGGCACTGAGATGAAACGCACGCCCGTCCTGCTCCTCCTCTTCACGACGATCATCCTTCTTTCGTCGATCGCGCTCGTCCAGCAGAAGCGGCGCGCAGCCGCGCCGCCGGCACCGCCGCCCCCCACCGCGCCTGCGTCCTCGTCAACGGTGCTGACACGGGATGTCGCGCTCATCGACTTCCTACCCCCGGGCTTCGTCACCGATGGCTCGGCGGACTATTCCGAGGCCGTGCGCGAGGCGTTCCTCGCCGCAGCCCACGGGACGCTGACGCTGCCAAACTTCCCGGTCCGCGTGTCACGCGCGAACAACCAGGCCTGGTGCGTCCTCGTCGAGGCCCCGATGCTCGTCACCGGCAGCGCCTCTTCCGCGTTGATCGAACGCGACGGCGGCGTGCAGCTCCTACGCGTCCGCAACGTCGACGGCTTCACGATTCGGGACGTGACCCTCCGCAGTCGCCCGGCGCAGGGCCAAGGCTTGGCACACGGCCTCTTGCAGGTCATCGGCGGCAAAGCGATCCACATCGAGCGAGTCCGGATCGACGGCTGCGATGCGGATGGGATCGCCGTGGCTCAGTCCGAGGGTGTCGTGATCCAAGGTTGCACGGTCTTACGCGCGTCGAAGAGCGCGATCTACGTGAACGCCTCGACACGCGTCCGGGTAGGCGCGAACGAGATCATCGCCTTCGGTGGACACAGGACCAGCGCCGGCGTCGTCGTCGGCGCCGGGATCCAGCTCTCCAGCAACCGCGACGTCGTCTGCAACGAGAACGTCGTCCAAGGCGGGACGGGAGTGGGCATCCTGGTCAATTCGCTCGAGACCGGCGGCGCGCCCGTCGGCACGATTGTGACCGCGAATCGGGTGACCAACACGACAAACCCGACGAACAGCAACGTGTCGAGCGGCATTCGACTCGCCAACGGCAGCGGCGACGGCCGCACACAGACAATCGTCAACAGCAATTCGCTGCGCGGCTGTGGCGCGTTCGGCATCTACGTCGAGAACCATCACGGCGCGCTGATCAGCCACAACTCGATCGTCGAGAGCGAGCGCAGCGGCATCATGGTTGCGACGGTCCAGGACGCGATCATCGTCGACAATGTCGTGCTGAACAGCGGCACGTCCGGGCTCACGAATTTTCACCAGGTCCACCTCATCAACCAAGCCACGGGCGTCGTCGTCCGCAACAACGAACTGCGCGATCTCGGCGCGTATGAGCCTGGCGCTGCCCGGGACTCGGTGCTCGACGCGAGCCAAGGCACGCCCAATCTCGTGGATCCGACTTTGACCTTCGGGCAGGGCCCGATCTTCACCGGCGTGGCGCGACGCGGCGACGTCGTCCTCGTTCGGGCACCCAAAGCGGGCGATTACATCGGGTGGGTCTGTGTCACTTCTGGAGAGCCGGGCGTGTGGAAGCCGTTCGGCCGCATCGATTACTGAACAGCAGGGCTCGGCAGCTACGCCACCGGCCCGACGCTCGGGCTCGCAAAGTATTGGTGCGGCTGGGCCCGAGTCCCGCCGATGGACTGAAAGAAGCAGCGAGGGACACAGAGACGATGTGCGGCATCAACGGCACGATCCAACGCGGCGGCGTCGCGAGGCCGGCATTCGTCGAGCGCATGAACGCCGCCCTGCACCACCGTGGGCCCGACGACGGGGGTGTGGCCTCCGTCGGGAGCGCCGCGCTCGGGATGCGGCGCCTGTCCATCGTCGATGTCGCCGGCGGGCACCAACCAATGGGCACACGTGCCGGCCGGTTCACCATCGTCTACAACGGCGAGCTCTACGACCACGACCTTTCCCGTCGCGAGCTCGAGCGGAATGGCGTCCGGTTCCGCTCGCACTCCGACACCGAGGTGCTCCTGGAGCTGTTCGCGGCGCGGGGCCTCGCGTGCCTCGACAAGCTCAACGGCATGTTCGCGTTCGCGGTCTTCGATCGTGACGAGGCCACGCTGACCCTCGTCCGCGACCCGCTCGGCATCAAGCCCCTCTTCTACTGGCACGGACCCGACGGGCAGCTCTTTTTCTCCAGCGAGCTCGGCGGCCTCATGGCCCACCCCGACGTCCCCCGCCGCGTCGACCATACGTCGCTGACGACGCTGTTGGTCGACCGGTGCATCGGCGACCCGTGGACACTCTTCGAAGGTGTGCGCCAGCTCCCGCCCGGGCACTGGTTGCGCTGGCGCGACGGACGCATCGAGATCCAGCGCTATTGGCAGCTCCGCATCACGCCCGAGCCCATGGAAGAGCGCGCCGCGCTGGCCGAGCTGCGCGCGCTCCTCGACGCTTCCGTGCGCTCGCAGCTCGTCGCAGATGTCCCCGTGGGCGTCTTCCTCAGCGGGGGCATCGACTCCTCGACCGTCGCGGCCTTCGCCGCGCGCGCGAAGGACACGCCGATCCACAGCTTCAACGTAGGCTTCGCCTCGCCCGAGTTCGACGAGAGTGAGGTCGCGCGCGCCACGGCGCGCCACATCGGCAGCATCCACCACGAGCTGCGCGTCGAAGACGCCAGCTTCGACCCCGCGATCCTCGACGTCGTCGTGGACCACGTCGGACAGCCGCTGGGCGATCTGTCGTGCATCCCGACGTACCTCGTCTCGCGCTTCGCGCGCCAAGAAGTCACCGTCATCCTGTCTGGTGACGGCGGTGACGAGCTTTTCGGCGGCTACGACCACATGCGCTGGGCGGCGCAGATCCGCCGCGTGCAGGCGCGCACGCCGGCAGTCGTGCGCAGGCTCGGCCAGCTCGCGCTCGCGGGCGCGTCGACCATCGCTGTGGGCGGGGCCGTTGCGCGGACTCGCCGCGCGCGCAAGGGCCTCGACCTGACGTTCTGCGCGCCGCTGGAGCAGATGCGCAGGATGATGAGCCTCTGGAGCGAAGACGAAGCGCGCGCGTTGCTTCGCCAGCGCGACGTGGGCGCGCTTCACCCGGCCTTCTTCGGAGATCCGGCGACGCTCCAGGGCCTCGCGCCCGAAGAGCACGCGATGGCCGTCCTGGCGCAGAGTTACATGACCGCCGCGATCCTGCCCAAGGTGGATCGCATGAGCATGGCCGCGAGCCTCGAAGTGCGCGTGCCGCTGTTGGACCAGCGGGTCGTCGAGTTCGCGCTGCGTTGCCCGTTGGACCTGAAGGTCCGCGGCCGTCAGGGCAAGCACCTCCTGCGCGAGGCGGGCCGTCCTTACTTACCCGACGTCGTGTATTCACACCCCAAGAAGGGTTTCGGGTTGCCGCTGCAGGGTTGGTTCAACGCCGATTTCTGGGACCTGCTGGCGGCGCTCTACGCGCCGAACACGGCCGCTGCTTCGTTGTTCGACCCGCGCCTGCTCGCGCGCACGATCGACGACGGACGGCGTGCGCACCGCGCAGGGCGCTCGCTCTCGTCGCAGACGGCGGCCGGACGCGTCTGGTTGCTGGCGCAGCTCGGGCGCTGGATGCAACGGTTCCAGGTCGCGGCATGACCACGCCGTACGAGCTGCCTCGCCGAAGCGCGTTGCTCATCGGCCCGTTGCCCATCGACGGCGATGTGATCGGCGGCACGAAGGTCTCGTTCGCAGCGCTGGTCTCCGCGCTGCAGGCCGACACTGCGTTCACGGTGACCGTCCACGACACGTCACGGCCGCGCGCGGGGAAAGGCCGCATTGCGCGCGCGCTGCTGGACTTCAGCGCCCTCGTGCGGCTCGCCGGGGCGCTCGCCGATCCACGTCGACGCTTCGACGTGATCATGCTCAATACGTCCTCGGGCGGCGCGTTGAAGTCAGGGCCACTCGTGTGGGCCGTATGTCGCCTGCGCCGCGTGCCGCTGGTCGTGCGTGTCTTCGGCGGCGACCTCGACTTGTTCTTCGACGCCGCCAGCCGCCCGGTGCGCGCGTTGGCGGCCCGCACGATCTTGCGCGCAGAACTTGTGCTCTTGCAGACGCGTGGCCTGTGCGCACGCTTCGCGGGGTCCGCGCGGGTCGAGTGGTTCCCCACGACGCGCGACGTGCGCGTGCAGCGCGTTCGGGCCGTGCGTGAGCCGCGCTTCTTGTTCCTGGGGCAATTGCGCCGCGAGAAAGGGATCGTCGAGACCGTTGACGCAGCTCGGAATCTGCCCGACGGCGCGACCTTGACAGTGTGCGGGCCTGCAATGGCGGGCTTCGACATCGGAACGCTCGAACCACACGCATGCTGGCGCTTCGCAGGCGCCGTCGCCAGCGCGGATGTACCGCGCGTCCTCGCCGAGCACGACGCGCTCGTCTTCCCGAGCTACCACGACGGTGAGGGCTTGCCCGGCATCGTCATCGAAGCCATGCAGGCGGGCCTGCCGGTGATCGCGACACGCTTCCGCGCGCTCACCGAGCTCGTCGAAGACGGCGTCAATGGGCTGCTCGTCGCGCCGCGCGATGTCGCTGGGCTCCGCACAGCGATGCTGCGCCTCGCCGAGGACCCGGCGTTGCTCGTGCGACTCTCCGCAGGCGCGCTGCTTACGGGTGAGGCCCATCGCCCAGGGCCATGGCTGGCTCGGTTGCGCACCTGGCTCGGTGTCACCGAGGCGGAAGAAGGGTTCGCAGTCAATGCCCCGAGTTCGGCGGCTGCACCAACGCCAGGAAGCGCGGATCCTCGCGCAGCGACGCCCAGTGATCGGGCTCCGAGAGCTCCGACCAATCCGTCAGGCCTCGCTCGACGGCGAGGGTGAGATCCGCCAATGCTTCGTCGCGCAGGCCGGCTGCCTCGGCGGCTCTCTCCTGGACCGACGTGTCGAGCGCGGCGAGCCGCGCGCAGCGCTCGAGGAGTTGCGCGCGGCGCCAGAGCCAACCGTGGTCGAGATCACGCTCGATCATGCGCGCCATTTCGACAGCCTCGCGCCAGCGCCCCAACGCGACGAAGCTCATGCCGCGGTTGTTCCACAACGCACGACGCACGTGCAGCCACTGGTCCTGGGTCGCGACGCGCGCGAGCGCGCGGCCAATCGACTCCAGCCCTTGGTCGGCGCTCTCGAGGCTCTCCTCGCAGTCGCCGAGCTGCAGCTGCACGGAGCTGAGGTTGCCGTACGCAACGGCCATCTCCGCGCGCAGGCCGATGTCGGCGGGGCGCCCGACCGCGAGCACCTCTTGCTGCTGCAGCGCACGCTTCAGCACCGCCGCGGCCTGGGTGTAGTCGCGCCGCTGGAACGCGTACTGGCAGCTCTGATTGAGGGCCAGCGCGAAGCCACTGCGGTACGAATGGACCTCGGGGAACTCCTTCACGAGCGCCTCGCCGAGTTCGACGCCAGCGAGGGTATGGGGCTCTGCGTCGTCGAAGCGGGCGAGCGTATTCAACGTGTTCGCGGTGTTGACATGCGCGGCCATGAGCTTCTCACGGCCTTGCACGTCAGTTGGCCGCGCGCCGTGGTAGCGCTCCAGCGTGCGCACGGATTCCAGCATGAACTCGAGGCTCTCCTCGGCCTTACCCGAGCGTAGCAACGCGCCGCCGACGTGGTCGAGCTGACGACCTAGACCGATCTCCAGCGGTCCATGCTCAGCGAACTTGGCGAGCCCAGCGCGGCTGAGCTCGACGGCGCGTCGCGCGTTGGTGAGCGCATCGGCGAGGTCGCCGCCACGCTGCGCGATGTCGTAGAGCTTGTCGTGATGCGCCGCGAGCTCGGTGAGATAAGCCGCGTTGTGGCGGTCGACAGTAATGCGGCCCAAGACATCGATCGCTGTTTGGACGGAATTGCGCGCCTCCGCGAGCTGTCCGAGGCGCGCCCGGGCCTCACCGCGAGTCCCGAGCGCCCGCGCCAGGATCAGGACGAGGTCTTCGTGCGCGTCGGGCCCCGTCAACATGGCCTGCAGCTCGGCGATGACACCGGTGAGTTCACGCTCGACGTCGGCGGTCTCGCCCATGCTGGCGCGCACACTCGCGACGCGCATACGCGCGAGGACGACTTCGCGGCGCATTCCGCGGTCGCCGGACTGATCGGCCAGGAAACCTTCGTAGAAGGCCAGCGCGTCCTCCAGTAGGCTGCGCCGCACGGACGTCATCTGGGGCACGTCGCGCAAAGTGTCCTGGCCGACACGCGTCAACATCGTGTCGACGGCGGCGATCGCGCCGCGCAGATTACGTTCCGCGGCGGCACGCTGCACCTCGGTCGCATTGCGCTCCTCCACGACTCGCTGGAGCGCGAGCTCGAGCTCGCTGTTGGTCGCGTGCACACGTGCGTTGGCGCGGTACTGCTGCCACCCGAAGAGGAGCGGCCCACCGACGAGCAGCGTCGCCCCGAGCGCCGTCGCCATCGCGCGTGCGGGGTTGCGCCGCGCCCAGCTCGTCGCACGATCGGTCGCGGTCGGCGGGCGCGCCGTGATCGGCCGCAGCACGAGCAGTGCGTCGAGGTCGTCCGCCAGAGCGCGCGCGGTCGGATAGCGTCGCGCGACCTCGGGCGCCATCGCGTGCGCGACGACCGTCATCAGGTCACGCGAGAGGCCGCGGTGGGCCTGACTCACGGCCGCAGCGCGCCCCTCGAGGATGTCGCGCCGCAAGGCCTCCGAGTTCGTTTCGTCCTGGAACGCGGGTCGCAGCGCCAACAACTCGTACAGCGTCACTCCGAGCGCGTACACGTCTGCGCCCGCGCCGATCGCCGCGACGTCGCCGCGGATCTGCTCGGGCGCCATGTAGGGCAACGAGCCGAGCTGCGAGCCCGTGCGAGTCAGGCGCTCCGCGCCCATGAGGCTCGCGAGGCCGAAGTCGATCAGCACGACGCGCCCTGCGGGCGTCAGCATGATGTTGGAGGGCTTCAGGTCGCGGTGCAGCACGCCGCGTTCGTGCGCGTGCTCGATGGCGCGCGCCACTTGCAGCGCGATTCGAACCGCGACCTCGGCCCATGGACCGCGGAAGAGGTCGCTGGGCGTATCGCTGGTCACGGCGTGCAGCGCGACCAGCCGATGGAGGTCGAGACCCGTCAGCGACTCGGGCCGGCGCCCATGGAGCGCCGCGATGACGTGCGCGAGCGAGATGCCCGGGACGTACTCCATCGCGTAGAACGGGATGCCCTTGTCCTCGCCGAGCGAGTGCACGCGCACGATGCCCGGGTGCGCCAGGCGCGCGATCGCCTCGATCTCGCGCTGGAACCGCTCGCGCGTGTTCGGGAAATAGAGCTGGTCCGGGCGGACCAGCTTCACCGCTACGTCGCGGCCCAGGGCGGGCTGTTCCGCGAGGAACACGACGCCCATGCCACCGCCGCCAATGCGGCGCAGCAAGCGGTACTCGCCCAGGCGCTCGGGGAACTCTCCTTCGCCAACACCCAGGACCATCCCTGCGCCTTGCAGCGCGCCGATCGAGTCCCGCAGCGCCGCCGCACGCGACGGATGCGCAGCGCACAGCTCTTCCAGCGCCGAGAAGCCCTCGACCTCGAGCCGCTCGAGGCACTCGAAGAGAAGCGCCTCGAGCTCGTCGTCGCGCCCGGTCGCAGTCATTTCCCCAGGGTAGCTCAGCGCGCTAAGCGGAGAATCCCGGCAGTAGTAGATGAGGCTGCAGTGGCCCGTCTCAATCGGCGACGCGCGCCGCGGCCTGCTCACGAGCGCAGCTCTGTGCGCCGAGCGGGGTCCCGGCGGGATGGACCCGAGCGGACCGGTACTCGGGTAGGCCGCACCCTGCCCGCGGGTGTACCCTGAGCGGCGCATGTCAGAGCTCGCACGCGGCAGAGTGATCCAGGTCGACGCCAAGCTGGTCCACGTCGATCTCGGCCAGGGGCGGGTCGTCCCGGCGGCCCTCCGCGGGACGCTCTTCGAGGAGCGCTCCACCATGAAGAACCCGGCGAGCGTCGGGGACTTCGTCATGGTCGACCTCGCGACCGAGCCCGCGAGCGTCGAGTCGGTCGAGCCGCGCAAGAACCACCTCGGCCGGGTCGCGTCGAGCCACGACCCCCGCGAGCAGGTCCTCGTCGCCAACGTCGATCAGCTCCTCTGCATCGGGTCGGTCAAGAACCCCGGGTTCTCCAGCAACCGCACCGACCGGATCCTGGTCGCGTGCCACTGGCACGACATCCCGGCGTTGCTCGTGCTGAACAAGGTGGACCTGGCGAAGGACGACCGTGTGCCCGATCTGCGCCGGACGTACGAGCGCATCCCGGTGCCCGTCCTGACGACCTCGGCCACGACCGGGGAGGGCCTCGAGCAGCTCGCGGCGCAGCTCGCGGGGAAGGTGACGGTCCTCTACGGGCCCTCTGGCGCCGGTAAGTCGACGCTGATCAACAAACTCCAACCGCACCTGAAGCTCAAGGAGGGGCGGATCTCGAGCTACTGGGCCCAGGGCAAGCACACGACGGCCTTCAGCCGCATGTTCCCGCTGCAGGGCGCGCTCGCCGGCGACGGGACGGGCTACGTCATCGACACACCAGGCATCCGGGTGTTCCGCCCCTACGGTCTGAAGCGCGCGGACCTGCGCCACCTCTTCCCGGACTTCGCCCCATTTCAGACACGCTGCGCGTTCTCGGACTGCACACACGACCACGAGCCGGGCTGCGCAGTCGCGGACGCCGCGGAGTCGGGTGAGCTGGCGGCGACGCGCTACGCGAGCTACGTCGAGATCCTCGACGAGATCGACCCTGACGGCGCCTACGAGGGCGTCGACGACGCGCCTCCGGGTGACGAAGTTTTCGGAGAGGGATGACGGACCGGTCATTCAGCTGCGGCGCGTGTGTGTCGCCTGCGGACGGATGGGTCGCGTGCTCGAGTGAACCTTCGGCGCCGGACACACGATTCCGGCAACTTCGCTTGACTCTCTAGCTGTGGCTCCTATTTTCCGCGCGTCGCGTCAGGAGTTCGACGAGGCCCGCGAATTTCGGTCCGCTCTGCGGAACGACGGGTCGGCACGGTGGTTCGCTCTGCGGTTCGGCGGTGAAGCCGACGAATCGCTCTGGGGAACGACGGGTAGGCATCGAGCTCCTCTCACGCGCGGCCCCCCAACTGGCATGAACGCACGGCGTTCCGGCGTAGGCGCGAGCGAGAAACGCTCGAGCCGAGCCCCCCTCAAGATGCCCATCAGCATCGAGCAGACCGAGGCCACAGAGCCACCTATAGGGCGGCCCGCCGGCGGACGCTCGTCCACGAAGACGAGCAAACCCGGTCGAGGTCGCCTTGGACAGCTGCAGGCTGAAGGAGCCCGCTCCGCGCCTGAGCTCGCCCGCCCCCCCGCGGAAGTCGCCGCGCCCCCCTCGTTCGTCGTCTCCGAGCGTACGCGCGCCTTCCGCGCGCTCTTCTACCCGGAGGTCCCGGACGCCGAGTGGAACGACTGGAAGTGGCAGCTCCGGAGCCGCATCCGGAACCTCCAGGGCCTCGAGCGCCTGTTCACCCTGTCGACCGAGGAGCGCTCCGCGGTCGTCGAGCTGGGCGACCGCCTGCCCGTGGGCATCACGCCGTACTACGCGTCGTTGATCGACACGGAGAACCCGCGTGACCCGCTCCGGATCACGATGGTGCCGACGCTCGGCGAGTTCCATACCGACCCGAGCGAGGCCGAGGACCCCCTCGGCGAGGACCACCACATGGCCGTGCCGGGCCTCGTGCACCGGTATCCGGACCGGGTGCTCTTCCTGGTGACGAGCTTCTGCGCAACATATTGCCGCTACTGCACGCGGGCACGCCTCGTCGGCAAGACGGGCGAGTACCACTTCAATACGGCCCAGTACGAGGAGGCGCTCGCGTACATCGCGCGCACACCAGAGATCCGCGACGTGCTGATCTCCGGCGGCGACCCGATGACGATGAGCGACGATCGCCTCGACTGG
>Ga0163154_10001213_pt1 | contig 40014 bp, 23 predicted proteins | sample OliLakLV19MP9P1_FD_148649 | JGI IMG/M metagenome (GOLD analysis project Ga0163154, IMG submission 148649) | Freshwater microbial mat bacterial communities from Lake Vanda, McMurdo Dry Valleys, Antarctica - Oligotrophic Lake LV.19.MP9.P1 | ecosystem: Environmental > Aquatic > Freshwater > Lake >... | reverse complement strand
CAGTGCAGATTGGGATCGCTTTAAATTTACTTTGGACAAAGACGTAGTCAAATATGTTTTAGAAACATTTAAGAAACTACACGCCGATAATTTAATTTATCGCGATTTGCAATTAGTGAATTACTGTACAAAATGTGGCACAAGTTATTCAGAATTAGAAGTCAAACACGTTGAACAAGTAGATCCACTCTACTATATAAAGTACGGCCCATTTGTGCTGGCTACAGTCCGTCCAGAGACCAAGTTTGGTGACACAGCAGTGGCGGTTCACCCAACCGATCCTCGTTATACAAAATATATTGGACAAGAAATAGAGGTTGAAGATCTAAATGGCAATTTTAAATTAAAAGTTATTGCTGATGAGTATGTAGATCCAGAATTTGGAACTGGTGTGGTGAAGATTACTCCTGCGCATGATCCAAATGACTTTCAGGTTGGTAAACGTCATAATTTAGAAATAAAACAAGTAATTACTACGAGCGGCAAGCTCAATGAATTAGCAGGTAAATACGCTGGTTTATCAGTTTTAGAAGCTCGTAAACAAGTGGTTGCAGCATTACAAGAACGCGGTTTAATTGAAAAAATTGACGACAAATACACACACAACGTCGGCACATGCTATCGCTGTAGCCGAGCTTTAGAACCGCTTCCTATTCCTCAATTTTTTATTCGCGTAAACGATAAAAAGAAAAGTTTAACTCAAGCTGCATTAGACGCTTTAGACAATGGAGAAACAAAAATCCATGGAGCTGGACGCGAGAAAATCCTTCGTCACTGGCTGACAAACCTCAAGGATTGGAATATTTCCCGACAAATAGTTTGGGGAATTCAAATTCCAGTTTGGTATGAGATAGACGGTTACGAAGACAAAATTTCTGTAACTTTTGTTGATAAAGATGGTGTCTACACACAAGGAATTTTAAGTGAATTACTAAAAAAACATTCATTAGAAGAGATAAGAACAGGCTTACAACAAGCCTTTCCAGATTCTGCTGTCCCCTATACTGTTTCTGTTGATCAGCCAGATTCAATAAAAAAATGGCTTCCAGAAACCGATACTTTTGATACTTGGTTCTCCTCTGCTCAATGGCCTGTCGTTACTTTAAAAACCAATAAACCAGGTGATTTTGAGATGTTCTACCCAACAAGTGTGATGGAAACTGGCTATGATATTTTGCCATTTTGGGTAATGAGAATGATGTTAATGGGAATTTATTTAACTAAAAAATCTCCATTCACTGATGTTTACTTACATGGATTAGTCCGTGACTCTAAAGGTCAAAAGATGAGTAAAAGTAAAGACAATGTTATTAATCCTCTAGAGATTGTTGATGAATTTGGTGCAGATGCATTACGAATGGCCTTGGTAATTCGTTCAACACCAGGCCAAGACAAGTCAGTTGCTCCACAGGATTTCAAAGCAATGCGTAATTTCACCAATAAACTATGGAATGCTGCACGGTTTATTATTGAAGATCCAAGTAATTTAAAAGCTGTTGATCTGCAAAAGATTGAAAACCAAGCATTTAAAGAAAAACTAAGTCAAATTACAACTGATATAACTCAACAAATGAATGATTTCAAGTTAGGAATGGCTGCAGAGACAGCTTATAACGAATTTTGGCATTGGTTCTGTGACATCTGCATAGAAGATAGCAAAAAAGGTGAAATTTCTCAGCAAGATTTATTAATCGGATTAGTCACATTTCTAACTCTCCTCCACCCTTTTACACCATACGTTACAGAGGCTATATGGCAAGAAATACGGGTCACAAAGTTAGTTGACTCACAGCTATTAATCACAAGTTCATGGCCGGTTTTTACCATTTCATAGGCTTACTATCAAAAATCATCCCTTTACTTCTGCTAATTGTTTGACGTAAACTAGAATAATGGTAACGACTGATACGCTAGGGGGCTTAAAAACCCGACTTCTCTTCTCTATTGTTCTAGTCACGCTTAAAATGCTTGGAGCAGTTTTACACCGTTACAGGTCTTTTTTGTATTCCGTCGGCTTATTATTGACTATACTGATTCCAATCTCCATTTTTTTTAGTCAACAACCCGATTTTATTTTTGCAAATCAAAACAATCATGCTTCACTTGAGGTTTTGGCAGGAGAAACACTTGTATCTCAGAGTGAATTAGAAACTGAATATGAGTCACTTCAGAAGGTCTATGACACTTCTCTACCTAGCATTGATGTTTTAATCAATTTAATACGTATTTCTGCTGCTCTTTCGTTATCAGATGACACTCAAAAGTACGAACAAGAGTTGCGTAGCATAGCACCTAACCACTCACATTTTTCAACATTTCCAAATTAATTATTTTGAGATAAAAACGAACAAGTTTCAAAATAAAAAAATGCATAAAAAACTTAAAAAAATTGTTTTTTTCACGGTCACAATTTAAAAAAATTTCCTCAAGAGATCAAACCTTAAATTAGATCAAATTCTAAGGCACGTGAAATTTAAAAGTGTCGGAATTATAGGGCAAAAATACAATTAAAGAATAATAAATTCTAACGTATTTTTTAGAACACATCATTTTAACACAAAAAACAGTGTTTTTTTATATTTTTAGAAGCAATTTTCACGGCTATAAAATAGTTTCAAAATCTTGCGCATTAACTGCGATAATACGGCACTTTAACTAAGCAAAGTAAAGCCAAAAGAAGCGCAATTGACTATCAATTAACGATAGTAATTAATTTAGAAGAATTATTTTTATTCCCACCAAAGAAATTGATAAAGAGCAATTAAACTAATTAGAATTCTCAGCGGATAACTGAGGGTGTCGTAAAAAGGAAGAAAGGCGAACACGGGTATCTGTAGAGGGCGAGTGATAACGAAAAAACCAAGAGAAAAGGGGAGATAAGGCACCAAAATGGTCTCTACTGGGCGCAGACTGAAATCATTATCACTTATTACTACACAACCTTTTAAGCCCATAAATGCTGAAGTATTAGTCACAATCCAGAAAACTAAAAAATAGCAAAATATCTTTGGAGAAAGAGAGGTGAGTTACATCTGTAAAAAGTTAAAATTTAATAAAATAGTAACTAATACAATTATTCATCAAATTGCAAACCAAATAGCAAATGACTGTTTTGAATCTTTTCAAAGACGATACCATTACTAGTTACATCTCCTTGAGGGGAGAGAAGTGTAGGTATTAATGAACTTTCATGTTGAACTGTCAATTTTAATGGAGTCGTCGATAAACCACTTTGCTTTTGATCAAAGAAAACATATGAGAAATGTGTATTTTGTGGCAGCTTAGTTCGATAATTCAAGGTAACAACTTTGGATGTTTGAATAGGTAAATCCATTTGAATTCCCACTACTTTTCTACCTAAGTATTCTTCTAGTGAGATGGCTTCAGGAAGAATAATTTGGCCATCAATGGTTACTGTATCTAGCTCTGACTGACTTGATAAATAGAACCGGATATATGATCTGTAAGATCCTTTTGGCCAAGAATTTGATTTAGCTGAATTAACAAAGGTAATTTTTCGTTGGTGAACTGCTTCATTTTTATCTAAAACAATTAAATGCTCATTTTGCCTTTGCACATAATAATTTGCTTTATTTACTCCTATATTTGCTTCGACTTGCATATAACTGTCTACCACACATGTTCTACTATTGAGTGGAGAAGGGCAACTTGGTTGTAACACTTCACCTGTCCAACCAAAACCTTGAATGGTTTGTTGTTCTTGAGGGTTAATTAGTGAAACAAGCATATGCTGTTGTTGCAAACTAGTGCCTAGAGCAGACACAAATCCATTCACTTTATCTTCTGACAGTGTGCTCAGTTTTTGTAGAAGAGCTGTCATGAATATTTGAGAATGGTCTTGAAATTTCCCTTTATCTACCAAGACAGCGTCTGAGTGGAATTCCATTCTTTCAAAAAAATTTCTATTAGTAATTACTTCTCCATATTCAGGCAAATCAACTGGGCCAACTTGTTCTAAGATTTCTTCAACTGCATAGCCGTCGAGTCCAATCACTCCATCGATCTGAACACCGACGCTGTTTTCGATAAACTTTTTAATCTCTGCAGTTGTCGCAGGGAAGTGAGGGTCCCAATTTGCATCACGGATAAACCACTGTTGTTCTTGTAAAAGTTCTGTAACTTTTGGGGGAGGTATGATTTGAATTTTGCTCAACAATGCTTGATCGTATGAGCTATATACTTGTTGATTTATGAGAGAGCCATTTTCAAAGGTTAATAAACCAACAGCTTGAATAAAACCACCGGTTGGGCGGAGTTCTTGATTATTTTGCAGTAACACAGCATATACTCGCTTGCCATTCACACCAGATAAATCAGACATTAACGGTAAAACAGCTTGTAATTCAGCAGTGCTATTTCTAAATTCAGTTAAACTTTCTTGCAAGGCCAAGATTTTAGCTTCTGTTTCCGCTGAATTAGATTCATCACTTACCAATTTAATTTTCTCTTCAATTAAAGCAGTGATAGAGCTAGCCTCTTGGGCCTTTAAAGACAGGCTTTCGACAATAACGGTCATATCACCTACTTCTTTACCCATGAACTGTTGAACAGCCTTTTTTCGCAGTTCTGAGAGCTCTGCCATAGAGGATTGGGCTTTAATAATTTCATCAGCTAAATAAACTAGATTATTGGTGTCATCAATAAATCCTGAAGTAAAAATTGCGTTATAACTGTTAACTTGTACCGAGACTATTTTCTGTTGTTTTTTTAGACCATTAATATCTGCATCAGCTATAAACTGTTCTACACTTTTTTCTGGCTCGTAGGCACTGGCAATTGCTAATAATTTTCCCTGCAAACTATTTGAGGTCCAAAAGAAAACACCAATTAAAGTCAAAATTCCTAGACCTATTCCCACAAAAACTAAACCAGCTATAAATACTATTTTTCGCCGTTTTGATTTTTTGGTTATTTTCTTTTGATCGGTTGCTTTTTGTTTAAAAACTTTTATTTTTCCTTGGAATCGAGGCTCATCAAAAATTCTTTGAATTTCATTTGAAAGATCTTTTTCATTAACTATTTCTGTTTGTTTTACTTCAATAATTTTTTTGTCTTCAATAACAGTAACTTCTGTTATTTTTGTGATTTCATCAGCAGGCTTAATTCTCTCAATATTTTCTTTATAACTACTTAAAATAGACTCGTTATTGTCAGTACTTAAGATTTGTGACAGAGTTGGAGTAGAGATTGGTGTTTCTGTTACAGAAATTCTCACTGTTTCCACCGGCACTTCAAGTTGCCGATGTTCTTTAAATCGGTTTAAAGACTGAGAAACAATTTGTTTTTGCTGTCTAATCTCAATTTTTCTTTTAATGTCATTACTAATTAGATTTTGTGTTTGATAAAGTTCTAAATTAGGTTTCAATGTAGTGGTAATGACTGTTTCTGGTGGTGTTTGCACTGCAATTGGCTCAACAAGTTGATCAGTAGATTGATCGTTGTTTTTTTCTTGAGGTGGTTCAGTAACTTCAACTTGGGGCTCGAACGTAGTATTTACAACCTCATAATTCTGTTCGGGACTTTCAAAATTAGGGATTACTTCACCAAACACAGAAGCCAGCGTTGGATGATCAGGGACTTCTTCTTTTTGTTGAGGAATATGATGTGGTTGAGGGATATGTTGATGTGAATTCCATTTATTTTGACACACACTAAATAACGTTGCTGCAAAATTTTTCTCTAGTTTTTCTTTTTCAATTATTGTTTGATCAATATGAAATGGAAAAGAATTTTCTTGATCGAGTGGTGATTGTTGAATTTTCCAAGAATTGGCAAATGTTGCTACAAATTGACGCTGTGTTTCTAAAATAAAATTTTTACTCTCAATCACAGATCCTTGGATAAGAGTGGTTTTACCTTTAGCTGGTCTAAATAGTAATTGTTTTAAATGTTGAGCAACAACCTGAAAGGTAATAGGGTAGAGCACTAGTTCTGGATCTAATACAGTATTTTTTTCAATTTTTTGAGTAATTTGTTGAAAGAGCAAGGTTAGATCTTCTAAGACATCTCGGACAACAACAATTTGCGTACTCGGCAATTTTTCTCTCACATAATCAATAACTTGCTGTTGAATGTTGCTTTCAGAAATAATGAGATTAAAAAGAGCATGATCATCTTTTTTTAATGGTGTTATGACACTACAAACGGTAATTATCGGCACAACTGATTGTTGAAGAAGTGGAATTAGATCATCATTTTGTTTATTTTTTCTATCAATAATCCACATTATTTTATATAATCTTTTTTGATCGTATTCTGATTGGATAGCCAAAAATTCAGCAACAGACATTGCTTCTACAGTCGTGTCTTCACCTGTTAACTGTTTTTTTAATTGCCACTTCTTTTCAGGAGAGTCGCAAATAATCAAGATAACTGGTTGTTCAGCTAAAAAATACGTTTTCATAATAATTATCACCACACAGCAACAACAACACTCTTTGTGCTGTTACACAATCAGTATAAGAGAGTTTTGCAAAAAGCTCGAGATGTAATATTAAGAAAAACAGGATAAAAAGAGATCAATTTATAAGTTATCTAAAGCTTCGTTAACAAGTTCGTCAGCTCGTTTGTTTTCGGCTCGAGGTACATAAGAAATTGAATAAGGGATAGGTAATTTTTCTAATTGAGCCCACACTTGGTTTACTAATTCTTTAATTGCTGGTTCTTTTACTTTCCAATTTTTATTTGATTGCTCAATAACTAATTTAGAATCAAGCTTCCACTCAATTTTTATAATTTCAGGATGTTGAGTTATATATAAATCAATTAATGAAAAAGAGTGGAGGAGAGCTTTATATTCTGCCACATTATTAGTTGCAATACCAATAGCTTGAGAAAATTCAAAAACTGTTTCATCAGCAACTTTACCGACGCCACCAAAAGCAGCTTGTCCAGGATTATTACGTGAACCACCATCAGTAAATACAGTTAAAACAGTTGCAGACATATAAGCTTTCTTCTTCAGATGATACAAGAAAGTTAATTTGCTTTTGGTCTAATAACTAGTCGACGTTGTTTACCGTCACCTTGTGAGACACTCTCTAAGCCTTGATATTTTTCATCTTCAGATAGGATACTGTGAATAATGAACCGTTCGTATGAAGGAATAAAAGAATGGAACATATGTTCTTGACCAGAATTCGAAACTCTTTCTGCCACATCAGCTATAATTTCTCTTAATCTAGTTTCTCTATTTTGACGATAATCATTAATATTTAACATTATTTTTTTATCACCAAATTCATCTTGAAAAATGATTCTCACCATTCTTTGCAATGCCTCTAAACCTTCACCATGGAAACCAATTACAATTCCGGAATCTTTGTCTTCAACTTGTACATCTATGTAAATTCTCTCAGCATCTTCTGTCTGTTTTATTTCGACTGAAGAACTCTCGATTCCACAATGATCGCACAATTGGGAAAGAAAATTATCGATTGTCATATAACCTTTATACTATGTGTTACTGCGTATTTGATAGTTTGCCAGCAATAAACTGACGAGCACGTTGAGAATAAGAAACGACACCACCCCAACCTGATAAATAATATTGCTGTCCAATACTAAAAAGAGTAGTGACTACCCAATACACACCTAAACCAGATGGGAATTGCAAAGCGATAACACCAGTCATAACTGGCATGATGAAAAGCATCTGTTTTTGCATTGTTGCAGCCATTTCAGCCATGTTCTCTTCTTTTTTATTTTCCTCTTTAAGCTTCTTTTTCTTAGAATTATTTGGTACAACATCACGAACCTCACCACCTGGAACAATCATTAAAGATAAGAACATTTGAGTCAAAAATGCAAAAAAAGGAATGATATATAAGGGATCTGGTTTGCCTAAATTAAGCCAGAGAAAATTTGGGTTAATTTGCACACCATGAACTTCAGATTGAGCTAAAAATTCAACTAAGGTTTGATATAGGAAAATTAACACAACTAGTTGAACAATTTGAGGTAAACAACCAGCAAAAGGATTTACGTTGTATTTTTTATATAATTCAACTTGAGCTGCTTGTAATGCTTGAGAGTCACCTTTATGTTTTATTTTTAATTTTTCAACTTCAGGTTGAAGCTCTTTAATTTTTTGAGCATCTTTCATTGAAGAATGCGTAATTGGAAGAAGAATAAAACGAATCAATAATGTTAAAACAATAATTGTTATTCCTAAATCACCAATTAGACCGTAAATCAAGAGAATAAAATCAAAAAAATAATTTTGGATTTGTGACCACATAATTGTTCCTGTTTACCAACACCGTAGTATTCTACTACATCCTTTAATAATACCTATGAGTAAACCTTCTTTTTGTATGGTTTTGACAGTATACTCTCCACAAGTTGGTGTGTGTTTGCATTGGCTAACCCAACCAAACACACTAAGCAACAATGAAGTTCTAAAAGCTATAGAGAATCGATAGAGAGAAGTTAACATGCAATTTAATTTATAATTTAATTTATAATGTACTAATTTTAGAGTTTAATTGAGTCAATTGTTGTGTAATATCTGAATGTAGAATATCAGGTAACACAATAATTACCAAATCAAACGGAGTAGAGGTGCTAAGAGAGTACTGGTAGATAGAATGAAGTACTTGACGACGAAGCTGATTTCTAACAACCGCAAGTTTGTTAACTTTTTTCCCTACTACAACAGCAACTCTACTGTTTTCTAGAGAAGATGTACGAAATCTAATAAGAAACGATGCTACTTTACGTGTTTTTGCCATAGAAAAGAAGTTTTGTTCTTTTCTCAGTGGCAGGCGATACTTTTTGGGTATCATGTAGAAAATTTAATATTTACGTGTTGTAGTAACAGCTAAGCGTTTTCTGCCTTTAGCACGTCTACGTTTTAACACACTTCTACCAGTTAGCGACTCCATACGATGCATGAATCCGTGCTTCTGTAAGCGTTTTCTTTTTTTGGGTTGCCAAGTTCTTTTTGTCATAACGGACGGATTATATCATATACTTACGATTATGTGGCAACTCTAAATGGCATTGCTATATATCTGTGTGAAATTAGAGCTGGATCAGTAAATTGAGCAGGTTTTAAACTCTCATTCATTTCAAATAAAATGGTATCACAGCTAAGAGTATTCAAATAATCCAATAAATATTTAGTATTAAAAGCAATTTGTTGCGTTTGCCCAGTAATGGCAACTTGTTTGATTGAATCTAAAAAAGAGCCAAGAGTAGGGGATGTTGCACTAATATTCACAGAATCTTCAAGTATATCAAAAGTCACAATTTGTGACGAATCTTTTCCAAAGATCATCGCTCTTTTGAGAGTATCAACAATTTCTTGACGATCAAAAGTAACCTTAGTTATAAACTCACTTGGCATAATTTTTTCGTATGGAGGAAAAGTGCCGTCAATTAATCTGACAAATTTTTCGACTGTACCAATTTTAAAAAGTGCTTGTTTAGTATTTTGATCCAACTTCATTTCAACTAGTTCAGAACTAACTTGTTTAGCAATTGAGACTATTTCAGTCAGAGCCTTAGCCGGTAATAATAACTGTATATCTTCAAGACCTTGTAGGGGGGCAAATTCCTGCCATGCTAATCTGAAACCGTCAGTAGTAACTACTTCCCATTTATCCTCACTGAGGCGCCATAGAAACGCTGTGAGGATTGGTCTAGTAGGATCTACAGAAGCAGCATACGCAGCACGGTGCACCATTTGTTCTAATTGAGCAGTTGGCAGAGAAATAGAAGTACCTTCAATGACAGGAAATTCAGGAAAATCTTGAGCATTTTGAGTTTGCAACTTGACTGTGGTTTGGTTTGTTTTGATGGTAACTGTACCATTTTTGGCTGTAATAGTTATAAATTCACTTGGTAGTGATTGAATTAAGGCTTTGAGCTCTTTACCTGGTAAAACTATAGTTCCTCCTTCTTGAATGCCAGCATCGACAGACACTTTTATACCAACAAATAAATCAGTGGCAGATATTGTCAATTGGTCAGTATCAGCATGAAAAAGTACTGAACTCAGAATTGGTAACTGAGGCTTACTGGGAATTATCTTATGTGTGAATGAAAGTGCTTTATGCAATTCCGGTTGATTTACAGAAAGTTTCATAATTAAATATCTTCTTTAAGGTGTCCTATTATTCTATATATATAATTTAGTATTAATAGTAGTAGACAAAAATAATAAGTGGATAAACAGCCTTTTCGTATCAAGCTGGTCAATGTTAATTGTATGTTAATTTGTATCTGAGAGGACTGTGAATAAAATAATTAACATATTCACATAGACAACTGAGTTTGTACAAATTTTTTAAACAATTAACATTTTTTGTACACACTAATTCACTTTATTTCCACATCTTATTCACTGAGTTGTCCACATGAGTGAATAACTTAACGAGAAATCATACGCAAGGTAGTTACTAAAGCACTTACTTCTTGGTGCAAATCTGGTTTTTGTACAATATCTAGTTCAACTTTTCTCACCGCATGAAGCACTGATGTGTGATCTCTGTTAGAAAACCATTTTCCAATATCAGCCAATGGCATCTGTAATTCCTTCTTCATTAAATACATCGTAATATGTCTTGCTGTAACAATGTGTTTGAGTCTTTTGTTACCTTTTAGCTCACTTTGTTTGAGTCGAAAATGATTAGAAACAGACTTAATTACTTCGATGGGAGAAACTCTAATTTGTTGTTTGTTTTCTGGTTCTTCTATTTTGAGTATTTCGGCAATTAAATGTTCATCTAAATTTTTTCGTTTTAGTTCTATTTCTGAGCGAATTTTTTTTATAATTCCTTCTATTCTACGTGCGGAATCCACTTTTGCTGCAACTGTCTTTGCGAGTTCGATTGGAATATTGAGTTGGGCAGCCTTCGCTTTGATTAATAGAATTGCAGTGCGCAACTCAAAAGAAGGCTGCCCAATATCAATCATTAAGCCAGCTTCAAATCTTGATCTTAATCGATCTTCTAGTAATCTAATTTCTTGTGGAGGTCTATCAGAAGTCATCACAACCTGCTTTGACTGTTGAGTAATAGCATTAAATGTATGAAAAAATTCTTCTTGTACAGCATTCTTACCTGCAATGAACTGAATATCATCAATTAGCAAAACATCACAGTTTCTATATTTATTTTTAAATGCAGTTGCTTTTTTATTTTGAATGGCCTGAACAATTTCATTTGTGAATTCTTCACCAGTACAATAAATAATTCTCACTTGTAAATTATTATGCAAAATATTATTTCCGATTGCATGCATTAAGTGAGTTTTTCCAACTCCTACACCGCCATATAAAAAAAGAGGATTGTAAGAACTGCCAGGACGATTAGAAACAGCGGTCGCTGCGGCATGAGCCATTTCATTTGTGGTAGAAACAGCAAATGTACTAAATGTATAATCACGGCGCATACCAATGTTTTGAGCAATTGCCATCTCGTGATCAACCGATGATGCAGACAAAGTAGCTTCTGAAAACAGCTGTTCAACCCGCGGAGACATAGTGGAAGTCAATGGCCCAAAAGAAAAGGCTGAATTTGCGGGTTGAGTAGACACACTTGTCTCTGGTATCTGTTGTTTATTAGTGATTGGTGAATCATACGTATCTTGTAGCGGTGACTGAGGAGATCTATTATAATTAGCTGTATCTGGTATGTAAGAGCTTTGGTTGGGGTGCGGTATTTCAGATCTAATATTTGGATTACCAATCTTATACTCAATTTGCACTTCTTTACCAGTTATCTCTCCAAGTGACTGTGATACAATTTGGTCGAAGTTTTTTTTAAAATTGGTTGCATGAAAAGCAGTTGGGCTGGTCACCGTTGCAATTAATTTATTTTGATCAATGTACAAAATTTCGGTTACTGGATTGGCTAATACCCAAGTGCCATAATTACTAGAAGTGATTTCAGGTTGTAATTTAGCACACATTTGCTGCCAAATATTTTTAACTTCTGCAGGCGAAAATTGTTGTGAGCTGTCTGTGTTATCCATAATTATATCCACCTAAACCAACCTAATTACATTGACAGTAATCTGGCTGTATCAAAATCTGTGTAGGGCAGAAGGTTTCGTCTCTGTAGTTATACACAGAGTTTTCCACAAATGGCAATAGGTAAATTGAAAAAAACAACCAAAGATTATGTCGGTGGCTGGTAATCGTCAAGAGTTTGGATTCGGCTGCGAGTTGCTTCTTCAGAACTTTTTGTTTTTTTGGCTTCTTCACGGCGAGCATAAATTTCTTCGGGATTTGTGGTGATAATTGTGTGTTCTTCATCACTTGCTACTACTCGAAGCGCTACGTGATTTTGACCGGCAAAGAAAATACCTTCTCCAACATCAGCGGTGACCAGTAACTGTCTTTCACCTTGTGATAAATAAAAGGTCTCAGACAAAACAGGAATTGAAGCTGTAGATTGCTTCATTAAAAATTGAATAGAAGCATTTGTAACAATCGCTTTACCATAATCACTATGAATAAAGTCCTCAACGTCTTGGGTGATTGTAGTAACACCTAAATAATATTTACGAGCACGCTTAACCATTGAATGTAAAAAAGAAGCGGAATCAGGGTGTTTCATAAAGTACCAAGCCTCATCAACAACCAAAATTCTCTTCTTCATGTCTTTTTTAACTCTTGTCCAAATGAAGTCCAAAATTAAGTACATAGCAATTGGGCGCATTTCTTCTTCCATTTCTTTGACAGAAAAAACAGTTAATTGACTTCTAATATCAAAATTTGATGGCTGATCAAAAATACCTCGGAAAGAACCAGTGATAAATTTCTCCAAACGCACTGCCACATCATCAGCTTCAGCATCTTCCATACCAATCAAGGCTTTATACACGTCTTCCATTAATGGAGGATCATTTGATTGAGTGATTGGATCTGGAGTGATTCCTTTTGCCTTATAAGCTGCAACTAAAGCGCGATCTAACAATGCTTCTTGTTGAGAACTCATCTGTCCGAGCATGACTTTTAATAAACCATGTATAGAAATAATTTTTTGACCCAACTCATTTTCACCTTCTTCATAGACGTTAGAAAGGTCAAAGGGATTTAATTTGGTATTTGAGTTAAAAGTAAAATTAACATATTCTCCGCCAACGGCAACACACAAATCTTCATACTCATGTTCTGGATCTAACACAATTACTTCAGCACCAAACATCATTTGTCGCAAGATTTCTAGTTTAACTGTGTAAGATTTACCTGCACCTGATTTTGCGAAAACTACCATGTTGGCATTTTCCATTTTAAACCGATCAAAAATAACCAAAGAATCATTGTGTTCATTGATGCCATACATAATTCCTGTTTCCATGGTCAATTCAGATGAAGTAAATGGAAAGGTAGTTGCCAAAGAAGTAGTGTCCATATTTCTAGTCACCATTAATTTATCAACGCCCATCGGTAATGTAGTTTTAAAACCTTCGTCCATTTGCAAAGTAGCATTTTTAGAAACAATGAGTAATGAACCCAAACTTGACTGAATGCTTTTGGTAACTTTATCAAGATACTCTTTTGAAGGGGCTTGAATAGTTACATATAGTCCAAATTGGTAAAATCTCTCAGACCCTTTAGCTAATTCTTCACGAATAAAGCGAGCGTCTTCTAACTTAACCTCAGTATTGATGTTACTGATCTTTCCATTACGCAAATCAGATTGAATTTCAGCTTCCATTTCTGTGATTTTTCTTTTTAAATTATCAAGAATTTCACCTGAATCAACAGGATATACAAACATGGCAACGTTTAATTGATTAGGATAGTTAATTAAGGGAGATAACCAATTAGCTGGGACACTTCTTGGATATCCAGCAATAAATAGAGTTCTGGTATATGTGGAATTAATTTTTTGAAATGTAAAATCAACCTCAATAGCTTCTGGAGCAATAATATCTTGAATGGTAACTAAACCACGAGCATATTGCCTAATAGCTTGCTGTGCTTTTTCTTCTTGCTCATTAGGATTAACTTGCTCACTTTTTTGGTCAGCCTGTTTCTTTAAAAATGGAAATAAATTTGCCAATGGATTAGCCATGATAGTTTGTCTTGTGTGTAATTGTACAGGAAATACTAGCTAGCTGAAAAGAAGCTGATAAGCTGAAAGTAATTTTATTTGTTTGTAAGTATGTCATTTTATTTATACGTAATGATTAAGCAATATCTGGTAATGGTGGCAAATCTCCTCTTGGTTGCTGATTAATATCTATTGTTTGAGACTGAGCTATTGGAGCACTAACTACTTCTGTGGGTATCTGTGTTGGTTGATCCTCAGGTGTAAATTGATGAGCAGTAGCTATAAAAGGTGAAGTGCTTGGCGCCTGAATATTTTTATCTTTAATTCTACTAATCATTGATGAAGTTTGTCTTTGCTCATCTGTTATTTGTGATTCTGGATTAGTTGAATCAAATGGTGATTCTTGAACATTAGAAATAGGTGTAACAGCTGTAGCTTGAGGAACAACTGGTATAGCAGTTGCAACTACAGGCGTATCATATGTCATAGCTTGAACAAAGGCGTTATCGGGCTGTTGCCCTTGACCTGCTATTGGTGATGGCTGAGTTACTTGATTTGATGACTGATCTTGTAAAGCAGCTACTGACGGTCTTGTAGGAGGTAGTTGAACTTGGCTAATATTCCTTATAGTGTCTGGTTGAACTAATGGAGTAGTGTAACTAGTACTATCATCAATATTTTGACCTTCAGTTGCTTCAGGATTGTATGATAAATAAAATAACTGGATAATTTCTTGAGTAGCTACTTGTCTTGAAAATAAACCAATTCGAGCAAATTGAGAAATTAAATGATCTCTTTTTGGTTCGAGAATTGTTAATGCTTTTTCTATAAGTACGCTTTTTTCGACACTAGATACGTCAAAGGTTTGTTTTCCAGGAATAACACTTGATGATGCTAACAAACCCAATTCTAATGGAGAAGCGGGAATAACTACATAAAACTTTTTGTCTAAGACATTTCGTTCTCGAATTAGATTACTAACAAATTCTCTATATAAACGAATTCTTCGCTGCATAATTTCTGAAATTGCAGTTAATTCTTGTTCTTCTAATAATTTTAAGTAAGTGGTGACATCTTTTGTTTGAGAACGAATAATTATTTGAATTGGATAGTTGAGTGAATTAAGTAATCCAGCGTAGGCGTACATGATGGCATCTTGTTCTTCTTCAGCTAACAAACCAAAGTTCATAGCATCTACAGTTAAGATGATAGAAGTTGTTCCATCTTTACAGATAACTAAATTATTAGTGATATCGTAAATATCTAAGAAATTTTGTGCGGTAGATTGTAAAATGTCGGCAGCCATATGTGTATTGTATTAAGTTGTACTCCTAACTTCAATCGGTTCAACGATTTTGCCAGATAATTTCATATTTTGAGAGGTAAAAACTAAATCATTCTTCTCGACATGTAAAATATAATCGCCATTTTTTAGTGGAGTAGTTACAAAAAATTGACCTAATGCGTTTGTTTTGACTGCTCTGACAATGTGTCCATCACTTGTTTGAATCTCGACAATTGCATCAGTAATTAAATCATTTGTCTGACTTAATACCATTCCAACAAGTTTATTCGGTTCATTTGGTTTAGTAGGGAATGGAAGAGACGTATTAAAGTGCGTAGTTTGTGTTGCAGTAATTGTTTCTGGTTTAGCAGATTCTACAAAAAATTGATCACTATTCTCACTTTGATTGATAATAATCGCATCTTCCTCATCAACTACCGTTGAATCACCTTTGATAGTTTGTTGTTCAGGAATTACTATTTTTTGCGCAACTTGATCGGCTGATAACATTGATTTGTGTTGATTGTATTTAGAGGCAACGTCTTCTTTTGGTATGTTTGTTGACACCACATCTTCAACAATATCTGTGATATGTAATACACGATCACCAATTTCTGGATTTAGTTTTCTAACTTTAACTCCAAGTGAGGGTTTGTGACTATTTCCTTGAGAAGAATTCTGCAAATTTGCTGACAGTGTCACTGACCCAAATTGCAAATTAATTGCTTGTAACCTGGCAAGTTCATCTGCAGTGTATTCGTCATTAGTTAAATAATTGTTATTAATTGATCGCATATATTCTATAATTCTCTCACGTCTAGCTGGGCCAAGATCAATTTCTGGTTCATAAGTTTGGACGTCAGATCTTTGCACAAAAACAAAGGCTAATGGAATATGTTCTTCTCTTCTCCAATAAAAAAGAGTAGGACTATATAACTTTCTAAAAAAAGTAAAAACCCAGTGATCTAGCGGTCTCTCTGCGATTGGAACAAATGCAGCAATTACTCCCATACCAACAAAAATAACAATTAACGGCCATTTAATAACTGCAAACAAATTAGTCGAGTAGACTAATAATGCCAACATACAGCCAAGCGCCAACAAACCAAATTGTTTGAGCGTCATATTACCAATAATATGAAATCTGTAGTTGGTGATATCTTGTGGAATCGGATGTTCACGCATAATAGGGCTGTTACTTGTGTTATCTAAGTCTATTTTACCAATAAAAACGACTAAATGTGTAAGTAGTCTGGATTCACTCAATTTCTATCGAGACAGCTGGTGTAATAACCTCCAGCTGTACGGTAATATCTTCTGGACTCTTGGCTGTTCCACCAAATCTGTAGTACGGATAAATATTTGACGTTTGTTGATCAACTCGATATTCAAGTTGTACAGATGTGAAAATGAGATTAGATAACGTCTCTACAGTGGGTGTTTGAATTGAATTTGCGGTTCTGGTGATAATTGCCGCTTTATCTTTTACTATATTATCAATTGCTACACTGACAGGAATACGATCAACTTCTTGAGTAATCTCAATCTTATACATTGGGACTGTTATATTTAATTTAATAATATTTCCACTGGCATCCATACTTAACATAACAGGATACTCATAATTCTGTCCAACATATAACGGGTAATTACCAATCTGGTAAGAATAAGGTACTGCTACAACTATCAGGTTTTTTGTATCGGAACTACTAGTAAATTCTAATTGAGCTCTAGCGTCACCATATTTAACTGCTGTTTTTTGAACTACAACATCTATTTCTGGAAATAACTGCTTTAGTTTAGCAGTTGTTGTTGATATGGCTTGTTCAGCGCTAGCAAATTTCTTGTCATAAAATGGCTCAAATTGATTTCTAGATAAAGTGAAAACATTGTTTTGAGAATCAAAAGTCAATCCATATACACTACTGAGCCAAATATGATCACTGCCTTCTGCTAGATCTAATATATATTCTGAGGTTAGTTTCTTCTCAACATTTGCTTTACTCAATAGAGTGGCGCTGCCTTTTCCAATTGAAACTAATTTGGGAAAAGCAGGTTCTTCTCCAACAAATTTAGCACTTACAAAATCAGTCTTAGTTTTATTAGTGTTGCTTGCAATGAGTGAATTATTGGGAATAGTGGGCGGGGGAGTTAGTATTCTAAAACCAATCGTCACAAAATAACTGATTAGGATAAATAAAATCAATAACACACACCATCTTTTAAAAAAAGATTTTTTTTCTACTTTTTCTGTTCCTTGTTTTTGGTATTCGTTAAACATATTATGTATTTCCAAAACAAGTAGTTACCCTTTGGCCTTCATATACAGAAGGTCCATTTTCAACTAATTCTAAAATGCTACCACCAGTTGGAGTTCTTAATTCATAGTGAAGATGTGGACTCCAAGAAGCACCACTATTCCCAACCACACCAATTTGCTCACCGGCTTCCACAGTGTCTCCAATACCAAAGCGCATATCAGCTACGCTAGGCATATGAGCAAAATAAAGAAATGATTCATTGCCATCTGAGTCACTTCCATTCATGTCAAAGGCAATAATCATGTGATATCCATATCCATTGTAACCAGGAATATCTTTAACAACTCCGTCAACAGGTGAATAAATAGGTGTATTAATTGGCGCGATAATATCAAAAGCATCAAGATCTATTCCCGAAGGGTGTTGAGCCCGAGTGTTATGAGACAAATTTCCAAATGGTAATTGCACCACTGTGCCATCATTTGGCCAACAGAGCACTTTGGGATTACCAATTTTAATTGAACTTTTTCTGTGATTTTCAGACTCACTTGGATGTGTCACTACACCATCTTCTAAAACGTCAAACACAAGAGATATTGAGTTTTTAACAGAAACGTCCGTTCCACCATTCATAATCACGGTGTATGAAAACTCCTGAGGAGTGTTAAAAGGAGTAGTACCAAATGTTTCTAGGTTAACTGGTGATGCAGCACCGCCCAAACCAGCGCTTGGGAAAATAATGGTCCCACCTTGATCAGTGATAACTGGATCTGTAGCACCTTTTCCTTTTTGAGTAGAAAAAGTATCACGGACTTCAGTCAGTTGTAGATAGTAATTCTTACGAGGTTTGATAGATATAGTATAGGTAACACTAACATTATTAGGATTATTAGCTAACTTAGTGCTGTTGGCATTTTTTGTCAGAGTAACGTATTCAGATGTAGTTGTAGTGGGAGTACTAATGCTGTCAGTAGGAATTGGTACCAAAAATGCGCCAGTTATGACAAGAATAAAGTAAATTGTCAAACCAATAAGCAAGCCCATGGAAAGCAATGGTGTTATTATACCAATTGTAACTACAGTAGAAACCACACCACTGGCTGCTGCTAATGCTCCGGAAGCTGCTGGGGCGGCAGCTTGCCCACCTATAGTTGTAGCTTGAGGCGATATAGCAGACGTAATAGGAGTCTGACCCGCTGCCGCCCCACCTTCACCACCAGACCCAATGCTATTTGGGGCTAACTTACTATTTAATGCATTAGAAAGAGATTGGGGAGCAACAGATCCAGTCGTTCCACCACTAACCGCGGCGCCAGTATTTGCCACAGGAGCAGCCGAGGCACTCGAAAAAGATAAAGGACTTTGATAGCCAGCACTTTGAGCAAGTTGTCCCAATCCACCACCAACAGTACCTCCTATAGCAGCTCCTACTGGTCCACCCACTGCAAAACCAGCCATGCCACCCAGAATAGAACCCATCAATGGAGCCGGCAGTAATAATGCCCCAGCCGCCAAGGCTTGTGCGCCACGTTTACTCGTTAAAACAGTTGCCACCTTTGCAACAGGTCCCCCAACAAAATTAGCAATTGTCCGTAGCGCTGCGTTTTTACCCAACTTTCCCGATAACTTCTGACCGGTTGTGCGCATTGCCGCCAACATTCTTTTTCTAGCTGGTGAACCAAATCTATTTCTTGTTCTTTGAGCCAAACCTTCTCTAAATCTGCCAAAAGATGTCTTTGGGGCTTGAACAGATTCCGGAATATTTTCTTGAATTTCAGGAGGAAGTGATTCTATTTGTGAATCAACATCTGGTATGGCATTGTCTTGAACTGCTTCATCACTGGCAGCCATCAAAGCTATAGATGGAGTAGGCAACTCTGACCAGTCATTTTTAATACTTTGCAGGTACTCTTGATGTATTATTAATTTAGTATCTAATTCTTGAATTATTTGTTGTAGTTGGTCAATTTCTGCAGCTGCAATATCCGCCTGTAATATTTTCCCTTCTAACTCTTCAAAAGCGGCAATTCTTCGTTCAGCTAATTCTGCTAGTTTTTCATTAATTTCATCATATGTAACATTAAAGTTGACAACTTCTGATGTTCTTGACTCTAATCCAGTTTGTAATTGAGCATAGTTTTTGTGTAAATCTGCGTCTATAGCCTGGATTGCCCTATCAAGTTCAACTTGTTCCAACACTTTCTTTAAAGTGGTGGAACGGTTGTCATTATGAGTAAAGACAGCCGATAAATGAACGGCTGCCTCTTTACTTGCATCTGTACTGAAGTAGGCGTCAAATGCTTTTGATTCTTCTGGTGTCAAATTTCTGCGAGCATCAGATAAAGAAATTTCACCTTTGGCTAATCGCTGAATGTTATCAGCTAAAATTGGAAAATCTTTTTGCGAGACTTTTTTTAAGAAGTCTAACATCGAACCAGGATCAGTCATTTTAGATAATTGAACGACTAACAGTCCTCGTTGCTCAAATGACATCGTGTCAAGATTAATGCGCTTACTGTTGATACCTGCGTTATCAAACATCTGCAATTTAACAGAATTAGGAACTTGCTGATCATTTAAAACTTGCTCAATCAATCCAACCATCGCAAGCTGAGTTTTAAGTTTGTAAGAAATTCTGATTTTAGAACCAGTAGCTTCTTTAACAACTTTTTTATTTGCGTTCTGAGATAGTTTTGACTCTTCATCAAGAACACTTTTGTCATTACTGATGGCGCCACGATATTGATCAACAGCCTTACGAACTTGCTTAGCTCTATCAACAAAAGCAGCTTGTTCTTTTGGATTTAGAAGTTGATTAATAATTTGAGAAGTATTAAATTTGTTTTCAACTGCGTGACTAACCCAATCAGCTGGTGGAGTTTTTTCCGCAATAGCCGTGTTAATTTGGGTGTCAGTAAAACCTTTATTTTTTAAGAAATCAATTTTTAATTGAGCTGGTAATGACTGCCACATTTGGGTAGCAGATCCAGAAACTGAAGTAGCCTTAAAAGAAATAGTAGCTACTTCAGAAAATAATTCTGCTGGTGGAATTGAAGTAATAACATCAGGAAGACCTGCTTTAGCTAGCAACCGTCTTTTTTCAGTATCAGTAGTTCCTTGCCACTTTGCTAGCGCATCATTTGTAGCTGCACGTTTGTATTGATTGATTTTTGTAGTATTTTTACCACCGTCAGTTATGAAAACTAACTCAACAGGCGGAGCATTGTCCCCATTAGAAATTTTCTGAGTAATTTGGTCATTTGACAAGTTGCCGGCGGTTCGCAAAAAGTAGGCTTTTTCAGCATTTGACATGCCAGCCCAAACTGCCGTAATATCTGCTGCCCGACGTAGTGCTTCGCTAGAACTACCGCCATTGTTCTCAATGAATGCTATGACTTTTTGGTCAGCATCAGGTTGATCATTAAAGAGAGATGAAAGTAAGGCTCTTGTTTGTTCAGGCGCTGTTGTTAACTCTGCTTTGGCACTAACATTTGCTTCTTTTGCCAATCGTTTGATTTTTAATTCAGATCCATCTAAAGCTACCAATGAACTGACAATATCAGCTAAAACTGAATCTCTTTGCGCGCCTAAAGTTTGTGAGTTTAATCCGTGCCCGAGTAGTAATGATTCTTGCTCAGCAGGAGTTAAATTTTTAATAATTGTTTGAGCTTCAGCTTGTTTGGCTGGATCAGACGCTAAAGCAATTTTCTCTGTTGTAAGTTGAGAATTACTAAGTACTGAATCTATGTCGCCATTTAATTGAATTGCGGTTGCAATAGCAATGTTTAATTGTGGATTTGATCCATCAGCGCCAACCTTAAGTGCCAAATCGCGTTTTTGGGCATCTGATGCAATAGCCCATAGCTGCTCAGGAGTAGGTTTTGAATTATCAGCGATTTGACCAATGGCAGTTACAGATTTTCCGTCTGATAATAGCTCAGCAATAAAAGATAAATGAAGACCTGACTCAACAAAAGCGTTTAATTCTTCTTGACTGGCAAACGTACCAACTTTGAGTAGTAATGCTTCTCGTTGTTTTGGTGTTAGTTGTTTCTCCCAAATATCCGCAGGACTGCCTCGGCGTTCATTCATTGCTTTGGTGACGTCATCAATATTATTGTTATGCTTTAATAACTGAGTAGAAAAAGCTGCATCGGCAGTTTTTTGTTTGGCAAGTTCTTGAATTTGAAGTGGTTTGAGATTTGGATAAAGTGCTTGTAAATACTGAACGAGAGTTCCGTCATTTTGCAGTCTACTCCAGACTTGATTTGAAGTGCTAACAGAGCCACGAGCTGTTTCCATGAATTTACTCAAATTGGCAGGATCACTGTTGATCATCAAAAAGGCCAGTGAAGGGCCTTGTGCTAGCAATTCTTGGATTTGTGAATTGGAAGCATTGGGATTATATAAACGAGTAAATTCTTCACCAATTTGAAACCAAGGTTGATTTGAACTTTCAACCAATTTTTGAACATTGGCACTTAATTCTTCTGGAGTCTTACTGTTTGTGTTAAAAGCAATTTGTTGGGCTGCGTAGTTTAATTGTTGTTGTTGCTGTGGTTCAATAACAGTGCTTGTAAGGTTAGAAACTGTTTCTGCACCTAGTACAGAAACAAGCGTGTCAGTCAAAGAAGGTTTGGCAGGCTCTGCAGTAACTGTAGCTGGGGTAGCAACAGGAACAATTGAGCTAGTAGCAGCAGTAATTAATTCAATCGGTGGCAGATCACTATTTATTAAAGTACGATCTAATCTGATGTTTGCTTCATCAAGTATTTGCGCGCGTTCGACAGGTGTAGCATTTTCCCAGCGCTCAGTGGTGTCCTCAATACGTTGAGAGTATTTTTGAGAACGCTCCATGACGGCTAATGTTTCGCGTAACACATTTGCTTCAGTAAAACGCTTGAGCAACTCAACTTGTTTTGGTGTCAAACCTACTGTGGAAACATCAAATTTTTCCAGCTCACTTTGCAGTTTCTCACTACTCCAAGATGAGATAACTTCATAGGCATTTTCACCATGGTCAGAAATCAAGTGTTCAGCCAAATTTAAAGTTCTGGCAGTCTCATGAGGTCCTAGGCCAATTCTATGACCATTTGCAGACAATTCGTCTGATGAATCATCGGCAATTATTTGTTGAGTATCAGCAATGTCTTCTTCTGCCGTTGTTAACGGTTTGTGAGGTTCAGATCCAGCAATTTTAGTCTTAAGATTAGTAGCTAAATTTTGCAGCGTTTCAGAACGCTGCTCAGCTCGTCTCAATTCAAGTAAAACTCTTGAAGGATCGTTATATAACTCTTGAGTATTAAACTCAGTATTTAAGAGGGCTAAAACTTCTCCGCTAATTTTTAATTTTAAATCAAGTAGCTCTTGAACCGACATTTTCTTGAGATCGTCCTCACTAAACATATCACGCAAGATAATTGCGGTGGCTTTAAAAACATAGTTTTGTTGTACCAACCACAACTTTTTATTTCTGCGACGAGACTGATCTGAAGGTAAAATTTCATTAGGTTTTTGATCTGGAGTTTCTTCTTTAAATTCACTCTCTCGGTCATCAGGCTTTGAGTCTGAGGCATCTGTCTGAGCCATAAAAGAGGCACCAGAAATACCAGCCACTACAGCAGTAGCGATTCTTGCTATCTCTGCAGGTGTGGTTTGTGTTTGATCTTCATTGGTTGCAACCACTTCTTGCTCAACATCATTTGCTTGAAATAATGCAACTTTATAAACCTGATCTAAAAAAGCTTTGATGTACCGATTACTTTGACGTAATTCATCAATAGAAATTCTCTCAATGCCGTCCATTATCTGACCTTGGCCCCAATCAATTACTTGATCTAATTCTGGCCTGGAGCCTTCAGCATACCCTGGTAACGCACTAGGATTTTGTTGCCGTAAAACTAAGGTTGCTTGAGATAAAAAACTAACAAGATCAGGTAAAGTAATAACGTCATGAGGATCTTGACCATTTTGAGGAGTAATGACAACTTCTCTTTCAAAAGCAGCTTGATCAACGTTGTTTTTTGTTCTTGTTTGAACACTCAACTTTTTACCAGGAATGAAATTGCCTCTATCGTCAAACAACTCTCTCTTAATGGTTTTGGTAAGAAAAGAGATATATTCAGGAGTTAAATTGCCATGTAATTGTTTGATCTCATCCAAACGAATGAAAACATTGCTATTGGATACAACTCTTTGACCGGTAATTTGATTGGGATCGTCTGCCATGTGTCACTATTATACCTGGTTACACGCTGAAGTGGGAGAGGGGTGATTTAGCTGGTTACAGATGGTATAAAAGCTGTGCTTTTAACTACTCAAATAGGTCACTTGTAACTAATAAACTTAACAACTGACACTTTATGCTTGTGCAGAATTGGTAGTATTGTTTAACCTACTAACTCTGAAAATTGCATACAATAAAATCAGTGCAGCAACAAACTGAGTAGGTAGTAAAAAACTATTTGTAATGTAGGGATCAACAACTCCAAACCAGCCTAAAATAGTCTTTTTATTAGCATCAATTAAGACACCAAGCAATGGAAAAATGAGCTCGATTATGGTTGCAATTTTTGCCTGAGTATACTTAAGACCTTGATAATAAATAACCATTGCTACCATTCCTGTTGAAAGAGCAATTGCTAACAATGAAAAAAACTGAGAAGAGTTAAGCATCGGCAAATCACTTGAACCAGTCAGAAAGGGAATTAAGGCTAAAGATAAAATAGTTGCAATACAAAAACGTAATCCAGTTGCTACATGTGAATTATGTTTGAGCAAAAACATTCTGGAAAGTGTAGTGCCGGTTCCCCAACAAGCGGCGGCCGCTGCTGCTAGTAATGCAGCTTTGGTGGTCTCGTTACCAGTATCCCAGTTTATACTGCCATTGGGAAAACTCAAAAAGTAGGCAGCCGCCATTGCAAGCGCTGCCCACCCAACAAACTTGATACTTACTTTTTCTTTTAATAAAATCACTGCAGAAGTGGTAGCAAAAATAGGTTGTAACTTTTGTAATAAAAAGACCACGCTAATAGAAATATAATTAACCTTAACCAGTGCAGAAGTAAAGAATAGCGTACCTAAAACACTACTTAGACCGGAAATTAGAAACAACAATATCCAGTCTCTCTTGGTAAAAGACTCATTCATCAAAGCTTTAAAAATAAATGGACTGATCAACACTGCGCCAAACAAATGCTCATAAAATACAATCGAAATTGGTGGCATTACATACAAACTTATCCGAAATAAGCCATCAATTGCCCACAAAGTTGCAGCTATAGCCACTAAAAGTGGTCCATATAAAGGAATATTGGAAAAAAATTTCTTCATACACAATTTCTTACAGTCAGATAAATTATATAAAAGGTATTATATTGTATTAACAATGTAATACCAGTCTAAAACTTAAGACCAATAAAAGTGTGAGTTTATTCCTCAAAAGCCTGACGAACATGATAAACATCAGTTTGCAACTGATCTTTTAAGGCATCTAAGCTTGAAAAATCTTGAACACCACGAATATATTTCTCGAGTCTAAACCAAATCTGTTCATCATAAATTCGTTGATTAAAGTCTAAAATATAGATTTCCAAGACAGTGTGATGTTCGCCTTTTACCAGCCGAGGGCCATAATATAAAGCACCCATAAATAATTTGGTACCTATTTTTATTTCAGTAGCCCAGACACCATGTTTTGTAGTCGGATCCATTAATCTCATATCTAAATTAGCAGTAGGAAAACCAATAGTGCGTCCAGTTTTATCGCCGTGAATTACTGTAGTTGTATGCCAAATAGGGGCAACAAATTCTGGAGCATTCTTTTCTTGAGCACTTTTGGACACAGATTTTATTTGGGGAAAATTCTTTTTATGACTTTCTTCCACACTATCTCCATCAAGTTGGATACTCAAAGATCTATCTCTAACAAAATCTTTTAGCAAGGCATTCAAAACTACACTTAAATTCAAGCCCAATTCTTCAGCAATTTTTTGAGCGTCATCTTTTGTCTGAGGGTCTGTTTTAAAAGTAATGATGGTAGTTTTCATATTATGATTGTACCTTGCTGAGAAGGTGAATGCTAGTTTAGACTGAATGATAATTAATGAATTAAATCCTCAAGTCAATCGTAGTCATCGCATCTAGCGGGTGCTATGCGTTGTTTGTAGTTGATTATTATAAAAAATGATATAATACAAGATATGGTAGGTCCCGAATTAGATTCACGATCACTAGCAATAAAAAGAATTACTGCGAAAAATGTGCAGGAGAGGCTTGGCGCAACTAATGCGACCCCCGTTGAAGCTATTATTACAAGCATTTCCCAATCTGAAGAAAATTCAAGAATGATTACTGCTATTGCTGAAAAATTGGCTACTGCTGGTGATCCTTCTTTACGTGAGATTTTAGAAGCTATTGGTAACATTGCTGAAAGACAAAATAATGAAACTGCAGAAGTTGGTTTAGTATCATACGTAAGAGACTGGACTGATATCCACCAAAAAATCAAAGGCATGCTTGGTAGTATGGAAATGAGGCTACCGGTTCTAGATGCTCATTCTGAAGATATTTATCTCAAATATACTGCCCTAAAAGATTTATCAGAAGCTATCAAAAGTCACTTATCTGCGTTGCGGCTTTTACCTTCTGGACAAGCAGTTCAGCAGGTGATGACTCCAGCACAAGCAAAGCAAGAGTCTATATCAGAAGAAGACTTTACATACGATGTTTGGAGGGCTGATCGAGATAATCATGACCCACTAGCTAAGATTGTGTACGAGTTAGAAAAAGAATTAAATGACGGTGTTGCTGATTGGTCTAAATTAGATAACCTAACATCTTCTCAAATTGCAGAAAATATAGCAGATCATGTAACAGAGCCATTGTTTACTAAACTTGAAGCTTCATTTAAAAAGGGTGATACGCATGAGTACTCAACTAAACTAATAGCTGCTCTTAAAAAGTTGAATTCTAGAATTAAACAATTAGGGGTTTCTTCAAAAGAAAGTAAAAAATTAGAAGCTTTGCACTATACAGAAGTAGAAGAAGCTATTGAGCCCAATCTCGAACGGTTAGAAAAATTAGAAGATGCAGTAGAAATTTTTACTGAAAATAAAAATTTTGAAGACTGGAGCTCAGATATTGTTAAAAATTCTGGATTGATTGACTTCAAACAAAAACTTAGCTTGTTATTAGATCCATCAGCAATTCCAATCAATCCTGCAGTAGCTGAAAGAAAACTAGAAGCTATGGAGTATTGGGTTGAGCGGGCTAAAGATGCCGCAGATTATCAGAATCTTTCTGATCGCCAAAAACAATTTATAACTGAAAACTATTTTGGTAAACAATTGTATGATGCTCGAGCAAGAATAATTGATGTACTAACTCATAAAAATATAGCTACTTTAAAAACTTTATTAAATAACATACTTGTTTTAAAAGCTACTGTAACTTTAGACAATAGAGTTGTTTATAAGCAAGAAGAATTATTAGTAGCTAAAAAAGAATTATTGGACAAATTAGAACGAGTAAAAAATACCATTGCAAATGGCAAGTCATTAGGTAGTGATGTTATCAAAAGTGAACTTAATAATCTTGAGTCAATAATTGAGGTGGCAAAGACATTCATAGAGAGTCAAGAAGCAGCAGTTATTGTAGAAAATGAAACTGTTGGCTGGGTACTTTTAATGAGAGATGCAAATCATATTGTCGACAATATTTCTAGTCCTCAATATCGTAATTTGGGTAAGAGTACAGAACCAGAGGAGGAATTGGAGCCTCCTCTAGATGGAGAGGAGGCAGCTCCTATTGGAGAAGCGGAGAAACCTTTTACTAGAACTGGAGACAGAGTCTTAGCCATTCTTAAGTTAGAAAAACTTTATGAATCCATGCGTGACAAAACATCAAGTACCTCAGCCTTTGCTCAGAAAGCTATTCGTATATATAACGATGCTCGGGCCACGGCTGGATTTATTAGAGAAAATCAAGTTCCACAAAATGACAGATATACTACCTTTGTTGACTCAAAAAACTTTGAAGAATTTTTATCAAATATATTTACTTTAGACATTCAGAGAACTGAAGGAGATAGATCAGCCCTCGAATTTGCAATGATGGAGCATTTAAAGAGAATTAAACCTCAATTTGAGTATTTTGAAATTCAGAAACTTATTAATGCTGGTGTCTCATATAAAAATGCTCCAGAAGGTGAATATACAGAAGCAGCTGAATTGAATAGTCGTGATGCAAGAGGAGAAAAAGAAAAAATTTATTTCAAGCCAGATGAGCCTTCCTTTATTGAATCTAAGAAAAAATCCTTAGAAAAATGGATGGATTTTTGCGATATGGTTGATCTATATGTAATATTAAATTTATTTAACTTAGATGCTAGCTGTATTGACAACGTTGAAGGCACTGTTGATGAAAACGCTATTTTAATTAATTTGTCTAGAGCAGGAGCTATTAAATTTGTTCATAAATTTGCTGAATTACCAGTAGTTGGTTTAGTTAAGCTGCATACCAGAACAGATCTTGTCACCAATGAAAAACGACCTATAAAGAGAGAAAGAGTTGATTTAGCTGATTTCTCATATGATAAATGGAAACCAACTGGCGGGCTCACTGAAGCTGATAGACCTGAACTTGGAATTATTGGAGAGATGATTTATGCCATGTTCCATGAAAAAAGAAAAGCTGCTAGTGAGACTGCACGAGCCTTTTATCCTTCTAGCGATGAAGATTTAGAAAAACCAAGACTTTATTCACCACTTTCAGGTAATGATGCTACTGGATCTACTGGATCTACGTCATTTGATTCGTTAGTGGAAGCTGTTAGTAAAATTGATAAGATGGCTATCTTTGATCCAGATCACTTTGTAGATCAAGTAATTGCCAATGAGTCTGAGAATACGAGACGAAAAAGAGCTGGGCAGCCTTTACTAAGTGCAAAACATAGAGTTAAAGAATTGGGCATTAAGAAAAAAATGGCAGAGTACCCAAAAGCTGCTCAAGATATTTTTAAATTAATTGCCAAAAACACCGCGGCTCGCCTTGATTTGTCTACTCATGCTGCTAGATTTATTTTGACTTACTTATTAGGTTCATTTAAGATGCAGGGTGGTGAATCTAATCCACTAACAGCTTTGCCAGGATCTTTAGCTTACAAATTAGGAAAAAATACAGAGCTTGGTGTCCACGCTGGTTTATTAACTTTCGTAAATATTATACATTCTAAATTCTTTAAATGGTTACAATTAACTGAGCCTGATCAAGCAAATCAAGTTTTAGCTATACAGAAAAAAATTGCTCATTTTGAATTATTTGAAAACTCAGCCGCCTTTGATATTGACCATGCACGAGAAGATCATGGCGGTTTTCATATGCCTGATAGCTGGGCTGAATTAATCAATATTCTTGATTTGCAAATGCAAGGAAGAAACAAAACTTTGTCTGCAAAGTACTACATTAACACTCTCGCAGCTCTCAATGATTTGATTTCAAAGGCAGTAGACATTCATCATAGTGTTGGTGATTTTGAGAAAGATTCTCCAGAAGCTATCGTAAATATGGTTAATGCAATTATGGTGCCATTAAATAGTAGCTTGGCGAAAGCGCTTCAATACATCGGTAAATATGATGCTGAGGGTTGTACAACACCAGAAGAAGTGAAACAAAAAAATTTCTATAACAGTACTCATCAACTGGCATTGGCAGCATATCAAACAGTTATTTCATCAATTATGATGGCTGTACCAGGATTTTTATCGAATAAAATTGAGCAATATAAATTTGATGGTCCTTTTGACATTGATAAAATTACCAGCTTCATGAGCGTGATCGGATCATTTATTCCATCACCAGAATCAAGTAAGTTAAATCAAAAATATCGAACTATCATGGTAACAGCTGCCAATACAATTGCACAAGTCATGATGAGCAATAAATCAGTTCATTTTTTTTATGGTGATCATATATTAGGTGTTAGAGATGATCCGCAGAATGAGAAAAGCGTTAGAAGAGGTGGGCTTTTATATAAGTACTACGATCCAAACAGCAACAGAAATATACCTCGAGACATTTTCTTCGCTGCTAAAAGAGATCCTATGATGGTTAGAGCCACATATAATAATGCAGTTAGATATACTAGGGATTTCTTTGCAATGGATGAAGAACAGCAATTAGCCACGGCTGGTGCAGATCCGACTATCCCATTTCTTGTGGGCCCAGGTTGGAATGCTTCTGGTGGAGATCTTAGAGATACAGATAAAAAATAACAATCACAGTCTAAATATCAAAATACTCATTAGTAATATTAAAGTTTTGCACACATATACATTGTGTCCGTTTTGAGTGACGAAATGGTGAAGTAAAAAATATTTTGACTAATAGATTAGGAACCTATTTTTTAGTAGCATCAGCGGCATTTTTCTTTTGTTGTGTCAATTTACGTCGTTCTCTTGCCATACGATCATATTTTGCTTGTTGTAACTTATCTATACTTGCATCAGTATCTTCACCTCTGAGTTTTCTTAAGTAGTCTCCAGTAGTAGTTCCTTTGGTAATTCTTTCTTCCTCAGACTTGGTAGTAAAGTAGCTCAATGCTCCAGCTCCAACACTTGTTGCTCGATCGGAAAGACCATCGCCTTTAAGTCCTAAGAACTTTGCAAATCCAGCTCCAGCTTTAACACCTGCACCTAAACTATCTCTAAATTCTTGTCTAACATGTTTACCATAAGCTTTGACACGCACTGGTCCCAACCCTTTTTTATCTCTAGTTTTACCAAATCCAGTAAATGGAGCAATAGCTGTTCTTCCAGCAGTATATGCACCTTGTCCTAATAATGCAGCAGCAGGAATACTCGCTACGCCAAAGCTCTTTGCACCGGCATTAATAACCATAGTGCCAAAGCCTTCTTTGACCAGTGGCTTCTTAACAGCTTTAACTATTTCTGGTAATGCCAAAATAATAGCCACACCTAAAATACTTACTAAGGTTGAGCTCTGTCCGCCACCGATTAAGAATGGAGGCATAAAACCACCATTTGTGGTATTGACCGCGCCTTCAGTAAAAACATAATACATAGCTAAGACCATGACGACTGTTGGAAACGGTAATAAGTTACCGATTAAATCCTTGAGCCAAGGTACAAATGCATTTTGACCAGGAATAGCTCCAATCATTAAAACAATTGGAGCAGTCACAATACTTAATAAAACAGTTGCATAAGATTTGGCCAATTCAAAGAATAATCTAAACCAACCAATAACCAACGCAATGGCAATAACAGTTGAAACGATAATGCCACCTAATCCACCAACAAAACCGGTGCCAATAGAAGCACTCGTAGAAGCTTTTAACATATTGCCAATAATTGCGCCACTATCTAATCCTTCGGCAGCGTTAGAGAATACTCGGAATAAATCGAAAATATTCATACCTAAAAAACTACCAATATTGTCATAACTACCTTCTAGTGGCCCATGGAATAAACCAATAATTAAGGCCATCATCACATACATCAGGTCGATCATAAAGCCCGCGATGGCATAAGAAAAAGTGACAAAAATTAAACTAGTAATAATTTGAGGAATAGCTTGCTGAACAGTAACCGCAGTTTGGTTGCCAATCTTAGTTCGCAACATAATCATAAAGCCGATAATAATAAAAAGAAAAATAAAGAATGTATAGGCTAAATTACGGAAAATCTTCCATAAACCTAAGACTGGATTTAAAGCAGCAAAGCCTAATCCTTGAGCATATGCTGGAGTAGCAATGCCAGCATTATTCATGGCATCAGCTAAATATGTTTGAGTAGTAGCAGGTGGTTCGTCATACATAGCAGAAATCATGCCCGTTAAACCATCAATAGCACCAGTCTTTGGTCGAGCATAATTACCTGCAACCTGTGGAGTGTTTGAGAGTAATGGAGAACCATCAGTAGTAGGGACAATCGGATTACCGTTACTATTATTAAGATCATTTAAAGTACCCGTCAAAGGATTTTCCGTCATGCCACCCCATAGAGAACTGACAACTAATTCGATACCAACAAAGTTAACGGTGTGATAAACCAGACACTCCAGAGAAGGAACAGAGCAGTCTTTGGTTGCTTCCCAATACTCACTCATTAAGCGAGCACTATCATTTGCGCCACGAGCACCAGTCACATCTGTTTGACCAGTGGTTCCCGTTGGATTAGCCGCTGGAGCAGTGGTTGGAATCGAGGTTGGAGTAACTTGAGCAAAAACTTGAGGTGTAAAGACGGCAGAAAATGGAGCAACAATACCCACAAATAATAAACCAATAAAAAAGTTTAAAGTGATTCTCTTCACGAAACTTATTATACCAGGTTTGATAAATAAGTGTCACCAGGGGAATTCAGCACTTATCTTGATCTATTTGAAGTATATTTTAAGAGTTATTTTAATCTGTAGTTGCAGTGTTTTGTTATACATGCTATATATTTGACTAACTATGATCGAATCAACACAATTGTCTCATCTGAAAGAATCACTTGATCGATCACAAAAAATTATAGTTATCTACCCTAAAGGCGCAACTTTTGACATAGTAGCTTCCGCTCAAGCGATTGCTGAGGCTTTAGTCAAAGAGCAAAAAGACGTACGGTTATGCTCACCGGAAAAAGGTGAACATTTTTATGAATTAGAGTGGGGACAACTGACAGAAACAGTCACTGAATTGGGTAATCAAAATCTAACCATAAGTTTTGACTACAACTCAGAACAAGTTGATAAAGTTAGTTATCACATTGGCGAAGACACCGGCAAATTTCATTTAACGATCAAGCCGAAAAAAGGGCAGTTGCCACTTAATGCTCAAACGGTTGAGTTTTTATATACAGGAGCTGAAGCAGATTTAATTATTGCAGTTGGTGTCTCAAATCTTGAGGATTTATTGCAATTATATTTTGGCTATGAAGAAATGTATCGTGATACAGCTATGGTAAGTATTAATAATTACGAAACAAATTTTGGCACAGAAAAAGTCAATATTAGTCAATATTCCTCTTACAGTGAAGCAATTACCAGGATGATAAACGATCTGGGGTTAAACTTAGAAAGTATGCAAGCTACTAATTTGTTGGCTGGTATTGATCAATCCACCCAAGGTTTTAGATCTTTGAGTACTACTGCAGAAACATTTGAGACGGTGGCTAGATTGCTGAGAAGTGGGGGGCGTCGTAAGCGCGTGGCTCCGACTAATGCTCCAAGTCAACCACAAGCTGTACCATATTCAGAGACTGAAGTAACCCAATACGACGCCCCCTCATCCTCAGTCAGCGGTAACTTTGGTGTACAAGAACCAGTAGTTGAAGGTGAGTTTTCCACCCAATCAACACAACCAACAACTAAATCGCAACAAAATCAACAATCCTCAACCAATAAAAGGAAAAACAAACAAACCAATTTTGCTACACAATCAACAGCACGAGAAGGTAGTAGTAGCCGAGGTTAAGTTCCCATCTTATATTCGCAAAAATTTTACTGCACAAAAAAATTCACTCACTCATTTTAATGTAATAATTTTACTTGCAACACTTAATGAGTATTTATCTGAAGATTTATTTTGGACAATTTGGTGTTTCACAGACTTTGATATCTAATGGATTCAATCCTCTGCCAAATCTTTCAATAGTCTGTCTGTCTAAATCAATGAGCCATCGACCTTGGTGTTCAGTTTCTATCGTTGATAAATCATGACCAGCAGCTACGTCGATAATCAAGAGTGGTCCTTGAGTCAAGCCAGTCTCCATGTCTGTTGCCCACACTGTCCGTGGTGGTTTTCCCGTATTTGGATAAAAAGGTACGTCACCCAAGCGCAACATAGCGGCACAACCTGTGTACGGTCCATAACCCGCATTGACACCATTATTTAACTGAATAGCTTTTTGTTTTGCGTCAAAGAACGTTGCACCAGGAACTTCACACGTTTTTAAGTTGTAAACAGATGTATCAATCTGGCGAGCATCAATGGTTCTATAATTCCAAACCATATTCATAATACCGCCACCATAACCAGTCCCTCTGCCAACTGCAGGCAGTGGGGTTCTGCCTTCATAAGGAATATCACTCAAACTAATACCGGTGTTATAAACTACGTCACCGGGAGGTACATTTGCAGGCAAATCAGTGTTATCAATAGCTCTGCCTGCACAACTATACTCGCGAATAACATTTGGGAATAAATTATCACACTCAAAGTCATCTCCTGTTGGAACCACAAATTCTCTACCAATTAAATCTTGATACGTTCCAGCTCCTGGTTTATCTGCATCTTTCCAAAATTTACCATCATCTTCATCTCCGGAATTTCCGCCTCTGCCACCACAACTATTGTTAGCCCAAACCGGATATTTAGGATCTAAAGTGCATTGTTCTGCTTTATTAGTACCCACTTCGCCTTCCATTTGATTTTCACCTGATCCGCCGTCCATCGCCGTTTGTAAATTAACTTTTGCACAAAAATGAGTTTTTTCCGTAATAGAATCACTACTATTAGTATTGTTGTTACCTATGTAGACAATTCGATCTATGTCATTCCCATTATTTACTTCTTCACCATCTTCAGTAATCCAAACTTGATTCTTCATAATACAAGGAGTGTGTCTTAAATGAATGTAGTAGTAGCCTGGCTTTACTTTTAAATCGTAAACAGCATTGATTCGAGCTGGATCACTTAAAGTCATTTTATAGGCATATTTTTTCCAATATTGTTCATCAATAATTCTATTACCATCTTGTTCAAAATCATTAGACTCAGGTAAGTACCAAACCTCTGTCATGTTGTTAGTTGTAAAATTACATGTATTTGGATTGATGGGCACAACCCGATCTAGCAAAACTGTAGTAGCCCCATCAACATATCGAGTTGCCAGGCTCATACTGTATTGAGATGTTGGATCAATAAAGTAGCCGTTGTCACCAAGTTTTAATTCATCATCGCCATCGGCATTTGTAATAGTGAAGTTGGCAGAGCTATTACTAACTCTAATTTCTTTCATACCACACATGCCACCTGCTAATAATGGTGGCTCTGCAGATCCAGCTAATTCAATTGGTTCTAGTCCACAGCGACCAAGTAAAAACTCTTCAGTACTCTTACAACCCTCTAAGTATTGGCGAGGAACACTGGATAACGTATGCAAACTCTTTTGCATCGTTCTCATCCAGTAACCTAATTTTCCACCAAGTATCTTGGCTTTTTCTACCGGAGTGGCAAAACCAATACTAACACCAAATGTTCTTTCACATTTTTTACCAGTGAAGTAAGTTCGAGGTCCACCAACTTCGTTGCCAAATGCATCGTAAGCTTGATCAGTATGTGGGTCAAAACATTCATAATCATCAGCATCATTACTTCTTGGTGGATCGTTGTAAGGATCACTCTCAAAATGTATATTGTCATCGTAGGTTTTAGAAGCAGAGGCCCCTACAAATGTGTTTTTATCATCAATGATTTCAATTCTGTCAAAAGACTCTGCAGTGACTTTCTGAGCACCTTCTTTTTCTAGCTCTTCTTTTTGATTGGTACTAAAGAAAGTACTGGCCAAGACTTGCTCCAACATTTTTAGGTCATAACCTTCTGGATAAACTAAATATTGAGTGACTTTTATTTGATCTCTTTCATCATCATAGGGCCAACCATCATCGAGCATTTGATCTGGTGTGACTCTGAATAGTGTTTTTAATCCCCAGTTTTCTTTCCCACCTCCGCCTAAATCAATTCCGGTACAGCCAGCTTTTTCTGTAGATGCAAAACTGGGATCAATATTTGATCCGTCTCCACACCCGTCTTGTTCTCTCATATTTGTGACAGTAGTCATTAGTTTTTCTAAAATTTCCGCACCATGCTCAACATCAAACACATTTTGAGGATTTGTTAGGTTAGCAGGAGTAGATTCGCCTGTTCCATATAACGCAGCTGGATCTTTAACTTCTGTGGCTGGCTCAACTTGCATTTCCATATCAGGATCACAAGACTGCAACCGAGCATGCTCATAATCAAATGGGGCATTTGGTGTTAATTCGTTGTAAGCTTCTTCGTCATCATTTAATAAATATTGAGCATTAATTAAATCAACCAATGCTTTACCAAGTGGATCACGACAAGCATAACTATTTTGACCAGTAGTTCCTAATACGTCTGGATCTGGAACAAGTGAACAAAAAATTTCAGAGTTGCCTTCACTTTGGGGTAATCCTCCAGCTCGAGGATCATAGGCAGTTTTAGCTTTTAGAAATAAAGCATTACGAGCTTTTTCTCCATTATCGTCTGTATCCTTGGTTTGCGCTTTTGTTAATAAACTATCACGAGTAATTTTACTGGTGTCGTAATAAGCAACATTTTCACTAGCTCCCACGCCCAATCCACTACCAACAGCATCTTGAGTAATAGTGCCTTTATTGGTTGTAATATCAGGAATTTTAAAACCAACAACAATTGTTTCATCTTTTGGTAATGGCACATCTGGAATACTTCCAGCCGAAGGTTTGGTAAAGAAATTAAACATTGTCTTCGGAGTTCCACCGCGAAGATGGATGTTGGTAACTAAAAAGGCAAAACGATATGAGCGATCAATGGTGAGCGGCATATACTCAACAGCAGTTCGCATTTTTTGCTCAGTTGGACTTAAAGCTGATTTATCAGCACCCATTAAGGTACTGCAAGTGAGACCAACGTCATCATTTTTACCAAGGGCATTCATAGTTTTAATATGATATGCGCCTAATTCAGCTAATACTTGCTTGATATCATAATCAGTTTCTGGAATTTTTCTGTCATATAATGTACAACTATCTGGATCATCAAGTTTTTTACACATTTGATCTTGTTGATATAAACTTGTAGCAGCCTGAACACAGCGCTGCGTTCTTGATAACAGAGAATTGGAGGCAGCTGAATTGAGCTCAGCGTTAGAGCCAGAAGTATTATTTCCGGTTACAGTATCTTTAAAACCAAAATACTCCTCAAGAGAAGCCATCAACCACTGCTTACTATCAATATCACGAAAGATAGGAGTTTTTGCATCTTTGTAGTCAATTGTTAATTGAGAAGTCAATGGATTACCTTCGCCTCTCAAACTAATATTATCAAAGAAGTGACCGGCTCCACCTAAAACTACACCAGGCAAATCCTGACTTGGCCATTTATCATCATTGGCAGGATCCAGAAAACGAGTCATCCATTTATCTCCAGCTTTGGTCATTTTAATTTTAAAGCCTGGACTTGCACAATGTGCTTCATAACCTTGGCGAATTAGATCATCACGAATATAGTGAGTTCTCATATTATCAGGAATTAAGTCGCCATTTACAGATACACTATCCTCACCAATTCCATCAATCGGATGAATGTACCAATCATCATTATCAGCATCATACTCATTAAACATTGACAGATCGTAGCCTTCTTCACTATCTTCAGCAGAATCCATACCACCTGCATTAAAGCCGGTTTCAGTAATAATAATAGGTTTACCACTAAAAACTGTATCAACAGCCTGGTCAGTCCAATATTTATTAAGACTTTTAGCAGCTGGATATAAATTACCTGCAAAGGCATCTATTTGGCCAAATTGAGCGCCAGATGAGCGCATTGATTGGAGAATGCCGTTGCCTTTATCATTAAACATGAATGAGGTCATATTAAAAGCAGGTGAGAGCAGTTTAACGCCAGCTGGTTTGTTTGCAATTACAGCATTCATGTACCAAGCCAATTTCTGACCGGTACAATCATAAAAAGCAATTTTTTTTGCGTCATCGTCACTACCACCTGGTGGGGATGGACAACCTGGAGCAGCCCAAGTTTCAATATCTGGTTCGTTTGGTCCAGCTATTGCCCAAAATTCTTTGCCTCCAGCTTTAGAGGTAACTTGACCTAAAAAGTCAGTGTATTTTTTAGCGGCCGCTTCTATTTCTGCTTTAGTTCCACCTGTTGGATTAAAACCAGGCGCGCCACCATCTGTAATACCAATACGCACAATAACATTGCCAATACCTTCATTAGCAATAACACCAGCTACATTGCTTGCTTCACCTGCATTATTTTGGCGCACGATTTCTAAGGTATAATTCATTCCCCATTCTTTGGCCTTGGCATAATTACCACTTTTGTAATAGGTACCAAAGTTAGCACCAAAAGTACCACAAGATTTGCCACCACAAATTTTTTCTAATTGTTGATCAGAAAGAGCATACTTACCAAAATTAGAATCCTGACTTCCAAATGGAGTAAAGTATAAAACACCTAAAACATTTGATTTGGCTCGAATTGCATTGAGGTCAGTAACAAAAGAATCTATTTCATTATATTCGGGATTATTATATTGGGCTGAAGCAATAATAGGGAACAGAACAAGAGACGCAATAAGCGCCATTAACACACTAGCCGCTAATTTTTTCAGGCTAATCATGGTGACCATTATACCAAGTAAATTGATAAAAGTCGCTGGCGCTCAGCATCGAGAAAAAGATGATTTTTTGTAAGAAAGATTGATAGACAAAAGGCTAAGAAGTATAAAAAATTAGTAATTAGTATCAGAACTTGGAATAACAAATGTTGAGACATTTACGCCAGTAAAAGCACTAATTAAATTCATCAAAATTAAAGCTGACAAAGATATGACGATACCAATTACGGCATATTGCATACTATTGCGGGCAGCAGTTACTCCTTGAGCATCTCCACTAGATAACATCCATTTAAACGAGCCGTAAATAAACATACAGAAACCAGCTAAACCAATAATAGTAATAGACACAGATAATATGTTTGCCATTAAACACTCGAAGCCTTGAATAGTAGCAACTCCAGCCTCTTCACCATTTATAGTTCCTCCGACGCAAGTTCCTGTCCATTCAGAGCCAGTATTTTCTTGAGCAGAAATAGGACTAACTGATGAAATAAACATCAGTAAGAGAAGAAAAAAAACACTAAGGATTGAACGTAATTTACCCATATAAGGACAACAGTCTGTTGCTATTTTTACCTACCAAGTAAACCGGCGTTTTTTAAAACGTCATTTAAGTTTTCAAAGCCTAAGAAATTCAAAACTAAAAGTAAAATAGCATAACTTGCAGCAATGATAATAATACCAATCACGGCAGCTATAATTTTACCTCGAGCTTGTTCAGTTTTACCTTTGTCACCTCCAGATGTAATCCAGTCAAAAGCACCCCAAATTAAGTAGAAAAAGACTAATAAGGCAGCAAACACCATAACTAAACTTAAAATACGGTTTAGATATTCACCAGCACTTTTAGCAAATCCAGCTGGAATAACAAATCCATCAAAAAATGGTTGGCCAATTTCAGCATCATCTCTAACGGCTTCAATTCTGTTACCAGTACTAGTGCTACCTGTAGCTTCAGTAGAAAGATACACAGTTTCTCCATCAACTACAACTTTGACATCGCCTTTTTCTTGGGCAGACACAATTGCTGGTGTGATACTAGCAACGGGCATAAATGCAAATAAAGTAATAATAAAAGTGATTATAGCTTTTCTCATATACGTATATTATACCCCATCCCTGGGAGAATGTTAATAATTACAGTTTTTTTATTATTTACAGTCTTCTGACTGAGTTTAATAAGTCTTCTAAACTATTAAAACCTAAAAAATTCAAAACTAAAAGTAAAATAGCATAACTTGCTGCTAAGATAATAATACCAATAATAGCTGACATAATTCTACTGCGAGCTTGTTCAGTTTTACCTTTGTCACCGCCAGAAACTATCCACTGCATGCCCCCATAAATTAACTGGAAGAAAACGAGCAGAGCAGCTAATACCAAGACTAACGATAGTAAAGCTCCAATATATGTGCCTAAATCACGGGCATAGCCACGTTGAGGCACTTCAAGACTATCAAGGGAATTTAAAGCAAAAGCAGAATGAGCATACCCAGCTTTAATACCAAAGGCAACTAATCCTGTGGCTAGGGATGAGAGTAATTTTTTCATGGGCATGCTTTCAACTAATCTAATTGGGCTGTCTCTATTGTACCAAAAAAATGGTAAGAGGTGGATCAGAGAAACCTAGCAGTTCTTTGATACAAAAAAGCCACCCGTGATTTCTCTTGGGTGGCTTTTTAAATTCAATATAAATGTTTATTTTGGTCCAACAGGAGGTATGCTGTAAGTAGCTGATCCACTGATTCTCTCACCACCACTTACTGCGTCTTGTAAGTCATCAAAGCCTAAGAAGTAGACAACCATATTAGTAACAGCAAATGCAGCAGCTAAAATGATCATACCAATGACAGCAGAAGTAATTTTGTTACGTGCAGATTCAGTTTTACCTTTATCACCACCAGAAGTTACCCATTCGATTCCACCCCAGATCATGTACAAAAGTAATAATAATGCGGCGATAACCATAACAAAGGAAAGAATAGCACCAATTAAAGTACCCACGT